>ERZ1370068.9262-contig-8051_pt1 | contig 57583 bp, 90 predicted proteins | sample MGYA00561227_ERZ1370068 | MGnify/ENA primary metagenome ERZ1370068 (study PRJEB38410, sample SAMEA6850437) | metagenome | study: Metagenomic assessment of the ecological functions of the soil: analysis of the soil microbiota associated with the... | reverse complement strand
TACGTATTATTGCTGGGACCGCGGCGATCTGCAATCGCGCCTACGTCAGGCGGCCAGCGCCGCAGGTCAACAGCGTCTGGCAACGGCTTCCGCTTCGAGGACGTCTGGCTCGACAAGTGGGTTCAGGAACGAAGGCGGCGCAGCTTCTGGATCGTCTCGTCGAGCGCCGACAGAGAAGCGCGAGCGGTCGCGCGGGCTCATCGGCTTGGGCCCGCCGTCACTTCGCCCATGGCGCGCAAGTTGGACATCAGCTCGCGGCTGGCCATCGCCATGCCGATCGAGGAAGTCGTGAAAGGCACGCCGGTGTTTGCCGATCACCCGCCCCGGCCTTCAGGGCTGCGGTCGGCGAGCGGGATGTCGGCGGTGACGACGATGTCGCCCGGCGCGGCGCGCTCGGCGATCCAATTGTCGGCGGCATCGAAGCTGTCGCTCACGACCACCAGCTCGATGCGCGGATGGCGCGGCACGCCGAGGTAGGAATTGCTGACGACGTAGACCTTCAGGCCATAGCGCCCGGCGACCGCGTAGATTTCCGCCTTCACCGGGCAGGCATCGGCATCGATGTAGATCGAGGTCATTGGCCGCCACATCGCCGCAGCGCGCCGGAGCAAGACCCAAAACGAAATGCCGGCGGCCGCGCGGACCGCCGGCGCTTCTCGACTGAGTCGAACGCTGTCTAGCGGGTCTGCGGCGAAGATGATGTTGCCTGCGCGCGTCCACGGCGGTTGCCCTGGGCGTCGTAACGGAAGCCATATGTCGTCCTTCGAAGGCGGCCTGACGCGGGCCGGCCTGCATCGGCATCGCCTGCGGCGCCTGCGCCGTGTCCGGGTTCATTCTCGCGTTATTGCATGCGGGGCGCTGCGCGGCCCGGTCCGGGTCACCGGGCTGGCCACCCAATCGTTGCGACCAATGAGCGGATTGCCGCAGGGTCGCGCGGCTTGCTCGTTGGTCGGCATGTGTCTGGGCATACGAGACGCTGGCGGTGGCGATCAGGGCGAGGGTAAGCAACGTGCGTTGCATGAGGCATCTCCTTGAAACAGTGGATGTCTATCAACGCCCCTCTAGCAGGTGGTTGCGCGAACCTAAACCCTCAGCTCAACACGGCAATCTTCTTGCGCTCGATCAGCTTGAAATCGATCGCAGCGCCCCAGGCCCGGCCCGTTGGGCACGTGCACCATCCCGTCGCGGCCGACCACGATGTCCTGCTCCAGGCCGTATTTCTGCGCGGCGTCGGGCAGCAGCACCTCGAAGAAGGTCGGTGTTGCGGATCGAGGCGATGACATGCAGGTTGGCGACGTTGTTCAGCGAATTGCCGCCGTGATGGACCTCGTAGTTCATGCGGAAGGCCTCGGCGAGGTGCGCGCGTCTTCACCAGGGTCGTGATGCCGCCCTTCACCGCGACGTCGCCGCGCAGGAAGTCGGTGGCCTGCAGCATGATCCAGGGCTGGTAGAATCGAGGCCGGCGATGGGATACTCGGTGGCGAGGATCGGGATCGAGAGCTGCTGCTTCAGCTTCACGTAGTTGTAGATGTCCTGGTCGGCGAGCGGATCCTCGTACCAGTGGAAGCCCATCTCCTCGACGGCGCGGCCGACCCGGCACCGCCGCCGGATAGTCGTAGCTCCAGGTCGAGATCGAGCATGATCGGTGTAGTCGCCGACCGCGTTGCGCACCGCCTCGCAGACCTTGATGTCCTCCTGCCAGCGCGTCGGCGGATGGATCTTGTAGGCGGCCCAGCCGTGCTCCTTGAAGCTCAGCGCCTCCTCGGCGTAGGCCGCGGGCGACGGCCAGCACCGCGGAGCTGGCATAGGCCGGCACCGACTTCGCGATAGGTGCCGAGCAGGCGATGGATCGGCTGGCCCGATCGCCTTGCCCAACAGGTCCCACAGCGCCACGTCGACCGCGCCGATGGCGCGCACGCCGCGGCGCGCTGCGTGCTTCCACAGGTCGACTGACGATCGCTTCGCGGTGCAGCGGGTTGCTGCCCATCAGCACCGGCTTGAGATGCGTGATCAGCCCCTGCCCGTCGGTGCGTCGCCGAGTTCGAGGCCGAGCCCAGGAAGGCGTGGCCCTCGACGCCGTCGTCGGTGCGCGATGCGCAACAGGCCGAGCGCGCTCGAGCCGGCGAAGCGGCTGTGCTGGCCGTACTGCGTCGGCGGGATGTCGTCCCAGGCGAAGAGCGTCAGGCGTGACGTCGGTGATCTTCATGGCGTTGTCTCCCGAACTCGCGCGCCTGCGTTGCTGCTGATCAGTATAGACTGCCGCTCATGTCCGACAAAGCCCGAGCTGAACTCGCTCCCGACCGGCGTCCTGCGCGCCGGCATCAACCTCTCCAACTTCCTGCTGGTCACCGGGCCGCAGCGCAGAATGCCGAACCGGTGGGCGTCGCGCCCGACATGGCGCGCGGAGATCGCCGCATCGCTCGGCGTGCCGATCACCTACGTCACCTTCAAATCGCCCGGCGAGCTCGGCGACCAGGCGGGCAAGAACGTCTGGGACATCGGCCTGATCGGCGCCGAGCCGCAGCGCGCGCGGTAGATGACCTTCAGCGCCGCCTATGTCGAGATCGAGGCGACCTACATGGTGCCGCCCGGCTCGCCGCTGAAGTCGATCGCCGACGTCGACAAGAAGGGCGTGCGCCGTCGTCGTCTCGGCGCGCTCGGCCTACGGGCCTGTGGCTGGAGAACAACATCAAGAACGCCGACGCTCGATCCAGGTGAGCGGCCTCGACGGCGCCTTCAACAAGTTCATGGACGACAAGCTCGATGCCCTGGCCGGCCTGCGGCCGGGCCTGCTCAAGCGACCTCGAAGCATCCGAGCTGAAAATCCTCGACGGCAAGTTCACGCGCCGTGCAGCAGGCCATCGGCTGCAACAAGCCCGCCGCCGAGCGGCGCGCGCTACAGCGCCGAGTCTCGTCAGAGAGCGCGCGCCAGTTAGTCCTCGGCGGCGAGCCTGATCCGAGCAGCTACGTCAAGGCGATCAGCGTCCGTCGGTTCCACGCGCCAGGCGTGGCCTCAGAGCCGCGGTCATAGAACCGCAGGCGCAGGCCGGCGCTCAGCGCGCATGGCTGTCCGCGCCCGGAGCCGATGTCGCCGTCGTAGCGCAGGTAGATCTGCGCGTTGTCGGCGACGCTCGTGCCGGCCGGAGAAGCCGATCACCGCCGCATCGCGCTGCGGCGTCGCGCCGTAGACGGTGAAGACGCTGGCCGGCGCGCCGGCGAACGCCGCCGTGATCGGCCGCGCCGGTGTCGGCATATTCGTGCAGCCAGCCCAGCCGCAGCGCCATGTCGAGCTGCGCTCGCTGCCGAGCCCGATCGCGCCGCCGAGATCCGCGCCCAGCGTCGTGCGCAGCGAGTTGGTCGTCTGCTGCGCCACGTTCAGGCTGAGCGAGTTGGCGCCCCATTCGCTGAACGCCGCCTGGTTCACGCGTCGATCACCTGCAGGCGCGCGAACGGCGTGACGGTGGCCGACGCCGGCGCGTAGACCGCCACCTGGTAGCCGAGTCTCGGCCTGGCCGAGGAACTGGTTGGCGCCGGTGCTGCCGTTGGCCGTGCGCGGCTGCAGGCCGGGGACCACGATCTGGCGCTGCAGCTGGTTGTTGGAGTAGGCGTAGCCCGCCAGCAGATCGGCATAGAAGCCGTCGCTGCGTGAAGCTGCCGTAGGCCGCCACGCTGACCGCGTTGCTCCAGCCCTTGCCCATGAAGCCGTCGACCCACTGCGTCGCCGTAGGCGAAGCTCGCGCCGATGACCGAGCAGCGAGGTTCGGCGTCACGCGATAGTCGACGCCGGCCGCGGCGCCGCCCAGGTTGTAGGTCAGGTCGGACGCATTGCCGTTGCCCTGCACGGACCCGACGCCACCCGACCGCGCTGCCCCACACACTGAACGGGCTCGGCGCCATCGCACGCCGCGTCATCGCAGGCCTGGGCCAGTGCGCCTGGCGCTGGCCGCCGCTGCTCTGGCCGCCGCGCGCCATCGCCATCTGCTGGCCGACGCGTGTTCATGAACAGGGCGCTGCCGGCCAGGTTCGTCGTGCCGAAGTTGGCCCACGGCTGGCTGCTGATCGCGCTCAGGGCCGGCGAGGCCTGCGGGCCGTGAGCAGTCCGGCCAGCGCGTCGATCACGGTGGCGTAGTCGCCCGAGGCGCTGGCGTAAGGACTGGTCGAGCGCGGAGCCGACGGCGCGCTGGTTCGGCGTGTTGCCGCTGAAGCCCGAGAACGCCGCGCCCTGCAGCGCCAGCGTCAGGTACACGTTGTTGGGGTCGTAGCTCAGCTCGGCTTCAGGAAGGCGAGGTCGCTTTCCGATGCCGGTATAGGCGCCGCTGACGCCGCCCGCGGCGCTGAGCGATCGTGTAGGTCGTGCTGTGGGCGTAGATGCCGGGCTCGGGCAGCACCACCACGTGTGCCCGCATGGATGGTCGCGGTGCCGCCGACATTGATGCGGTCGCTCTGGCCGCGGCATTGAGTTCGGCGTGATAGCGGCCGCGGTGCTTCACGAGGTTGCCGCCGATGTTCAGCGTGCCGATCGAGTTGCCGGGGAGTACGCGGCCATCGAGGACCGTCAAGTTGCCGATAATGCCGCTGCCGCCGAGAATGCCGCCGTTGGTCAGGACAACGTCGCCGTTGGTGATGGCGCCATTCACAACCAGCTTGCTGGCATTGACCGTGGTCGTGCCGGTGTAGTGAGGTGTCAGGGTCCCCGCTGCCGCCCTGCAACGTCATGCTGCCGGGGCCCGACATCACGCCAGCATAGGTACCGGATCCCGTCTGGTTGAATACCACGGAGGCGAAGTTGATGATGTTGCCTCGCAGGCTGGGTGCTGTTGCCCTGCAGCACGCCCGCAGCCACTACCGTGCCGCCATAGGTGTTGGCACCCGTCAGCGTCAGGGTGCCGGCGCTGAAGCGAGAAGAGCGGGCCACCGGGTGGAGGGCGCCAGCGAGCGTGACGTTGTTGCCGCTTGGTATCGAACGCAGTGGCCGCTGGCGCCAAGCGGAGCGAGTATTGAGGAAACGTCGACGGTAGTGCCCGGCGCCCATTGCAGGCCACCGCCGTTGAGCGTGATCGGCCCACGTCCGAGAGCGCCGAGCGACGTAAAGCCAACCAGGCCGCCGGTGACAGTGTCGAGGCCTGGAAAGAGTTGCCGTCGTTGGTGAGCAGCAGTGTTGTCGTGCCCACCTTGGTCAGCGACCGTGGCCGGAGATTTGTCCGGCGAACTCCATCGCCAACTTGGCGCTGCCCACCACAAGGGGCGCGTTCAGGGTGATTTGGCCGCGGCCCGCAATGCCTCCCAACGGCACCGGTGTGGTGGTCGTTATACCGACAATGAGGTTTGAGGCGTCAGCAGTGCCAGTGTAGAACGCCTGCGAACCATCGGCCCCGTCGATAGTGGTGTTCCTAGCACTAGCATTAAATATCTGGCTGGTGCCGAGCTTTGAACCAGGCTCGAAATACAGCATGCCAGCTTTATCGATGTGAAAGGTCGCGTTACCCGCCGTCGACCCGTAGCCAAGTAACTTCTCCAGTCGATCCACCACTGCCCTTGAGGGTGAATTGGGGGCGAATTGGGGGTCGCAGTCGCTCACGCCGCCAGCCTTGCCGTCGATGAGGACAAGGGGAGTTGCTGACGAAGAGAGAGGACGAGTCAACGACGATATTGGTTCCACCGAGGAATTGCTGACGATGAACGAGACGCTGACGATTGGAGGACGAGCCAACGACGTTGATGTTCTGTTGACTGTTGGAATTGTTGACGATGCCCGTCCCTGACAGCGCCGCGCCCAAGTTGATCGTGTAGCTCGGGGCCCGGCATTGAACTGGATCCCGTCGAGGAGCTGGAATGCTGCCGGTGTTGACGACAGTGCTGGTCGACGCGCTGAACTCGTGCGATGGCGCCGGTGCCCGGCACCGTGGCGGGCGACCAATTGGCGGCCGTGCCCCGTCGGCGGTACCGGCACCGCCGGTCCAGGGTCTGAGCGACAGCGATGGCGCTGATGCGGCAGGTGCCGGCGAGCAGGGTTGCCGCAGTCCGCCAGCCGCGATCGTCCGCCGGCTGCTCTTCCGCAACCTCGATTGCCATAGGTATCTCCCTCTCTCCCGGAAAGGCCATCGACCGTGACCGGCCTGCGACCGCGTGTCTATGAATTAATTGTTTCTAGGCTAGAGTTCGCTGCCGACGAACTGCTGAACTTCGCGTCCGCGGTTCAGGGTGAGGTTGTTCGATCTCATTTTCGCGTTCCCCAGCGACCCGCATCCATGTCGGCGAGCTTGGCGACGCGGCGGCGAAACTCCTCGTCGGTCGAGAATTTCGCGCCGAGGTATGCCGCGATCAGGTCCTTGGCGAGCCAGGGACCGACGATCTGGGCGCCGATGCACATGACGTTGACGTCGTCGTGCTCGACGCACTGATGCGCCGAATGAACGTCGTGGCAGACCGCGGCGCGGATGCCCTTCATCTTGTTGGCGCCGATCGAGGCGCCGACGCCGGTGCCGCAGACCATCAGGCCGCGCTCGGCCTTGCCCGAGGTGATGGCGGCGGCGACCTTGCGGGCGATGTCCGGGAAGTCGACCGGGCTGGGATCGTAGGAGCCGACATCCTCGACCTCGTGGCCGAGGCCCTGCAGGAAGGAAAGCAGCTCGGCCTTCATGGGAAAGCCCGCGTGATCCGATCCGACGACGATCTTCATGGATGCTTCTCTTATGGCTGATGATTGGGGGTTGATAGGTCGGAGATCAGGTTGTTGCGGCGCAGGTCGTCGCCGATCAGGAAATGCTCGCGCAGCCGGCGCTCGGCGGCGTCGGGATCGCGCCGGGCGAGCGACAGGAAGACCTCGCGATGGGCGTCGACCAGGTGCGAGGTGATGGCGGGCTCGCGGAACGTGTCGCGCCGGCGCTCGACGTGGCTGCGCATCAGCAGCGGCGAGATCGCCTCGTAGATCTTCATCAGCGACGCCGCTGCTGCTGGCCCGCACGATGGCGAAGTGGAAGGCGTAGTCGGCCTGGACCGCCCGTCTCCGGGTCGTCGAGGGAATCGACCAGGGTGTCGAGCGTGCCGCGCGATCGCCTGCAGGTCGCGCTCGCTCGCCCGTCTCGCAGGCCAGCCGAATGGCCTGGCACTCGATGGCGATGCGGGCCTGCAGCACGTCGTCCAGGATGTTGGGCTCGGGCGCCAGGCACAGCGTCAGCGCCTGGCCCAGCACCGAGGCATCGGCGGCGCGCACGAAGCGCGCCGCGGCCGTGCTGGATGTCGAGCAGGCCCAGCATGGCGAGCGAGCGCAGCGCCTCGCGCAACACCGGCCGGCTGACGCCCAGCGCCAGCGCCAGCTCGCGCTCGGCCAGCAGGCGGTCGCCTGCCTTCAGCTCGCCCGACAGCAGCCGGTCGCGAAAGAAGGTGAAAACCCGCGCCGCGCCGCTTCTGCGCCTCGTCGGTGTTCGAGCCGAATGATATCGAGCATTGCCATTGGTCAGTCCGTGGTCTGACCACTCTTAACTTTGTCACGCCGAGGACGCAACCATTTTCGCAACCGCAGCATTGTTTGTCCGTTGCGGGGGACTAGTGCGCGTCTCGGGGATCGCAGTGGTTCCCACGGGGATCAAGATAATGAATAATCGCGTACCCTCCGCTGGTGTTGTGACAGGACTACTCCAGGCAGGGTGAGCGCTCCATGACCGCCGACATCGACACCGCCACCAGCGTGGCGCATGGCCCGGCCACCCTGCCTCCCGCCGCGGCGCCGACCGCCAACGGCAGTCCTCTCCCACCGATCTTCACGAATTGCAGCAGGCGATGGAGGCCATGCGGGCGGGCGACTTCTCGGTGCGCCTGCCGGTCGGGCGCGACGGCGCGCTGGGCCGCATCTCGCGTGCTGTTCAACGAGATCGTCGGCGCCAACCAGAACATGGCCCAGCAGCTCGAGCGCATCGGCAAGTCGGTCGGCGAGCAGGGCCGCACGCGCCAGCGGGTGAAGTTCGGCATCTCGACCGCCGCCTGGGGCGAGATGGAAGGCTCGGTCAACGGCCTGATCGACGATCTGGTATGGCCGACCACCGAGGTGACGCGCGTGATCGGCGCGGTGGCGCAGGGCGACCTGCTGCAGACGGTGCGGCTCGACGTCGACGGCCGGCCGCTCAAGGGCGAGTTCCTGCGCGCGGCCAACATCGTCAACACCATGATCAAGCAGCTCTGCGTGTTCACCTCCGAGGTGACGCGCGTGGCGCGCGAGGTCGGCACCGAGGGCAAGCTGGGCGGCCAGGCCAAGGTGAGCGAGGTCACCGGCGTGTGGCGCGAGCTGACCGAGAGCGTCAACTCGATGGCCAACAACCTGACGGCCCAGATGCGCAACATCTCCGACGTCACCATCGCGGTGGCCAACGGCGACCTGTCGCGCAAGATCACCGTCGACGTGCGCGGCGAGATCCTGCAGCTCAAGGAAGCCATCAACACCATGGTGGACCAGCTGCGGTCCTTCGCCTCGGAAGTGACGCGCGTGGCCCGCGAGGTCGGCACCGAGGGCAAGCTGGGCGGCCAGGCGATCGTGCCCGGCGTCGCCGGCACCTGGAAGGACCTCACCGACTCGGTGAACGCCATGTGCGGCAACCTCACCGACCAGGTGCGCAACATCGCCGACGTGACCACCGCCGTGGCGCGCGGCGACTTGTCGAAGAAGATCACCGTGAATGTCTCGGGCGAAATCCTGCAGCTCAAGGACACCATCAACACCATGGTGGACCAGCTGAACGGCTTCGCCGGCGAAGTGACCCGCGTGGCGCGCGAGGTCGGCACCGAAGGCAAGCTGGGCGGCCAGGCGCAGGTGCCGGGCGTCGCCGGCACCTGGAAGGACCTCACCGACAACGTCAACTCGATGGCCACCAACCTCACCGGCCAGGTGCGCAACATCGCCGAAGTGACCACCGCCGTGGCCGGCGGCGACCTCTCGAAGAAGATCACCGTCGACGTGCGCGGCGAGATCCTGCAGCTGAAAGAGACCATCAACACCATGGTCGATCAGCTGAACGGCTTCGCCGGCGAAGTGACCCGCGTGGCCCGCGAGGTCGGCACCGAGGGCAAGCTGGGCGGCCAGGCGCAGGTGCCGGGCGTCGCCGGCGTGTGGAAGGACCTGACCGACAACGTCAACCTGCTGGCGGCCAACCTCACGACCCAGGTCCGCAACATCGCCGACGTGACCACCGCGGTGGCGGGCGGCGACCTGTCGAAGAAGATCACCGTCGATGCCTCGGGCGAGATCCTGCGCCTGAAGGAAACCATCAACACGATGGTGGATCAGCTGAACGGCTTCGCCGGCGAGGTGACGCGCGTGGCCCGCGAGGTCGGCACCGAAGGCAAGCTGGGCGGCCAGGCGCAGGTGCCCGGCGTCGCCGGCACCTGGAAGGACCTCACCGACAACGTCAACTCGATGGCCACCAACCTCACCGGCCAGGTGCGCAACATCGCCGAGGTGACCACCGCGGTGGCGCGACGGCGATCTTGTCCAAGAAGATCACCGTCGACGTGCGCGGCGAGATCCTGCAGCTGAAAGAGACCATCAACACCATGGTCGATCAGCTGAACGGCTTCGCCGGCGAGGTGACCCGCGTGGCGCGCGAGGTCGGCACCGAGGGCAAGCTGGGCGGCCAGGCGCAGGTGCCCGGCGTCGACGGCACCTGGAAGGACCTCACCGACAACGTCAACCTGCTGGCGGCCAACCTCACGACCCAGGTGCGCAACATCGCCGAAGTGACCACCGCCGTGGCGCGGCGGCGACTTGTCGAAGAAGATCACCGTCGACGTGCTCGGGCGAGATCCTGCAGCTGAAGGAAACCATCAACACCATGGTGGATCAGCTGAACGGCTTCGCCGGCGAAGTGACCCGCGTGGCCCGCGAGGTCGGCACCGAGGGCAAGCTGGGCGGCCAGGCCCAGGTGCCGGGCGTCGCCGGCACCTGGAAGGACCTCACCGACAACGTCAACCTGCTGGCCGCCAACCTCACCACCCAGGTTCGCAACATCGCCGAAGTGACCACCGCCGTGGCCGGCGGCGACCTCTCCAAGAAGATCACCGTCGACGTGTCGGGCGAGGTGCTGCGGCTGAAGGAGACCATCAACACCATGGTGGACCAGCTGAACGGCTTCGCCGGCGAAGTGACCCGCGTGGCGCGCGAGGTCGGCACCGAAGGCAAGCTGGGCGGCCAGGCGCAGGTGCCCGGCGTCGCCGGCACCTGGAAGGACCTCACCGACAACGTCAACTCGATGGCGACCAACCTCACCAGCCAGGTGCGCGCCATCGCCGAGGTGGCGACCGCCGTGACCAAGGGCGACCTGACGCGGTCGATCCAGGTCGACGCGCTGGGCGAGCTGGCCGAGCTCAAGGACAAGCTCAACACCATGATCGACAACCTCCGTCTGACGACGGAGCGCAACACCGAGCAGGACTGGCTGAAGACCAACCTCGCGCAAGTTCACCAACATGCTGCAGGGCCAGCGCGACCTCGGCACGGTCGGCCGGCTGATGCTGAGCGAGCTGGCGCCGCTGGTGGAGGCGCACCAGGCGGTGATCTACCAGACCGAGAACGACGACGAGGGCGACGCTGGCTGCGCCTGCTCTCGGTCTATGCCGACAGCGGCGCGGGCCATCCCGAGACGATCCGGATCGGCGAGGGCCTGATCGGCCAGTGCGCCGCCGACCGCCGCCAGATCCTGATCTCCGACATGCCGACGACGCTCCATCCGATCAGCTCGGGCCTGTTCGAGGCCACGCCCAAGAGCATCATCGTGCTGCCGGTCCTGTTCGAGGGCCAGGTCAAGGCGGTGATCGAGCTGGCGTCGCTCGAGCCACTTCACCGAGCTGCAGACCGCCTTCCTCGAGCAGCTCACCGCCTCGATCGGCATCGTGCTGAACTCGATCGAAGCCACGATGCAGACCGAGGGCCTGCTCGAGCAGTCGCAGAAGCTCGCCGGCGAGCTGCAGACCCAGCAGGGCGAGCTGCAGCAGACCAACGAGCAGCTCGAGCAGAAGGCCGCCCAGCTCGCCGAGCGCAACTTCGAGGTCGAGCGCAAGAACCAGGAGATCGAGCAGGCCCGCCGCGCGGTCGAGGAGAAGGCCTCGGAGCTGGCGCTCACCTCGCGCTACAAGTCGGAGTTCCTGGCCAACATGAGCCACGAGCTGCGCACGCCCTTGAACTCGATCCTGATCCTGGGCCAGCAGCTCGCCGACAATCCCGAGGGCAACCTCGTCCCCAAGCAGATCGAGTTCGCCCGCACCATCCACGGCGCCGGCACCGACCTTCTGAACCTGATCAGCGACATCCTCGACCTCAGCAAGATCGAATCGGGCACGGTGACGGTCGACGCCGAGGAGATCTTCTTCTCCAACGTGCTGGAGACGGTGGCGCGGCCGTTCCGCCACCAGGCCGAATCGCAGGGCCTGTCGTTCGACGTCCAGATCGACGCCAATCTCGGCCGCAGCGATCGTCACCGACTCCAAGCGCCTGCAGCAGATCCTGAAGAACCTGCTGTCCAACGCGCTGAAGTTCACCGCCCAGGGCAGCGTCAGGCTGCGCGTCGTGCCGGCGCAGACCGGCTGGCGCTCCGACAACATGGCGCTCAACCAGGCGAGCTCGGTGGTCGCCTTCGAGGTCACCGACACCGGCGTCGGCATCCCGGTCGAGAAGCAGAAGATCGTGTTCGAGGCCTTCCAGCAGGCCGACGCCAGCACCAGCCGCAAGTACGGCGGCACCGGCCTCGGCCTGGCCATCAGCCGCGAGCTCGCCACGCTGCTGGGCGGCGAGCTGACCTGCGCAGCACGCCGGGCATCGGCAGCACCTTCACGCTCTTCCTGCCGACCATGTACACCGGCCCGCGCACGGCGTTGCGCGCGCCGCTGCCGGGCCGCCAGCCGCTGCCGCAGGTGGCGCTGCCCGAGCATCTGGCCGACCAGTTCCCCGACGACCGCCACAACATCCAGCCCGGCGAGCGCACGCTGCTGATCGTCGAGGACGATCCCAACTACGCCGGCATCCTGGTCGACGCGGCCCACGCCGCGGGCCTGAAGGCCGTCGTGACGGCACGCGGCGCGGAGGCGCTCGACCTTGCGCTGCAGTACAAGCCGGTCGCCATGTCGCTCGACATCTTCCTGCCCGACATGCTGGGCTGGAACGTGCTCAGCCAGTTCAAGCGCACGCTCGAGACGCGCCACATCCCGGTGCAGATCCTCAGCATGGACGAGGACCGCCAGCAGGGCCTGGCGCGCGGCGCCTTCTCCTACCTCAACAAGCCGACGACGACCGAGGGGCTGAGCGCCGCCCTGTCGCGCATCAACGACTACGTGCGGCCGCGCAAGAAGCGGCTGCTGATCGCCGAGGACAACGAGGCCGAGCGGTTCGGCGTCAGCGAGCTTCTGGCCCATCCCGACATCGAGATCGTCGACGGCCGATCCGGGCCGCGGCGCGCTCGACAAGCTGCGCGAGCAGCGCTTCGACTGCATGGTGCTCGACCTGCGCCTGCCCGACATCATCGGGCTTCGAGGTGCTGGAGGAGATCCAGAAGGACGAGACGCTGGCCGACCTGCCGGTGGTGGTGTTCACCGGCCGCGACCTGACGCCCGAGGAGGACGCCCGGCTGCACACCATGGCGCGCAGCATCGTGGTCAAGGGCGCGGCCTCGCCGGAACGGCTGTTCGACGAGACGGCGCTGTTCCTGCACCAGGTCGCCGACGACCTGCCCGGACGACAAGAAGCGCATGCTCGAGCGCCTGCACAGCTCCGACGAGATGCTGGCCGGCCGCACCGTGCTGGTCGTCGACGACGACACGCGCAACATCTTCGCGCTGTCGAGCGCGCTCGAGCGCCGCAACATGCGGGTGCTGACGGCGACCACCGGCCGCGAGGCGATCACCATCCTCGAGCGCTCGCCCGAGGTGGCGATCGTGCTGATGGACATCATGATGCCGGAGATGGACGGCTACGAGACGATCGCGCTGATCCGCGGCAACCCCGCGCTGCGCCGGCTGCCGATCGTCGCGCTGACCGCCAAGGCGATGAAGGGCGACCGCGAGAAGTGCCTGGAAGCCGGCGCCTCCGACTATCTCGCCAAGCCGGTCAACACCGAGCAGCTTTTCTCGGCGCTGCGGCTCTGGCTGCACCGCTGACCGCGTCCGGACGGATCAGCGCCCGATGGACAAGGTCAACATCCTGCTGATCGACGATCAGCCGGCGAAGCTCTTGAGCTACGAGGTCATCCTCGCCGAGCTGGGCGAGAACCTGATCAAGGCGACCTCGCCGCACGAGGCGCTCGGCATCCTGCTTCAAGACCGACGACGTGCGCCGTCGTGCTGATCGACGTGGTGATGCCGCAGCTCGACGGCTTCCAGCTCGCCGCCATGATCCGCGAGCATCCGCGCTTCCAGAAGCTCGCCATCATCTTCGTCTCGGCCGTCCAGGTCGGCGAGACCGACCATCTGCGCGGCTACGAGATCGGCGCCGTCGACTACGTCTCGGTGCCGGTGGTGCCCAAGGTGCTGCGCGCCAAGGTGCGGGTGTTCGTCGATCTCTACCGCAAGACCCGCCAGCTCGAGACGCTGAACAGCCGAGCTCGAGGAGCGCGTCGCCGCCCGCACCGCCGAGCTGGAGGCGCAGACCGAGCGCCTGCGCCAGAGCGAGGAGCGCCGCTCCATCGCCCTGTCGGCCGGCGACATGGGCTCGTGGGAGGTCGACCTGACGACGGGCCATATCGAGTGGGACGACGGCCCGTATCGCATCTTCGGCGTCGATCCCGCCCATTTCGAGCCGACCGTCGAGCGCATCGAGGCGATGATCCATCCCGACGATCGCGAGAAGAGTTCGCGCTGGCCGACCTCGTCGGCCCGGGCGGGTCGCGCTTCCAGGTCGAATTCCGCCATCGTGCGGCCGAGCGGCGAGGTGCGCTGGTGCTACGGCGCCGGCATCATCTCGCGCGACGCCGCCGGCAAGGCGGTACGCATGAACGGCGTCACCGTCGACATCACCGAGCGCAAGCGCGCCGAGGAACGCCAGGTCCTGCTGGCGCGCGAGGTCGACCACCGCGCCAAGAACACGCTGGCCGTCGTGCTGTCGGTGCTGCGGCTGACCCGCGCGCCCACCACCGAGGCTTTCATCACCACCGTCGAGGGCCGCGTCCATGCGCTGGCGGCCACCCACAACCTGCTGTCGTCGACGCGCTGGGAGGGCGCCGACCTCGGCAAGATCGTCGAGGAGGAGATGGCGCCCTATCACGCCAGCCACCGCCAGCGCGTGATCACCAGCGGCCCCGCCGTGGTGCTGCTGCCGGCGACCGCCCAGGCCGTGGCGCTGGCGCTGCACGAGCTTGCCACCAACGCCGCCAAGTACGGCGCGCTGTCGACCGAGACCGGCACGCTCAGCGTGACCTGGCGGGTCGGCGGCGAGGCGCTGGTGCTCGATTGGACGGAGACCGGCGGCCCGCCGACGGCGGAGCCGGCGCGGCTGGGCTTCGGCCTCACCATCGTGCGATCGAGCATCGAGGCGCAGTTCCGCGGCGGCGTCAGCTACGAGTGGCGGAACGAGGGGCTGCGCTGCACGCTCTCGATCCCGGCCGCGCAGATCGCCGCCGCGCGCCGCCGGCCGCCGAAGCGCCGGCGCCGGCGCCGGCCGACGATCGACGAACGGCGCAGCCTCGACCGGCATGCGCCTGCTCGTGGTCGAGGACGAGCTGCTGGTCAGCATGCTGGTCGAGGAGATCCTGGGCGAGCTCGGCGCCACCGTGGCCGGTCCCTACGGGCGGCTGGCCGACGGCGCTGGCCGCGGCCAAGGCCGAGCGCTTCGACGGCGCCATTCTCGATCTCAACCTCGCCGGCGAGCTCGGCCGACCCGCTGGCCGACCTCCTGCTGGCGCGCGGCGTGCCGTTCGTGTTCATCACCGGCTACCAGCGCGAGAGCATCGATCGCCGCTACGCCAACGTTCCGGTGCTGCAGAAGCCGATCGACGCAGCAGCGCTCGAGAGGCGTGCTGCTCACGCTCTTGGGCAGCGAGCCGATGCTGCGCGCCGCCGACGGCAATTGACTTCGGCGTCCGCCCGCTTTCGGCGACGGAATAAGTCGACATTGCGGCGGTTCCGCGCGGCGAAGTCAGATATCGTTCTGCCACCCTCGCGCGTGCGCTGCGTTGACATCGCACACGAGGAGACTGACGATGGCTCGAGATATTCGACAATCGCCGCGTGGCCTGATCGCGCCACTGACCCAGCCTGCCCTGGCCTCGCTTCGCAGTTTGAGTGACGGCACGCCCATTACCCTGCCTGAAGACCAGAAGCTTCGCCTGCTCGAGCTCGGGCTGATCGAGGAGACGGCTGACGGTCTTGCTCGCCATGACAGCCCTCGGACGCGAGCGGCTGATATCCGACCGACTGATCAGCGTGCGGTGGATTCGCGATCTGCAGCGGTGCTCGGCGAGCCTGACGCCTCGTCGATGCTTGTAAGGTGCTGTCGCCGCGCCGCAATATCCATGCCGCGTTCCGAGGGAGGCCAGTCGCCCGTGTCCATCGTCCTGTCCGAGAATTTCCGCGCCCTGTTCTACGCCCCGTTCTATGCCGCCTGACGCCACCGGCGCGTTCCGCGACGCGGGCGTCGAGGTGACGCTGCGGCCGTCGCCCGATCCCCTGCCGCCGCCCGCGCGCTGCGCGCCGGCGAGGTCGATGTGATGTGGGGCGGCCCGCTGCGGGTGATGATCGTGCACGACAGCGAGCCGGACGCCGATCTCGTCTGCTTCGCCGACGTCGTGGCGCGCGATCCGTTCTTCGTGATCGGCGCCAGGCCGCGGCCCGGACTTCCGGCTGGCCGATCTCGCCAAGCTGAAGTTCGCCTCGGTATCCGAGGTGCCGACGCCGTGGATCTGCCTGCGCCGACGACCTCAGGCGAGCCGGCGTCGATCTCGATCGCCTCGACCGCGTCTCGGGCCCGTCCATGGCCGAGAACGCCGCCGCGCTGCGCACCGGCAAGCTCGACGCCGTGCAGCTCTTCCAGCCCTATGCCGAGGAGCTGATCGCCTCGGGCGCCGGCCACGTCTGGTACGCCGCCGCCTCGCGCGGGCTCACCGCCTACACCACCCTGGTGACGCGCCGCGAGACGCTCGACGCGCCGCGCCGACGAGCTTCTGGCAGCATGACCCGCGCGCATGCATCGCACCCTGCGCTGGTTCGCGGCGACGCCGGCGGTCGAGATCGCCCGCACGCTGAAGAGCTACTTCCCCGATGTGAGCGAGCCGATCTTCGCCGGCGCCATCGAGCGCTATCGCGCGCTCGGCCTGTGGGGCCCGATCCGGTGATCCGCCGCGAAGGCTACGACCGCCTGCACGCCGCCATGCGCGCGGCCGGCGCGCTGAAGCGCGACATTGCCTACGAGACCTGCGTCGACACCAGCCTCGCCGAGCGGGCGGTCGCGCAAGGCTGATCGCAGCCCTAAGGCTTGATCGTCACGCAGCCGGGATCGATCGCAGCCTTGGCGATCTCGACGAAGCGCTCCAGCGGGCACGACCTGCTCGTAGGCATAGGCGGCGCAGGCCGGCAGGTCGACCACAGCGACGCCCGGTCGGCTCGGCAAGGTTGAGAACGGTCGCCTGGCGCATCTGTTCGGGCGTCTGGGCGAAATGGGCCAGCCGCACATAGCGCCGGCCTGTCGCGGACCTCGCGGAACAGCTCGAAGGCGAGCGCGCTGCCGGGCGATGCCTCGTTGGCCTGGAGGCCGGGAATCTGCCAACCGAGATTCAGCAGCCGCTCGATATGGGCGACGTTGGCTGTCGTGGCCGATCAGGAGCGCCAGCCGCACCGGCTCGGCGATGTTGGGCGCGCCGGGAAAGTCGTGGCCGTCCTGCAGGGTCGTGACGATCTGGCTGAGCAGGTTCGAGCCGCGCTGCTGCGCGATCGGCAGGGTCTTGTGCGGCGAGGTCGATCTCCAGGCGATGGATCTTGAGCAGATTCGCGGATCGCCGCATCGCCCGACAGGCGGCCCCACGCCACCTGGTTCGCCGGCAGACCCTCGGCGCTCTCCATCGCGAAGTTCTCCGCCGCTGCCGAGCCGATGGCGATCAGGTCCGGTGATGGTGAGCTGGCCGTCGGGTCGCTGCCTGCACTGGCGGCGGCCTCCGCCGACAAACCGCAATGCGAGCCTGTCCGCCGCCAGCGCGGGCGGACAGAGCGTGGCCTGCATCAGGCGAAGCTGCGGCGCATATTCGCGCAGCACCGAGCTGAAGTCGCCGCCGATGCGGGCCAGCATGGCGGCGCGGTTGCTGTTGGCATCCATCGGGCAGGACGCCGTCGGCCGCGGATGGAACAGCGGGTCGGGCGTCGCGAGGTCGGCCTGGCTGCGCGGCGTGACATTGGCGCAGCGCGGATACATGCCGCCGAGCAGCGGGCCGCTCCGCGTCTCACGCGAGCGCTGATCGTTGTCCGTCCACGCCGCAACCGTGCCGGCCGGCGGGCAATCGTCGGTTTGCGTGAGCCCGCGCCCGCCACTGCAGCGCGCGATAATAGCCGCCCATCAGCCGCATCAGTTCGGCGCCGTGCGGCGTCAGGAAGCCGGGCTGGACCGGCCAGACCGGCCACGGCGTGGCGACACGCCTTTCCAATTCCGTTTGCACGCGGCGCGTGCACGCCGTCGCGGACCCAGCGCCACCGACGCGTTCGGCCTGCCAGCCCGGCGGGATCAGGATCTGGGCGGCGGCCGGCGACGATGGCAGCCAGCAACGCGGACACAAACGCGAAAACAAGAACGCCGATGCGCATGGAACTCCCCGGAGCGCACTATGCCGTGACCCGGTCCCACCAGTCACGCGTCCTGTACCAGGCGCCGACCATGGGCAGGAACCACGGGTTGCCGGAGTAGAGCGGCACCGTCGGAAACTCCTGGCCGTCGAAGGCATTGATCGGCGCATTCGAGCCGCCGGCGATCTTTCGCGCCGTCTGGTAGCCGAGATAGGACATCATCGCCACGCCCGAGCCGTTGCAGGCCATGAGATAGTGCATGCCCTGCTCCATGCCCATGTGCGGCAGGAAGTCGAAGGCGAAGGCCACGTTGCCCGTCCAGGCGTGCGTCACCTTGGTGCCCTTGAGCTGCGGCCAGCGCTCCAGCATGTAGCCGTGCAGCACCGGCGCGCTCACCTCGGGCGAGACCTGGGTGAAGCGGGCGCGGCCGCCGAAGATCACGCGCTTGCCGTCGGGCGACTGCCGGTAATAGCAGAGCACCCGCTTGGTATCGCTGACCACGCGGCCTTTCGGGATCAGGCTTTTGACCAGGTCCTCGGGCAGCTCCTCGGTGGCGATGATGTGGCTCGCCACCGGCACCAGCCGCCGCTTGAGCGTGGGCGTCACGTCGCCGGTATAGCCGTTGGTCGCGATCACGACCTCGCGCGCCTCGATCGGCCCCTTGCTGGTGAGCACCGTGAAGCCCGCCCGGCTTTGCGCTCGATCTTCTCGGCATCGCATTGGGCGCAGAGCCTGGCGCCGGCGCGGTGCGCGGCCTTCAGCAGGCCGCCGTAATAGAGCGCGGGATGGAGCTGGCCGGTGCGCTCCACCACCATGCCGCCGTAGTAGTAGTCGGAGGCGATCTCTTCGCGCTGCTGCTCGCGCGGGATCATGTAGGTGCCGAGACCGGCGCTCGCATTGTAGGTGCCGACCTTGGCGGCCTGCTCGGCATAGTGGCGCGGCGTGAAGGCGCCGCTGAAGCGGCCGCTCATGCGCCAGTGGCACTCGATGCCCTCGCGCTCGATCACGGTCTGGACCTGGGCCAGCAGATCGGCGGCGTCGGCCAGCATGCGCGCCATCACCTTCTTCCATTCCTCGGGATCGCTCTTCACGCCCTTGCCCGAGAAGCCCTTGCCCAGGGTCGTGCCGCCGCTGACGCCGCCGCCGTTGCGCGTCGAGGCGCCGACGCCGAACTCGCCGCGCTCCAGCACCGTGACCTCGACACCCGAGCGCGCCAGCTCGAGCGCCGTCGACAGGCCGCCGTAGCCCGCGCCCACCACCAGCACGTCGGTCTTGCGCGGCGGGTCCTGCGACAGCTCGTTGGTGGGATGCCACCATTCCCACCACCACGGCATCGACTTGAAATCCTTGTGGAACACGCTGTCGGCCATCTCGCTCCTCCTAACGCGCGCTGCCGCTCGAGGCCCCGGCCGAAGCGGCCGATCAGGACCATCACCAGCGTCACCAGCAGGATCTGCATCACCGACACCGCGGCGATGGTCGGATCGATTTCCATCATGATGTTGTCGAACATCTTCTTGGGCAGCGTCATGTTGGCGCCGGCCAGGAACAGCGCCACCACCACCTCGTCGAACGAGGAGATGAAGGCCAGCAGCCCGGCCGAGACCAGGCTCGGCCGCAGCAGCGGCAGGGTGATGCGCAGCAGCGTGCGCAGCGGCTGGCGCCCAGCCCTGCGGCCGCCTGCTCCAGCGCGCGGTCGAAGTCGCGCAGGCCGGCCGTCATCACCAGCACCACGAAGGGCAGCGCCAGCACGGTGTGCGCCACGACCAGGCCGTACCAGGCGCCGATCAGCTTCAGCTTGGCGAACAGGCCGTAGACCGCGACCGAGAGGATGATGGTCGGCACGATGATGGGCGCCAGCGCCAGGCGGTCGACCAGCACGCGGCCGCGCGAACTTGCCGCGCACCAGGCTGAAGGCGAGCGGCACGCCCAGCGCCAGGGCCAGCACCGCGGTCGCCCCGCCGATATACAGGGAGCGCCAGGTGGCATCGATCCATTGCGGATCGTCGAGATAGCGCTCGTACCACTGCCAGGAAAGGCCCGGCGGCGGGAACTGCATGTAGGGCGCCGAGCTGAGCGAGATCGGGAAGACGACCAGCAACGGCAGCATCAGGAAGAAGTAGATCAGCCCGCAGGCGACGACGAGCAGGCGCCGGCTCATGTCGTGGCCTCGGTGCGCGTGAAGCGCTGGGCGAGCGCATAGACGGCGAAGGTGAAGGCGAGCAGCACGGCCGAGAGCGCCGCGGCAAACGGCCAGTTCAGCGTCTGGCGCACCTGCTGCTCGATCAGCACGGCGATCATGATCACGCGGCCGCCGCCCAGCAGCGCCGGGCGTGATGAAGAAGCCGAGCGACAGCACGAAGACCAGCACCGAGCCGGCAAAGATGCCGTTCAAGCGTCGAGCGGAACGTAGATGCGCCAGAAGATGCGCCAGTTCGAGGCGCCCAGCCCCTGCGGCGGCGGCGACGATGGCGGGATCGAGCCGGCGCACCGCGCCATAGATCGGCAGCACCATGTAGGGCAGCAGCACGTGCACCATGCCGATCAGCACGCCGGTGAAATTGTGCAACAGCGGCAGCGGGTCGCTGATGATGCCGGCATCGATCAGCCAGCGATTGAACACGCCGTTGCGGCCCAGCAGCACCATCCAGGCATAGGTGCGCACCAGGACCGAGGTCCACAGCGGCAGCAGCACGAAGATGAAGCCGAGCGTCGCCCAGGTGGGCGTCGTGGTGGCGATCAGGAAGCCCAGCGGATAGCCCAGCAGCAGGCAGAAGCCGGTGACCAGCAGGGCGATCTCGAAGGTGTTCCAGAACACCCGCAGGTAAAGCCCCTCGCCCAGCGCCTTGGCGTACCAGTCGAGCGTGCCCGCCTCGACGCTGAAGCCCAGCATGCGCACGACCGGGAAGAGGAAGAAGGCGAGCAGGAGGATGAGGGCGGGCAGCGCCGGGAAGATGGATCTGTTCATGGCTGGGAGCGCGCCACTCCAGTGGCGCTCATGCTCATGAAAGATGCGCCACTGGAGTGGCGCGCTCCCAGCCTAGAAAACATGAATCGCGTCCGGATCGATGCCGACCTCGATGCTGCTGGCCGGCCGCCGGCAGGCGTGCCGCGCGCGGGCTGGCGGACGATCAGTTCCAGCCCGTCGGTGCAGGCCAGCCGGAGCTTGAACGAGGCGCCGAGATAGACCGCCTCCAGCACCTCGCCGGCAAAGCTAGTTGGCGCCGCTCGTGGCAAAGCGCTCCGGGCCGCATCAGCACGCCCAGCCGATCGCCGACCTGCGCGACGCCGCCGTTCACCAGGAGCCGCCGGCCGCCAGACAGCGTGACCACGCCGGGTTCGGTCAGGGTGCCGTGGAAGATGTTGCTCTCGCCCACGAAGTCGGCGACGAAATCGTTGGCCGGCCGCTCGTAGATCTCGGTCGTGGTGGCGATCTGCTGGATGGTGCCCTTGTTCATCACCGCGATGCGGTCGGACAGCACCAGCGCCTCTTCCTGGTCGTGGGTGATGAAGATCGTGGTCAGGCCCGAGCCGGCGCTGCAGGCGGCGCACCTCGAGCTGCATGGTCTCGCGCAGCTTGCGGTCGAGCGCGCCGAACGGCTCGTCGAGCAGCAGCAGGCGCGGATTGAAGACGATGGCGCGGGCCAGCGCCACGCGCTGCTGCTGGCCGCCCGAGAGCTGGCGCGGGCAGGCGCGCCTCGTAGCCCGCCAGCTCGACCAGCGCCAAGCGCCTCGCCCACCCGCCGCTCGATCTCGGCGCGCGCGACGTTCCGCATCTCCAGCGGGAAGGCCACGTTGCCCTTCACCGTGAGATGGGGAAACAGCGCGTAGTTCTGGAACACCATGCCGATGTCGCGCCGGGCCGGCGGCAGCGCGGTGATCTCCGCGCCGTCGACCCGCACCGTGCCGGCGTCGGGCGCCTCGAAGCCCGCCACGACCTTGAGCAGGGTGGTCTTGCCCGACCCGCTGGGACCGAGGATGGTCAGGAGCTCGCCCTCGGCCACCTCGAGCGACACGCCGTCGAGCGCCACGACCTCGCCGAAGCGCTTGGTCACGCCCTCGACGCGGAGCTCGGCCGATCGCGCCCTCGTCCGTGCCGCCACTCCCTACGCCTTCTTCAGCATCCAGGCGTTCCACAGCTCCATGCGCCTTGTTGCCGTTCTCGGCGTACCACTCGTCGCTGATCCAGAACTGCTTGTCGAGATACTGCGTCGGCAGATAGGGCTTCACCTTGGCGTCGACGAAGTTCAGCGATCTCGAGGTTGAGCGCCGGGATAGCCGAGCTCGGAGGCATAGACCGCCTGCTGCTGCGGCACCGACATCTCGGCCAGCATCTTCTGCGCCCAGTAGGGTTCTTGGCGCCCTTGGGAATGACGAAGCTGCCCTGCTTCAGCGCGCCCTCGTTCCATTCGATCTCGATCGGCGCGCCCTTCTTGATGATGTCGTAGAAGCGGCCGTTCCAGCCGGTCGCCAGCACGACCTCCTTGTCGAGCAGGAGCTGGGCCGGCTGCTGGCCGGTCGACCACCACGCCGTGACGTGCGGCTTGATCTGGTCGAGCTTCTTGAAGGCGCGGTCGAAGTCGATGGGATAGACCTTGTCCATCGGCACGCCGTCGGCGATCAGCGCGAATTCGAGATTGTCGGTCGGATGGTTGCGCATCGAGCGCGCGCCGGGGAATTTCTTGGCGTCCCACCAGTCGGCCCAGCTCTTGGGCTGCGTGCCGCCTTTGAAGACGTCGGTGCGGTAGCCGATGATCGTGGTGTAGACCGACGAGGCGAAGACGTAGGGCGTGCGCGCCTTCTCGGGATATTTCGAGCGGTCGACGATCTTGTCGTCGATCTTCTCGACCAGGCCGAGCTTGACGGCGCGGATGGCGTCCTGGCCGCCGATCTCGGTGACGTCCCATTCGACGTTGCCCGAATCGACCATGGCGCGCAGCTTGCCGAAATCGGCCGGGCTCGTCTCGACCACGCGGATGCCGTACTTCTTCTCGTAGCCGGCGAAGAAGGCCTTGCGCATCGCCGTGCCCATCGACCCGCCGGAATGATTGACCACGATCTGCGCCGGCTTGGCGGGCTCGGCCTGGCCGAAGCGCCGGTCCGGCGACGCCGACGGCGGCCGCGCCGCCCAGCAAAGACACGACGTCGCGACGGCGCATGCGCTTGATGTCCATGACAAACCCCTTTTCAAGTCCCCGAAACAACTCTAGGAGTGGCGCGTAGCCGCGGCAACACGGAAGGCTGGTGGCGCTTCGACAGGCGGCCACAAGCGTTGTTCCACGCCCAGACCGGCGGCAACCGATTTCCGCAATTTCCGCCAGTGATCGCGATGTGGCGCATGCTTTCGCCGGCAGCATTCGAGCCCTGTCGGCTCCGCGCGCAACAAAACGAATTTTTGCGTGCCGTTGCCGGGATCTGAAATTACCGTCACGGGCAACAAGGCCTTTTCGAACCCGCCGCAGCAGACGATCCGTGCAGGCAATGCCAGCGGGCCTGAACGGGGGGTGGCGCCGGGCAGGCAGTAGTCATGGGCGAGTTCGACGTACTCGGGCTTGTAGAGCGTCGGTTGTCCGGGGGTGGCCATCTGTCGATCCTCTCGAGTGAGTGTCGACAGGGATAGGCCACAACATTGCTCAGGAACGTCAAGAGGAAGGTGTGCGTGCGGCGCGCAGAATAATACTTGCGCACCGGCATGGAGGGCGCGGAGAGCGCGGAGCGTTGGTCGCACACCATGGATGGCTTCGTGCTGGCCCGCGACGCTGGCAAAATGCTGTCAGGCTGCCTGCGCTGTCAGCAGCAATGTTGGCGCGCCACGCCAGGCACAGCGCCACCGGCTACACGCAGCGAGTCGCGTTCGTCAGACCTTCGCCCCATCGACAGCCGGCCCGGCGCGACGGCCACCGCATGCTGCGCGGCCAATCGGCAGATCGTCGCGATATCGCCGGCCAGCGTGTCGCGCGGTCCCGCGGCGCCGGCGATCGAGGGCGCCGGCGCGGGGGCGACGTCGTAGTCGATGACGACATGGCGCCGGCCCGCGCCGCACGCCAGCCTTGAGCTTGCGCAGGTTGTAGCGCCGCACCGCGTCGGACGGGTGCGAGGCGTAGCAGATCAGGGAATCGTGAACGATCCCTCGCTCGCCATCGGCGGCGGCTCGTCGCCACGGCGGCTGCTGCGCGGCCTCGAGGCCATGCCTGGCGCAAGCGCGAAGGCGATGATCGCGGCCGCGGCGTCGTCGATCTCGCCGCGGCCGCCGACGCAGCGGAAGACGGCGCGGACCTCGCGGGCCGCCACGGCGGCGCATCGGCCTGCCGGCAGACTGGGCGCCGTCGTCCGGCGTCGTCGGCGAGAAGTCGAGCACGTCGTCGGTGCCTTCGACGATGGCGTCGATCTGGCGCGGCGCTCAGCCGATCGTGCGCGCGATCGGCTTCGGCCAGCACGACCATGCGGCCCATGCCGTCGTCCAGCCCCTGCTCGCGCCCTTCTGCTCGATCTCGGCCAGCGCCACCGCCGAGGCGTCGGCCACCGCCTTGCGGATCAGGCGGCGATAGATCTGCTGGTAGGGCGCCAGCGCCGGCTCGTCGCCCAGCAGGATCTGCAGGAAGCCGAGATGCGGCACGTGCCGTGCCGAGCACCAGCAGGCAGATGGTGAGCGGCGTCGACAGCAGCAGGCCGATGGGTCCCCACAGCGTGCCCCAGAAGATCGCCGACATGATGAGCGCCAGCGGCGTCACGCCGGTCGATTCGCCGAACAGCAGCGGCTCGACGATCTGGCCGATGACGATGGTCGCAGGCGACGATCCAGCCGAGCACCAGGAACGGCTGCAGCCATCCCGGCATGACGGCGAAGGCGATCACGGTGGGCAGCACGGCGCCCAGCGCCGCGCCGACATAGGGACGAAGCGCAGCCCGCCGGCGAGCAATCCCCACAGGACCGCGTTCGGCATGCCGAGCGCGAACAGCCGCCGCCGACCAGCGATGGCGAAGCCGAAATTGGTCAGCAGCTGCAGCGACAGGACGCGGGCGACGCGGCTGGCGGCGTCGCCGATGGCCTCCGGACGTCGCGTGCACGTCGCTGGCGCCGAACAGCCGCGACGAACTGGTCGCTGAGATGGTCGCGGTCGAGCAGGATGAAGACGACCAGGATGACGACGATGCCGACGGTCAGCAGCGGATGCAGCAAGGGCGCCACGAAGGCGGCCACGCTCGCGAAACTCGAGACGCCGCTCTGCACGCGCACCGCCGGCGCCGGCGCCGGGCCGGCCGTCACGGCCGAGGTCGCTGGCCGAGCGAGGCGACCATGGACAGGAAGCGGCTGAGCGCGCCGCCGCCCTCCGACAGGCCGCGGATGTCCTGGATCTTCTGATGAAGGTTGGCCTGATAGCCGGTCAGGCTGCCGGCCACCTCGGCGAGCTGGGTCATGACCAGCACGGCGAGCAGGCCGGCGACGAGCACGGCGCCCAGCACGACCACCGCCACGGCGAGAGGCAGCGGCAGCGAGACGGCGCACCCAGCTGCACGGCGGGGCCCAGGATGAAGGCGAAGAGCATGGCGATCGCCGCCGGGATCAGCGACGTCCTGGCCGTAATAGAGCGCCAGGATCGCCATCGCGGCGATAAAGGTGATGGCGACGGTGCGGGCGAGACGGGCGTCGCCCTGGTTCTGCGCCGGCAAGCTGGATCTTCATGGCAGGCCCTCGAACGGTGGCGGCGGGCACGTCGACGGCCGACGCCGGTCGGCGCGGCGCCCGCCCTGGGCATGGTGCTCATGAAATAACGATCGGCCGTGCCAGAAGGGCACGCGGACGGCGCATCCTACACCCCAACGAAAAGCAGGAAGCCATCGGCTTCCTGCTCTCTGCACTGGTTTCGACGAAACCGGCTAGACCAGCTCGTCTTCGCGGCGCATGCGCTCGATCTCGGCCTCGCTCGGCCGGTAGGGCGGCTGCCTTCGGGTCGAAGGTCTTCCAGCCTGCCTTGCGATACTCGGCGCCGCGCACGGCCGGATCGATCGGCTTGAACCGATCGAGGATCGCCTGGACGCGGCTGGCGTCCTCGTCGCGCACGCGCACGCTCACCAGGGTGCCGCCGCGGCGCACGGATTCGAGTAGACGTGCGGCATCGCCATCGGGACGACGCCGGCACCGACCAGCGCACCGACCAGGCCGCCCGTCGCGGCGCCCGCGGCGGCGCCGACGGCAGTGGCCGCCAGCCAGCCCGCGGCAACGACCGGCCGAGGCCGGGAATGGCCAGCAGGCCGAGGCCGGCCAGCAGGCCGGCGCCGCCGCCGACCACGCCGCCGATGCCGGCGCCCGTTGGCGGGCGCGGAGACTTCATCGACGTCGGCGTACTCTTCGCTGACATACTTGTTGGCCACCAGGCTGACCTCGCGGCGGGCACGCCGGCGGCCTCGACGGCGGTCGACCGCATTGCGGGCCTGGGCGTAGGTGTCGTAGACGCGACTGACTGTTTGCATGACTGGTCCTTTCGATTGAGTGATCCGGTTACGGCGCGGCCTGGAAGACGACGTTGCCCTTGTAGTCGACGGCCACCTGGCCGGACTTGCCGTCCTGCTTGGCCGATGCCGCGCCAGACGCCGTCGTCGTCCTTCTTGAGCGTCGGCGACGCTCGGTGGCGCCGTGGGCGATCGCGCGGTCCTTGGCCTGGCCTTCGGTGAAGCTGTTGGCGCCCTTCAGCGGCGCGCCGGCATCGGCCTTGGCCGGGGCGTAGACGTCGGCCTTGCAGGCATCCATGAAGGCTGCCTGGTCGATCTTGCCGTCGGCCGGCAACTTGACCTCGCGCACCCGCATGGCGCGCGGCATAGCGCATCGCTTCGGCGTCGGAGAGCACGCCGTCCTTGTTGGTGTCGGCCTTGGTCCACAGCGCCTGGCAGTCGGCGTCGGTCGCCGCGTAGGCCGGCAGGCGCCGCGCAGAGGTCGCTGCCAATGCAGCAACCGCGAGCAATCGTCTCATTGTTTTCACCTTGTTTGAGAATAAGAGGGCGTCACGCGCGTCCTCCGGTAGCGGTTCAACAGCGACGGGGGCCGACCGGTTGCATCGGCTTTTGCGACTGTCGTACCGCTTGCGGAGTTGCCGCGTGCACCGTGCGCCGACGCGCACGCAACGTAGCCGACACCGCTCCGTTGCCTTGTCTCAACCCGCGCCCGCGCGCGGCGACAGAACAGGGAGGCAATCATGGGCTTGCTCGATGTTTTCAACGGCATGCAGAACGGGCCGCGCGGCAATCGCGGACTGGGCGGCGGCATGTCGCCGATCACCATGGCCCTGCTGGGACTGCTGGCCTACAAGGCGGTCAAGAGCTTTCGCGGCGACACAGCGCAAGCGGGCCGCGCAACCGGGACTGCTCCTGCCGCTCCGGGCGGCGGCGCCTTCGGCGGTTGGGCGATCTCTTCAAGGGATCGGGGCGGGAAACGGCATGGCGGCCGGCGCGGGCGGCCTCGGCGGGCTCCTGACAGGCGGGTTGGGCGACCTGCTCAAGCAGTTCCAGGGGAGCGGGCAAAGGCGACGTCGCCAAGTCCTGGGTCGGCACCGGCCAGAATGAGCCGATCACGCCGACCGACCTCGGCAAGGTCATGACGCGCTGAGCAGATCGACTTCCTGATGGCGCGCACGGGACTGTCGCGCGAGGAACTGCTGGCGGGCCTCAGCGAACAGCTGCCCAAGGCGGTCGATCATCTCACCCCGAGGACGCCTGCCGACACCGGAGGAAATGAACCGCGTCGTCTGAGGCGCGCCGGCAACAGCATCAAGCGCGAGGCGGATCATGGGTATTCTGTGGATCGTGTTGGTCGGCTTCGTCGCCGGCATCGTCGCCCCGGCTAGCTGGCGCCGGGCCCCAACAAGCCGGCCGGCTTCCTGCTGACCACGGCGCCTCGGCATTGCCGGCGCGCTCGTCGCCACTTTCATCGGCCAGGCGGTCGGCTGGTATCGGGCGGACCAGGGTGCGAGGCTTCATCGCCGCCACCGTGGGGGCGATCGTCGTGCTGTTCGTCTGGAACCGGATCGCGGCGTCGCGCGTCTTAGGAGAGCCAGGCCGGATTCGAAAAGCGTCAGGGCTTCCTGGCCGAACCGCACCCGGCGCTCCCTGCCGATCGGTGAAAGAATTCCGCCGATGCCTGATCGCCACCGCGGCCTCGTCCCGCGGCGGCGGAAGAGCTGGCGGCGATGTGGCATCGAATTGAAAGGCAGCTTCGAGTTCGACCGCGCGTCTGCTCGCCCCAACCCCCTTCGAGGTCCGTCACCTGGGCCTGGATGCAGCGTCGGCCGAGAAGCCGCGCGTCCTCACCTCGCTTCTCGAAAGCGAGGAGCCGCCTGGGCGGGTCCCTCCTGGCGCACGATCGCCGTGGCGTAATCGCCGGCGAGGTCTTTTTAGTCCTGAGCAGGCGCAGCAGAAGCGTGGCACTGTGCGACCTGGAGGTCGGGCTCCCGATCGCCTGGGCGAGACGGCATCGACGCGACACAGCAGAAGGCCAGGTTCGGGAAGGCTCAGCGCTGAGGAGGGACCAAGGCGAACGGCTCATCGGCATGGCTGTTCGAGCAAGTGCGCTGGCCTAAACGAGACCGCCCCATGGAAGCTTGGTAGTTCCGCCCGGCACTGCGCGATCGTCCGCCTTCGGACAGATCGAGGCACCTTCAGGACCTGATGTTGCTGCAAAAGCACACAGGCCAATCAGGTCGGCCCAAGTTTTGCCAAAAAGTTTCAGGCGCCTCTTGAAAATCACCCTCCAAAACTTTTATCGATCGCCGGGTCGGGGTCTTGAGGTCACCGGGAGAGGAGGATTTGATGAACTCCGGGAAGCCTCGCCCCTCAGCGCCAATGAGGAGGTCACGTTAAGACGTATCGCGCTCGGGATTACCAAAGACGGCAGATCTTTCCGGATGGATATTAAGCGGTTGAGGCGCGGGCCGGCTGATCGAGGAGCTCTGGTGGCGACCCTGCGGCTTGCGCGGCCGGGCGCGAGGCGGTACCTCGCCCTTCCGAAGGGCGCCGCCGTCGACCAGGCCGATTCGCCGGACGATCCCGTGGCAAAGCTGGCAGCGTACATGACCAAGGCGCGCGGTTAGCCCAGGCTGCTGAATTTTGACGGCCGGGCGCCTCTCGATCCGCCGGGCCGGACGCCGAGCCGCCCGCAAGAGGGCGGCAGGAGGCTGAAAACGGGGTCGAGCTTGGCGGCTAGCGGCGACGAGTCGCCCTTGTCGCCCCTGGCCGGACTTCGCACCGGTCCTGGCGCTTTGGTCCGCCGATCCGCCTGCGGCGAGCGACCGACATCGTCGCTCTCCTTGATGCGACCTTTCTCGTCGCGTCGGATGCGCGGGCATCGCCGTGGGATTTGATCAATTCGCGCTTGGCCATGTGGGCTCCTACGGATGGGCGCTCTTGTAATGGGCTCCGATCGGCAGGGTTGCGCCAGGCCTTCGCGCGGTCCGCTGGCTCACACGAGCCACGTTTACAGTCGCGGCGACCCATTGCCCGACGTGCAGCGACAGCTGTCATGGCTTCCGCACAAGGTCCTGCGCGGCCTTGATAGCCGCCGGGTCGTCAGCCGTCTGGATGATCAGCGCCAGTCGCTCACGCGCCAGGCGCAGGACTTCACCCAACCGGAGCAGTTCAGGGTCGGGATTCGCCATCGTTGCCGGCCCCCATTGCATCCGGTCATTTAACGGCAATGCACAACGGTCGCCAAGGATGCACGCCGCGTCGGGGGCGCCAAATCGAAGCGTCGCCTTGCCCTTTCCATGGTCAGATCTGGACAAGCAGCGGCGCGGGCGATGATATTCTGCGCCCATGCCCGTGCACTGGACGATCTCCCATCCCCAGCGGCTGGTCGTCGCCGTCGCCAAGGACACGGTGACGGTGGCCGACATCGAGCAGTATTTCGCCGGCGTCACCGCCGACGGCGCCATGGCCTATCGCAAGATCTTCGGAGATCACCGCATGCGCCGATGGCGTCTGCGCGAGGAGAACCTGCGGGCGCTCGGCCAGCGCGTCGTGTTCTACGCCGAGCACGGCCAGATCGGGCCGCTCGCGATCGTCGCGGCGTCCGACGCGAGCTTCGCGCAGGCCCAGATCTTCGCCGACGGCGGCATCGGCCCGCCGGCTGCTGCCAGATCTTCCGCGAGCTGCATGCCGCGCGGCAGTGGCTCGGACTCCCGGGCGTCGCCCGACGGCGCGTCTAGGCTGTCGAACCCTCTGACTCGCAGAGGCAAGGACAGGACCGGTCGATGGTGTTTACGGAAACACACTGGGAAGAGCTCACTCGGCAGGGTTACACGATCGTGTCCGACGCGATCGACGACCACTGGCTCCGTCCCGGCCCAGGACGCCGCAAACCATCTGAATGCCATCCATCCGGACCAGGGCTGGGAGAGATCCAGAACGAACTGTGGAGGGAGATCAGGCACTAGCGCCGATCCTGCGTTCCAGGCGCTCGCCAGCCGCCGTGCTGGATCCGCTGGCGCTCGAAATCCTGGAGACGGTGCACGCCCCCGAGCGTATCCAGCTGGCGTCGACGCTCCCGGCTTCGAGACCCGCGGCGGGATAGGCCGGAATTTTCATATCGATGGCGGCAAGGAGCCGTCGCTCGCCGCATTCAACGTGCTGTTCGGGGTCGCGTTGACGACCGTCGCGTCCGACACGGCGCGGCGGGTTTCATGTCCTGCCAGGGTCGCACGAGAAAGTTCGCGACGGCGTTCCGGCGGCAGCCGCTGGGTGCGCCGGTGCACTGGGGGCAGGTCAAGCTGGACGGTCAGCGGCAGTTCCTGGCGGGCGCACGGATGGTGGTGCCGCGGCTGAAGGCCGGCGACATCATCGTGGCCCACAGCTTCCTGGCGCACGGGACATCGGCCAACACGTCCGATGTGCGACGAGACATGATCTTCCAACGGCGCGCCGCCGTCGCCCTTGCGACCCAGTCACCAGGCGCAAGCGCGGGAGGCCTTCATGCGCGACCACTGGACATTCTTCAGGCTTCCGGCGGCGATGCGGGCTGCATGTGCCGAAAACCTTGTGTGTCGATTAGGTGAAGTAGCGAGTCATGGTCTTCCGGACCGCGGGCCTCCAGGCCCGCCTGCCATCGCAACTCCAGTTGCGCATCTTCGTGGATCACACAGCCCATGAGCGCCACTGGAGTGGCGCGCTCCCAGCCATGATGCGGGCCTGGAGGTCCGCGGTCCATGAACCATGAAGAGACGCGCCGCTGGTCGCGTTCTCCACCGGCGCGGCGGCGTCCAGGCGCCTTCGGTGACGGCGGGCTTCGGCCAGTAGGCACGGATGTAGAGCGAGAAGTCGCCGTTCTTCGCCCCGGCATCCTGCGGCGCCGGCAGCCAGTTGGCGCGCTGATCCTCGGCGCGGCGGATCGGCCTGCACGTAGATCGTGAGCGAGCCGTCGGGATCGTATTTCAGGTCCTTGTTCTTGGTGCCGATCGAGTAGCGCCCGATCTCGTTGGGCGCGAAGAAGTGATGCTGGTTGTAGAGCGTCAGCGACCAGAAGCCGTTGACCGGCGGCGTCTGATCCCTTGGGAAACGTCACGGTGTAGCGGTTGCGGCCGTTCAGCCGCGCGCCGGCGGCGTCGAGGTCCTGGTAGAAATACTTCGTCTCGTTGGGCGCGTTGACCAGGATGTTCGACTTGGCGACCGCGGTGCGCGTGAAATAGTCGGTGCCGAACGCGGCCTCGTTGGAGATCGTGCTCCAGTGATGAGGCAGCTGCTGGCCCCAGGCGCGGAACTGGAACAGCGGTGCCACCAGCTCGGTCTCGGCCGCGACTGCGGCGCTTGGTCATCGCCTCCTTGCGTCGCGGATCGGCCTTGGCCGCCTCGAGCACGCGCGCGCACTCTGCGCATAGCGCGCCTCCTCGCCGGGCAGCGGCGGTGCGTCGGCGCAGCACGGCGCCGCAGCTGGTCGACGAACTTCTCGCGGCACGACCCATTTCACTTCCGTCTCGTCGACCGCCGGCGCCGGGCCCTCGCGGGATCTTGCGTCCAGTCGATGCTCTTCATCGTGCCGTCGTATTCCGCCAGCGGATACATCACGACCTGGCGCAGCGGCGCCTGGACCGCGCGTTTGTCGTCCGGCCGTGTCGTCCTGGAAGATGCGCGGCACGACGACGCCTGTGTTGGTCGAGGCGCGGAACACCTTGGCGATGCCCTTGGGCACCGTCGCCCTTCCAGTTCGGCCCGACCAGCAGGTAGAAGCCGGGCTTGGTGTCGTACATCTTGCCGAGCTGCACGAAGCTGTCGGTGCGCAGGTCGACCGCCTGGTAGACCCAGAAGCGGTCGCCGAAATCCGGCACCTGGATCACCACCGGCGAGACGATCGAGCGCCAGCACGCCCAGGCCATAGACCACGTCCTGGTTCGGGCAGGCGACCAGCCGCTCCGCCGGATCGACATAGTCGGTGATCATGCCCAGGCGATTGATCGGCGCGGCAAACCGCCGGACCCGAGCGCACCATCTTGGCTGACTCTGCGCGGCGGCGAGCCGGCGGTTGTAGATGTTGACCATCGGCCACGCCCAGAAATAGGCGTCGCGTGCGACCAGGGCGGCGTATTCTTCGGTGATCTTCACGCGAAGGTCGGGGCCGGATCGGCGCCGGCAGCGGCTTGCGCCGGTGACGGTTTGCCACGCGGCGGCGACGCGGACTGCGCCAGCGCCGGCAGCGTCACGAGGCCGAGCGGCGCGCGAGCAGACACAGGTGCGGAAAGATCGCAGGTCATGGCCGCGTTCCTGTAAGGACGGAAAGCGGCGATCAGGGTGTCGAAACTGCGGGATTGCAGACCCGTGCTGCGCGGCAGGCGGCCGACGGACCGGACCGGCAGAAAGCATGGCGAGCGTCGACCGCGCGCCGATCCACGCCGCGACGTACTGCGATCATGTGCCCTGGCAAGCCGCTCGCCTGATCTGCTGTCGTACGATCTCGCGGAGCAACGCAGCTGCGGACGCGTAATTCGGACGGGATGCGGCTCCAATGCGATCGATTTGGTCGGGAATATCGCGCGGCGCTGCTGGTGATCGGGCTGGCCACGACGTCGTGGGCGCAGAACGGGCTGGAGCGCTTCGAGAAGGAGCTGAAGCCGCAGCTCGAGCTCAAGAAGTTCACCTATGCGCAGCGCCGCAGCCGCTCGGCGACGCGGGCTTCGTCCTGAACGACGTGGTGGCCGTGATCCCGGCCAACGCCGGCGACCGGCGACAAGGAGAGCACGGTCAAGATCCAGAAGGTGACGGTCGAGGAGCTCGATTTCGACCGCCTGAAGAAGGATCGCCAAGGACGACGAGGCGCCGCGCTTCGCCAAGCTCAAGATGGAGGGCATGACGGGCGACGACGAGATGTTCACCGCGCTCCAGCCCTACGGCGTGCCCAACGTGCCGATCGACATCGCGCTCGACTACCGCATCGATACGGCGGCCAAGGTGCTCGACCTCAAGACGCTCGAGGTCAACCTGCGCGGCCAGGCCAAGATCACGCTCGCCCTGGTGATGGACGGCATCAGCGACAAGGCGGGCGTCGCCGGCGCCAAGGACGACGGCAAGCTGCGCACCGCCTCGCTCACCATCGACGACAGCGGCCTGCTCGCCAAGCTGGTGACGGCGGCCGCCAAGCAGGAAGGCACCAAGCCGGAAGACATGGTGCAGACGGCGCTGGCGGCGCTCGCGGGCTTTTCGCCGAGACGCAGGGGCCGGACACGCTGAAGGCGCTCGACGCGGTGGCCTCCTTCATCGCCGACTGGAAGGCGCCCAAGGGACCGCTGACGCTGGGGCTGAAGCCCGCCAAGACGGCGGGGCTGAGCGACCTCGACAAGATCATGATGCCCGACGCCCTCACCACAGAGTTCGGCTTCACCGCGACCTATCCCGGCACCAAGCCGGGCGCGGCCAAGGGCGGCGCGGCGGCAGCAAAGTAGCAGGCAAGACAGGATGAAGCGGCGCACGCTGCTCGCCGGCGGACTGCTGCTGCCGGTCGTCCGCCGGCAGCGGCCCAGGACGACCTATCCGTCGCGGCCGATCCAGATGATCGTGCCCTTCCCGCCGGGCGGCGTGGCCGACATCACCGGCCGGCCGGTCGGCGCACGTGATGGGCAAGCTCCTGAAGCAGTCGGTCGTGGTGGTGAACAAGGCCGGCGCCGGCGGCTCGGTCGGCGCCGCGCAGGCCGCGCGCGCGGCGCCCGACGGCTACACGATCCTGATGGCGCTGTCGTCGATCTCGGTGCTGCCGGTGGCCGACCGCCTGCAGGGCCGGCCGCCGGCCTACGAGCTCGACCAGTTCGCGCCGATCGCGCTGATCAGCGCCGATCCCACCGTGCTGGTGGTGCGCGGCGACGGTCCCTACAAGACGCTGAAGGACCTGGTCGACGCGGCGAAGGCCAAGCCCGGCACGATCAACTACGGCTCGTCGGGCGTCTACGGCACGCTGCACGTGGCGATGGAGATCTTCGCCGCGGCGGCGGACATCAAGCTGTTCCACATCCCCTACCAGGGCGGCGGGCCGGCGGTGGCGGCGCTGCTCGGCGGCCAGATCGACGCGCTGGCCTCGGGGCCGTCGGCGGCGATCGGCCAGATCAAGGCGCGGCAAGATGCGCGCGCTCGCGGTATGGGGCGACAAGCGGCTGGCCTCGCTGCCCGACGTGCCCAGCATGAAGGAGCTGGGCTACGACGCCACCTTCTACATCTGGTCGGGCCTGTTCGCGCCCGCCGCCACGCCGCAGCCGATCATGACGGTGCTGCGCGACGCGGTCCGGCGCACGGTCGAGGATGCCGAATTCAAGGGAAGCGATGGCCAAGGTCGAGACGCCGATCGCCTATCTCGACGCGCCGGCGTTCAAGACCTTCGTCGACCGCGACGCCGAGCGGCTGCGCGTCGCGGTCGAGCGGATCGGCAAGGTGCCGGAGAACTGGACTCGCGTCTAGAGTTCTGATAAGGCCGGCGCAGCCTGTCGATCTCGGCCTGGCTCGGCACGATAGGGCGTCGGCCTTCGGATCGAAGCGCTTCCAGCCCTCGCCGGTGTAGATCGTGCGGCGCTCGACCGGATCGATCGGGCGGTGACGGTCCATGATCTGCTGGGCGATCGCGCGCCTTGTCGTCGGCCACGCGCGCGCTCACCATCGTGCCGCCGCGGCGCACGGCCTCGCAGTAGACCTGCGCCTCCTGCCTCCGGCACGCCGGCGCTCACCAGCGCGCCGACCACGCCGCCGGTCGCCGCACCGGCGACCGCGCCGACCGCGGTGGCGCGCCAGGGCGCCCGCCGCCACGACCGGGCCGAGGCCCGGGATGGCGATGATGCCGAGGCCGGCCAGCAGGCCCGCCGTGCCGCCGAGGGCGGCGCCGACGCCGGCGCCGGGCCCGGCCGCCGACGGCTCGTGGACGCCGGCGGTCTCGTCGCAGACGTACTTGTTGGCGATCAGGTTGATGTCCGAGGTGGCGATGCCGGCATCCTCGAGGTCGGCCACGACCTGGCGGGCCTGGCCGTAGGTGTCATAGACGCGCGCGATGGTCTTCATGATCGGTGTTCCTTTGCTGATGTGCGTTATCTCGGTGACGACGTTGCCCTTGAAGTCGACGGCGACCTTCACGGCCTTGCCGTCCTTCATGGCGCTGCCGCGCCAGATGCCGTCGCCGTCCTTGACCAGCGAGGCAACGCTGGTGAGGCCGGCGGCCATCGCGCGGTCCTTGGCCTGCGCTTCGGTGAAGCTGTTGGCGCCCTTCAGCGGCGCGCCCGGCGTCAGGCGCCTTGGCCATGAACACGTCGTTCTGGCAGGCCTGCATGAAGGTCTTCTGATCGATGCGGCCGTCGGTCGGCGTGACCTGCGCGCGAACGCGATAGTAGGCGAGATAGCGGTCGGCCTCGGGACCCACCAGCACGCCGTCGCTGTTGCCGTCGGCGCTCTTCCATTGCGCCGCGCAATCGGCTTCCGATGCCGCGAACGCCGCGCCCGGCATCGCGGCGCAGCACGCCACGAGCACGGCAAGTGCAGATTTCCTGCTCATTTTATCGTCTCCAGATCTTGTGGGTTGGGCTGTCGCGGGAGAACGAAGCGGGCCGGCAACCCGTTGCGACGAGGGGGCGTTTCTCTGACAGCGGCGTCCAATCCCGGGCGTCGCTGCGCAACCATGGAGGGCTAGCGATGAACGACCCCAAGGACCGCAACCCGCAGCAGTCGCCGCAGGAGCGCGACCAGCAGCAGCGTGAGCGTCAACAGCGCGAGCAGCAGCAGCGCCAGAACCAGCAGCCCAACCAGAAGCCGGGCCAGAAGCCCGGTCAGCCGCAGCACCGGGACGAGTAGCGATTGTCCTGAGCATGAGGGAATGCCCGCCGACCGGCGGGCATTCCTTTATCGGGAGAGCGAAGATGATCGCTGACATCAGGCCACCGCGCGAGCCGATGCCGGTGCCGCCCGAGCCGGGCAAGACCGATCCGATTCCGCCCGAGATGCCGCTGCCCGGCGGACCCGAGCCCGAGGACGTGCCGCCGCCGCCGCCGCATCCGACGGGCCGCCGGCACCCGTCGCGCGCGACGCACATGCGAGCGTGTCACTGACGAATCCGTGACCTGGTCACCGTTGCAACCGCTTGTCGAAAGAACCGCGCCGCGCTCAAGATGAGGGCACTGCAACTTGATCGGGGAGTCCTCACATGAACTTCGACGCGATCGGCGCGGCGTGGGCGCCACGCCTGCTCAGCATCCTGCGCATCATGGCGGGCTTGATGCTGTTGCAGCACGGCACGGCGAAAATCCTGAAGTTTCCCGTCGTGCCAGAACATGGCCAATCTCGATCTCTCGTCGATGCCCGGCATCGCCGGTTTCTTCGAGCTGATCGGCGGCGTGCTGCTGTCGTCGGCCTGTTCACCCGGCCCGTCGCCTTCATCCTCTCGGGCATGACGGCGGTGGCCTATTTCTATCGCCCACGCGCCGCGCGGCTTCTATCCGATCCTGAACGGCGGCGAATTGGCCGCGCTCTACTGCTTCGTGCTTCCTCTATATCGCCGCGGCCGGTCCCGGCCCGTGGAGCGTCGACGCGATGCGCCGGAAGTAGCGCTTAACGTCCGCCTGCCTTAGACTGGTAAGGAGAAGAGACGGCCGCCACGTGCGGCCGTCTTGCTGAGGCAGGGGACGATCATGGCGCTGAAGAGAGTGGCCCTCGAGATCGGCATGGGCACCGACATCCGCGGCGGCGACTACACCAAGGCCGCGGTGCGCGCGCTGCGCGACGCGCTGTGGCACAACTCGCTCACCGTCGCCGGCGCGGTCGGCAAGTCGAGCGACGACATGCAGGTCGAGGTGCTGATCGGCGTGCCCAAGCCCGACCAGGTCGACAAGGCAGCAGGTGCTGGCGGTGCTGCCGCACGGCACCGGCACGGTCACGGTGGTCGAGGGCGGGCTGGAGATCGCCAACGAAGCCGGCACGGACAAGACGGTGATCGCCCAGGCGGCCGCCGTCGTCCGGCTCGATCTCTGAGGGAGGCCGAAATGCCCGCCAAACGCGTCATCCTCGAGCTCGGCACCGGCAACGACCTGCACGGCGGCGACTACACCAAGGCCGCCCTGCGCGCCGTGCAGGACGCGCTGCATCACAGCTCGCTCGCCATGATCCGCACGCTCGGGGTCAATTCCAAGACCGGCATGTTCGTCGACGTCACGATCGGCGTGCAGCAGCCCGACAAGGTCGACCTCGAGAAGGTGCGGGCCTCGCTGCCGCACGGCATCGTGACGGTGAAGGCCGTCAAGGGCGGACTCGACGTGCCCGATCCCGAGGGCAACGATATCGCCGTGATCGCCAGTGCGGCGGTCGCGCGTCCGGCTGGAGCTTCCCTGATGCTGCTCTACGAACACCCGCTTTCGTCCTACGCCCAGAAGGTCAAGATCGCGCTGCGCGAGAAGGGCCTCGACTTCGAGGTCGAGACGCCGCCGGCGCTGGGCTCGGGCAAGGCCGGCGGCCCGTTCGCCGCGGCGAGCCCGCGCAACGAGGTGCCGGCGCTGATCGACGGCGACGGCGCGCATCTTCGATTCGACCATCATCCTCGAATATCTCGAGGACAAGTTCCCCGCCCCGCCGCTGTTGCCGCGCGACCCGCGGCGCGCGCCGAGGCGCGCATGATCGAGGAGGTCTGCGACACGCTCTACGAGGCGATCAACTGGGGCCTGAGCGAGATCCGCTGGTTCAAGCGCGCCGAGGGTGCGCAGGCGGAGAAGATGAAGGACACCGCCGCGCGGCAGACGGCCGAGCTGCAGGCCTGGCTCACCGACAAGCTGGGCGACCGCCAATGGTTCAACGGCGCAAGCTTCGGCTGGGCCGACCTCAGCGTGGCACCCTACGTCAACCGCTCGTTCCACTACGGCTTCGGCACGCCGGCGGAGTCGCCGCTGGCGCAGATGGCGCGACGCGCATCCGCGAACGGCCCTCGGTCGCCGCGACCTTCCGCGAGTTCGAGGCGGCGGCCGAGCGCATGGGCGATGGCGCCGCCGCGCCTCGCGTCGGGCGCGATCAGGCGCGAGTACCGCGATCATCGCCTGGAATGGATGATGAAGTCGGGCGGCGTGCAGGTCGTGCTCGACGGGCTGGCCAAGAACAACATCCGCTTCACCTGGCCGTTGGGTTAGGGGTCGGGAGGTCAGCCGATGCGCCGCAGCGACGATCGCATCCTCACCACCCATGTCGGCAGCCTGCCGCGCAACGCGGTGCTGACCGACCTGCTGATCCGCGACGAGGCGGGCGAAGCGATCGACCGCGCCGAGCTGCGGCGGCAGAGCGAGAGCGCGGTGCGCTACGTCGTCGAGCGGCAGATGGCAAGCGGCATCGACATCGTCAACGACGGCGAGCAGCCGCGGGTCGGCTTCCAGACCTACGTGGCGCAGCGCATGCGGGGCTTCGGCGGCGAGATCCAAGCGGCCCACGGCCGCGCGACTATACGGACTTCCCGGCGCTCCTGGCGCAGCTTCCCCATCGCTATCCCCAGGCGCAGCAAGGTGTCGAATGCGCCACAGGCGATCGCCGAGGTCCGCTACGAGGATCTCGCGCCGGCCGAGGACGAGTGCCGCATGTTCAGCGCGGCGCTGCGGCAAGCTGCCGTCGCCGCCGCTCGAGACCTTCATGACGGCGGCGTCGCCCGGCATCATCGCCACGACGCTGCTGAACGCGCACTACGACAGCCACGAAGCCTACGTCTTCGCGCTGGCGCGCCAGATGCGCAAGGAATACGAGCTGATCGCGCGCGAGTTCGTCCTGCAGATCGATGCGCCCGACCTCGCGCATGGAACGCACCATGCTCGTTCCAGGACAAGAGCGTCGCCGAGTTCCTCAAGATCGCCGAGATGCACGTCGCCGCGCTGAACGAGGCGCTGGCCGGCATCCCGCGCGAGCGCATTCGCCTGCACTGCTGCTGGGGCAACTACGACGGGCCGCACATCCACGACGTGCCGCTGGCCGACATCCTGCCGGTGCTCGACCCAGGCGCAAGGTCGGCGCGCTCAGCATCGAGTTCGCCAACCCGCGCCATCAGCACGAGTATGCGGCGCTGAAGAGGGCGAAGCTGCCGCCCGAGTTCCTGTTGCTGCCGGGCGTCATCGATACCAAGACGAACTTCGTCGAGCATCCCGAGGTCGTCGCCAACCGGATCTGCGAGGCGGTCGATGCGGTGGGCGACCGCAGCCGCGTCATCGCCTCCATGCGACTGCGGCTTCGGCACCTTCGCCGGGTCGGAGCTGGTCGCCGAGGACGTCGTCTGGGCAAAAGCTCAAGACGCTGCCGCGAGGGTGCCGATATCGCGACCCGGCGACTGTGGGGCCGATCGTAATCAGCCGCTGGGCTGCCGGGAGGTCCGGAACCAGACCTCCCGCAGTCGCGATGACGAAACGCTTACTTCGTGGCGCCGGGATTCTCGTAGGTCGTCCCGGCCGGGCAGGGCGTGCCGACATAGGCCATCTTGTCGGTCGACCACGTCTCCACGCCGCAGTTCGATGCGCAGGCGCATTCGCCAGGGGCCTTCGCCGTTTGATCGGTCTGCGCCTGCCCACCCGCGCACGGCACGGTGACGTAGGCCATCTTGTCGGTCGACCATGTTTCCACGCCGCAGTTGGATGGCGGCGTGGTCTGGGCGTAACGCAGCAGCAGCGCCCAGGGTCAGGGTAGCCAGCACGACGATTGTCAGGCTTGAAAGTGAACGGGTCACTGGCAGTTCCTCCTTCTCCCCACGCGCCATGGAACGCCAAGTCCTGACAACGGCCTTACCGCGCGCGCACAAAACGCGACGGCTTCGCGCGCGATCGTCGCCTCATTCTCAGACCTGCTGATAATGCGCAGCGATGAATCCGCGCGCTTCGGATCGCTTGACGATCCTTGCAACGGAAGCGCTCTAGCTCCGCGCCTGCCGGCCGAAGAACACCATCCCGCGCCGGCAATGACGGCGATGACGCCGGCGATGCTCGGGATCGGAATGGTGCGCTGCTGGTCGGCTGTCACCTTGATCGGCCCGGCGTCGACCACCACTCGCTTCTCGGTGAAGGAGATGTTGTCGATCAGCAGGCCGGCGATGCCGATGGCGATCAGCAGGATGCCGAAGACGACGAGCGGTCTCTCATGGCTCGTAACTCCCTGTTCTTTTGCGGATTTCCCAGCAACCATAACGCGCGTGGTTGCGGCAAAAGTTCCACATGAAGGGAGCTGGGTTCAGGGCCTCACGATCAGCCGACCGGCCCTGCGTCGATCGCGATCCGGGCCATCGCCTTCGAGATCGTCGTCGGTGGCGCTGCTGACCGGATGGCCGATCACGCGCGAAGCGGTAGTCCGGCATGCCGAGCACGCGGCTCATCATCTCGGCGGCGCTGACGAAGCGCTCGGTCATGACGCTGAAGGCGGGAACCAGGAGACGTTCAGCCGTTACGGAGTCGTGCAGACTGCACGATGAACAGCTTCCTCAATCGCCTATGCCCGAGATCACGGCGTCCCAGTTCTTGATCTCGGCGACGATGTGCGGCGTCGGCCGGCGCGCTGTAGTTGGACTTGGTGCGGCTCACCACCTGGGCGCACGCCGAGCTCCTCGCGCAGCATGCGGTCGAGATGGCCGAAGAAGCCCTTGGTGCCTTCCTTGCCGTTGGAGATGAAGCCGATGGTCTTGCCTTCCGAGCGAGGCGAGACGCGGCGCGAGCTGGCCGACCGGCGGCGCCTCTCCGGCGTGGGGTCGAGAACACGGAACGTCATGGCCTACCTCTCTGTCATTTCTTCGGCGGCTCGCAATCGACACAGGCGCCGATCGGCAGCGGTCACGGCATGGCTCTTGTTGCCGAGCCAGGGCGGGATCACCGCGCCGAAGCCGCCGGCCGGCCCGCCGGCGGCGATCGACCAGCAGCTGGTCGGGCGATGTCCAGCGCCGGATAGACGCTGTCGCCGCGGTCGCGCACCACGGCGCCCTTGCCGACCTCGGCCCATTCGCGGCGATGGATGCGCGCGCGCTCGTGGATGAAGTTCGCGATGTCGGTCTTGCTCCAGCTTCGCCGCCTGCAGGTGCTCGCGCAGCTGCTTGGGAATGATCAGCGCGTAGTTGCCGGGATGGATCGAGTAGTGCCGCAGGTTGGCGCGCATCTCGGCGGCGAAGGTTTCCAGGATCTCCTCGGGCTTGGTCGTCCACTCGTTCATGATCTGGCGCGGCGCGCCGGCCGCCATCACCGTCACCGCCGATGCCTCCTTCGGCAGGCCGCGCTGCTCGGACGAGCGACAGCCAGCGTCGTGTCCTCCTCGTCCTCGGCGACGCAGTAGCTGAACTTGCCGGGATGGCCGAGCGTCGAGCGGTCGATGGCGCCCGGCCGCACGTCCATCAGGTTGATCAGGCCGAGCCGGATGGCGCGGCCGATCACGGCGGTGGCGCGATCGCTGTTGCCCAGCGCATTGAAGCGTGCCGCTGGCGCCGAGCTCGAGCCGGATCGGGCCGTTCAGCACCACCAGCACGGCGCAGCCGCCGGTGCTGGCGGTGGCGCCGTGCATCAGGAACTCCTCCTGCATCATCGCCGTCCAGGCGGTGATCACGACCGGGAAATGCATCGGCAGGCAGCCCGCCATCACCGCGTTGATGGCGAGCTTCTCGGCGGTGATCGGCCAGGCCGCGCACCGGCTCGATGCCGATCAGCTGGTCGGGCGGCATCATCGCCCAGTCGAGGCAGGCCTGCACGGCGTCGGCGGTCGGCGGCACGATCGGCAGGCCGTCGGTCCAGCCGTTGCTGTGATAGAGCTCCTGGACCGCCGACGATGGTGTCCGCCTCATAGGTCCGCGATGAGAGCTGCACGTCGTTCCTCCGCCGCGAAGCATAGTCTTCCGGACTGCAGGCCTCAGAGGCCCGATCATGCTCTTCGCTGCATCGAATGCGCCTAGCACGCCACTCCGCCTGAGTTTCTTCGCCGGCGCGGCGGGTCGCGCTCGAGCGCTTGTCGAGATCCTCGTCATCACCACCAATTCCGCGCTTCAGGCCTGCACCGGCTTGCTGTCTGCCCATTGCCGCGGCCGGCGGTTACGCAGCCAGAAGATGCAGGCCCTGACATCGGGCGGACGGCGGACCGTTTGGGGTCACGGTCACCGGCAGGCCGTCCCTGAGCAGGACCTTGCTGGTTTGCGTAGGTGCAGCCAATGGCGCGACGGTAGAGGTTGTGCGCGGACATCGCCGTCCGCGATCAGGCGGCTCGCGCCGCAGCGGCTGCGGCGGAACTCGCGATGAGCCTGCAGCCACCTGTCGATCGTTCTCGGCGCCACCTCGAAGGCCTCGGCCACGGGTCGTCGTTGGTGGCACCGGCCAAGCAGAGCTTGTAGGCCTGCTCGGCAGCGAATTCTTCCTGATAGTGCGTTGGGGCGCCGGTCCATCCATCGTCGTCCTCCGTTCGATGCTATCGGGAGGATAGTGCGACATTAGTGAAAGTCAAGAGTTAAGCACACTTATACTTAAGCATGCCTGGAGGCAAGTCGACCCCGAATAGTGGCGCTCCATCCGCGTCATTATGTAATTTTCTGTCGCATCCCGGCGCTTGGCGCATCAAGCGGCGAGCATGCGCTCGCGATTGCGCTCGCGCAGGATGGGCATCACCCATTTGCCGAAGCGCTCGGGCTTCCTCGTCGTGCAGATAGCCCGACAGGCAGAAGGAGTGGCAGCCGAGATCGATGAAGTTCTGCAAGGTCTCGGCGCACTGCTCGGGATCGCCGACCACGGCGATGCCGGCGCCCGGCCGCACCTGGGTGATGCCGGTCCACAGATGCGGCTCGATGGTCTCGCCGGTCGCCGCCAGCTCGCGCACGCGGCGGTTGGCCTCGGAGGTGGCGAAGCGTTCCTTCACGAAGGCCTTCTGCGCCTCGCTGGCATGCGCCACCAGCTCGTGGCGCGAACTCCCAGGCCTCCTTCTCGGTCGGCCGGCAGACGATCTGCAGGCGCATGCCGAAGCCGATCGTCGTCCGCGCGGCCGTGGCGGGCGGCCATGCCGCGGATCTCGGCCATGTTGGCGCGGATGCGCTCGTAGGTGTCGCCCCAGAAGAGATGGACGTCGGAGTGCTTGGCCGAGATCTCCCAGGCCTGCTGCGAGCCGCCGCCGAGATAGAATCTGGGATAGGGCTTCTGCAGCGGATGCGGCCGGATCTGCGCGCCCTTCAGCTGGTAGAACTTGCCGTCGAAGGTCGACCGGGCCGCGCGCGGTCCACAGCGCCTTCAGGATCGAGACCTCCTCGTCCATGATCTCGTAGCGCTCTTCCTTGCCCCAGCGGATGCCTTCGGACGCGTTCTCGGCCTCGCTCTGGCCGGCGATCAGGTTGATGCAGATGCGCCCGCCCGAGAGCTGGTCGAAGGTCGCGATCATCTTGGCCAGCAGCACCGGGATTGATATAGGAGGGCCGCGCCGCCACCAGCATGCGGATCGACTTGGAGCGCGCCACCATCATGGCGCTCGAGATCCAGGCCTCCCAGCAGGCGGTCTGCACCGGCACCAGCATGTATTCGAAGCCGGCCGCCTCGGCCGCCTCGACGACGCGGTCGAACAGCGGCAGCGACGGCGCCACCTGCGCGCTCGCCAGGCCATAGGCCGTGGTGTCGCCCGCGGTCGGCAGGAACCAGCCGAATTCCAGTCTGCGCATGCCTCGATTGTCTCCCGGGAGGCACTCAGCGCAATTGGCGCTGGCCGCCCGCTCGCGACACGGCACGATCCGCGCGGGCCTTGGGTGGAGAGAGCATATGTTGCAGCACGGCAAGCGTCCGACAATCGCATCGCGGCACGGCATGGTGGCCGCCGCCCATCCGCTGGCCGCCGCGGCCGGCGCGCGCATGCTGGGCAACGGCGGCAACGCCTTCGACGCCGCGGCAGCGACGGCGGCGACCCTGAACGTGGTCGAGCCCTACATGTCGGGCCTCGCCGGCCAGGGCATGGCGACCTGCTACATCGCCAGCCGAAAGGCGCGTGCGCTCGCTCAATTTCATGATGCCGCATTCCGCGCAAGTTCCCGCTGGAGAAGCTCAGCAACCGCGAGCAGGTCCTGCGCGGGCCGATCGCCGTCGGCTCGCCGGGCAATCTCGCCGGCTGGTGCGAGATGGTCGGCGCCTACGGCACCAGGAAGCTGCCCGAGCTGTTCGCGCCGGCAATCGGCATCGCGCGCGACGGCTTTCGGCCTGATCGAATTCAACGTCGAGGAGATCGGCGGCGTCACGCCGCGAGCTGCGCGGCCAGGCCAAGCTCTATCCCGAATGGTCGCGCACCTATCTCGAGGGCATCGGCGGCGGCCGGCCGGCGCTGGGCGCGGTGCTGAAGCAGCCCGACCTCGCCAAGACGCTGGAGGCACTGGCGGCCGAGGGGCCCGGCCTGATGTATGGCGGCGCGTTGGGCAAGAAGGTGATCGAGCGGCTCGTCGAGCTGGGCGGCTGCCTCACCATGGACGACCTGATGGACACCAAGGCGCAGTGGATCGATCCGGTGTCGGCCAGCTATCGCGGCCGCACGATCCACGTGCCGCCGCCGCCCTGCGAGGCGTTCCAGTATCTGCTGACCTTGCGCATCCTCGAAGGCTTCGATCTCGGCAAGCTGCCGCGCAACGGCACCGATCATATCGACACCGTGCTGCGCGCCATCCGCGTCGCGGCGGGCGTGCGCATCGCCAACGGCGTGCCGTCGCCAGCAGAAGCTGGCCGAGCTCCTGTCGGACGGCCATGTCGAGAGCCTGCGGGCGCGCGTGCGCGACGGCAAGCCGGTCGACGGGCCGACCGAGCAATGGACGGCGCCGGCGTCCGAAGGCCACACCACGTCGTTCTCGATCGCCGACAAGCGACGGCAACATGGTGTGCGTGACGCAGAGCCTCGGCAGCGTGTTCGGCTCGGGCGTCGTCGTGCCCGGCACCGGCGTCTGCCTCAACAATTTCCTCTACTGGGCCGACGTGAACCCCGAGAGCCCCAACCGGGTGAAGCAGGGCGATCCGATGCCGATCTGCGTGGCGCCCTCGATCGTCACCCAGGACGACAGGCCGGTGCTGGCGCTGGGCACGCCCGGCAGCTACGGCATCCTGCAGACCCAGGCGCAGGCGCATGGTGCAGTACGTCGATTTCGGCCTGCCGCTGCAGCAGGCGATCGAGGCGCCGCGCGCGCGCCTGACCGACGGCCGCGGCCGTGCTGCTGGAATCGCGGGTCGAGTCGAGGTGCACGACGAGCTGCGCGCGCGCGGCCACGATCTGCATGCGGACCGGACTGGACCATGAAGGTGGGCGGCATGCAGGGCGTGGCGCGTCGATGCCTCCGGCACCTTCACCGGCGGCTGCGACCCGCGGCGCGACGGCTACGTCGTCCCGGCGTAGGATGCGCGGGAGCGCGGCCCTACTAAACAATACCCTCACCCTGAGCGACCGTCGTGTTGGTCAAGCGGTTGCCCATGGCTTTTTATCCCTGAGGATGGCGTTGAGGATAGTCACGAGCTTGCGCATGCAGGCGACGATGGCGACCTTGGCGGGCTTTCCGGCGGCTCTCAGGCGATGATAGGTCTGGGCCAGCGGCAGCTTGCGGCGGATCGAGACGAGCACGCTCATGTAGAGGGCGGCCGCGTACGACAGGTCGTCCGCCGGCGATGGTGCGACGCCCTCGCAAGGTTCCGCTGTCGCGATTAAACGGGGCGACGCCGGTCAGGGAAGCGATCTGCCGTCGGTCGAGGCGGCCCAGTTCGGGCAACTCGGCGATCAGGGTACGGGCGATCCTGGGTCCAATGCCGGGGACGCTGATCAGGAGGTCCTCGGCCTCGCGCCAGGCCGGGGTTCCGCGCACGGCGATGTCGATGTCGTCGTCGATCTGTTCGAGCTGGGCCTTCAAGGTAGCGAGCACGCGATCAACGCTCTTCAGGGTGCGCCGGACGGTGAGCATGCGCCGGCGGTTGCTCTCGGCGCCGATCATCTCGATGAGCTGGCGCCTGCGGGCCATCAGTTCGCCGAGCAGCCGGGACTGCGCGTCGGCGAGGGGCCGAGGCGGCGGGTTCACCGCCTCGGCGAAGTGGGCGATGACGGCGGCATCCAAGGTATCGGTCTTGGCCAGCCGTGCGGTGGCCCGGGCGAAGTCTCGGATCTGCCGCGGATTGACCACGGCCACGGGCAGGCCGGCTGCGGCCAGACCTGCCGCCACGATCGTCTCGAAGCCGCCGGTCGCCTCGAGCACGACCAGGGTTGGGGCCACAGCATTCAGTCGTTTGGCCAGTTCTTCAATGCCCTCGCCGTCGCGCGCGACGGTGAAGGCCTCGCCAGCGGGTCGAACATGAACGTCCAGGCGATCCTTCGCCACGTCGATACCAACGAACATGGATCTTGGCTCCCATCCTTGCGCATGCGGGCTCGCGGTTCGGCCCAGGCGACCGTTCGGGATCACAAAATCGACGGCGGAGGCACCGTGCTCAGGAACGGGCTTGGTGGCCCAAGGAGCGGCCGGGCTCTCCGCCGACACCGCACCCATAACTCGCCGCGCGGCCGTTTCTTGATACAGAGGAGGCGCGAAGCGCGCGTCTCGAAGGGTGGGCTGCGAAATCGTGTTGTTGCCACCACTTCGAGACGCCGCGCGGTCGCGCAAGACCACTTGTAGAGGCCGCGACGGGCTCGAGACAACCCCTGTGGCGATCGCCTTCGCCGACTTCCTCGAGGTCTCCGCGCCGCGCGCGGCTCGGTGGCGATGTCGCCCAGGGACGCTGATGCGCCGAACTTTCAGGTTCTTCGTCCTGTCGAGCACCGCAAGGCGACGTTTGATTCTGCAGCGCCTCTCCATGCGTGGGCCAGCACTTCCTGCCAGTCCCGTCCTCAAAAAGCGTAAGAAATATCCCTCTCGCGTCATGCAGCCTGCGGACCAGCATCTCGACTGGCGACTGGCCGGTTCGCCCGCTGGGCGCTGGCGCAACGACGATGCGGTCGCGGTCGGTGATGGCGCCGACCAGCCGGCGGCCGGCGCAGACCGGCAGGGAGCCCATGCCCATCGCTCCGCGGCTCGCCGCGGCCTTCTGCAGCGAGGCATCCGGGCCGATCGTCTCGGCTGTCGCGGCCATGACATCGCGGACCTGCATACCGGCGTTAATGCGCCGGCATCCTAACGGTCAGCAAAGTCCTGATGGCCCAGGCTGCCACCGTCGCACGCATGTGAAGCTGCACCCCTTGACCCCACTCCATGGTTGAAATTAGAGAGTAGCCTCACTTCAACCTTGGATGCTCTCTGCAAAAAGGAGAAAGCCACGATCCCCGTAGCTGATGCCCAGACCATGCTTGAAGTCGCTCCCCGCGCCTTCGGGCGAAAATGCCGCCAGATCATGGCGGCCATCAGTCGCCGCGGTTCGGCGCAGTCTGCGCGGATGACCCCCGGAGCAGTTCGCCATCGACAACCGGCTGCGATCGCGCACTTCCTCGGCCAGACCTGCCAGTGAATTTCGGCTGGCCACCGCGTCTGACTGCCACGAGGAGCTCGCCAGCGGCGGTTGACTATGAGGGTCGCGTCGATCGGGGCGGCAATACGCAGCCCGGCGACGGGCGCGCTACAAGCGGGCGCGGTCTTGACTCCAGCTCTACGGGCCGGCGAACGGCCGCCGTGTGTCGGAGCAGTGGGCTCGCCTCGCTACAAAACCCGGGACGATGCAAGCCGCCGAGTCGCATCGTCGCCGCGCATCGCTTGCGAAATACCGGAAGAGCCACAACATCAATGTGCCGCCTCGGCGATGCCAGACAACCTCGAGAAGGTCGCCCAGGTTCACGTGGTATGCGCTGGCGGCGCCACCACTGGCATCGACGACCAGGCGGCATCTTCGCTTCGCCACGCGCCGCATTGCCCAGCCAAGAACGCAGACTGCGCGCCTCGAGGCGTGCGCAGTGGTACTTCCAGGCACCGCGCCCCGTGCGTCCACTCCTGCCTCGTCCTCGCATCGGGGCCTGACGGGCGACGCGGTCGCGTCGATCTCCGGCAGCGGTCCCTCGCGCAGGTAGTTTCGCTGCCGGTCGCCATCGCCGATGCGATTTCGGCCCCGGCACCGAGGTTGCGGCTGTCAACCCGCTTCCAGTCTCGATCACCTGCCAAACCGACGGCGGATCGTTGTGGCTTGTCGTCGGCGGCGAGGCCGGCGTGGCAGCTTCCGCCGTGCGTAGCACGCTCGCCATGACTGCAGCGGCGGCGCGCCCGTGGTCCGGGGGCCCCCACTCCGCGGCCCGGCCTGCTGGGCGCCGCCACCACCCGCGGTTCCAGAGCGGACGACATGGGGCGCAAAGCGGCCCCGAGCCGCAGGCTTACGGTGGCGAATTCCTGGTTTCGACGGCGGCGGGCGAGTCGAGCCTGCACGGTGGTGTCAGAGTCACTGGTCCAGCGTGCGCGCCTGGCTTGGCCGGTCGCTCGCCGCGAGATCTCCCCACCGCAGACACAGCGCGCCGGGCCGGCCAGTACTGCGCCGGTTGACAGCCAGCGCATCGGCAGGGTGCATCGTCGTCGATGCCAGCGGTCCCAGTAGTCGATCCCTCGACCGAGGCGCCGTGATCCTCGGCGGTCACGGGATCAGCGGCGTGGGGCAACGCGGTGCGTCGGGTCATTCGGCATTCCTCGTGCACGGAAGCCGTCCGCGCACCAGTGAACGCCCGCCGGATCGAGAACAACAGCGCCTGAAGAGGGATGGTCTGGCGCAGCGAACCGATTTTCGGTCTGGCGGCGGCGGTATCGGCCGCGATCTGCCGGCACAGGGCTTGCGGGAGGGGCAGGAGACGCTTCGCGCGAGTGGCGGCAACGATCCGCATGCACGGCGCCCTTACGCCGCGAGCTTCGGCGAGCCTCAGACCCCTATCACCACGCCGCGCAAAGCGCGTGGACGATATCGTCAGGCGAGGCGCTGCAGCGGACGCTCGGGCGAACTGGGAACTTCGGACTCAACGGCGGTAAGCTGGAGCATCGAGCCCGCTTGAGTCGGTGACGCCGCCGGCGGAAGACGTTGCCTCACGAGACATTTACAGCTGTTGCGCGACGACGCCCTTTTCCATAACGGCCGCAAAGATTGACGGCGCGACGGCCATCATCTGGTCGTGTTCAGCTGCGCATCATGGACGGCAGCAAGGGCTATCCGCCGGCACGCTACGTGCGCATCATCGACGGCGACGCCGTCGAGGTCGAGAAGGGCCAGGCCTGGCGAGATCTCGGGCCTCGAAGAAGATCGACGACTTCCACGCTCGAGATGACTGACCGACAAGGTCGACCCGCCGCATTACTTTCTTCGCCGCGGCTCGACCGCCATCCTGCCCAGGGAAGAGGTCGAGAAGGGCAACTTCGCCGCCAACCCGGTGGGGCTGGGACCGTTCAAGTTCAAGGAGCACATTCCGGCTCGCGCGTCGTGGCCGAGCGCTGGGAGAAGTTCTACAAGCCCGGCAAGCCCTACGCCGACAAGGTCGGGTGCTGATCATGGCCGAGGCCGCCGCATGCGACGTGGCGTTCCGCAACAAGGAGATCGACACCTCGATCTCCGGGCCCTGCTCAGTACGTCGCCTATCGCGCCGATCCCGAGCTCTCCAAGGGCATCCTCGAAGTGGCCCGAGATGTTCACGCGCGCCGTGACTTTCAACCACGGCCACAAGCCGTCTTCAGGACAAGCGGCGTGCGCCAGGCCTTCAACCACGCCATCGACACCGACCTGATCATCAAGCGGCTGGTCAAGGACAAGGCCTATCGCGCCGTGAGCTGGCTGCCGCTAGTCCGCCGGCCTTCGACAAGAACGTAAAGCCCTATGCCTTCGATCCCCGACAAGCGCCAAGAAGCTGCTGGTCGAGGCGGGCTAATCCTGACGGCTTCGAGTTCGACCTGACGACCAGCCAGCAGAACGAGAGCTGGGGCCTGCCGATCGTCGAGGCGACCATCCCCGATGCTGGCCAAGGTCGGCATCAAGGTGAAGCCTAAGCTGAGCCGAGGTCACGGTGCTGACCGACATCGCCATGGCAGGGCGAGCACCAGGCCTATATCGGCCTGAACCCGACCTGGCCCGGATCTTGCTCGCCACCCTTGCGCTGCTACTACCTCCAAGACGCCGCGCACGGCGCTGCAACTACACGGCGCTACAACAATCCGGCGTTCGACAAGTTGCCTGGACGACGCCGCGGCCAGCCTCGATCCGGCCAAGCGCAGCGCGACCTCTTACGCCAGGCCAATAACCTGATCTACGACTGGTAAAAGCGCCGGTGTGGTTCTTCAACTACGACAAGGCGGTGCTGGCCTATCGCCGTGGATCCACGGGCCTGCAGGCCAGCCCACGACGAGATCACGCACAGTACGTCGAGGACATCTGGGCCGACGCCAGTCGCCGGCGAAGTGATCGAGCTGATCGTCACCGCGTCATGTTCCTCGCCCCTGCGGGGGAGCAGGAATTTGCGGAAGAGGATCAGACATTGCCCCCCTCTGCCCAAGCCAATCCCCAGGGAGACGTGAGCATATTGCAGCGCCTCTCGCCTCCTTCGCCACGCAGCAACTCGCCCGTATGACTGCTTGCGTTTCTCGCTCGTCGCCTCGGCAACGTCGTCCCGACCCTGCTGGCTGTCATCGCGCTGATCTTCCTGCTGTTCAGCGTCCTGCCGGGAAGCTGTCATCTCGGGCATGAACGCAGGACGGCCGCGTCGCCGATCGACCCGCCGTCATGGAGCGCATGCGCAAGGAGATGGGGCTCGACGATCCCCTCTACGAGCGCTTCGCCGAGTACGTCGCCAACGTCGCCACCGGCGACCTCGGCATCTCGTTTCGCACGCGCAGCCGGTGACCAAGCTGATCGGTGTCCGCGTCTGGCCGTCGCTCGAAGCTGGTCTTTCGCCGCCATGACCTTCGCCATCTACGGTCGGCGTGACCCTGGGCTTTCCTCGCAGCCCTTCGGCCCGGCAGCCTGATCGACACGATCGTCGATGGTCAGCGGCGTTATCTCGGGCCTCAGCCTGTCGCAGTTCTGGTTCGGCCTGATGCTGATGTACCTGTTCGCGCTCGCGCTCAACTGGCTGCGCGAGCTTCGGCTACGGCGACGGCGGCCTGCGCAACCTCATCCTGCCCGCCGGTCGCGCTGAGCGTCGGCCCGATGGCGCTGCTGGCGCGCACCACGCGCGCCGCCGTGCTCGACGTTCTCAATGCCGATTTCGTGCGCACCGCCCGCAGCAAGGGCATGAGCGAGCGACTTCGTCGTCAAATGGCACGTGCTGCGCAATGCGCTGGTGCTGGTCATCACCATCGTCGGCCTGCAGTTCGGCTCGCTGATGGGCCAGGCGGTGGTGGTCGAGAAGCTGTTCGCCTGGCCGGGCGTCGGATCGCTGATGGTCGATTCGGTGTTCCAGCGCGACATGCCGGCGGTCCAGGGCTGCATCCTGATGATCGTGCTGTTCTTTCTCTTCATCAACACGCTGGTCGACATCGCCTACGTCGTGATCGATCCGCGCATCCGCTACGGCTGAGGCCGCGCCGATGAAGTGGGGTTCCAACACCTGGGTGCGGCGGCAGCCTGGTCGCGCGTGGCGCTCGGCGTGGCGGTCTTCGCGCCCTGGATCGCGCTCACCGATCCGGTGATGGACGCCAACCTGATGAACGCCGAGCTGCCGCCGAGCCTGGGAGTTCCGCTCGGCACCGACGCGCAGGGCCGCGACATCTTCTTCCCGCATCGTCTACGGCGCGCGCATCTCGCTCGACCGTCGGGTCGTCAGGCCAGATCTGCAACAGCCTGATCGGCGTCACGCTCGGCCTCACCGCCGGCTACTGGGGCGGCTGGTGGGACGATCTGGTGAGCGGCCTCACCAACCTGCGATGCTGGCGGATCCCCTCGCTGGTCTTCGCGCTGGCCATCATGGCGATCCTCGGGCCCGGGCTGGTGAGTCTGGTGATCGCGCTCGGTCTCACCAGCTGGTCCTATTCCTGCCGCATCGCCCGCGCCCAGGTGCTGTCGGCTCAAGAGCCAGGGCTACGTCCAGGCGGCGCGCATCCTGGGTTACGGCGACCTGCGCATCATGTTCACGCAGGTTCTTCCCAACATCCTGGGGCCGCTGGATCGTGATCGCCACGCTCGGCATGGGCGGCGCCATCCTGGCCGAGGCCGCGCTGTCTTTCCTGGGCCTCGGCATCCGTCCGCCTTTCCCGAGCTGGGGCAGCATGCTGTCCGAGGCCCGCGACCAGATCAGCGGCGGCGCCGTGGCTGTCGGTATTTCCCGGCCTCGCCATCTTCTTCACCGTGCTGGGGCTCAACCTTCTGGGCGACGGCATCCGCGACATTTTCGATCCGCAATCAGACGACGCGCCGCGCATGAGCACGCCCCTTCAGCGTCGACGATCTGCACATCGCCCTCTGCCGGCGAAGACATCGACCTACCAGCGCCGTCGAAAACGTCTCCTTCAGAGATCGGCCGCGGCGAGGCGTTCGGGCTGGTCGGCGACCGGGCTGCGGCAAGAGCATCACGGCGCTCGTCATCGGGCCTGCTGCGCCAGGCCGTTGTCGCTGGGCGGCGGCCGGATCGTGCTCGACGGGCAGGAAATCCAGGACGCGGTCGGCGGCCGGAGATGCGCCGCCTGCGCGGCAAGCGCATCGCCATGATCTTCCAGAGGCCGATGACGGCGCTCAATCCGGCTGTCGCCGGTCGGCCGCCAGATCACCGTCAGATGCTCGTGCTGCACGGAGGGCGCGCTCGTGGAACGAGGCGATGGACCGCGCCGAGGAGGCTGCGCCAGGTGCCGCGTGCCCGCCCGAAGCGGCGCATCGAGGACTATCCCGCACCAGTTCTCGGCGCGGCATGCGCCAGCGAGGTCATGATCGCCATTGCGCTGGCTGCTGCGGCCCTGACCTTGCTGATCGCCGACGCGAGCCGACGACGGCGCTCGGACGTCACGGTGCAGGCCGAGATCATCGACCTGATGGCCGGCTCGTACGCCGCCAGAGCGCACGGCCATCCTGATGATCAGCCACGATCTCAGGCTGGTCGCCAACATGTGCCGTCGCGTGGCGGTGATGTATGCCGGCCGCATCGTCGAAAGCCAGGTCGCCGAGGCGATCTTCGCCACGCCGCGCCATCCCTACACGCAGGCGCCTGGTCGATCTGCTGCCGCCGGCTGGGCGACGGCGTTCTCGGCGCGGAGCCGCCAGCGTGCTGCGCGAGATCCCGGTGTCGGTGCCCTCGGATCGTGACCACCCGCAGGGCTGCTGCTTCAATCCGCGCTGCCCGGCGGTGACCGACATCTGCCGGACCAACGCGCCGGAGGTCACGCCTCTGCCGGCCGATGGCCTCGGTGCGGTGCCACCACCATGGCTGACAAGCTGCTCGAACTGGACGACCTGCGCGGTCCACCTTCACCGTCGGCAGCGCGCTGAAAGGCGGCGTCAACGACGCTGAAGGCGGTCGACAGCGTCAGCCTCGACGTCAAGCCGGCGAGTGCCTCGGCCTGGTCGGGCAGATCGGGCTGCGGCAAGTCCACCCTGGCGCTGGCCATCATGGGCCTGATCCCGCCGACGCGCGGCCGCATCAGCCTGAACGCCACCAGCTTTCCGCCGCGAGCGCATGGAGACGGCGCGCACCGTGCAGATGGTCTTCCGGATCCCTACGCCTCGCTCAACTCGCGCCAGACGTGCGCCACGCACCTGGCCGATCCGCTGCGCCTGCACGGCGTCACCGACAAGGCCGAGGTCGAGCAGCGCGTCATGGACATGACGCCAGGTCAGCGGTTGCGGCCCGACCACGCCGACCGCTACCTGCACGAATTCTCCGGCGGCCAGCGCCAGAGGATCGGCATCGCCCGCGCCCTGATCCTGAAAGCCCAAGCTGGTGATCTGCGACGAGCCGGTGTCGGCGCTCGACGTCTCGATCCGCGCCCAGATCAATCAACCTGCTGCTCGATCTCGGGCGACGAGATGGGGCTCGCCTGCATCATGATCGTCAGTCACGATCTCGGCGTCGTCGAGCATGTCCAGCGACCGGTGGCGGTGATGTATCTCGGCCGCATCGTCGAGCAGAACGGATTAGGGAGACCTCGAGGACCCGCGCCATCCCTGACACGGGCGCTGCGATCGCGGCGATCCCCGACCCGTTCCATCTCGTTGCCATCACCGCCAAAGCCAAGGCCAAGGCGGACCGCAAAGTGCGCTCAACCCGCCGCCGGGCTGCCACTTCAATCCGCGCTGCCTGATGAAGGCCGACCGCTGTGTCAGCGAGGTGTCGTTGCTTCGCAGCCGTCGCCGGCGTCATCGGGCGGCTTGTCATTTCCGGGATCGCGTGTGAATTGATGGACCCCGGTCCCATGAAACAGCCGACGTCGACCGCATCATGGACTGGATCGTCCGCAGCGGCCTGAAGGCGCGGAGGAAACGGATCTCGTTGCGCGAATTCTGCGAAAGCGCAACGCGCCGGCTTCCACCAGCGCTGCGCTCGCATCATCGACACCTTGCATCCGGTGCACAGAAGGTACTGTCTTCCGCTGGCGCAATGACGACGTCGAGGAGGAGGCGGCGACCATCGAATACGGCCGCACCACCGAGGGCGCCTGCCGCCTAGGTGCCATGGCAGCGCGGCCCGTTCTATCACCTGCAGCAGACCGGCGGCGAGTGAGCTGCGCCGGCGCGATCGGCTACGGCGAGCCCGCCGACTTCCCCGTCATGCAGGAGGTGGAAGGACCTGGCTCACGATCGACTACCTAATCGTGGTCGTCATCGCTTCTGCCAGCGGCGCCGCCATCGGCGACATGGACTGCGTCTGCTCCGCAGGCTGGTCGACCCGCAGTGCCGCGAGGGTTTCCAGCAGGCGCCAACGGTCGCCCGTCGCGCGCTGCGCCGCCTCGCTTGCCGGCGCTGCGCCGCCATAAAGCGCGCAGCGCCGCTGGTATCGCCGACAACTGCCGGTCGGAGGCCTAGATCCGGGCGCGACGCCGGCCGGCGTCGCTCACCGGTAGGCCGCATCCAGCGCGGCGTCGCCGACGCGCGCTCGAGGCGGCAGCTGTGGTCATCTCCGACCTGCGCAGCTTCACCACCATCACCGACACCGCCCCGCCGGGCTGAAGTCGATCCCCTCCTCAACGACTACGCCAGATGCGATCGTTTTGGTCACGGCGATCCACGAGGCCGGCGGCGACGTGTGCTGAAGCTGATCGGCGACGGCACCCTGGCGCTTGTTCCGCGGCGATACGATCCCGCCGAGGCTCGCCGCCGAGCGCTCAAGGCCGAGGAAGTCATCGCGCGCCAGCGTCCGCGGACCTGTAGACGAGAAAGCGCCGGGCCGCGAGCGACCGACCACCTCGGTCTATGTCCGGCCTGCATATCGGCGAGGTGAACATGACGGCAATATCGGCAGCGTCAGACCGGCTCGGATGTTCGCGGTGGTCGGGGCCGGCCGTCCAGCAGGAGACCAGCCGCATCGCCTCTCGTTTATGTGCCGCTCGGTCGACCGGCCGGACGCTGGTTTCCTCGACCTGCACGCGCGACGCCCCTGCCGGCGGCGGAGCGCGAGCACCTGGCGTCGGTCGGCCGCCGGCTGCCCTGCGCGGCGTCGGCCAACGCCAAGCGGAACTCTTCACCCTCGATCCCCAGACCATATTATGGCGTCCAGGCTGGCACGCCGCCGGCGCACCGGTCCGACGGCGCGTAAAATTGCCTGCCCAAAGCGCCGTCAAGCGACGCGCGCCAAACCTCGATCAGCGGAATGTTTGCGCCAATCGCGACTTTTGCGTCGGCACTGCCCCGGCCCCGCCTACGATGACGCCCATAAACGAAGCCGTTCAACGAGGCGGCAGTCCTGGGAGGACACAGCAATGTCAAAAAGAACTAAGCGTCGTAGCGTACTTTCAAGCTCGCCGGCGGTGCCGCACTTGGCGGCATGGCGGGCATCCTGGGCGACTGGCCGCACGCCGGCCTACGCCCAGCAGAAGACCGTCCCATTGGTTGAGAAGTGGGTTCGATCCTGTTCCCGCGACCGACCAGATGTTCGACAAGGAGCCGATGCCGCAGGCCGAGAAGGACCTCGGACATCAAGATGAAGCTCGAGACGGTGAACGGCAGCGATCTGCAGCCGCGCATCACCGCTGCCATCAGTCGGGCGCCGGTCCCGACTCATGTCGTTCAACAGCTACACCCGTATCTCTATGCCAACAGCGTCGTCGACATGAGCGCGCTGGCCGACGAAAAGTCTTGAAGCGCGAAGGGCAGGCTCTTCCCCTATGCCAAAGGCAATCTGCAGCGACGGCAAAATGTTCATGGGCATGCCGTGGGCGGTGATCGGCGGCATGATCGCTAATCATAGTCGTGGTTCGACGAGATCGGCGCATCGCAAATTCTGACACCTGGGAGACCACCACGAGGCCGCCAAGAAGATGAAGGCCCGGGCCGTCCGTTTCGGGCAGACGCTCGGCCACGTTCGGCGATGCCCCGGGCTTCACCTCTACCTGTGGTGTTGGGGCAAAGGAAGTCGAGGAGGCCGACGAGACAGTCGATAAGCACCAGGGACACGATCAAATCGATTCGGTTTGCTGACCTGTGGAAGGAGGGACGGCATGGACGAGGTGGCTCGCCTGGGACGACACCAACAACCGTGCGTTCCTGTCGCAGACCATCTCGGCGACGAACGGCGCTTCGATCTATCAGATCGCTGCGCAAAGCCGACCAAGACCGAGAAGGGCAGTTCACAATAAAGGAGACATCCTGCACGCGCCGCCCAAAGTCCGGCCGGCCAGCTTCGGCTTCCATCTGCTGCGAATATGCTGATGAAGTATTCAAGAACTAAGGCGCGGCGAGGGAATTTCTGAGTGGCTCCACGCCGGGCCAACTACCGGAGAGTTCTTCGAAATCGCAGGGCTTCGCCACGCCGCCAGAGTGGGAAAGCATTGTGGAACCTCGATCCGGTCATGACGCCCTACAAGGTCGCGGCAGTCTCGGCCAGGCCATCGGCAACGCCGGACCACCTTAGGCCCCGGGAAGTGCTCTCGAAGTACATCATCTCACCGACATACGCCAAGGTGTGCAGGGCATGCCGGCCGAAGGAATCGGTGAAGTGGGCCGGAACTGAAGGTCTACGTCAGCTGAGGCCTGGTCGGCGTCGCGCCAGCACAAGGAGGTGGGAATGGCAGTGATCGCGGGCGTGGAGCCGCTTGATCCCGCGACTGCGGCGCCTGGAGAACGGCGCTGGCTGCCCTGGCGCTGCCTGCCGACAACCCGTGCTGCTCGGATTCCATCGCCTATCCGTTCGCGTGAGGGCGCTGTCGCTGACCAGCCAGCGCGTCGGCATCCCCGGTTCATCCTGGCCTGAACAGCTTCGTCAAAGATCTGGAACGACAGCTTCCGGACCACGGTGTGGAGACACGTTCTGGTACACCACCGGCGTCACCGGTGTTCAAGCTGGCGCTCGGCCTGTGAGCAATACGCTT
>ERZ1370068.7976-contig-6862_pt1 | contig 57583 bp, 45 predicted proteins | sample MGYA00561227_ERZ1370068 | MGnify/ENA primary metagenome ERZ1370068 (study PRJEB38410, sample SAMEA6850437) | metagenome | study: Metagenomic assessment of the ecological functions of the soil: analysis of the soil microbiota associated with the... | reverse complement strand
GTATCCCGCCCGTTCGGTGCATGTCGTTCATGGCGTCCGGGCGGGGCGTGGGAGATGTCCACCAGCATGCCCGGGCCGGTTCGCTCTCGCGACTTCCGCCGGAGCAGCTCAGGCTCTCCCACCTTCGGCTCGTACCGGTGGCGGCAAAGGTCGGCCCAGGTCCGGTGCGGCGCCCGCGCGTCAGCGATCGCGCAGCGCATGCCCAGGTCAATGGCCAGGCGCGCAGCGATCCCCAGGCTGTCCTCGAGCGCAGCGGCGTTCTGCGCCGCGCCAAGGGCACGTTTGACGATCCGGCCCTCGCGCCGCGCACGCCTCGATGTCGGACGACCGGGTCGCGAGAACGAATGTCACGGGGGTAGGCAGCGATCTCATCCGCCGCGCCGGGGATCGATCTGTCTTCGAGCCTGCAGGCGCGCGCTGCCCCGGAAGTCACACCGAGGATCCACGCTCCAGAACTGGGCCGCCACCTGCCCCTCGCGCAGCCGCGGGATACATCGGTTCTCGTGGCGCTTTGCGGTGGGCGCGAGGTCAGTACTTCACCGGATCCGAGCCGGCGAGCTCGCGGATGAGCTCAGGCGCAGGTCGCATTGTGCGTGATCTCCGCCAGGGTTTGCCCGGCGCAGGATCTCCCGGGCACGGGCGAGACCGCGTCCTCCTGGGCCGAAACACGGACGCCGGGACCCAGCGCTGCCAGCGGATCCGCCGCCTTCCACCGGATCGGTTCATGGACCACCGCGCCGCCAGCGCCCGTGCGGCGGCGCAGCGCGACAACCACGTGGCCGTCGCGGCGGATGGACGCGACGCGCTACCGAGCGGCGGCTCGATCGTGCCCGGTGGGCGCTGGGGGAGTCGCACTGGAACGGACGACGAGCAGGGCGGGACCGTGCAATGCCAGGCTGCGGCCTCCCGCGATCTGCGGATGCCCCGCAGCTCGCTTCCACCGCCGCGCAGGCAGTGCCAGACGCGCGCCGCTCACCCACGAGTGCGAAGTCGATGCCGCCCACCGTGCCCGGTCGCTGGGAACGGCTCGCGCGTCGCGCGCGCCACGTCCTGCGCGACCGGCGTCTGGCCTTCCCGACCCGGGTCACGATCCGGGGCCGGCCTTGCGCGCGCGAGCAGCACGCCGCGCCGCTGCGAACCTTCGCCGTAGAGGTCCGACCCCAGCCGTGCACCCGCTCCAGCGCGAGACGCCTCGCGGCCAGGCGCGCGCCGCGTCACGCCGATCGTCCGAGCTGGACGCCGAGGCACCCGCCTCGCGTCGTCGTCGTCGTGGTAGGTCAGAAGAGCAGCGCGGGCTTCCTGGCGATCGGCGCGGCGGGGGCGAAGGGACTGGAGGCTGCGATCGATCGCGCCCGCCGTCTGGCAGGATCGACGCGCCGAAGCGGCGCGGGAAGCTCATGGCGGCGGCGATCGGGTCGGCCTGCAGGTCCCGGAGGCGAGGAGCAGCCCCTCCGTGCGCGCCGCGATCGAGAGGCCATCCGTCGGCGCTCCCCGCTCGACGCGCAGAGACGATCGCGCGAGCCGCGGAGGCACACGGCGGCGGCGCCAGGCCGGATCGCCGAGGCGTGGCCCGCGCGGCGGCCGGGACGGAGGGCACGGCGACCCGCCACCACGTCCGTGTCCGCGCGCCAGCGCCAGGCCCGACCGCGTGGAGATCGGGCTGCCGGGCCGAGCACAGCACGACCCGCGGTGCGCGTCATCGCGCTCTCTCCGCCGCGCGCGCCGGCGTCCCTCGACGAGCGCCATCCATGGCGACGCCCGCGAAGGCCAGCACGCCGCCGGGCGTTGTCCATCAGCCACGCCTTGCGCCACGCCTGCCGCGCCGCGTGGCGACGCCCGCGTCCCTGCTCCGGAGAGCGGCGGGAGGACGCTGTCCGGGCCGGGAACCTCACGCACTGCCGGGCGACCGGAGCCCAGCTCACCGCGCGCGAAGCTCCGCGGTCCACATCTCCGGCATAGAAGCGGGGAGGCCACGGTGGATCGCTGCCCCCGCGTGCGCGCCATCACCACTCGCCGGCCTGCGGCGCGCCGCTTCCCGCCAGGTCGGCCCGCGCCAGCAGCTGCCAGCCTCCCCAAGGTCGAGATGGCGCACCAGCGGCGCCGTGAACTGTCGTCCTTCGCGAGACCAGAGCGCGTGCGCGAGGCAGCGCGTCCACGTCGTCCAGGCGGAAGCGCGGAGGCTCCCGGCGCGGGCAGCGCGAATCCGGCGGGCCACATCGCGTCATCGCGACCACCGGTGGCGCGCACGATGGACGAACGCCCTGGTGGAGCTCGACGATCGTCGCCCCGGCTCGTATGGCCCGCTCGTGGTGGACGAGCACGGGCGCAGGCCGCTACGCCTGGCGCAGCGTCGGCGCGCTCCACTGCTTCGGGCACTGCCACGCGCGACCGCGAGGCCGCGCCAGGGGACCAGCAGGTCGAGGTCCTCCATCGGCCGCAGCGCCGGGCCGCGCGTGCAGCGCGCCCACGCGTGGTCAGCGCCCGCCTGGACGCCACGAACGGCTCGTGGCCGAGCGCCTGCGCGGCAACCTGGAGGCCCTCGGGTAAGAATCTCTCGCGCGGCGGACGGCCGGCCGCGCGCGGCCGCACGCTGGCGCTTCGAGGGCGGCGCTGGGCAGCCAAAAGCGGCACCGGCGTCTCGGACAACGGCGGGAGCAGGCCACTCCGGACCGGCCTGGGCCAGCGCCGGAGGTCGGCTTCGGCGTCAGTGGCCGGCGGCTGCGGCGTTCGCCAGCGGCCAGCGCATGCAGCAGCGGAAGGCCCGCGTCATGCGGCCGGGGAGTCTCGCGGCCCACGGATCCGCGCAGGCGTGTGCGGCATTAGCGTCGTCCTGATCCCGCGGGCCGGCCGGAGCCGCGGAGGTCCTGCGCCGCCTGCACGCCATCCCTCACCGCGGGCCTGACGGCGAGGCCTTCCTGCTGGTGGACTGAGCGGGCGCGTCGAGCGGCCACTTGCGTCTGGACGCGGCAGCGTCGCCGGGCCAGTGCTGGGGCTCGCGTTCCGGCGGCTGATCCGCAGGCCTGTCGGACGCCGCGGCCCCAGCCCATGGCGACGCCAGACGGCGCGCGTCCTCGTGTCTTCAACGGCGAGATCGACAACTTCCGCGAGCATGCGGGGCGGAGCTCCAGGGACACGGCTTCCACTTCCGCTCGACGGGCGACACCGAGGTGGCGCTGGCGGCCTTCCAGGCGTGGGGCGAAGAGGTGCTTCGCGCGGTTCCAGGGCATGTGGGCGATCGTGATCGCCGACCTGCGCAGGCGCCGCCTGGTCGGCGCGCGCGACCACGCTGGCGTAAGCCGCTCTACTGGGCGCGCGACGGATCGCGCCTCCTGCTGGCCTCGAGGCAAACAGATCCTGGAGGCGCGGACGAACGGCCGCGTGCGCGCCGGTGCTGGCGCGCTGGCTGCGCGGCCAGCGCCTGCCGGGCCTCGACGACACGTTCTTCGAGGGCATCCGCGCCGTGCCGCCCGCGACGTGGTTCGAGGTCGGCTTCGACGACATACGCGCGCGGCCCCGTCTTCCGAATTTGCAGGACCTCGCGGCGTTCACGCCATGGCACGATCACGATCGCGCCCTCACCTCTACGGCAGGCTCGCCAGCGGCTGCGCGGCTTGCGCTGTCGCGGTCGTCGCGTCCAGGACGTGGCCGTCACCGTCGGCTACCACCTGCCTGCTTTCTCGGGCGGGCTCGGCTCCGCGGTGCTGGCCGCGCTGCTGGCTGCTCGCGCCAGGCGGGATCAATCTTTCCTCCGGTCACCTTCTCGTTCGGGATGCCCGACGGCCGCGCTCGAGCTGCCGCGGCGTCGACGGCACGAGATCGCGCGGACCGGCTAAGCCCAACCATCGGACCGGCCTGGACGCAGGCTGGCTACGGCCGCGCACGCCCCGCGCGCCGTGCGCGCTGGAGAACCGCCGCTCCTCGCTGGCCACGCCTTTCGCTGGTATCCGCGTGTTCCAGCTCTGCCGCGAGCACGGGGCCACCGTCGTGCTCGACGGGCACGGCGCGGACGAGGTGGGCGGCTATCCGTACCACCAGCGCACGCTCCTGCTCGACCGCGCGCGGCGGTTGCGCCTGGGCGCGCTGGCCCGCGAGACCCGCGCGATCGCGCGCCGCGCACCACGAGAGCGCGTGGGCGGTCCTGCCGAACGCAAATCGGCAGCCTCGCCGCCACGCGCCCGGCCGCTTCCGCCTGGGTGGACCGGCCTACGGAGGCGGCGACGACGACGAGTGCCGCGCCGCCCGGACCGACCGCGGTCGCGATCCGTCGCGCGTCAACCGCCAGCTCTACGGCGACGAGTGGGGCAAGCCGCTTCAAAGATCGTGCTCGCCTTCAGCGACAGGAACTCCATGGCCCACTCCGTCGAGGCGCGCGTGCCCTACCTCTGGATCGCCGCGTGGTCGGGAAACAGCCTTCCGCTGCCCGACGACTACAAGGCCGGCGGCGGCCAGCATAAGCATCCTGCGCGACTGGCCCGACGAACATCCGCCGCGATCTGATCGCGCGCGGACGATCAGCGTTCCAGGGCGACACCGCTTCGCGATCACAGCGGCCCTCGATCCGTTCGTCGCGACCACGCCTCGAAGCCAGGTGCTGGTCCGCGCGGAGGCCGAGCGCAGTTGGTCGGACTTCCGGAAGGGCCGTCCCCGCCGACCCTTCCCTCGTGTGGCGGCTGGCCTCGGCTTTCCGGCCTCTGGACACCGCCCCCTCAGCCGATCGCGACATGACCGCGCGCGCCCGACGGATGGTGCTGTGCGCGACCGGCGGGCACCCGGTACCACGCTGCCCGGCTTCGTGCTCGCGCTGCTGCGCCATTTCGCGGACGCGCGTCAGGTGGTGCTCTCGCGCGCGGCGACGAAGCTGGTGGCACCGCTGGCGGTGGAGCCGCCAGCCGGCATCCATGTTCGTCGAGATGGGCCGGGCGAAAGGCGTCTTCGTCGCACATCGAAACAGGCCGCGACGTGGACCTGGTGCTCGTCTACCCGCGACCGTCAACATCTCGTCGGCGAGGTCGCGCCTGGGATCGCGAACGGCTGATCGCCGCGCTGGTGCTGGCGACGCCGGCGCCCGTAGCTCTTCGTCCCCGTCTCGAACCCGCGCATCTGTAGGGCAGCCCCGCGGTGAAGCGCAACCTGGCAGGCTCGAGGCCGACGGCTTCACCGTGCTGCCGCCGCTGCCGGGCATCGAGGTGGCGACGCGCGAGGGCCTGGCCGAGGCGCAGGAGCCCGTTCCCCTGCCGTCTTGCTGGTGCATGTCCGCGGCGTTGCGCTGCGCGGGCTCCCACCAACCTCCTCGGGCCGGATCGCGCTCCATCGCGGCAGCCGCGCCCGACGAACGCGAACAGCAGGTAGTGCCCGGTGAACTCGAGCAGCGCCTCGACCTGGGCCTGTACCAGCCACGCCGCCAGCAGCGCCAATGCGACGGCGGCCGCGGCGCCAGCTCGCTTCCGCCCAGCGCCCGCCGCGCGGCCAGGCCCGCGAACGCGGGTGCCGAGCAGCGGCGACGACGAGGCCAGTGGTGGCCACGGTCTCGAGATCTGGTTGTGCGCGCTCATCGGGCCAATTCCCGCCGCCAGCCACCGCCGTACCGCGGGTGCAGGCGGCAGAGTATCGCGCCCGCCGGGCAGCGGGTGGTCGCGCCCATCACGAGCGCGAGCGTCCACAGCTCCACCCGGCCCGCCGCCTGGTGCTCGAGCGCGACCGTGGGCGGCGGGCGACGCCGACGCCGACCGGCACCAGCGCGGGCGACGGTCCCCGACGCGCTCAGGTAAAGCCCGACGGGGCGCGAAGAGGTTCCACACCAGCGGAGTACGTGCTCCGGGCGCGTCGGCGCGGATCGCGATCGCGACCCGCTCCCCTTCCACCGACGGGAACCGCGGCCGCCAGCGGCCGGCGCCTGCAAACGCGGCGCTCGCAGCGCGGGCCACTCGTGCAGGAACGCGTGCAGCGTCGGGCGCACTCCGGCGCCCGGCCTGCTGCGTCCCGCGTTGACGAGCTTCGACCTCTCGACCGAGCGCACCTCTCCCAGGGCCAGCCGAAGCGGCGCCGCGTCCGCGAGCTCGTGGCGCGCTGGCGTGAACGGGCGCTCGCGTCACCTCCGTCGCGAGCCGCTCTGCGGAACCGCGCGGCGGACGAGGAACCCGACCGCCAGCGCGGCCACTGGCCGCGGCGCAGCCGAGCGCCACGCGCGCCTCGATCCCAGGCGCCCAGGCCAGCACCACCCAGGCCGACGAACGCCGCGGCCAGGCCGCCGCGCGAGTACGTGAACAGCAGGCCCAGCGGAGACCAGGGCGGCTGAACCCGATGGCCAGGCGGCGCGCGCAGCGGACGCCGGCGCCGGCGACCAGGCCGGCGGCCGGGAACGCCAGCCGCTCTGGATTCAGGACCCGCCCGATCCGCCGAGGCCCGCCGATTCTCGCCGATGCTGCAGGACGCGCTCGCGAAACGCGTCGAGCAAAACGGATCCCAGGACCGCCCCCTCCCAGCCCCTCGCCCAACGCCAGCGGCGCGACCAGGAGCGCCGACACGGCGCAGCGCCGCGAGCGCCGCCCGCCGGGCGCGACGGACGCCGCAGGACGCGGCCACGGCCAGCGCGCATCGCACCGCCGCCGCCACCATGCGCAGCGCGAACCCGCCGCGGGCTCGCCGTACGCGGGCGCAAACGCCGCGGAGAGCAGGTGCGCCGCGGCGAAACGCCGCGAGGAACGCGAGCGTGCGCGGAGGAACCGGCGCAGCAGGAGGGACGGGCCTGCAGGGCCACTGCGCCGGCCAGGATGGCGGCGGTCGCGGCCGCGGCCGCCAGCTCCAGCAGCAGTGAACTCCAGCGAGAAACGCGGGCGGGGACAGGGCGCAGCGGCTCGAGACGGCAGCAACCTGCGGACGAGCAGGCACAGCGCGGCGCCCGCGGCCCGGCGCGAGGACGGACTCCCGGCTCTCGGCGGGCGCTGCGATCTTCGTGGAGACCTCGCGATAGGCCTGCGCCGTCTCGCGGCCCGTCCGCTCCCAGGTGAAGGCGGCCGCGGTGGCGCAGCCCGCTGCGCGCGCAGGTCCGCGGCCAGCGTCGAGTCCGTGGCGCAGCGCCCGCAGGCCTCCGCCAGCGCGGCCTCGTCATACGGGTCGGCGAGCAGCGCGGCGCCTCGGCGATCTCCGCAGCGAAGGCGAGCCGGGACGTCAGCACCGGCGCGCCGCAGGCCATAGCCTCCACGACCGGCAGGCCGAAGCCTTCGTACGAGGCTCGGGGTACACGAACGCCGCCGCGTGCGAGTAGAGGATCGGCAGGTCCTCCTCCGCGACGTACCCTTGAGCTCGACGCGGCCGCGCAGGTCAGGCGCGGGACGCCTCGTTCACGACGTCGTCGTACTTCCAGCCGCGCTGGCCCACGATCACGAAGCGATGGTCCGGCAGGTCGGCGGCCACGCCGCACGAACGCGCGCAGCGCGCACCAGGTTCTTGCGCGGCTCCAGGGTCCCCACGTAAAGGAAGTACGGCTCGCGAGGCCCACGCCTTCAGGCGGCGTGGATCGAGCGAGGGCGGAAGCCGGGCGCCGGCGCGTACGGGATCACGCGCACGCGGGCGGGATCGATGCGGAGCAGGCGCACCACGTCGCGCCGCGTGTTCTCCGGAGGGCGTCAGCACCAGGCTGGCCCCGCGCGCCACCACGGCACCAGGCGCGACGCGTGAGCAGCCGCTTCTTGAGCGTGTGGAACTGCGGCATCAGCGAGACGCTCATGTCGTGGATGCTCACGAGGTATGGCACGGTGGCGCACCGGCGCCAGGTAGTTCGTGTAGTGGACGACGTCCGGCCGCACGGCGGCGCAGGATGCCGGGCAGGAACAACTGCATCCACACCGAGCGCACCTGGGAACCGGCCGCCCTCGTAGAGCGAGAGGGCGCGGGCCCGGCGTGAGCGACATCTCGCGGTTCGAGAGCACGACCAGCCGGCGTCCACCACGCCGCTGCCCGCGCCGTTTGGCCAGGCTCTCGAGCAGGCGGGACGTGTAGTACCCGACGCCCGAGAGCTGCCGGCCACGGTCGTGGCGTCGTAACCGACGATCACGGCGTGGCTCCGCGGGCGAGGCGGCGGCCATGCCCACCACGAGTGGCGAGCACCAGGCAGTGCGCGGTGAAGGCGAGCAGGTAGTCCACACCATCCCGTGGGCCGGCGATGGCCGCGACCAGGCCGCCGACGCTGGCCAGCGACGGGCGCGGCGCCCGGCGCGCGCCGAGACTGGCCTGCGCGGCGGTCAGCTGCGCGCTGGCGGCGAGCGTGCCGCAGATCGCGAGCAGCCCCAGCGTTCCGGTCGTGGCGGCGGACTCCAGGTAGAGGTTGTTCGCGAAGACGCGCGTGACCCACACGGCGCGCCCGGCGCAGACCGCGCCAGCCAGCGGAAGCTGTCGGCGCCCACGCCCAGCAGCGGGCGCTCGCGCCGCATCTGCGCCGCCAGCCCGCCGGCTCCCAGCGGCCCGGGCTGCCAGCCCACATCCACGGCGGCGGCCGGCGTCACGGGCTCCGGCGCTCTCCGAGGAATCCGGGAGGCGGCTGATCACCGCCGGGACCACGCGCGTGACGCGCCATGCCCGCTGAACCGTGGTGTGCTCGTGCACCATGTCCCGAGACCAGCAGGACCTGCCCCTCCCGCTGCGGCGCGCGCAACGTTGGCGTCCAGCACCGCGCTCGCCCGGACCGAGAGTCGCGCGGGAGGCGGGGTGCGCCTCGCCTCCCCTCGAGCGGCTGGCGGTCCTGGTTCCACCAGTGGCTAGGCCAGTGGGAACTTGTCGCCGACCGTCCGGGTCTTGCGGCCGCCGTTGGTGACGCGGACGCGCGCGTCGTGCGCTGCTCGCCCGGCCGCAGGTGGGCTCGTCTCCTCGGGATCGTAGCGCGCCAGGTACCAGCGGCTGGTGCCCTCGCTGCCCAGCCGCAGCCGGAAGATCTCGCCCTCCCACGCAAACGAACCGGCGCAAAGCCCCAGCACGCCCGCACCGACCAGGCGCGGGCACCGCCCCTGCCGCTGGCCGGTGCGCGGCCAGCAGCGCCGCCAGCGCGAGCAGGCCCAGCACCGTGGCCGGGAGAGCGCCGCGGGAGTACGTGAAGAGGAGCGCGCAGCCGAGCAGCGCGGCCAGGGGATCGCCCACCGCCAGCCGCCCGGCCGGGCCGAGAGGAGCCCCGCGCCGGCCAGCAGGCCGTACAGCAGGAACGCCGCCGCCAGGTTCGGGTACTGGTGAACGCGGTGGCGCGACGCGATCCGCGACGTCGAACGGCATCTCGCGGAAGCGGTTCAGCAGCGGGTCCAGCGCCCGCAGGCCCAGGCCTCCAGCAGCACCGCCACCGCCAGCACGCACGCGACCGCGGCCAGGACCCACAGCGCCGCGCGGTGGCCCGCGGGCGCCACGCCGCCACCAGCACGCGTACCCCGAGGGCCGCCATCCGCAGCGCGAACTTGGCCGCGAGGTCGGCGTGGGCGGGGGCCGCCGCCGCCGACAGCACGTGCACCAGCGCGAAGAGCGTGACGAGCGAGCGGCGCGGGCGGGCGGCGCAGCAGGGCGGCCAGCCGGCGGCGCGAGGTCAGGCGAGGAGGACGCCGATGAGCGCGGCCGAGGCCTCCAGCAGCGTCAGCTCGAAGCCGAGCAGGGGCAGGGTCGGCTGGCGCGGCTCCAGCGGCAACAGGCAGACGAGCCCACCAGCAAGGGCGCCGCCAGCGCACGCGCCGGGTTCCGGGACAGCGGGTGCCGCTCCCGCGTGGTCTGATCAGCCAACCGTTGAAGCCACCCGGGCCCCGCGGAAGGGCCTCCATGAAGCACCTGACGGGCGCTGCCCCGCCGGGCGGCTCGACGTCGCGACGTCCGTTCCAGTCGAGACAGCGCCCGCTCCCAGGGGTGTCAACGAGTCGCACACATGACGAGGCAAAGGCCGCAGGGATTTGACTTTTCCATCCCGGCGCGAGACGCTCGCCCGGTTCCGAAAGTTTGATCTAGCCAGGAGGCTGTGTCTATCGTCGATTGACCCGTGATCGTGAGCGCGGGCGCCCTCGTCGTCCTGTCCGCGCAACCGGGCCGGGCGCAGGATGTTCCCCTGTCTGAGCTCCTGACGCGATTCTTCACGCCGGCCAACCCACTGATCCTGGCCAACCTCGACCACGCGACCCGCTTCACCTCGCAGTCGGGCGCCTCCGAGACCCTGGGCCTCCTGAACAAGAACATCGCCTACAGCTCTCCGAGCTTCCCCTGGGCTCGTCGTCGGGCGGCTTCACGTTCGAGCTCGACCCCACGCTGGGGCACGCTCAACCGCTCGACCCAGTCCTTCGGTCCGCTGTTCGCCGAGCGCGCGATCACGTCGGAGCAGGGGCAAGCTGACCGTCGGCAGCAGCTACACGCACGCGACGCTGGGACTGCTTCGAGGGCCACGGAGCGGACGGGGCTCCATCCAGCTCACGCTGACCCACTTCAACATCCCCGGCGACAACCACTTCGAAGGCGACCTCATCGACGCGGACTTCTTCCCTGGGCCTCAACACCAGCACCCTGGCCCTGTTCGCCAGCTACGGCGTGACGGACCACCTCGACATCGGCCTGGCCGTGCCCATCCAGCGCGCTCGAGATGGACGCGCGGATCCACGACACCGTGCTGCCGCTCGCCACCGCCCACGACGTGCCGCCCGTGCACTTCTTCGCGGGCGGCTCGCTGGAGCACGACTTCTTCGAGAGCGGCGACGCCTCCGGCATCGGCGACATCGTGCTGCGCGCCAAGCTGGGCATCACGCCCAACGTCGCGGCGGCCGTCGACCTGCCGCCTGCCCACCGGCGGCTCCGCGGACCTGCTGGGCCTGGGCGCGACCGAGGTCAGGGCTTCCTGATCCTGTCGGGCGGCAGAGCAAGTTCTCCGCCGCACCTGAACGTCGGGTACACGTACACCGGCGACCCGACCTGTTCGGCAAGCTGCCGGACGAGTTCAACTACCGGGCGGCTTCGACGCGGCCGTCGCGACGCGGCTCACGGTCACGGCCGACCTGGTGGGCCGCTCGCTGCTGAGCGCCGACCGCCTGGTGAACCCACCGACCACGTCTACCACTACGCTTCGCCAACGAGCCGGCGGGCACGTTCCCGCACTCCGGAGATCCCGCACGGAGCTGGCCCTCGAAGGCACGCTCAACTCCTGCTGCTGGGCTCGGTGGGCCTGAGTTCAACCCCGGCCGGGCGGCTGCTGATCTCGAGGCAACGTGCTGTTGTCGCTGTCGAAGGACAACGGCCTGCAGGACATGGTCACGCCCGTCTTCCAGATCGACTACAACTTCAGACGAACGACGCCACAGAGCCACAGGAGCACAGAGAACAGCACTTCAGACCGCTCGGTCAACAAGTGGAGCGCCTGCGGGTGCTTCCCCTTTCGTTGAGGGCGCCGTCCTGTCGATGAAGCGCTAGCGGCCCAGGCTGGTGATCTTCCAGCCGGAGGACTCCTTCACCAGCGTGAGCGTCTGGCACTGGGCTGGGTAGGTCTTGCCGCCGTCCGCGCCGATGTCCGCCGCGCGAGATGCGGACGATGGCCCGCGTCTGCAGGACGTCGATCGGCTCGATGGTGATGTTGACCTTCTTCCAGTTTCTGGCCGCCTGCGGCCTTGATCTCCGGAGCCGGCCGCGCCCGAGCGGATGGAGCGCCGCTGGCGCGACGTCGCCGGTCTCGAACGCGCGCGGAGTCGGCGATGAGGCGCCGGATGGCCGGCTCCTCGTTCCCCCGTCGTGGGAGGGCGGCCGGGACCGGCGCGTGTTGACGGGCGCGCTGCTCGTGGGCGCTGCCGTGGGCGGAGGCGGAGCGACCGTCGCGACCAGCGCCAGCGTCGGCTGCAGCGCGCTGCGCCTTCCCGGGCGCGATCGAACGAGCCCGCTTCGCCTGGGAGGACTTCTGCCTGACGCGGATTCCACGAACTCGCCCTGGGCCAGCGACAGCGCGTCGGCGGTCGTGCGACGCCAGCACCCCCGCCTTTGAAGTCAGGACTGCGCCGTGCCTTCGCCTGCGTCGCCTCCTTCCGGGCCTGCTTCATGTCCGACTGGAGCACCTGCTCGGCGCGGCTGCGGAACGCGCCGTTCAGGGCCTCGCGGAACTGGGGCACCGCCGGGTTCGTGGGGTCGACCGACAGCAGCTGCTCGAGGGCCTTGGAGGCCGCCGCGGTGTCCTGGCGTCGATGGCCTTCCGCACGTCCGCGACCGCGCCCTCGATCTTCTTCTGCGCGGCCTGCACCTGGTCCACGACCTGCCTGGCGTCGGCGTTCTGCGGGTCCTTCTGCAGGACCTGCCCGCCCTCGTGGACCGCGGCCTTGTAGTTCTTCGCGGCCAGGCCTTCTGCGCGGCCCTCGACGTGCGCCGTGATGGCGGGGTCGACCAGTTGCTGCTCCTGGGTGTCGGGCGGTGGCGTCGGCTGAGCGCCCTCCGGCCGGGTCAGCATGTAGATCCCGGATCGCGCCGCCAGCACCACCGCGACCGCTCCGCCCGCGAACACCGGCATCTTCCAGCCGGCACCGCCGCCTTCGCCCGGAGGCTCGGGCTCGGAAGGGCGCACCGGCTCCGGCATCGAGGGACGGGCGACGACCGGCGTGGCGGCGGCGTCGGGCGCAACCTGCCGCGCCACGGGCTGCGGGGGCGCCGGAGGCGGCGCCGCAGGACGATAGCCGCCGGCGGCACCGCGGGCAGCGGCACGGTCGGCAGCGGCGTGGGAGGGTGCACGACCTGTGGCGCCGGGGCCGGCGGATACGACTTCGACGGGATGGGCGTCGGCGGGTGCATCCCGGAGCGGGCGCCGGGCGGGTGCGACTTCGCCTGCGCGGGCGGCGCCGGTGTCGGCGCGGGCCCCGGAGCCGCGGCGGGCACCTGGGTGGAGGCCCGGCCCGACAGCGTGCCGGGCTGCCGGGGCGAGACCGTGTCCGCCTGCGTCCGCGACGGGCTCCAGCGCGACCGCGCCCTCGGTCGTGGCAGCGGCGTCGGCGGGTGCGCCGGTGCGGGCGGGCGCGAGCCGGGCGAGGGCGGGCGCATCCCGATGGACGGCGCCTGCGTCGCCGGGTCGAAGATCCCACGATGGTCGCGTCCACCCTGGACGGCGGTGTCATGGAGGATCCCGCCCAGTGCGCCATCGCGCTCCGCGCGGGCCGGAGGGCCTCGCGCATCTCGCCGGCGTCGCGGAAGCGGACGTTCGGATCCTGATCATCGCCCGCTCGACGACCTGCCGCAGGGCGGGCGGGATGTCGGGGATCAGGTTGGACAGCGGCTCCGGCTCGTTCTGCACCACCTGGAACAGCACGGCGTGCGATCGAGTCCGCCTCGAAGGGCTTACGGCTCGTGAGCAGCTCGTAGAACACGGCGCCCCAGCGAGAACACGTCCGAGCGGGCGTCGGCCTTCTCGCCGCGCACCTGCTCCGGGGACATGTAGTTCGGCGTGCCCATGATCGATGCCGGCCCGCGTCATGTCGGACGACGCCAGCTGCGCCAGCCCGAAGTCCATGATCTTGATCTGGCCGCTCGCGCTGGATGTGGATGTTGCCGGGCTTCAGGTCGCGGTGGACGACGTCCTTGGCGTGCGCGAAGGCGAGCCCGTCGCAGATCTGCTCCATGAGCCCGGAGCTTCTGCTCGAGGGTCATGGCGGTGTGGCGGCCGATGAGGTCCTTGAGGTCGTTGCCCTCCGAGGAGCTCCATGGCCATGTAGACCTTGCCCTGGTCCTCGCCGAAGTCGAAGATCGGTGATGATGTTGGGATGGCTGAGGCGGGCGGCGGACTGGGCCTCGCGATGGAAGCGCTTCGCGCAGCCCTCGTCGTCGTGCCGATGGCCGCGGTCATCGTCTTGATGGCGACGTCGCGGCCGAGAATGGGGTCGTGCGCCTGGAAGACCTCGCCCATGGCGCCCTGGCCGATCTTGCCGACGATCTCGTACTTGCCGAGCTGACGCAGATCCATCACACCTCGACCGAGGGGCCGGCGCAAAGACAGCGGATCATAGCATGGGCCTTCGCGGCAACCGGGCGCGCAGGGGGCTCGGGCTCACTGTCGTCTTTCGAAGGAGCGCGAAGAACAGGAACGATGAGCAAAGACCCCACCTTCCGCGTGCTGGGCGGCCTGCCCGTCCCGCAGCGAGCGCTACGAGGCGTACCGGCGGGAATGGGACCGGCGGGAGGCCGAGCACGGATCGCGTCGGACCATCCCGTCCACGTCGGACCTCGAGTCGGTGGCGGTCTGCGACCTGCGCTGCGGCAGCTCGGAGGAGGACCCGCAGGGCTTCTGCCAGATCTGGACCCACGAGCACATCCGCACCCAGGGCTTCGACGAGCACACGTACCAGCGCGGGTACATGGACCCGGTGCTCTACGGCCGGCTCCTCCAGCAGTGCGCCGACATCGGCGTCAGCTCGATCAAGCTCAACTACCGCGGCGAGCCGTCGCTGCACCCGCGCATCGTCTCCTTCGTCCGCGAGGCGGCCGGCCTCGGCTTTCCCGACATCATGATGAACACCAACGGCAACGGCGGCGCGCGCAAGAACCCGAGCTGTTCGCGCAGATGGTGGAGGCCGGCATCACCGACCTCATGTTCTCGGTGGACGCCTGCGACCCCGAGACCTACCACCGCCAGCGGGTCGGCGGGAACTGGGAGATCCTGCTCAACTCGGTGCGCTCGGCGCGTGCGCGCGCGCGCGGACGGCAAGGGCGCCGCCCGACTGCCGCATCCGCGCCTCGCGTGGTGCGCACGCACCTGAACGCCGAGGCACGTCGACAGCGGGCGCATGGAGGAGTTCTGGAAGGGCAAGATGGGGGTGGACTGGATGTCGATCTCCGAGTGCTACTTCCCCGCCGGCACCCAGCACCACTGGAAGGCCGCGCGACTGGCGCCAGATGGACGCCGATCGAGTTCCAGTGCTCGGATCCCTTCCGGCGCATGGTCGTGACCTGGGACGGCCGGCACACCATGCCCTGCTGCCAGGGCTTCACGCTCGAGATCGACGGCGGGCCGCGTGGTCGGCGTGCCGAGCTACGCCGCTTGCGCAGCCTGCGCGAGGCCTGGGCGAGCGCGAACTTCGACCGCCTGCGCGACGCGCACCGCGAGCGGACCTGGGACCGTCCCGGCCAGGCGCGGCGAGCCGATCTGCCAGTCCTGCGCCGTGACCAAGCAGCCCACGCGCATCGCGCTCGGTGCCAACGAGCCGCCCGGCAGCGTGGTGCTGCCCGTGCTGCGCGGCTGACCGGCGGCCGAAGGTTCCCTCCGATGAAGCGAGCCATGCCGCATCGCGCCCCACGTGCCGCGCCATGCTGGCAGGCGCTGGGCGAGGACCCGCAGCGCGAGGGCTCGCTCAAGACGCCCGAGCGGGTCGAGAAGGCGATGCGCTTCCTGACCCAGGGCTACCAGCAGGACGTCTGCGCGCTGCTGAACGGCGCGCTCTTCACCGTCTCCTACGACGAGATGGTGATCATCAAGGACATCGACGTGTTCAGCCTGTGCGAGCACCACCTGCTGCCCTTCTTCGGCAAGGCGCACGTGGCCTACATCCCGAACGGCAAGGTGGTTGGCCTCTCCAAGATCCCGCGCCTCGTGGACGTGTTCGCGCGCCGCCTGCAGGTGCAGGAGCGGCTGACGGTCCAGATCGCCGAGGCGCATCCAGGAGTGCGTGCAGCCGCGCGGCGTGGGCGTGGTGATCGAGGCCATGCACTTCTGCATGATCATGCGCGGCGTCGAGAAGCAGAACTCGGTGGCCGTCACGCTCCTGCATGCTGGGCGACATCCGCGAGCAGCAGTCGACGCGCAGCGAGTTCCTGACGCTCATGCGCAAGAAGCACAACGGACTCGGGTAGCAAGGCACGGCCCGGCCCCGGCCTCGAGACCGGGGACCAGGGCCGGGTTCGTCTAGAATAGCGGTCGGTAGGCCCTCATTCTCTAACGGTATCTTGGCGGCGGGGCCAACGAACGCCTCGCCCAGGAGGAACGCATGTCCCAGCGCTCGCTCGCAGCAGTCATCGCCTTCGGTTGCGCGCTCGCCGCGCCCGCCGCCAGGCCGCGACGGCCGTGGTCACGCTCAACAACGTGCCCGACAACCAGTTCACGCCCCAGGCCATCACCGTCCGCGTCGGCGACACCGTCCAGTGGAACAACGCGCTGGCATCCACAACGTCTTCTCGGACACGGCGGGGCTCTTCACGAGCGGCGCGCCGGCCGCGGCGCCCTGGACCTACAGCTTCACGTTCACCAGTGCCCGGCACGTTCGGGTACCACTGCCAGCCGCACGGCTCGCCGGGCAACGGCATGTTCGGGACCATCGTGGTCCTGGACTGCCGATCGAGCTGGCGCACGGGTCGGACATGAACGAGGACCTGGGCGGCGCGCCCGACCGTTATCGCATCGGCCAGCAGCCCTTCTCGTCGTACGAGGTGGTGCTGGACTCGCTGGCCGGCAACCCGCAGCTGCAGCTCGACCGCGTGAACTCGACCGGGACCACCGTCATCCAGGCGGGGTCGCCGGTGACCGCGACCATCGACATGAGCCAGAGCCTGCGCTGGCAGAACAGCACGGGCAGCGTGGTCGACGCCGAGCGCGTGCGCGTCACCAACGCCACCTGCGCCGCCGCGGGCGCCGGCTGCAGCACAACGACGTCTACCGCATCCGCGCGTAGGAGACGACGCTCGCCATCCCGCGCTTCAACCAGAGCGGCACGCAGACGAGCATCGTGATCCTGCAGAACCCGACCACTACACGATCGGCGGGCGCATCTACTTCTGGAACTCCGCCGGCAGCATGCTGAACGGGACCGGGCAGGCGTTCTCGCTGACCGCCAAGCAGGCGCTGGTCCTGAGCAGCGGCACCGTCGCGGGCGTGGCGGGCAACGTCGGGCACCGTCACCATCACCCACGACGGCCGCTACGGCGACCTGGCGGGCAAGGTGGTGGCGCTGGAGCCGTCCACGGGGTTCAGCTTCGGCTCGCCCGCGGTGCTGCGAGCCCGCTAGGCCCTCCGTCCATCCACCGGCGTGAGCGCCTCAGCGTCCCCAGGGGGCCGCGAGGCGTTTTCTCTTCCACGCAACCCTTTACCCTCCTTGACGTCACACCATTGGACAAACGAGGGGGAACCGGGGCTTGCACCCGGACGTATTGCCAGTAGGGGAGTAAAAGGGCCATGGAAATGACGCCACACCGCCGGGATCACGATGCACAGGATCCCCGTCGAGGGGAGCAGGGCTCCTCTACGTGCTGGGCACCCTTGTGGTGTTCCTGATCGCCCTGCCGCAGCTGGCCCCGCGCTTGGCCGCGGCCGGGCTGGCCGGAGGCCTGGCGCTGGCTCCGGTGCTGTACCGCTGGCGGGCACGCAGCCTGACCAGCCAGCGCGGCGGGATCGTGCTGTTCGCCGCGCTGACCACGCTGTTCATCGGCCTGGGCAACGACTTCTTCCGCATGCTGGCCGCGACGGCCATCGTCCTCGGGGCGCTGTTCGCCGAGGTCCTGATCCACCGCGTGCCGCGGCACCCGAGCATCGCGGCCCGCTGACGGGAGTTCTCGCCGGGACCGCAGCGATCCTGTCCGCGGTCCCGGCGATTCGCCGTTCGTTGGAGACGCCTCCTCCTTCCTGCTGGCATCCACCGCCTTGGAGGCGCGCGGATGATCGTCGGTTTCGCGGCAGCGGCCTGACGCACGGCCTCAGCGGCGTCGGCTGCTACACCTCGCGCCTTCTCTCGGGCCTCGCGGAGCCTCTCGGCCGCGACGGCCTCGAGGAGCTGGGTCGTGCTGTCGAACCGCCCCGTCCCCGTTCCCGACGTTCCGCGCGTGCGCTGGCAGCCGAGCCGCTCCCCTTCCCATACGAGCGGCCTGGATGGGAGCTGTCGGTGCCGCGCGCCCTGCGCGAGGCCCGCGCCGACGTCGCGCACTTCACGAACTACACGGCCCCGCTGCGGCTCGACCTGCCCTACCTGGTGACCGTGCACGACATGAGCCTGGCGCTTCTGCCCGAGTGCTACACGTGGAAGATGCGGCTCATCGTGCCGCGCGTGCTGCCCCGGGTCGCGCGGCGCGCGCCTGGCTGGTCTTGACACCTCCGAGTCGACGCGCGACGACGTCGTGCGCCTGCTCGGGATCGACCCGCGCGTGCGCGTGATCCCCACGCCGCGCCCGCGGCTTCGATCCGCCCGCGGACCGCCCGCACGGCGCTCCGCGCCGCGCATCCCTACTTCCTGTTCGCCGGCCGCCTGGAGCCGCGCGCAAGAACCCGGCGCGCGCGCTTGCGCGCTTCAGCGCGGATCACGGCGCGCCGTCGCCCTGCCGGGCATCGCTTCGTGGATCGCGGGTGCGCCGGGCTGGAAGTACGACGACGTGATGCGCGAGGCCGCGCGTCCGGGAGCTGGCGAGGCCGCGTGGAGCTGCGCGGCTACGTGCCCGAGGACGAGCTGCCCGCGCTCTATCGCGGCAAAGCACGGCCTTCGTGTACCCGAGCGCCTGTGAGCCGAGGGATTCGGCATGCCGGTCATCGAGGCGATGGCCTGCGGGACGCCGGTGCTCACCGAACGCGGCGGCGCTGCCGGAGCTGGCCGAGGGCGCGGCGTCTCCTGGTCGACCCCACGGGACGAGAGGCCATCGCGGGCACCCGCTGCAGTGCTGGGCACCGGACGCCGCGCGCTGCGCCAGCGCCTGCGTGAAGCCGGCCCTGGTCCCGCGCCGCGCCGGTGCTCCTGGGAGCGGACGTGCACGACCTGACGCTCGGGAGCCTATCGAGAGGCGGCTTCGGCGCCAGGGCCGCGCGCCAGCTAGCACGGCGCCGCCAACGGGCAGCAGGGTCACGGCCATTCGCGATGGTCAGCGCGTGGGGTAGCAGGGCCCGCTCGCCGCGTGGTGATTGAATGCGCGCGGTTCATAGTTCACTGAGGCTCGCGAAAGTCTTCCGCTTTTCGCTCGCCCGCCAGATGGGCACGTCGCGCACCGCTCGCACGGTCTGCCACGCGGCTCCCGGCTCCCTGCTACCGGCCCACGCGCTTCATCGCTGTGGCTCGCCAGTGCGATCGATCGGGCCGGTCAACGCGAGACGCTCGAACCCGCGCGCGGATTCGAACCATGCGCAGGCGGATGGCGGCGAGGCTGCCACGGGGGTGAGCGCAGGCAAGCGACCGTTCCTCAGCGTGCTTCGCGGGCAACCCACGGCTGGACTTCGGAGGGGACCCGCGGACGACGGGCCCGCATGACTTGGTGAAGCACTGGAGCGCAGCCGGAGCGAACCCCGTGGCCCTCGTCGCCGGCGATGCGAATCGCTTTCGATCGTCGCGCGTCCTGGAGTCATCGACCCGAGGCCCGCGCCTGATCCGTCACCAGGCCTTCCTGGATTGCCACCTGGAGCTGACTGACCAACGTCCTTCGAAAGCATCGCTAGCGGGGCCGGAGCGCCCGTGACCCCGGCGGCCTTCCGGGTCTGCCGCATGGCCTCCAGCAGCTCGTAGGGCACGCGCGCTGATGTGAACCGACGACTGGTCCGTGGTGATGCCTGCGCGGCGTTCTGCGCAGGCCTCTTCTTCAGCTCCGGCTTCTGGCTGGCCTGCAGGGGAGGCCAGCGCGACGAACCCGCGCACGATGTCCGCGAGCTGGCGTGGCCGCGGCACGCGTCGGCGGCGTCGCGCCGTCACGTCCGCCGATCGTCACGACCGGATCCGAGCTCGCCCGTGACCATGACACCCCTGAGCGCCGGCAGCCGAGCTGCCCGCCGGCGCCGCCGGGCCTGGGGCACCGCCGACGGCATCTGCGAGAGCAGGCTCTGGTGCGCCGATGCCGATCCAGAAGGTCGGGCCGCGGCTTCACGCGCTCCAGCAGCCCGGTGAGCGCCGTAGTTCTGCTTCGAGCGGGCGTCGCGCCCTGGAAGTGCGCGCTGACCGCCGCCTCCACCGACGCCTGCGAGCCCATGACCAGCAGGTCGTCGTCGTGGCCCGGGAACGCGATCGCGGTCGCGGCCTTTCTGGCCCTCTGTTGAAGAGGTAGAGCGGGTTGCCCTCGTGCATTCTTGGTGGTGACGCCCGTGCCCGCGGGTCTCCGATCGCCTGGGAGGAGCTTGTAGCGATCGAAGCGGCCCCCAGCGATCACGAGCCCGACCTGCTGGCCCTTGTCCGGCCGGCCGGCGATCAGCACTTGCGTCCACGTCACGCTGCGGATTGAACCCGTCTTCTGCCTCCAGAGTCGCCGTAGAAGGCCTGCGGGCGACCGCCCTGCCGACGCGAACTTCTTGTAGAAGGGGCTCTGCACGAAGCGCTGCACGTCGATGCCCGATCACGAAGCTTCAGTGTCGGCCGGGAGCACCAGGCCTTCCGCCGGGAGCGGGCCCGCTGGCGGCCCGCGCCGGATCGAGCACCAGCGCACCCAGGCCCAGCGCCAGCCCCAGCGCAACGACCGGAACCCGCGGCGATCACGACCAGGCGGCTTCGCTTCATGACAGACCTCCGACGTTCGAGGATGCGTCCTATTGATCAGTACGTACTCGCGGCGTGAAAAGATCCAGAGGGCCAGGCCGCAGGAAGACCGCGATCGGCCCGCGACGCACCACCAGGCTCAGAGGCGGCCGGCAGCACCTGCCCGAACAGCTCTGGAGACGCCAGGCCTCGCCGTGGGCCGGTGGCTGATCAGCGAGCGCAGCCAGGCCGTGAGGGTGAAGCGCGGCAGGTAGCCGGGCAGGTTGCGCGATCAGCTCCCAGAGGAACAGGAACAGCAGCCCCGGGGATCAGCGGCCGCTTGCAGCAGCACGCCCAGGCAGCGCGAAGAGCGCGCCGTAGCACCAGGAGCGTCAGCGTCGATCACGCCCAGGTCGCGGAAGAGGTCGCGGCACCGGCCGCGCGCCAGCGTCGACGCCCTTCGTGGTCGCGCAGCAGGAAGAAGGTGATCACGCGTCGCGGGCAGCGCGAGGGCCAGAGCGTCGTGACCAGGTACGCGCCGCGAACTTGCCGGCCAGGATCGGCGCGCGCGCTGGACGGGCCGCGTCAGCAGGTACGTGAGCGTCGTGCCCTCCACCTCGTCCGCGATGAGCGCGGTCGCGTAGAAGAGGCGCGGCCAGCGGCAGCGCGTTGCGCACGGATGTAGGCGGCGACCGAGGTACGCCATAGAGCGTCAGCCCGTTGATCTGGGCGGGCATGTGCGGCCGCCAGCACCAGCGCGGTAGACGAGCCCGATGACGCACGGGAGGCCGAGCAGCACCGCCATCACCAGGCTGCGGCGGCTCCACAGCATGCCCTCCAGCGACGAGCCCGAAGACGGCGCGCGCCGCGGGCAGGAACGGCACCGGCCTGAGGTGTCCCTCACCGCGCCACCAGGTAGCTGGAAGACCGACTCCAGGTCCTCGTCGGGCGAGTACATCTCGCTGACGCCCGCCTGCGATGGCCGGCTCCGTGCAGCGCGCCGTAGAGCTCGTCGGGGCGCGCGGTCTGCACGGTCAGCCACTCGCCGTCCGCGCCGAAGGTCAGCGAGAGCACGTGCGGGCGAGTCGACCACGCGCCGCGCCAGCGCCGCGGCTCCTTCGCGCTGCAGCGCGACCGTGTGCGGGTGCTCGTCCAGCAGGTCGCGGATCTCGCGCACGTCGCCCTCGGCCAGGACGCGGCCGTTGTGGATGAGCAGCACGCGCCGGGTCATGGCCTCGACCTCGTGCAGGATGTGGCTGGAGACGACGACCGTCCTGCCCTCGCGGCCGAGCTTCTTGACGAGGTCGATCACGCGCCGGCGGTTCACGGGGTCCATGCCCGAGACCGGCTCGTCGAGCAGCAGCACGTCCGGGTCGTGCGCGATCGCCTGGGCCATCTTGATGCGCTGGCGCATGCCCTTGCTGTAGCCCGCCGATCTTGCGGTCCTTGGCGTCGTCCAGCGCCACCTGTCCAGCGCGTGCTCGCGCGCGCTCCCGGCACTCGGCGTCGTCGTAGCCGGTGAGGCGCAGCAGGCCCGTCAGGAACTGCAGGCCGGTGAGGGCCTCCCAGAACGCGTCGGGCTCCGGGCACAGGCCCACGCGGTGGAACACCTCGGGCGATGCCCCAGGCCGGGCGGCCCAGGAGCGCGCACCTCGCCCTGGCTGGGCGCGAGCTGGCCCGGCGGCGAGCTTCAGGAACGTGGACTTGCCCGCGCCGTTCGGGCCCGAGCAGGCCGGTCACGCCGGGAGGCGACGATGGTGGTCACGTCGTTGAGCGCGATCACCGGCCCGTACCAGCGCGAGGCGCGGACGACTCGATCGGCTGCGACGGAGGCACGGCGCCGTGCTCATCGCACGATCTCCACCGCGCGCACCCGCGAGCGCAGGATCGCCGAGCGACCCAGGCGCCACCGCGACCAGCGACCAGCGCCGGGATAGGTCCAGGGGAGCGCGTTGTCCGCGGGCCGTTCCAGGAGCGCGTTCGCCCAGCGCGTTCACGCACGACCTGGATCGAGAGCAGGGAGTCGCGGGCCAGCGCGCCGATGGCGCCCACGATGCCGCGCACCAGCTCCAGCCCGACCAGCAGCCCGAAGAACGCGAGGCCGGCCACCCGCGCGCTGCGCGAGAGCGACGACACCGCGAGCGCGGGCAGGCTGAGCGAGAGCGAGGCGACGACCGCGTGCAGCGCCACCGCCGGCCCCAGCCAGGCCAGCTCCCACCTCAGGAACTGCCCGGGCGCCAGCGCCAGCGCGATCGCGTAGAGCAGCAGGCCGGGCAGCCAGCGTGACGAACAGGTTGAGCGCCAGCAGCACCGCACAGCTTGCCGACCACGTAGTCGCGGCGCGTGAGCGGCCGCGACAGGTACACGAGGATGGCGCCCGTCCGCAGGTCGTTGGCCACGAGGCCGGCGCCCCCGAACGTCGTCAACAGCAGGCCGAGCAGCATCTGCGACTTGAAGAACTGCGCGAACAGCCGCTCCGCCTCGCAGGAGCGCGGACGTCATGCCCTCGGGGATGTTGCCGAACTGGGTGAGCGCCCAGATGTAGATCAGGAACCCGATGAACGGCAGCCAGGCCAGCACGATCAGCGCCGTCGAACGCGCGCTTCGAGAGACGCAGCCGCAGCGCCTCCCGCGTGATCGGCCAGGAGCGCGACCGTGCGCAGCGCCTCGCGCGCCTCGTACCGGCGATATGCCTGTTCGTAGATCGGCATCTGACCGCGCGCGCCCCCGTTCCCGCCGCTCGCTGCTCGTCCGTGCTCGTGCTCGTCCGTGGCGGTTCAGGCCCCGCGGGTCCCGTGTGCCCGAGCGCCCGCAGGAAGACGTCCTCGAGGCTCTCGACCCCCGGGCGCAGGTGGCGCACCTGCACGCCGCACTCGCTGCGCGATCCGGAAGACGACCTCCGGCCCCGCGCCGTCGGCCATGAACACGCGGTACCCGTCCTCGCCCTCGCGCCAGTCGCAGCCGAGGTCCTTGAGGTCGGTCAGGAACGCGGCGGCGTCGCCCTTCACGCGCACGTCGTACGATCGACCGGCGCGGGCCGGTCAGCTCGGCGATGCGCCCCGCGGCGGCGATCTCGCCCTGCTTGAGGACGATCACGCGCTCGCAGACCTGACTCCACGTCGCGCAGCAGGTGCGAGCAGAGGATGAGGCTCATCTCGCGGCGCGCGGCCACGTCGCGGATGAGCGCCAGCATCTCGTCGCGGCCCTCGGGATCGAGCCCGTTGGTCGGCTCGTCGAGCAGCAGCAGGTCCGGGTCGTGCACCAGCGCCTGCGCCAGCTTGACGCGCTGCTTCATGCCGGTCGAGTACGTGTCGACCGTGCGGTAGCGCGCCTCGTCGAGGCCGACGTAGTACAGGACCTCGTGCGCGCGGCTGATGGCCTCGTCCGCGCGGCAGGCCGGACAGCTCGCCCGCGAACGCGACGAAGCGCGCCGCCGTCATGCCCGGGCAGGTGGCAGTCCACCTCGGGCATGTAGCCGATGCGCCGGCGCACCTCGAGCGGCGTGCCGTGCGGGATCGAGGCCGAACGCGCGTCATGCGAGCCGCGGTCCGGCTTCAGGAACCCGAGCAGGGTCTTGAGCAGCGTGGTCTTGCCGGCTCCGTTGGGGCCGAGCAGCCCGGTGGGACCGGGCAGGAAGCTCCCTGGATACGCCCGCCAGCGCCGGCACCGGCCCGTAGGAGACGGCCAGGCCGGTGAACTGCGACGAGCGGCGCGCCCATCTCACTGGTCAACGAGCCTCCTCGCCCATAGGTTCCCAATTCTGACCGATGCGGGCCGATGCGGGTGAGCCGGCCCGGCCGAGGCGTGGATCGCGGGGCCGACCGGCTGGACTTGCCCATGGCCGCGGACCGACCGCGCGTGACGGCGCTGCACCACGTCGCCCTGTGGGTGGCCGACCTGGAGCGCGCGCGCGCTCTACGTCGATGCGCTGGGCGGGCGCAGCGGGCCTCGGTACCTGAACGAGCGCACCGGGTTCCGCTCGTACTTCATCGCGTTCGGCGAGGGCGCCCGCATCGAGCTGATGAGCCGCGCGGGCATCGCACCCGCGGACCGCGGCGTGTCCGCGATGGGCTATGCGCACGTGTCCTCTCGGTCGGCAGCCGGGCCGCCGTGGACGCCATGACCGACGCACTCGAGGCGCTCGGCGTCGTGGTGGCGTCGCGGCCCAGGCAGACGGGCGACGGGTACTACGAGAGCGTCGTGCTGGACCCGGAAGGCAACCGCATCGAGCTCACGGAGTAGGCGCGCGGAAGATCGGCGCGCCCTCGACCCGCAGCTCCTGGCGGGCAAGCGATTCCTCCACGCCGCGCCGGCCCTGCAGCCGGAGAAGCGGCTCCAGCGGCACGCGCACCGGGACCGGACCGCCCGACACCACGATCGGCGGCGCGCCGCACCACTCGCACGACGCCTTGGCCCTCCGCGGTCAGGATCACCGCGTCCCTCGGCTCGCGCGAGCGCACCAGCAGGAAGACGCGCTGCCGGGGCTCGACAGCGCGGCCTCGTCGCGGACGACCACGTCGCCGGTGAAGTGCACGGCGGCGCTGTCGGGCAGCGCCAGCGCGGTCGTTCCAGGCGGGCGCGTGCGCGCGGACGGCCAGCGCTCGAGGCACGCGGCGAAGCAGGAGCACGATCGCGGCCCCGCTGAAGAGGCGCGCCGCGGCGGCGGCCTCGCGGGTCGGCCGACTTGCGCACCCACCACGCCACCACCGACGCCAGGATCAGCCAGGCCGCGACGCGCGCCCACAGCCCGGGCGCGGCGTCGCTCCACGCGCGGGAGGAACAGGTTGGGCACGTAGACGTTCCCGTCCGCGAACACGCTGCGGGCCAGCAGCAGCGCGCAGTCGTTCGCGGCGTGCGGGTCGGCCCACAGGAGGCGGGCCAGGATCGCGGTCCAGCCGACGAGCGCCAACCCCATCGCCCGCACGCCCTCCCGGGCTCACCAGCACCAGCGCGACCGAACGCCAGCACCAATGGGATCACCGGCATGATGTAGCGGCCGAGGTTGCAGACGGCGCCGCTCCAGTTGTCGGCGGACGCGACCGTCAGGTAGTAGACGCCCGCCGCGGGCAGCGCCCACGGCAGCCGGCGCGCGGCCGGCAGCACCAGGCCACCCGCGGCCAGGAGCAGGAACGGGCACGTACGGCACGATGCCGTAGCGGGCGTCGAGCCAGCAGGCCGAGCAGCCCCTGGCCGATGCGCGCCGGAGCTGACGCCGCCGGGGCCCCAGGCCAGGAACAGCGCGTCCGGGCCGCACGCTGCCGGTGATGCCGAAGTTGTAGAGGGCGGTCAGGAACAGCGCTCAGCGCCTGCGGCACCAGAGCCGGCGCAGCGTGCGCAGCGGCGCCATCATCGTTCACCAGCCGCACGACGGCCCATCAGCGCGAGCACGCCCCACACCGGCAGGAACTTCTGGTGCAGCCACGGCAGCGTGGCCAGGCCCAGGCCGAGCCACCACGCGTCCTTCAGCCGGGGCACGAACAGCAGCCAGCGGAACGCCGCCGCCAGCGCCAAGGCACCCAGCATCTCCGGGTAGAACTGGAACAGTAGAAGACGAACGGCGGCGTGAGCGCGGCGCCCCGCCACCACGCGCCGAGGAGGCCTGCCCGCTCAGTGGCGTCGCGCAGGAGCAGGAAGAGCCGCGCCCACCAGGGAGGCCGGCCAGCGCGTTCCAGAAAGCACGGTGACCGTGAGGCGCCCCGGCGTGCCTGCACGTTGGTTGAGCCACCGGTCGACGCGCAGCCACGGCGCCAGGGAGCACCGACGGCCCGGGCGCCAGCACGTGGTACACCCGCCGTCCTTGCCGCGAATGGTCACGGACGCGATGCGCGTCGCCTCGATCGCCTCGCGGCCGACCGCGGAGGGCCCGTGGAGGAGCGCGCCCATCCCGGCCGTCTCCACCCGGCGCGTCGAAGCGGCGGCGCGCGTTGCGATGCAGCGGGCGCGTCTCCAGGCGCTCCCCATGGGCGCGCTCACGCCCTCGACGTCGAGCGAAATCCACCAGTGGCCCAGCGCGACCGCCATGCGCAGCGTCTTGGGCTCGTTCCGGGATGGCCTCTCCCATTGCTGCGCCCAGGGTGGCGTGAGGAACGCGTACGCCAGGAAGGCCAGGAACGAGGCGACAGCGCGCCCGGCGCCGGCAGGCGCAGCCGCGGAGCGCGCCAGGCCGAGACGCGGCCAGCACGGCGACGTCCTGCGCGGCTCCCAGTCCTGCGTGAGCGCGACCGGCAGCGTGAAGCCGTACGGGTACGCGGGCCGGAACAGGAGCGACCCGAGCGCCAGCATGGTGAGGAGCGGCCGCAGGGCAGGAACGGGAAGCGCTCCGCCTCGGCGGTCAGCGTGTCCGGCCAGACTCGCCGGTCGTACCGGTGGGTCGCCGCAGCAGCAGCCAGGCGCAGACCCGCCGCCCACGCGATGATGCGCAGCGAAGCGGCGCGACCGTCCACGAGCGAGGCGCCGCGGGACCAGGTCGGCAGGTCGGCGGTAGGTGTGGAGGACGACGCCCAGCGCGACATCGACCTCGCGCGCGAGCGCGTGCAGGACGAGCGGGACCGCGACGGTCAGGAGGGCCCGCGTCGTCCGTGTTGCGCCGGATTCTATCCGGCGCGCCCGGGCCGCGTCAGAACACGAAGCCGCCCAGCAGGTAGACGCGCACGCGGCCCTCCGGAGGCGACGGTGAAGCTCCCCACGTTATCGGGCTTCGCCAGTCGTCCACACGCCCCCGCCGAACGCGTGGTGCCAGACGTTCGACGTCTCGCCCTCGAGCCACGCGCCCGACGTCGCCCAGGCCGAACACGCCCAGGCCCGAGACAGGCAGCCGGTCAGGAACGCGAGGCGCAGCTCGGCGTTCCGACGCCGCGGTGTCGCCGGCGTAGCGCTGCGAACGTAGCGCGCGCACCGTGTGCGCTCCGCCCAGGAACGCGTCTAACGCGGGTAGTCCGAAGACGTGCTGCCCGGCCGCCCGCAGCGCCAGCGTCGGCCGTAGCAGCATGGGCGCGGTCGCGTAGATCGCCGCCTCGCCCTGCGTCTCGCCGAACGTCTCCTGGACGCTCCAGGCCTTGAGGACAGATCGTCCACTTCAGTCGCCACGTAGACGCCCTTCCGGGGGATTGCCCGGACGGTCGCGGCGGTCGGGGCGATCGGGCCCGCGCCCCCAGCTCGCCAGTCGTCGCTCCCGTAGGGCGCTGCAGCGAAAGCAGCGTGGGGCCGTCGTCGAACCGGGTGGTCGCGAACTTCACGACCGGGCCCACGATGTCGACCGGGTCGAGCTCGAGGGCGGTACGACGGCGAGGAAGGATTACTGCCGCTGTGCGACGCGGTGAACTCCTCCGGGCTGGGGCTGGCGTCTCGTTGCCGAGGCCGTGGTAGTTGATGACGTCGGAGGTCGGAGATGTCGGCATCGATCGCGAACCGCGCGCGGCTGTCGGTCCGCAGCGGCCCGTACGTGTAGTAGCCGCCGAAGTCGGCGAGCAGGGTCGTACGCGAGGCGCAGCACGTGCTGGTGGGCATACGGGTGCTTGCGGAACCCGAAGCCCGTCTCCTTGAGCTCCATGCCCAGCACCACGCCCAGCCCGCGCCCGCGCGGAGGAAGGCACGATGCTCGTCGTCTTCCCCAGTCGCGCAGCCTGGTTGTCCTGGCTGTCGACGGGCTGGCGTAGGAGCCGGTCGCTGAACCTCGTGCCGTCTCGCTTCACCAGGCGGTTCTCGCCTTCGGAGTCGTAGAAGCGGGTGTGCCGCCGTCGTCCAGAACGTCGTTGCCGGCCCCCGACCACGCGGACCTTCACGCCGGGATCCCCGTCGCATGGCTGAGCGCCGGTCGTCGCCGCCCTTCAGGTACACGCGGACCTGGACGTCCTCGCCAGGGACGTAGCGGCGGCGCATGTAGGAGCCCTCGGGCCCCGAGACCACGGTCACGCGCCGTCCTCGCGGCGCAGGTCTCGACCGTGTCGGCCTGGTTGGTCCATGCACCTCGGCGTCGCGCGCGAGGCGCGTGAAGCGGTGGCTCGTCGAGGAGGGCGTCACGCCGCTTCTTGAGGCGGGCCGTGAGCCCCGGCCCGGCGATGGCATAGAACTCGGGCGGCAGCCGGTGCACGGCGTCGTCGATGACGGGGTTCGTGAGGCGCCGCCTGAGGTCGGTCGCGATCTCCTGCCAGTCGGCCCACCCGAGGACGCCCAGGTGGCGACGGTCCAGGTAGCGGGCCTGCCACGTGAGGCCGACGATGCCGGATACTTTGTCCTCGAAGTCGATCAGGCGCGGCGCGCGTGGTGCGGGCCACGTCGATGGCGAGGCCGTCGAACTTCACGAACGCCGGGTCGCGGTCCTTCGGAATCGGCACCCAGAGCCCCGTCTCGCGGTCCCTGCCGAAGTCCCACTGGTCCTTGTGCCGGTCGTCGCGCGATCAGCAGGTCGAGGAGGCAGCCGCAGGAAGCGCGCGCATCGAGCTGCCGTGCCGCCGGTCCATGCGCCCCGGAGATCTGGGGTCTCCGATCAGCTCGGAGAACCGCTCGAACCCGGGAGTCGCCCGGCGCCTTGGTCGCGGGACCGCTTCCAGCAGCCCCAGCATCCCCGCGAACTGCTGGCGGAACTCGCCCAGGCGAGCCGGGTACGTTCGGGCATCACGAACAGCCGGCGCGGCACCGTGACCACGCCCGCCGCCTGGCCCAGCGCGTCGGCGATGAGGGCGCCCGCGGGCAGGGAGGCGCTGATCTGGTCCTGCACCACCGCATCCACGTAGGTGTAGCGGGAGCGCCTTGGGGAGTATGGGGGTCGGGTCCTTGTCGACCGAGCGGAACTTCCAGTCGTGGCCGTCCCCGCCTTCGAACGTGAGCGAGTGCGTCTGTTTGCCGCCGCCCGTCTTCTTCGGGCGGAGGCCGCCCGAAACTGGCCCAGGTCGAGCACTTCCACTTCGATCGGCGTCGCCCACAGCCGGCGGTAGCCGGTCCCGAACAGCGCCCGGTGCAGCGGGCCCGCGCGGTACCTCGTTGGGCGTGACCCGATGGCGGGCGGGCTTCGTCGTCCTCCGCCGCCACTCCACTCCAGGCGATCGACCCGGCCAGCGCCGTCGTCGCCATCAGCACGCGCAGTTGCATCACGCCCCCATCAGGCCGACGCGAGCTCCTCGGCGGCCCGCTTCTTCTCCTGTTTCTTCCGTGCGCTCTTGCAGGGCCGCCTTGCGGCCGGCATCGGTATGGGCCCAGTCGGACTCGAAGGCCTCGACGATCGCCTTCACGACCTTGGGATCCCTGGTCGCCACGCCGATTCTCGCGCCGGGAGTCGAGCTCCAGCCGCCGCAGGCCCATGCTGCCCACGAAGGCCTTCCGGCGGTCGCGCACGACCGCGCGGGATGTGCAGGCGCGGCCCCGGGTACTTCTGCGCGGTGAGCGCGTGGCCGCGCTCCACCTTGCCGATGATGCGCACGTCGACGCCCTTGCGGACGCGCTCCTCCAGCACGCGGATGATCGCGTTGTCGCCTCACCTGCCCGTAGATCAGCAGCTCGTGGCGGGCGCCCTTGACCATCGCGGTGAGGCGCTCGCGCGCGTTCTGGGGCTCACCAGGAACTCGCGCGCGTTCCCGTTGTGGGGTTGCGGTCGAAGTCGGCCTCGAAGAGCTTGAGCCCTTCCAGCACCAGGTCCGGCTTCCGGGTCGCGACACCCAGGCTGCGGCTGCGGTCGATGTCGTCGCGGGTCAGGTTGTAAGCCGAGCCACGAACAGCTTCTCGCGGTCGACGATCATGATCTTGCCGTGGTAGCGGACCAGGTCGTCGGCGCTGCGCGAGACGGTGGCGCCGATCTCCAGCAGGCGCTGCTCAGCCGGCGCAGGGCCTTCTCGCCCCCGCGCGCGGTGTGAGCGATCAGCGTGCGCACCACCACGCCGCGCTCGATGGCGTCGCGCAGCGTCTTCTCGATGACCTTGCGGTCCAGGCGGAAGATGTGGATGTCGATGGAGCGGCGCGCCCCCTGGATGGCCCGCAGGATGGGACCGATGCCGTCGTCCGGCTGCACCAGCACTTGCATGTTCAGGCCTTGTCCTTGTTCTTCTGTCCGACCACTCGACCGCGAGCTGGTCGTTGCCGCCTCCACCTCGAGCAGGGGCGCGCGTGATGGCGTCGGTCTTCTTCGACAACGGCAGCTTCACCGCGTACGTGAGGTCCTCGGGCGAGACCGCGCGCAGCTCGAAGGGCACCTTGTTCCTGCTTCAGCACGTCCTCGACGTTGGCCCGCACCTCGGGCGTGTCCTTGGTTCCGATCTTGAGGACGAAGTCCTTGCGCGTCTTGGGCTCCAGCGACTCCAGCACCCAGACCACGCAGAGGATGAAGAGCGTCGAGAAGGTGGCCACCCAGTAGATGCCGACGCCCGCGGCCAGGCCCAGGGCCAGGCAGGACAGCATGATGCCCGCGTCCTTGGGGTGCGTCCACCTTCGCGCGGTAGCGCACGAGGCTGGCGGCGCCCACGATGCCGAACGCGCGCGCCAGGCTCGCTCCCACGACCAGCATGACCAGGGCGCCGACCAGCGACAGGATGATCTGCGTCTGGATCACCGCGGGCTGGCGGGCGGCGTGCCCCGCCGCTGCGGTCGGAACGCGAGGGCCGCGCCGAACAGCCCCGCCGCCGGCAGCGAGATCAGCGCCTCGCGCAGCGAGAGCGGCCTCGGGCCCGTGCGTCGGCCCGCCTTCGGCCACGGTGGGCGTGTCCTGTGCCCGGGCGCTGCCCAGGCCGCACCGCAGGCCACCAGCACCACGATCACGGTCAGCGCGAGGCGCACGGCCCGCTTCAGAGCGTCGGACATGGCGCACCCTCGGTGATCTGGCGGACCTTGTCCTGCAGGACCGCGGCCCAGCGCGACGGATCCCGGGTCGCCGGGCTGCCCTCTTCGTACTCGCCGACCAGGGAGCCGGCGAACAGCCCCTCCATCTGCGCCGGCGTGATCTGGACGAGCTGGTCGGACAGCAGCCGCCGGCCGGACTCGCTGATGGCCGTCTCCTCGAAGGTCGCGCCGTGGAGGTGGGGCGCCTTGATCGAGACCGTGCAGGCGGCGCGGTCCCTTCCAGATGGGGACGCGGCTCCAGGCCTCGACGTCCAGCTTGAGCTCGTTCGAGCCCTTGGCGCGGACGCTGTCCAGCGTTCCCACGCGGCCGAACGTGCCGCCGACGTCGTGCATGTACGCGACCGCCTTGCCGCAACGGCCGCTCGGCTGCGGCGGGTAGCCCTCCGGCAGGCACAGGAGGCGCTGGTTGTCCTTCCGGTTGTCCCAGTTGTTGAAGAGCACCGCCATGAGGCGCAGCGCGTCGCGCCCGCGCGGCTCGACCCGCGCTCCGTGGCCTGCGCTTTTTCCAGCTCCTCCCAGCCCCAGCCCGGCGTGCCGTCGCCCTCGATGGCCTTGCCCTCCAGCCGCCGCTCCACGGCGACGTTGTGGAAGTCGACGAACCGGGACTCGTCGCCGGGCAGCTTGTTCCCGGCGGTGTAGGGGTCCAGCCGGCAGCCGAAGCAACGCAGCGTCTTGACGACGTACATGCGGTCCGCGCCGAAGCCCAGCGCGGCCAGCAGGCGCGTGGCCACCGCCTCGCTGTGGACCTCGGGGTTCCGGCCGTACTTGACCTTCAGGACCTCGCCGCCTTCGAAGACGCAGTCGAACTTGGGCGTCGCGCCGCTCGGCTCGGACGGGTGGAAGCGGCACACGGCGGGATCGGGGAAGGGTCCCGGGTTGCTGGCCAGGTCGGCGGCGGCCGGCGGGACCGCCGGCGGAGACCAGACGTCCGCGCGCGCGAGCGCGTCGTCGCGCACCTGGTCGGCGCGGTCCTTCGGCGTCGCCAGGACGTGCTCGACCGGCTTCGCCTCGAATCCCGGCGGCAGGCGATTCGGCAGCGCCTCGTCCGCCGACGCGAAGCCCGTTCCCACGACGCACGCCGCCCACACGACGAGTGCTCGCCTGTCTTTCATATCTCCCCTTGAGGCGCGGCCGGCTCGAGGACCCCCTCCGTGGTCCCCGAGCCGGCCGCGGGCATGGCGTCAGCGCACCGCGACGGGGCGCTCGAGGCCGCAGGCTCACCAGGGTGCCGGCGGGAAGCTCCACGTCGTCGCCCTTGGATGCGACCACCGCACCGCCGCCGCCCACCAGCACGCCGACGACCGCGCCCTTGCCGCCCTCCAGCACGCCGCCCAGGATGCCCCCCAGGATCGCGCCCAGGCCGGCCCGCTTCTTGTTGAGCCCTTCCTCTCGATGCCGGCGACGCTGGAGCGGATGTCCACGCTCCGTCCGTCCGCCATCAGGAGCTGGTCGAACGTCAGCTCGATGCGCCCGCCGTGCGACGGCCGGCTGGCCGGCTGGACGTTCTGCACGTAGCCGCGCACGCGGGTGCCCGCCGGGATCGCGACCCGGCCGTCCACGCTGCACGGACGAGGCCACGGTGCCCCCGACGCGGTCCTCGCGCCGGGCCGTGCGGGAGGAGAGGCGCGTTGTCGAGGCGCACCTCCATCTCGGTCCCGTTGGGGACGCCGATCTCCCCACCGGCCGGTTGCGTCCGTCGACCGTGCCGTTCACGTCGTTGCGCAGGTCGGTGATGGAGCGCCCCACTCCGGCGACCTCGGCCTGCGACGCGCCCAGCCCTTCGGTGTTGTCGCGCTGATGGCGGCGCACCTGGCCGCGCAGCCAGATGAGGTCGTCGCGGATGTCCGCCTCGCGGCGCCGGAACTCGGCGGCGCGCGGGTTGTCGTCGCCCAGCTGCTGCATGCTGTCGTCGAGCAGGTCGGCTTCGGACTGCAGCCGCCGGATGTCCGCCTGCGTGGCGCCGCCCGGGTGGTCGGCCCAGGCCGTCGCCGCGCCAGTCATCATCAACACGAGGCTCAGGATGATCAGCCTCTTCAGATTCCCTCCGTCTCCGAGAAAGCCCGTTAGCGCTCGAATCCATGGTGGTACCTCCGCATGAACCCCTCATAGCAAGAAGTCCGCCACCGAAAGGGCCTGAAAAGCGGGTCAAACGCAGTGCGCGCCGAGCGCCAGCGCAATTTCCGCTTGTAGTTCTTGCATTAAGGGCCGTCTCACGGAACCTTGAGCGGAGCGATGAGCGCGGGACACCGCCTGGAGGCGGACAATCCGGCTGGCCCTGCTCTCGCTGTTGGGCGCGACTCTTCCGCTGTCTGCCGGAGCGCAGACGAACGAGCCGATCTTCGGCGGCTGGCGGGCAAAGCCGCAGACCGTGGGTCGCGCGCGGCCGGGATGGGCGGAGCGTACGTGGCGATCGCCGACGACGCGCGCGCCGCGTTCGTCAATCCCGCGGGCCTCACGCAGATCCCGGTGACGGAACTGTCGGTGTCGTCCGGCCTGCCCTGGGCCTCGGCCGCCACCGGCCGCCAGCGCCTGCGCATCGCCGCGTACTCACACGAAGGGCGAGCAGGAGGCGCTGCCCTCGCCCGGAGTGGAGCTTCCTTCCCTGCAGCCGTCCGTCTGGGAGGTCGGAGGCGCGATCGGCGTCCAGCCGTTCTCTCGCGTGCGGCTGGGTGCGGCCGTCGCGTATGGCTCCCTGCGCATCGACGAGGAAGGGGGCTCGTTCGACGCCGCCGCTCCCGCCCACGCGCTCGCGGGCCAGACCGACGGCCAGGTGCGCGTCACCGTGGGGGCGATGGTGGACCTGATCCCTCTACGGTGATCGGCGCCTCGCCGCTGAAGCTCGGCGCGTCGTTCCAGCCCGGCGTCAGCTGGGCCGTGCCGCGGCCGGGCGAGGACGCGGTCGAGATCCGCCGACCCAGCCTCTCGTCCGTGGGCCTGGCCTGGCGCGCGAGCAACTCCTGGAGCTACACGGGCCAGATCGACATCATCCGCTACCACGAGGTGGTGGACGCTGCTGCGCAACGTGGGCGAGGTCGCCGGGAGCGACTCCTCGTTGTCCACCGCCGTCGAGCCGAGGGCCGGCGCGGAGTTCGCGACGCCGCTCCGCTGCGGCTGCGGCACGGTGAAGATCCGCGCGGGGATCCACTACGAGTCGCCGGGCACGCTCGTCTACGGAGGGAGCGACCCCCTGCTGCGGACCGCGTTCCGGTCCCACTCTGGCGGACGACGCTCACGCTGGGCGCGTCGTTCTTCGCCGAGCACTCGGCAACGCGCTGCGCTTCGACGTCGACTCCCGCGACCTGCTGGACGGCCCGGCCCTCTCGGCCGGCGTGGTGTGGAGGTTCTGACCGCGTGAGGCTCCCTGCCTGGCTGCTGCTCGTCGCCGTCCTGCCGGCCTGCGCGCCCAAGGCGGCGCCCCGTGCCCTGGCGCCCGTGCCCGAGGCGGTGGGACACGGCTGCCCGCCGGAGCGCGCGCGCAGCGGCGAGGTGCGCCTCGTGTTCCTTGGCGACTCCGGCTACGGCACCGGCGTGTCCGAGTGGGGCACCCACGGCCAGGAGGCGGTGGCCAATCACATCAACCACCTCGGTCTCCAGCCGGACCTCGTGTTCTTCCTGGGCGACAACATCTACTGGCTGGGCAACACCGACCTCTACAAGTCGCGCTTCGACGACATGTACGACCCGCTCATCCGCCAGTGCCGCGCCCACGTCGCGCTGGGCAACCACGACGTGAAGGCTGCCGCGCGGTCACGGAGTACGAGCACTGGGAGAGCTGCTTCCAGGACCTGCGCACGCAGCTGGTCGCCGACAAGAAGGCGCGCTACCTGCGCCAGGGCATGGCGGAGGCGGAGGCCAACGAGCGCGCCGGGTCGGAGGCCGAGGCTGAGCTCGCGGGATCGCTGCAGGCGGAGGCCCTGGCCGCCAGCAAGGCCAACTGCCTCCTGGCGACGCGACCGCCTACGAGAACGAGGCGGGCGCCCAGTGCTATGCGCCCGACGCCCTGACGCACGCCCAGTTCGGGTTCGGGTCGATCGAGAAGGGCGACCCTCCCCAGAGCCGGCGGCAGCGCTACTACTCGATCCTCTACCCGGTGCCCAAGACCAACCGCGCCGGCATCGCCCACGGCCGCCACGGGCGGGAGGCCGAGGCCGAGTCACGCCCGCTGGTGAACGTCATGGTGCTGGACTCGAACACGCTGCAGGTCGAGCGGCGGCGTGCTGGGCCAGACCAAGCCGCCGCGGAGGACCGGCTGCAGCTGCTCTGGCTGCGCAACGCGATGGACGAAGTGGTGCCAGCACCCGGCGAGGACTGGCGCGTCTGGAAGCTGCTGGCCATGCACCATCCCCCCGCGCACCCCCGCAGGGGTGCGCCTGCCGCTTGTTCGGGAAGTGCCTGGAGGCCATACCGACCAGACGGGTCTGGCCGATCAGCTGAACCGGGCGCTGGAGGGCTGGAGCCACCTCGACATGGTGATGACGGCGCACAACCACCTCTATGCGCGCAGCCACCCCTCGACCCGCAGGGCAAGCCCCTGCACGAGGCCAGGGCGGCGTGCGCTACTTCGTGGCCGGGGCGGAGTGCCGCTCTACGGCTCGAAGGGCCTGACCCGCGCTTCGCGCGCATCGAGACCACGTACCACTTCGTCGTACATGCGGCTCACGGCGACGTCGGCGTTCTTCTGGACCATCGACGAGAACGGACGTGTGCACGATTCCGGCTGCTTCGAGAAGGGCTCGAACGTGGACCTGCCGCTGTCGTCCGACTTCAAGTACGACGACTCCCTGCCGCCCCGGTGCGCGGTCGAGGGAGCCAGCCGGCGGTCGCGCCGAAGAAGACGCCCGAACCGGCCGCTCAGTCACCGGCCGCCGGTCAGGCGGCGGGGACGCCGGCGAAGCGAGCGCCAGTAGCTGCCGCCGCGCGGAGCGGCGGCGCACCAGCGCCTCGCGCACGCCCGGGGGCAGCACGCCCAGCGGGCTGCGCTGGCGGCGCGGATCGAGCGGCAGGTACGTGCGGCCGTGTCGCGACCAGCAGCTCCGCGTGGGGTGGCAGGGCGGCGAGGTCGGCCTGCTCCAGCTCGACCCGCACGAACGAGATCTGCGCGTGCTCTCGACCTGGGCGCGCTCGCCCAGCGCGAGCAGCACCGCCGCCAGCAGGACCGCGGGCCTCGCTCGGCGCCCAGCCGGTCCAGCAGCCAGGACACGCCGTCGCCCGCCGCCGCGGGCGGCGCGTCGACCAGGTGGCTCACGAACGTGAAGGGAGGCGACGACGCGGCCGATGCGTGCCCGCCGCGCGCCCACTGGCGGGCGAGGTCGCGGGCGAACGTCGCGATGTCGGGATGGCGGGCGAGGGGACGGCGAGCGAGCAGCGAACGATGGCGGCGACCGCTTCGCCGCGTCACTTGCGCGGAGGCCAGCAGCGAGCGACGGACCGCTGCGCGCGCTCGCGTTGCACGCGCGATCGCGCGCCAGCTCGACTCTGCCTCCGCTCGGGCGTCACCCCGGCGCGAGCGGCATGGGGGAGCGCTAGAATCCCCAGCTCCGCCCGGGTTCCTGCCGGCGCAGCCAGGCCGCGATCAGCGCGACCGTCTCCTCGGCGGCCAGCAGGAGGAGCGCGGCGTGGGCGCGTCGTCCAGGGGACCCGGTGCACCCGCAGCCGGTCCAGCGCGGAATCGACGTTCCCCGACCGGGCAGGCCCGCGTGCTCCAGCGCGCGTCTGGCACGCGCTCTCCACCGCCATCCGGCAGGCGGTGGCCACGAGCGGCTCCGGCCGGCGCTCGCTCACCAGCAGCCGGGCGATGCCGAGGTTGTTGCGGCACACCTCCCAGCGCTCGGACGTCGGCGCCGGGCAGCGACCGTCACCGGCGTTACGCTGCCCAGCTGCACCTGGTCGACCCGCAGTTGGCGCAGCGGTAGCAGCTGCCGTTGCGGGTCATGATGCTCCCGCAGTAGTGGCACGACGGCGCGTCGGCCTGGCTGCGGAACGTCTGGGAGCGCTTCCGCGCGCTGCGCGCGGACGACCGAGGCTCGGTCTCGTCTCGCCGCCGCCCGCGCCTCGGTGTGCACGCCGACCTCCTGCTGGTCTCGAGGGCGACAGGAACTTCGAGGCCAGCCAGCGGAAGATGTAGTCCGTGATGCTCTTGGCGTACGGGATCTCGGGGTTCTTGGTGAAGCCCGAGGGCTCGAAGCGCACGTGCGAGAACTTCTCGACCAGCGCCTCCAGCGGCACGCCGTACTGCAGCGCCATCGAGATCGAGGTGGCGAACGCGTCCATCAGGCCCGAGATCGTCGAGCCCTCCTTGGCCATGACCAGGAAGATCTCGCCCGGCGTGCCGTCCTCGTACATGCCGACCGTGATGTAGCCCTCGTGCCCGGCGATCGAGAACTTGTGCGTGATCGCCTGGCGCTCGTCGGGCAGCTTGCGGCGCGCCGGCCGCGGCTCGACGGCCGGCCGCGGCGTCGGCCGCCGGCGCTGCCTTGGCCTCGTCCTTCGAGGTGCTGAGGCGGCTGGCTGCGCTTGCAGCCGTCGCGGTAGACCGCGACCGCCTTCAGGCCCAGCCGCCAGGACTCCAGGTAGGCGCTCGCGATGTCGTCCGGCGTCGAGTCGGACGGCATGTTGACGGTCTTGGAGATGGCGCCCGAGAGGAACGGCTGCACCGCCGCCATCATCTTGATGTGCCCCATCGTAGTGGATGGAGCGCTTGCCGTTCGCGGGCGGGAAGGCGCAGTCGAAGATCGGGCAGGTGCTCGTCGCTTCAGCCAGGGCGCGCCCTCGATCATCTCCACTCTCGTCCACGTGGCTTGAGGATCGTCGTCCACCTGGCCCGGCGTGTAGCCGAGCTTGCGTGAGCACGCCAGGCACCGACTGGTTGACGATCTTCATCATCGCCGCCGCCGACCAGCTTCTTGTACTTGACGAGCGCGATGTCGGGCTCGATGCCGGTGGTGTCGCAGTCCATCATGAAGCCGATGGTGCCGGTGGGCGCCAGCACCGTGACCTGGCTGTTGCGGTAGCCGTGCTGCGCGCCGAGCGCGTAGGCCTCGTCCCAGATCGTCGAGCGCCGACGCGCAGCAGCTCGCTTGCGGCACCAGCGTGGTGTCGACCATGTGCGCGTGCTGCCGGTGCTTGTCGATCACCCGCAGCATGGGCTCGGCGTTGCGCTCGTAGCCCGCGAACGGGCCCATGGCCGACGGCGATGCGCGCGCTCTGCGCGTAGGCCTCGCCGTGCATGAGCGCGGTGACGGCCGCGGCGTAGGCGCGGCCCGCCGTCCGGAGTCGTAGGGCAGCCCGCGGTCCATGAGCAGCACGCCCAGGTTCGCGTAGCCCAGGCCGAGCGGGCCGGTAGTCGTGGCTGTTGCGGTCGATCGCCGGCGTCGGGTAGCTCGCGTTGTCGACCAGGATCTCCTGCGCCGTGATCATGGTGCGGCAGGCCGCGCTGAACGCCTCCGGCGTCGAACTCGCCGTCGTCCCGCCGGAACTTCATCAGGTTGAGCGACGACAGGTTGCAGGCCGTGTCGTCGAGGAACATGTACTCGCTGCACGGGTTGCTGGCGTTGATGCGCGCGGTGTTCGGGCAGGTGTGCCAGTCGTTGATCGTGGTGTCGAACTGCATGCCCGGGTCGCCGCACTGCCAGGCCGCCTCGGCCATCTGCTTCATCAGGTCGCGCGCCTTGTAGGTCTCGGCACGGTCTCGCCCGGTCAGCACGAAGCGCGTCTGCCAGTCCTTGTCCTCGACCACCGCGCGCATGAACTCGTCGGTCGCGCGCACCGAGTGGTTGGCGTTCTGGAAGAACACGGAGTCGTAGGCGCCGCCCTTCACGTTGAAGGCGCCGTCGTAGCCGGCGTCGATGAGCGCCCAGGCCTTGCGCTCCTCCTCGGCCTTGCTGTTGACGAACTCGACGATGTCGGGGTGGTCCGTGTTCGAGGATCACCATCTTGGCCGCGCGCCGGGTCTTGCCGCCGCTCTTGATCACGCCGGCGAACGCGTCGTAGCCGCGCATGAACGAGACCGGGCCCGAGGCGGTGCCGCCGCCGGCCAGCGGCTCCTTCGACGAGCGGATCGAGACAGGTTCGAGCCGGTGCCCGAGCCGAACTTGAACAGCATGCCCTCGGTCTTGGCCAGGCCCAGGATCGAGTCCATCGTGTCGTTGACGGAGTTGATGAAGCAGCGCCGACGCCTGCGGGTGCTTCTCGATCCCGACGTTGAACCAGACCGGGCTGTTGAAGGCCGCCTTCTGCTGGACGCAGCAGGTGCGTGAGCTCGTCCGGAGAAGCTCCGCAGGTCCGTCGGCGGTCGCGAAGTAGCCCTGCGCCTCGGCCCAGCCGCAGATCGTGTCGACCACGCGCGAGATGAGCTGCGCGCACGCTGCTCTCCCGCTCCGGCGAGCCGAGCTGCCCGCGGAAGTACTTCGACGCCACGATGTTCGTCGCGGTCTGGCTCCAGGTGGTTGGGACCTCGATGCCGTGCTGCTCGAAGACCGGCTGGCCGCGCTCGTCGTTGATGACAGCGGACCGTGTCTCCCAGGCCAGCTCGTCGTACGGATGCCGGCCCTGCTTCGTGAAGTACCTCCGGAACGTCAGCCCGGTCCGCTTCTCCACAGCAGGAGCCGCAGGCCCTCGCTTCGGTTCGGGGGTTCTCAGGGGTGGGTGGACATGGTGCGCCTCCAGGGAGGTGGGTGGTACGTCTTCGAAAGTCTCTTTGCCGGGCCTGGTTTAGCCCTCAACCGTTCACGTCTTACGTCAACTATGAATTGTGCTCGATGATTGTCGAACAGCCTTCGCCAGGGGTGTCAAGCGAAAAATACTAGATCTTGTGGTCTACCTGAGGCACACCCCATTATCGCGCCGTATCCGGAGGCTGGTCAAAGCCTTCCAGCCATGAGCGCGCCCCCTACCCCTGGTAGCTCCCTTTATAGGGACGTAGCCGCGCGCCAGTAGTTCGGAAGCGCCGCAGGTCCGTCGAGAGAGCACGTGTGCAGCCACACCCGCGTCGGCTTCCGCTTCCATGCTTCCTCTGTCGCGCGCGTGAGCAGCAACTTGCCGAGGCTGCGCCCCTGGAACTCGCGCAGCAGCCCGAAATAGGACAGCTCGCAGGAGTCATCGGCGTGCCGCGTCAGCTCGAAGTATCCCGCCGGCGTCCCGGCCACGTACGCAACGTGGACGGAAATCGTGGGCGAGGCCAGATGCCCTGATCCTGCTCGTCGGTCCAGTCCAGCCGGTCGAACCAGCGGTGGTCGCGCCCGACCTCGGCATAAAGGTAGCGATAGAACGACGCGGTGCACCCGCTCGCGTGCTCGATGCGGACGTCGCCGCGCGGCGCGCCGCCGCCCGCAACGCTCCGGCGAGGTCATCTCGAGGTACGTGCGCTCGACCAGGATCCCCACGAGTCTTTCTTAGCACGGGCGCCGGCCGACGGGTCTCGGGCCGGCCGCGCGTGGGGGACCGAGGGGTGCTACCAGCCGCCCCCGCCGCCGCCGCCGGAGCTGCTGCTGCCGCCGCCACCGCCACCGCCGCTGGAGCTGCCGCAGGACGACGGGGCTAGACGCCCGCCGACAGCGAGCTGGCGGCGAGGGCCCACGACCCGCTGGCGCCGGCGCCGCCGAACGTCCGCCTCCTCCCGTCCAGCCCCGAAGGGCCGGCGCTCCAGGAGCTCCCGCCGCTCGACGAGCCCGAGGAGGCTCGACGGCTGCGACCACGACGGCGACGTCACGACCGACGTCGACTGCCCGCCCGTACGACGCGGAACCAGCGCTGGGCATCGTCGTCCAGGCCGAACGCCAGCACGTAGGGGAACCACTCGTCGCGCAGCGCGGGCTGCGGGCGGCCCAGCTGGTCCTCGAAGAACCGCCGCGCGGAGGTCAGCGCTTGCAGCAGCGCGATGCCCTTCGCGCGCTCGCGCGAGCGCGCGTTGCTGACGATGCTGTTGAAGAGCGAGCGCGACCAGCGCGATCGCCACTCCGGACCTCGCACGTGAAGCCGCCCGCGTCGCCGATGAGTCCCCGTACAGCACCGGCACCCCGCCGAACCCGGTGACGGCCAGGACGGCGGCGCCGATGAGCAGGCCGCCGGGGATCAGGAACTGCGACCATCCCGGCGAGGCCCCCGTCCACGCGCCCGCGCCAGGAGGACGCCGCCGTCGTGCCGAAGCCTGCCAGCAGGAACGCCGGGACGACGACGCAGAAGATGCGCGGATGCGGGTGTCGGCTCCGGGCGCGGTCCAGAGGAGGTACACGCCGGCGGCGAAAGCCAGCAGCGTCGGCAGCCAGAGCCGGCAGCCACCAGTGCGCGCGTCGAGGGGCCGACCAGCTCCGCCGCGCGCGCTCTCCAGCCCCGGCCGGATCTTCCGGTCGGATCGAAGCCCGTCTTCTGGTAGTGGTCCTTCACGTCCTCGGTGGTGGTCTCGGAGCGCCCGTCGAAGAAGAAGCCGTCCACCAGCTCGCGCTCGTAGTCCTGCAGCGTGTCGCGGTCGGCCAGCAGCGTCATGTGCAGCTGGTCCGCTCCGTCGACGCGCGTCTCGATCTTCCGCTCCGCGGCCAGCCGCGCCACCACGGCGGCCACCGTCCGCTCCCACGCCGCGGTCCCAGACAGCGCCCACCACCTCCGCCGGGTGGCACAGCAGGTTCCGCTCCAGCCATGACGGCTCGGCGGCCTGCCCGGGAGCGAGCGGCGCGAAGCGGCCGCGGATCCACCTCGCTTCGCGACCAGCTGGATCAGCAGCAGCAACGGGACGGCCGTGAGCGCCAGCAGCAGCCGGGCCTGGCGCGGAGACGCTGCCCAGCGCAGGGCTGGCCCGCCCCGACGTAGGTCATCCGCAGGTGGACGACATGGCCCACGCCCGGCAACAGGCGGCCCCGGCGTGGATCGTGCGCTCCTGGGGCCCGTCCACGCGCCACGCGGGATCGACGCGCAGCGTCAGCGTGTGGTCCTCGATCACGCCCACCCGGTCGGCGAACGCGAAGTCGTGGTCGAGCGCGAAGCCCGCGTCCGTCCTCCGCACCACGCCGTGAACCGAGTAGTCGAGGTCGTAGACGAGCTCCTGCCCGGCGAACGCCGCGTCGCTCGCCAGGCGGCTGCGCCAGCGCAGGGTGTTCTCGGAGACCCACGCGTAGCGGTCGACCTCTTCGAGGCTGCCCTCCTTCATCGCCACCGTCGCCGTCCTCGAGCCGCCGTTCGAGCGTCATCCCGTGCAGGACGATCTCCTGCCCGGGCTCCAGGCGGAAGACGCGCTCGCCGCCGTCCCAGTCGCCCGTCATCACCATGTGCTGGCGCTCGCGGACGTGCAGCACGCCGTCGGCGTCGAGCCGCGCGTCCACGTCGAGGGACTTCCAGTGCAGCTCGCGGGCCTCGGCAGCGGACGCCGCCAGCAGCCCGGCCGCGAGCAGGACGCACACCCTTCGGCTTCAGAGAGGCTCACGATGCATGAGAGGCGGCGCGCGGCCGTCTTGCTCACGGTTCCACCTCCAGCGCGCCGGCTCTCGCGGGAAGCCGCGGGTCCAGGCGCACGAAACGGTGACGACTGGCCCGAACACGGACCAGGCCGCGGCCGTTGGCGCGGGTCGCGGTAGAGGACAGCGCCGCGTCGGCCAGGCTGGCGCGGCGCAGGCGACGACGGACCACTGCGGCCGTCCGTGGACGCGCTCACGGCGGGCGCGGCACCCACGCGCCGTCCGAGACCTCGAATGCCACGCGACCGCTCGCGCCTCGCCGAGGTCCACCCGCGGTCCGTCCGGCGTCCACACGCGTCGGGCGGGCGACGCTGGCGGCGACGGCCGACGTCACCACCCGGCGGGACGTCGAACACGCGGTCCCGCCTGGAAGCGCGCGGCCTCCGGCAGCGTCGAGCGCCTCGGCACGACACGACGTGCGTGACCCCGACCGCGCGCAGGAACCGGAGGCGCCTCGGCCGTGAAGCGGGCCGTCGAGCAGCTCCATCGCGCGCGTGTACGGCCGGGGCACGAAGCCGGAGTCGCCGTTGACGAGCGGCCGCCAGTGCGCGGTCGCCGTCGAGCATGGCCGCCGTGTCGCCCGTCGCCCGAGCGGGCAGCACGGACGACGGCCCCGGACCGTCCCGCCAGCCAGCGGTCGCGTCCGGCGGCACCGGCGTCGGAGTGCGTAGCGGATCGGGCGCGTTCGTCGACTCGACGAGGAACAGCGCGAGCACGGGCACCGGCCAGCCGTCGGCGGCCCGCGAGCGCGAGGCCCGGCGAGCACGGACAGCGCCAGCACGGGCAGCAGCGAGAAGCGCGACAGCGCGCGCACGCCGCGCACGAACACGAGGTGCTCGTGCAGGAAGCGGTAGGCGGCCGTCTGCGGGCCGAGCGAGACGACCACGATCGCGGCCGCGCGAGGACGCGGCCAGACCGGCGCGGTAGCGGCGCGGCGCCGCGGCGAGGCCGACGACGCCGAGCACCAGCGCGGACCAGGCCGGGAAACAGCGTGTCCTGCACGACTGCGGGATCGAGGTGCCGCTGCGTCAGCCGACCGTAGAGGCGCGTCCCGGACGCGGCGTAGGACGTCGAGCGTGGTCGCGTAGCGTCGCGACGTCCGCGATCGTCCACTCGACGCCCTCGAACGCGCGCATGCGCAGGTACGGGCGCGCGACGGCGCCAGCAGCAACGGCGGCCAGCGCGCCGCCGGCCGCGAGCGCGCCGCATCTCGCGCGGTCCGCAGGCCGCGAGACGGCCAGGCGATGGCCGCGGCGACGCCAGCGCCAGCGCGGTGATCGCGGCCGAGGTAGATCGAGCGACAGCGCCTGCAGCGCGAGCATCAGGCCGACGACCGAGCGCGCGGCCGCAGCGTGCGGCGCTCGCCAGAAGCGGTCGAGCGCGCAGCAGCGCGAGCGGCAGGAACAGCGTCACCTGCGCGTGCAGGTGCGCCAGCCGGATCCAGCGGTGCGCGCCCGCGGCGAACAGCGCGCCGCCCACGAACGCGGCCAGGCGGTCGCCGCTCGCGCGCCGGACGAGGAGCTGCGTGCCCAGGCCCGAGACGACCATGCGCAGCGAGCAGCGACCAGGTTGTAGCCGAGCACGGGCCCGCCCAGGACCGGACGCGGGCGCCGACCACGACCGCGGGCAGGAGCAGGTTCTCCGAGAACGCGAGCGCGTCCGGCAGCGGATGGAACGACGGGCGCGTCGCACAGGCGCGCCGGCGCGTGGCGCAGGGCCTGCGACGTCCCAGGCCAGGATCCACGCGTTGAGGCGTCCGTCCGGCCGGTCCATGACGCCCGAGGTGCGCGAGGTCGGTGGCGAGCGGCCAGCTCATGAGCGCGACCAGCGCGGCGTGGCCTGCGAGCGACGCGGCCGACCTCGCCGGCCGTGCACGGGCGACGGCGACGGCGACGCGGCGCGCGTCCCAGGGCACCGCGACCACCAGCGACGCCCAGCAGCAGGCGCGGCGAGGAGCGTCAGCGCGTCGGTCGCCAGCCACCACGCGCGCGCGCGAGCGGCGGACCCGAGCGCGCGCGGCGGGATCGTCTCGTCGCGGCCGTCCGGGCGGCGTCCAGCCCAGACGCAGACGCGGGCCCGGACCCGTGCGCGTGAGCGTGACCTCCAGGCCGGTGCGCGCCCACGTCCGATGGGCATCGTCGGCCCCGCCGCGCAGGTCCTCGCCCTCCGCGTCCAGGACGGCGTGCGCCGTCGAGGGCGACGACGACGCGGCCGCGGCCCGCGGCCCACAAGCCGGTAGGTGCCGCGTCGCGGGCACGCGCAGCACGCCGTCCCAGCGGAAGGTCCACTTGCGCACCGTGGTGAGCGCAGTGCAGGCGGCGGGCCGTCGATCTCGACCGGGCCCGGCTCGCAGCGATGCCCAGCGATCCCGCGGGCCCGACTGCCTCGGCCGGCAGGCCCGGCGGCGCGGCGCAGCGCAGACGACGAGCGGCGAGCGCCAGTCAGCGCGACCGCAGCGCCGCGGCGACGCGGCCGCCGTAGGGCCCGGCGCGGCGCATCCGCCGGCCGCGCGCCGCGCAGCGCCGCCAGCACGACCGCGGGACCGTAAGAGCGGCAGCGCGCGCACGTCCCACGGCGCGCGACGGCCGCGACCGGCGGCCAGCGCGACGACCGCGAGCGCGATCCGGCCGACCAGCGCGCGCCGTGCCCCAGCGCGCGGCGCGCGCGAGCAGGCGGATCACGCGCCTCGGCTCACTCGCGCCAGCGCGTGCACCCGGCTCGAGGCAGGTCGGTCTCGCCGAGCTCCTGGCAGAGCGCCAGCAGCTCGTCGCGGCGCGCGCCGCGCCAGCGCAGGTCCTCGAGCGTCTCCGGCAGCGGCGCGTCCGTGCGCAGCGTGGCCAGCGCGCTTGAAGAGCGCGACGTCCGCGCGGTGCTCGCGCAGGCTCGCGGCCAGCGCAGCGGCGCCGCGCACCGAGCACGTCCCAGGTGCGCTCGTCGTCGGGGATGTCCTCGACGCGGTCGTAGCGGGCCAGCAGCGCGGCGACGCTCTTGGCGCCCCAGCCCGGGACGCCGGATAGCCGTCCGCGCTGTCGCCCACGAGCGCCAGCCAGTCCGGGATCGACGCCGGCGGCACGCCGAACTTGGTGACGACGCCCAGGTGGTCGAGCGCTTCTGCTGCGCGGCGGTCGAAGCAGACCACGCTGGCTGCCCCGCACGCACTGCGCCAGGTCCTTGTCGGGCGAGCAGATCACGACCTGCTCGACGTCGCGTCGGCGCCAGCGCGCGGCCGCTGCGGTGGCGAGCGCGTCGTCGGCCTCGAACTCCACCATCGGCCACACCACGACGCCCGAGCGCGCGCACGGCGCCGCTCGGCCAGCGGGAACTGCGCCATCAGCTCCGGCGGCACGCCCTCGCCCGTCTTGTAGCCGGGGTAGAGGTCGTTGCGGAACGACTCGATGACGTGGTCGAACGCCGCCGCCACGTGGGTGACGTCGTCCGCGCGCAGCAGCGACCACAGCGAATACAGGATGCCGCGGGTGGCGCCGACCTCCCGGCCATCGGGCGACAGGCTGGGCGGGCGCGCCGAAGAACGAGCCGGAACAGCTCGTAAGTTCCGTCGACGAGGTGGACCTTCATCGCGAGCGCCGTTATGTTATCCCGCATGAGCGACCCCCTCCCCGCCCCCCACGGCGAGGACCATCACGACCGCCGGCGCTCCATCCTGGAGACGGCGGCGCGCCTCATCTGCGAGAAGGGCTACGAAGGCACGTCCATCCAGGACATCGCCGCCGCCTGCCAGCTGACCAAGGCCGGGCTGTACCACCACATCCGCAGCAAGGAGCACCTGCTGCTGGAGATCATGAACTACGGGATGGACATCGTTCGAGGACTACGTGATGACGCCGGCGCTGCCCATCCTCGACCCAGTGGAGCGGCTGCAGACCTGCATGGAGCGGAACATCCTGCTGGTGGCGGAGGAGCGCAGCAAGGAAGTCACGATCATCCTGCACGAGCACAACACGCTCACCGGCGAGGCGCGCGCCACATCGACGCGCGCAAGAAGCGCCACGTGCGGCTGCTGGAGGCGCTCGTTCGCCGAGGCCATGCGCGAGGCCGCATCCGCCCGGTGCACCCTGAGGTGGCGGCGTTCGCGTTCCTGGGCATGGTGCCGTGGACGTACAAGTGGTTCCGGCGCGACGGCGCGATCTCCGCGCGAGGAGCCTGGCCCGCGAGATGGTGTCGCTGTTCTTCGGCGGCCTCACGACCGTCCCCGACGGCGCCCCGCGGGCCTGGGCGCGCCGCTGCGCCACGACCGGTGCGCGCGGCTGGCCGCGCTCAGCCAGGCGCGCCGCGACGCCCGAAGCGCCGCACGCGCTGAGCGGCGCCGCGAACCGCCTGGGCCGCCAGGAACACGAAGAGCAGCGGGGCTCCAGGAAGAACTTGAACCGCATGTTCTCTCCGCCCTCGAAGAGCACGCTCACCGCGAACACGTAGCCGGCCGGCAGCAGCCAGCGCGAGGTCCGCGCGACGCAGCGCGTCCGGTCGGGACTCCGCGAACCAGGCCACCGCCGCCCAGCGCGACCAGCACCACCAGCACGGGACCCGAGAAGCACCGCGTCGAACGCGCCGCCGCCAGGGCCAGGCGGTCGACCAGCACGTGCTCGGTGTACCGGCTCGACGGGCGCAGCCAGAACGCGAGGTTGCGCCGCAACGCTCCGGCGTTCTGCGCGGCCGTGCGCGTGCGCAGCAAAGCGCGCCGGTACTCGGCCAGCCTGGGCTGAACGAGCGGGCGCAGGAACGCGAGCTATAAAGACTGCTTCGTTCCAATGCACGAAGGAGGCGGCTCATGCAGCCGCATTCTTCCCAATGATGACCGATTCGTTACTGCAAGCGATGCGATGCTACCGTCAAAGTATGGAGCGGATCGGGCGGCGAAACTCTCCGAAACGCTGAAGGGTCACACGAAGGAGGTCAGAGCCGTAAGCGTGAGCAAGCGCCACTGAATCGTACCCAGTACTGACTGAACTATCGTAAATTTTGGGACGCAGGCAGCGGGCGAGAACCGCTGACCTCGCGATACTGGCGCCTGGGTCCCTCTCGATTGCTCTGACAAAAGAGCGGCGTCGACTCGCGAGTTGGCGAACGCGACCATTCTCGAAACTAGCCCGAATTCTCAAATCATTCCGATCACGCCCCCCACCCCTGAAATCGTAGCGCTTGCCCTTAAAACGCGGGATAAAAATCTGGGGAATTGCCTTCAAGATCAACTTGCTGCCTGGCAGTGAAGCGCCGTGGAGGAACTGGGACCATCCGCACCGGGAACATCCAGGCTCCGGAACGAGGAATCCGCGCTGAGAAGTCAATCGCTTCATTCACTGATCCAGTGCTTCGCACATGGCTGGGAACCCTGACAATTATTATGATGGCAGCTCGCTCTCCTACACAGCCAGAGTGCGTCTGGAGCTTCTTTGCAAATTGATCGACTAGTAGCTGAGCGACTTCATGTCTAATCTATTATTGATAAAGCCAAAATGAATGCCGCTCTATCGGCAATTCGTGACATCGTGGCCCCTGGTTTCAGCCGAGGATGACCAGCTGCCATGGTATGATGACCTCGCGTGGCTGAATTTCGCGTGGCAACTATGCAGCAGCAGCGAAGCGCTCACCATCGGAAGCAATCTCGACGCCGATAGCGATCGTATCGCCCATTGCTTGCACGTCCAACCGTTTTAAAGCAATGAGCCTGTACAAACAAGAGAAGGGGAAGATGCAAGAACCTGCTTTGCGGACGCCGAGGCGAAAAATGAAGCCCATTCCTCGAATCAGCTTGAAGAGGTACAAGGAAGTGGATCAGGATGACCTTCATCGTCTGGATTACCTACAAGGAAGCGCAGCAAAGTTCTAAATTGGAAAAATTTAAAGATGCTGATGGGAAATACCTGATCTTCTCCGAAGTGGTATCGGCACTATGTGGACGGCAAGGATGCAGATCAATATCAAAATACGTGTCGACGCGTTCTGCAATTTGCCGCCAGGCGACTACAGACCCCGATGACGCCGAATGCGCAGCGAGGATACTGTTTGCGCCTCCTCTGACCCGCATCTGAGTGGCGCGGCGTTGTCTCCCCGCTCAAAGCAAGGCGGTATTTCCTCGCAGTGAGATTTGCATGATCTTCCCTGGCATCAAATGACCTTGGGATGGCCGAGCTTCGTCAAGGAAACTACTGGAAGCTGATCGGCTTTGACGCGCGGAGCGATATGCAGGAAAGGGGCAACCAGCGTCAGGCATGTCCATCGCACGGCAGGCTTCTTCCACGCCATGAGCTCTGTTCCGCCAGGCGCAAATTGAGGCCGTTCAGGGATTCATTAAGGCGAGAATGGTATGGTTCCCGTTCCTTCCGGAGAAAAGCGCGGTCTGGGAGTTAATGTGCACCCTGATGTTATCCCTCCTTGGCTGGCGCACGAGGAAGCGCGGTCGCTCCTTCAGCCTGTTCTCACGCCAGCTATCAATCTCAAAGCCTATTCGGCACTGATTGAATCGACAGAAGCCAATTCAGACCGAGCGCCACAAGCTTTTATCACTCAGATCGAACTTACTGAGAGGCGGGCCGTCTGGAGGAAGCTGCAGCAGACAACATCCTCGCATTAGATATCCCTCGACGAACTGCCAACGCCGACCCTAACACAATTGATCTCTCACTCCATTTCAACGCCGGATTGAAGAAAACTGCATGGCGACTCACCAGATAGATTTAGGATCAGTTCCCGTTGGCATCCAAAAAGCCTCGCAGGGAATGAATTTCGACTGTCGTGGGTTGATACAACTGAGCAGTTCCTTGACCAGGGTCTCAAGAAATTTCCGGTCAAGACTTCCCGATCAAAATTCGGGCGTCAATGCAACGAGGTGTATATCCTGCAGCGCTCATGTCTTTACGGCAACGTTCCGGCAGTGGCACGGAAATCGGCAAATACCGATTCCGTTTTGCGAACAAGGAAGTCCAGGAGTTGCCCATAACTCTTGGACGCGATTTGTTGGACTGGTAAGAACTCTAATGAAGAAGCGATTGTTGGGTGGCTTGGTAGTGGCATGGCAGGGTTTCTCAATGGGAAAAAGCCGCCGCGGGCAAAAGCAGATCTGGCTCTTTTCAAGAGCTGGAAGAATCCTGTTCCGGAACGGTAGAGACTGGAGAGCGTCGAATTCATTTCCGGGATGACTAAGCAGGCTGTCTGCTTCTGCTTGAGTGACGGTGGAGGACAGGGCGGATAAAGTCCCGCACATGCGCACGCGCCAGTTTCGCCCCTGGATCAGAAGGCGGCCCTAGACCAACCAGCCATCCTGGAATCCATTTCACCATCACACCAGCCACCAGCCGCGCAGCCGCTGGCGGATCTTCATTTGGATGCTCATCACCGGATATATTCTGGCCAGTGGGTTTATTGGCATTCGGAACGCAGGGGGAACCCACACAGCGATAGCTTTCGCAAGACCGTCGGCGCGGCTGCTTTCAGCTTTGCGCTGGAATTGCTTGTCTTTGATTAATCTTTGGGCTGGCGTGCTTCGCCTCACGTGCCACGCGCGATGATTCACGGCTTCGATGCCAGGGCAAAGCACGTTGAGCCCCGTTCTCTGGGGTGCCGGGCTGGTTCCAAATCGCCCTCCGCTTAGCTTTTGGTAGCATTATTGGCTATCGCGATCGGATACAGGACTGGTTGCCACCCGCGTAGTTGACGCGCGGACTCGCTAAAGGATTTCCTCTCGTTTCGAACCAACCGTCCGGGCGTGGAGACTCTGATTGATGTGCCGGGCGGCGATGCGCGATAATCCGGCGTATTTTTGGTTAACGCCGACGGTTGTCAGTTTTGCGGCGGCGGGGTTGCGAGAAGAGCTTGGCGCCCGGCATTTCTAGCCGGCTGCGAGCGCTCTGGCCGCAACGTTTCTGCCATGCCGCGTGCCGGTCAGGTACTGAGCTGTCATCATCTGCGCAGTCAACCGTTCTCGGTCCTCGGTCATATGGCCATGGGCTCGCTGGCGGTCTGCCTCGCTCGGGCTTTCTCGGTGTTGGTTTGGGATTGATCATGGTTTTTCATGGGTCAATCTGGCTGGCGGTTTTTGCGCACGGAATATTTGATGCAACTCATGGCGTTGCTGCGGTGATGTCTCAGACTGCGAAGATTATCGTGAGACTCGTGTCGCCTAACCCGCTCGCATGGCCCAGTTAAGAAGTCTGCTGTTATTGCCGCCGAATCGCTGGCGATCGATCTGCGCCCACGAAATCCCGGTGCTGGGTTTCGTAACACCTACTGAGAGCGAGACAAAGCGGGGCAGGAGTTCGTCGGCCTCGATAGTCAGGCAGCTGAGGGTCGCGAGGTATTGCGGCGACCTCAGGATGCATCAGACCGCGAGCCCGAGGACATGGATGGACAGATTCATGAGTTGTTGAGCGAAGGTGACCAATGACCTTTCAGTCTGGCAAGCATCACCGAGTGTATGACGTTGATCTGTTCTGCGGATTATTCATGCAAGCGTTGGCAATGAGGGCCTGACGATTTCGGCCAAGGCTGTTACCGCTTTGGGAGTGCAAAAGGATGATTGGCTTGACATTTATGCGGGGAGACGATGATGAGAATTGGACACCTGACCATGGAGGACAGCGCGCGCGGCTATCGGTAATCTAATGAAAGTGCGCAACCAAAACGGATAGGCACTCGCCGGTGACCGTGCGAGTGAAGTTGCAACCGTTCTGCATTGCGAAAGTCAGGATTATAGATAGACTCTATCTCCATGGACTTACGTGCCTCTTGCTCAAGTGCGGTACGCTACTCCTGGTACTTCTGATTTAAAAATGTGCCACCGTGGTAAGTCGGTAGAGGCAGATGGGGGCCGACATTCTGAAAACGCTTTTGAACCGGAGCGCAGCGTCCACCATTCGGCTTCCGCGTGATCCTGTTACGGCACCGGCAATCCCTGACTTTCAGATATTGGGAACTGGGTCGAGGCGGCCAGCGGCCAGGTACGTCGCGAAAAATTAGTCCCCGACCGATGGGTTGCCCTCAAAAGTTTTGCCAGGTCAATACCGGCGCGACGAGGACTACGTTGCGCGCTTTCAGCGAGAGGCGCGTAGCGGCGAGCCTGAGCCATCACAACCTCGTACGCGTCTATGCAGCAGGCGAATCCGACGGCAATCACTATGACGCGATGGAATCTCGTGAGCGGCGAAACCTGAGTCAGCGGCTCCAGAGGGACGTCAAGATTAGCATAGGCGAGGCGGTTCGATATCACTGGAAGTAGCTCGCGGGCTGCACAGTTTGGAATCAAGCTCAGCTGATTCACCGCGATGTCAAACCGAGCAACATCTTCTATCTGGAAAGGCGATGTAAAGTTGGGAGATTTGGCCCTCGCCAAGAGTTCACTAAGCCTAGCGGCGAGATTACCGCGACAGGTATCTGATGGGCACCCGCACTATATGAGCCCCGAGCAGCACGCGGTGAGAAGTTCTATCATCGTGCAGACGCTTACAGCTTCTGGGCCGCACGCCGTACCACTGCCTTACTGGCAAGCCTCCATTTCAGGCGGCAGACGCTTTCTCGCTTGCAAATATGTATATAGTCGGCACCACCCCCGGCCATTCTCAAGACTATGCCAAGCTGTCCGTTACCACACTGGCGCGACTGCTTATGCGATGATGAAAAAGAAACGGGAAGAACGGCCAGCCGATTATGCCAGGCTTGTAGAACTACGGTGATTGCAGGATGAGATCGAGCGCAGAAGGGTTTGAACAGCCAACTCGCGCACACGCCAAAGATGAAACCCTGCTCCTCAGAAAACGAATCAGTTGGTTCGTCGGGAGCCTTACCCCCTCCTCATTGCACTCCTTGTCATTGCTGCTGCGCTTCTTTGTGTTTTCGGTATTGACTGATTCCGACCGCGCTGGGGTTGACCCTACGGACGACTACCAGAAGAAACAGTACCGGGCATGGGCCGTTGGCACGAGCCCGAGCTGCTCGGTGATAGACTTCACCGTATCGACCTGTACGCAACCAGCGCATACCTACCGCAGAGATAAACCACGATTGCAAATATCGCGGCATGTCCCCAACTCCCCGATCGCTATGATCGGCCTGTAGACCCAATCGGTATCCCAGATCGGCCATTGCGACCCCAATGGTGTTCCAAAGCGGTGACGTGAACGCATCGCATCTCGCCATCGGCAATTATCGTGCGATGAGCAACGCATACACGGCAACGTGCACGATGTACGCTGGCCAATATCGCACCTGAATGCCGCTGAATGGCTCTGAGAGGAACAAGAGAAAATACCGGCAGCCGCGAAAACACCACACCACTTCCACAATCATGTATTCCAGTTCAGGAGGAAGTTGGGCCTCGAGACATGTTCCCATTGATACCGAAACTCCGTCGAAGAGAAGAGCCCAGCAGGTGGAGTACCACGCTGCGACGACCTACCAAAAAGCCGCCAAAGAGCCACAGCGACGCAGACGCATGTGCGTGCACCAGCGGTAGAAACATAAATGGGATGATGAGCTCAGGACTTGCATCTTCGAGAAGAATCCATCCGTGCTTTTGCCGGACGCCCCTCCAGTCCGGTGACTTCATCTCCAGCCACTTGCATTAGGCCATCAGCCCAGCCTTGATCAGTGTCTGTCTAGTCTGCTCCAATCCAATTTTCGAATATCCACGCCTTCGAACTTTCGTAGATTTCCATGAATTTAGCGAAACCCACCGCCATAGCGGCCCGTGCATCTTGTTTGCTACCTGACGTTTCGTAATGGGGCGCAAACCCGCCTGGCAGCGCTGAGCGTTTCCCGAATGCAAAGCCAAAAAGTACAACAGAATTTCCGCTTCATCCATCACCTTCGTCTGCCTCGCCACTGCACTCTCGCTTGCTCCTAAGCCACTTTAGGCAGAGCGACACCGCGCGTAATTGGATCAACTGACCGCTGACGTGACAGGGCTCCTCGCGCTCGCCGCTTGAGCCGGATCAACCGCCTATCAAACGGCATTAGAGGGACTACGCGGCGCGCCACTCTCGCGAACGATCTCGATACGGGCTATCCACATCAAAACAGAGATCGATAAATTAACTGGTGAAGGCTGAAATTGTCGCAACGGGGACTTTGTCAATCACACTGACGGGGTGGAAGTCCGTCGTCGAGCTTCTCTTAGGTTTCGGTCAACACGTTTGATGAAAGAAGTCGGTGTGTGGGATACCAACGGCAAGCAACTCCATCATCTCCCACGAGCACCGCGGCGGCCACAAAGATTTTTACAATCTGCCAGTGCGTGACGGAAAAACTCGACGTGACGAATACGCCGGGTCAGTGATAACCATCACGCGAAAAACTGAATGAACGAACGGTAGGCGCTCGGCTTCATCCAGAGTGCGCCGGCATCTATCGTAGGCCGTTGCTACCCGTCGAACCGGAGGCTTTCCGTGGCATTTTTGGGTGTTTGCTGGTCGTTGGCTGCTTGTTTACCCATGTACTGGCACTTTCCACCGTCGAGCTTCCAGTTATCACCCCTCCGAGTTCGACGCCGCCAACCACGCACGGACAGCTGGCATCGGAAAACTCTCCGAGTCACCATCAGTAATAGAATCCTTGCAGTCCGATGAATGCATCACTCTATGTGTTCTCTGGCCTCGCCGGGAACAGGTAAAACGTCCCTTTCTCAACGGCTTGCAAGCGAAGTTAATGCAGTCCATCTACGAATCGATACGATGGAACAGGCTCTACGAGACTTGTGTGGGATCTTTGTAGAAGGGGGAGGGCTATAGAAGTCTGGCGTATCGGGTCGCCGCTGATAATCTCGCCTTGGCATGAGCGTGGTTGCCGACTCGTAATCCGATTGAGCTAACGAGAAATGAATGGAGGCCTCGCCCGCGACAGTCAAGGCGGTGCGTCAACATTGAGGTAACTGTTCCGATGCACTGAGCACGGCGGCGCGTCGAGACCAGAAAGTCAAGCGTGGCTGGCCTTGATCTTCCAACGGGAAAGCCGTGTTGCGCCGCGAGTATCACGCCCGACGAAAGAGCGGATAGTGATTGATACTGCTCGAGGACGGAGAACGAGTGTTTTGAGGAACTTCTGGATGCTGAGTGGCTGGTCCACTACCTGAATTCTCGCCCCGGCGAATGGACTCGCCGATTTCGAACGTGCGAGCCATCTCGAAACGGTTGTGGTCCACGCCGCCTGGCGGACGGATCGATTCCTTTGTGCGTATGCAGCAGCTCTGGGACATGGCTGCGGGTCTTCCGAGCAAGAAGGTGCGCGTGAGCGATCTTAACGCCCTTGACGAGATTCGCTGGTTCAGTGAGCGCATGCAGAAGCTGCCGACCTGTCGCGCCGTCGCGGAGCATGCGCGGGACACTTACGAGGTGGATTTCCAGCTTTCCCATCATCCTGTCGCCGTACCGGGCGTCGTCCTCGATGGTATGCAACCGGGCTCTGCAAGGCATGCCCTGCAGGGCTATGGAAGAAATCGACGCTGTCCAATTGCATGCCATCGTCACCCCATCGCCGGGCGTCGTCCCTGCCCGCCAACAAAGCCCTGAGTTTGCCGATGAAGTCTCCCGGAGCAAGTATGAAGCGGCCTGCTCAGGAAGGCATAGCATGACCCACAGTTCGATAGCCGAACACGAATACGCGAAGGACGCAAACGCATTGAACGCCCCGCTGGCGTCGCCTGTTGCCAGTTCCCGGCGTCTACTCGACGAAGCGCAGACGCGTTATGGCCGTCAATCACGCTGATCTTACCACCGTTGGTGCGGGCGTTTATTGCCTCGCCAATCAGCTGGTGCGGTCAGAGCGGCGCGTGAACCGCGGTTGGTTCTGCCATCCTTACTGTAGTTGCGGGTACTCTGCTGGTGCCGGAATCGCATTCCTTGTGAACAAGAGCGTCACATGCTGATTCTTCATCTTGAAGCACAACCAAGAGCCAGTGGATAGTAAGCCCCGGCTGTTGGTGGCATATATTCTAGTTCCAGAAGTTATTTGCTGTGCATCTCGGCATCATCGGCATCTGGTTTGCAACACTGGCCTTGGCCCATCGGCCCCTGATAGGAAAAAGTGCCCCCTTCCGTCCTCGTCCTTTGCCTTCGAGCTCCGTCTTCTCCAATCCGCAATCGCTCACTCTGTCGCCGGCAGCTTTGCCAGGGCTAGGATCGAATAGAACGGCGGCGCATTACTAGAAAAATATCCAGGGATCACCGCTGCCACGAGACCTCAGCGGCGTCGGCTCGGGAACGACTGGCTCGATACGGATATCGAAGTAAATGGTCTCCAGGTGGGACCCGTCGCCACGATGATACAAAAACCGACCCGGAAAAAGGTCTGGCCGGTGGGGAGATCGAATCCCTTTTCACTAAAGGCTCGAGACCGTATCGGAAAGATGCCACCAGCGAGTTGCAAGGCGTTCAATTCCACGTCCTTGCCAGCCGCAGGAAAAACCCAAGCATAGTATCCGCTGCCGGTATTTACATAGGTGCCGATTCAGTAGGAAACTCCCGGTTCCCGGGAAAGTGGAAGTGTCCACGTACCAGTCGTAAGGAGCCTGTAGCCGGCCCGTCGTTCGAAGCTGCGTCCATGGCGAGATACTGCGGGTCCAGTGGGATTTGAGGTCACCCGCCCAGCTTCCTGAAAGTCGCCATCGCGAGCGACCCCATCCGGGCATACGCCGCTGATGCTGGCGATGAGGAAGGCTCCCGATGCGCCGCCCTCGTCACCGAATTTGTGTCCAAAACCCTGATCGCCGCCACTCGAAATCAAAGATGGTTACCGCCCACTCGCTTGGCTCGCGAGAAGAAGTGCAGCCAGAACTACAACACAGGAAACTCGATGCATGGAAAACCTCCTTCGAAAGAACTATGGACGGACCTCAGTTGACAGATTTCCGCCTGCTGCACAACTCAATACGAGGAGAAAACGGATGCGAGTTGTCGTAGCCGCGAGTCCTCTTTCTCTTGTGAATCTACACATCTATAGCTTTTATACGCCCGCAGAGCCAGCTTTGATTCCATGAAATCGGTTCAAATCGCCCAATGGAACCTAGCCAATGTCTCCGCCACAATATCCTTGAGGAGGTTCAGCGAAAACAACCAAGGCGAGGAATAAGGCTAACGCTCGAAAAGATACGATGCGGGAGCACTCCGGATCTTGGGTAGGACAATCCCCGAATCGAAAGGCTCTGCGGTCGGATTCGTGCCGGGATATACCCTTGAGTGTACCCGCGAGTTGGCGGTCACCGATTCGTGCCGGCACTCTGCGAACGGCTTGATGGACTTTACTTTTACTCTCGGACGAGGTCTCCATATCACCTTGTCATCCACTCGCCGCTGACTGCCTTGTTCATCTCGGCGAATCGCTCGGGGATTCTTCACGAATCACCGGTGCTACGACTCTGGCTATCTCATCCACGCTGGGCGAGGCGTTCGGGCTTGAGGCAAGGATGGTCTCGTTAAACTCCCGCAGCTTCGCGCTAGGTATTCGTTTTTGAACGACGAGACATTGAACGCCCGGATCCAAGAAGGGCTTCTCCCGTACCAGGGCTTGTAAATGCTTAGATTCTCTCGCTTCTTTACTGGGTCGGGCCTGGTGGACGAACTGGCCGAAGCTCTGGTCCTGATCCCAGGGAAGAAACATGAACTTCCCGGTCTTCGGATGTAGGTAGACGTAATGATTTTGACTGAAGCCGAGAAGGCCATCGAAATCGCAGAGCCGTAGTGATCGCCATGTACCGGGCAAAATTCTCCACGTCGATGTACTCGGAGAATTTGGCAGCAAAGGTAAAGCATCATCATCCGCGCTGCTGACGAATTTGCAGAACTCGATGACCCGCCTCCTTCTTTTGCTCCTCAGCAATCGCAACTTGGGGTCATAGATCTGATTGTATGCTTCCCAATTGTCGCCGAGGTAGGCGAACAGGTGGGGGTCACCGGCTTGAAGAGCGCGCCATGCTTTACGCCGAGAGCAATACGTAACTGAACGAAGCACAAT
>ERZ1370068.8612-contig-7452_pt1 | contig 57584 bp, 88 predicted proteins | sample MGYA00561227_ERZ1370068 | MGnify/ENA primary metagenome ERZ1370068 (study PRJEB38410, sample SAMEA6850437) | metagenome | study: Metagenomic assessment of the ecological functions of the soil: analysis of the soil microbiota associated with the... | reverse complement strand
AGGTTCAGTTGAGCTCGACGAGAAGACGCTTTGGTCAACAATTCTCAGGGAGCATCTGAATGCGCCTGACGTGCGGACCGACGTGGTCGCTGACCAATCCGCGCAGGTTCGCAAAGACAAGAGGTCATCACCCGGAGGCCCGGCCTGCCGATGAGGAGCGGCGCCGACGGGCTGGCGATCGACGCCGAGGGGACGTCTACGCGGCGACGACGGAGGCCGGGGTTCATGCCTTCGATGCCTGTGGCAATCGGCTGTGACGCATGCATCCCACCCAGCGCCAGGAATCGTATTCGCCGCCGGAGAAGAAGATCCTCGCACATCCTCGGGCCGAATCTCCGTGTTCAGGCTGCGCACGCTCGCCGCCGGTTTCAAGGGCCGCGTCAAGTAGCAGGGGTCTCGTAGAGCTGGCACGAAGGCCATACGGTTCGACCCATGTCGAAGCGGTAGCGCCGAAAAACAGGTCGGCGAGTGATATTGGTCCCTGCGAGAGGGCTGAGCAGATAGCGCACCACGCTGATACCTGGGAGCAGCAGCGATGCAGCCAGTCGCGCCTGAATCCGGTGCGATGGCTTTCCCGAGGTCCTGAGGCATCTCTGCCGTAACGAGCGTCGCCATCCGTTGACGGAATCGCCGTAGCGTTCGCGGCGCTCGATCCATCGATCGCGTCGTCGCCTCGACAGGTTCCAACTCGCACGAAACTCAGACCGACCCCGGGCGGGAGCCTTCGGGCACGTATGCGCATGGAAAGATGAACAGAAGACGTTCTCGCGAAACGAGTCTGAGGACCTCCGAAATTCCCACCAGAGTCCTTCGGTTCGACCGACGATGATCACGACTGCTCCTGCGCAGCGCATGAAATGCCGCACGGCCTGTTGCCAGTCTGCGTCGGAGACGAGACGTCCGGCACCGAGGAACCCGGAGCGGCTCGCGAGGCCGTCCGATGGTGATCACCGGTCCGAACCTGCCAGGAGTGCGCGGCTCAGGGCGGTCTTCGTATCTGTGCATGAAGAAGCTGGAGGGCGCGCTTCCCGCATCTCTTCGTCGTCAGCGAGCGAAGCAACAGCACCGGGGTTCACTGCGCCGGCGAAGCACCGCGCGCCCGTCAACGGCTCTCAGGCGTCGGCCCCAGTCGCGCAGGCTCAGCCCCTGTCCGCGAGGCGTCTCAAACCGTAGAAGCCGGCGATCGATAACAACGACCCGCCACAGAAGCGAGCAGGCCCCGGATCGGACGAGGTGGCGGCTCCATCAACGAGAACGTCAGGTGATCGAGCGCACCCGGTGGTTCCCAGCCGCTGCGCTCGGCCGCAGCCTGCCGTCCGCGAACACCGCCGCTCTGCGAAGCACCAGCGACGCCACGATCGCCACGAAGACAGCGGGCACGCCCGCGAGCGTCCCATCTGACCAACGTATGCGCCAAGCGCACCGGAGCGAATGGCGGGGCGAGTGATGAATGCACTCAGGTAGAAGAGGACCCGGGAGTCTACGCGCGAGGACGGGCGGGCCGATAGGAGCAGGAGAAGCTGACGGCACGAGGACTTCGAGGTGATATTCCCGGGAGCATTCTGCCCGGACATTATCCTCGCCGCTGCTCTCCGGGAACAAACCCAGGCTGTCGATCCGTCGTCGCCGAGTGAACCCTGAGGTCCCGCCGTTCGCGAGCGATGGCTCGGTGCTCGCCCTGCGGACGACTACGATCGACGGCGAGGTCGTCGCTACTGCCGCGTGACGTCGCTGCCGACGAACAGGTCGCCACGAATCGTGGCCTCGATGGCTGTCAGCAACTCGAGGGCTGCTCGCCCTTCAGCCGCATTCGCGAGCGTCGGCCGCGAACGCCGCCTGAATGATGTCCGATCGCGCTCGCCGCTGACGACGATGAGGATCTTCGTCGCTGGCGCGACCGTGGATCCGGCGGGTCGCATCCCAGGCCGTTGATCCCGCGGGGCATCCAGACATCGAGGAGTGACCACATCCGGCTTGCAGCTGACTGGCCTTGTCCACAGCATCCAGTCCGTCGACGCAGGCCGTCCCAACCACCTGCATCGAGCGTTCTCGCAATTGCGCCGTCACGAACGCGCGCCAGTGTGGACTGGCGTCGACTTCGAGCACGCGCACCGCTGATAGGTCGTCCACGACCCCTTCCCATGGGCGATTGCGCCCAAATAGAAGATGAAGATGGCAGGATGCGAAGGCGGTGTCGTTGCGGCACCGCAACGTCGAACAGGCAGACGAAGCGACGATCGAGTTCAGGCGGTCAATGCGACCAGCTGGATCGGCGCGAGCAGGATCACATCCGCCGCGACGCTTGAGGACCGCACGGTGACGCTGCCATTCGTTCAACAACCGGCTCGCGGTGAACGAGGTGACGCGCGGCGTTGGCGAGCCGTTGGTGACGTCGAGCCGACGCCTGGAACGGGGCTCATCAGCCAGCGAGATCAGCACCCCGGCGAGCTGCTGCAGGATGTGCAACTGAGCGCCGCCGTGCGCGGCCAGTAACCAGTCGACGTAATCCGAGGCGCACCACAGCGCGTTTTCCCGATCCTCGATGCCGTGCGGCGAGCGCTTCTCGAATCTCCGTGTGGCTCCACACCAGACGGACGTGTCCCTACGGCCTCCGTGCTGACGCGATACGTGGACGGTTCCGCCAGAGCGCGGCGCCACCTAAGATTTCACCCGGCGGCAGCCAGAGCAGGAGCACCTTCTGGCCATCAGGGGTTTGGCGGAAAATGCTCATGGCCTTTGGTGATCAAGAAACAGTTCCGTAGCGGGTCGCCTCAGGTAATGACCGCATTGGGCGGAAACGACGCGGCGTTCCCCGCAGGAGCACGGCCTGCACATCGTCCGCCGCGCCATGCCGGTGAGAAATCGTGAGTTCGTGCCCTATGGGATGCACTGAGCCGGCAGTTTTTGAGTGAATGGGCCGCCCCATGACCAATTCGGCTCGGAGCCGACATCAACGCCTTCTTTACCTTTTGGACCTGTCAATTCTGACAGATCCTCAAACCTGACCAGGCGCCATGATGACCCCGGTCACCGTGACAGGCCAATCATCTTTCCGCCCGGTCGTCGGCCTCGACCGGCCTGCTCGTTTGTCACCTCTGCGCGGTGCCGGAATCGGCCCCGCCGCTGAAAGGGTGTCCGTCGCGGCGTGGGGTTCTCGAGAGACATCGTGAAGCGAACAAAGGAGGACATCGTGACCGAGCAAAATGTTCAGTGATGGCGGCAGCGGCGTTATAAACCTTCTCGCCGGCGTCGGCTCAGGACCGGGCGCTGACGGAAGACGCAGTACAGCGAGCAGAAGACCGTCACCGCGACGGTCGAGGCCATCGAGCGCACCACCCGCGCGGTGACGCTCAAGGAGCGTAGAACGGCGGTCGCATTGGTAATCGATGATCGTGCGTGCCGGCCGACGCCATGGCTTCGAACACGCTGAAGGTCGGCGACAAGACCGTCACGGCGAAGTGACATCACGATGAACATCGCGCTGCGGCTGAAGGCTGCCCGGCGAGCAGGCGACCGGACACCGCCACCGCCGCCCTCACGTGCCGGGCCCCGGCGCGAAGCCGGTGAGCCACCGCGGCAGCCACACGCGGACCATCACGGCGACGATCACCCGCATCGATCCGAAGGTGCCGCTCGGATCCCGTTCGCGAAGCGGGCCCAATGGCTGGCAACTTACAGCTCGCGCGTCGCCGACAAGGCGGCGCTCGCGAAGGTCAAGGTCGGCGATCGCTTGACGTCACCTGACGCGGCCGCAGCTCGGTCCCGGCCGACGCTGCCAAGTAAGGCGGGTCGGCGCACAGCCTGCCGTGGCGGATCCAAAGGCCACGGCGGCGCACCGGGTCCACTACGCCGAACCGGTCGTCGGAGATCCGGTCGCCGTGCCCGGCGACTGAGCGGCACGCGCACGCCACCCGTGTGCCCGAACCGGGCATCGTGAATCGCCAGCTGTCCCCCGAGGGAGTGGACCCGCCTCGCACATGCTGAGGAGACCGAGGCCCGTGCGCTCGCGCCCAGAGCGAAGCTGATGCCATCCGCAATCTGCAGTGCTAACAGGTCCGGCCCTCCCGCCAGATACAGCCAGGCGCTCTTCGCGCCAGGCAAGTCACCACATTTTCAGAGACCCTCTTTGCGCGATGCGAAAGAGGCAGAGCGCGACGTCCGGGTGGAGCTCCGTCGGCACCAGGTCGCTGGAAACTCCACCTCCAGACCGTGCTGCGCCGAGACGTCGGCACAGAGGCCCGTGATGTGGCCGGAACGAGCCCGGCGCGATCGAGCCTGAACGTGCGCAGCGGTGACAGGTGTGCACGTCAGCGGCGATGCCTCGCTAATGTAGCGCGAGATCCGCAAGGCACCAGAACGTGACGATCCGCGGCTCAAATTCAGCTGCGAGACTTCCATGGCCAGCAGCGCCAGCTTCTGGCTCAGGTTATCGTAGCCCGCGCCTGAGGCGTTTGAGCTCGGCCTCCTGTCCGGCAAATGACACGGCCAGATCCTGAATCTCCGCGTTTCGCGCGAAGTGATCTGTGCTCGCGCAGCTGTCCCTTCGGCGCGCTTTCGTTCGGTCACGTCGGTGACCGTCCCGATCATGCGTGGGCATCGTCCTTCTCCATGAGGACAGAACGGCGGAATGGAACCAGTGCACGCCGCCGTCCCGGAGACCCGTGTTTCTTCCGATGTCGTATTGGTCCGCGTTCGCCAGCATGCGCATGCAGCCGCCGTGACCCGTCGCTGATCGCGCGGATGAACCAGCTGCTCCAATCGGCCGCTGGCGATGCGCCGCGTCAACGTCCGTAAACTTGCGGATGCGCAGCACCACCGGATCCACGTAGAGTTTGGTCGTTCGTGATGTTCCAGTCCCAGACGCCGACGCTGCCCGCGGCAGTCGCCAGCGCATACCGATCCTCGCTCGCCCGCAGCCTGGTCGCCGCGCAAGCGTTTCGGTCGGTCATCTGCGAAATGATGCTCAAGACCTGGCCGGACTGGGTGCCCACGATCCATGCTCGAAGAACCGTTCCCGCCGGGCAACGAAGTACTGATCGACGATTTGTTCATGGTGTCCGCCTCAGGCGATGTCGTCCAGCGATGACGGACAGTTCCGGCGGCATGATGTCGAATATGCTCTTCCGATAGAACTGCTGCAGCGCGCCCACAGTCGAGGCCTTTGGCGTAGTAGTCGAGGTAGATGCCCTCGCTAAGCTCAAGTGACGAACAGGTCCGGCATCGCGCGCAGCATCGCGCCACAGTGGGACTCGCTGTCGCGAAGCGCCTTTCCGCGCGCTTCCGATCCGTGATGTCACGTCCGTTCCCATGAGCTGCTGACGCGCCCACTGCCGGATCGATCAACGCGGAGACGATCCATTCGTGCCATCCGACGCTGCCGTCCACGCGAGATACTTCATGCCAGAGCCGCGCGGCGTGCGGTGGTTCGGCCAGCGACGACAAACGGCACTCGGTCGGCTCGCGCGCGGACGTCGGGAGCTTGTCGAGGATGCTCGTGCCGACCAGTTCTCCGCACCGTGTTCCGGAATCGACAGCACGCGTCGTTCGCCAAAAGTCAGCGTGCCGTCCGGAAGAACCGGCAGACCATGTCGCCCTGCGCGCTGAAAAGGCGGTGAAAGTGATCAACGCAGCCGCGCGCGCGTCGGCGCGCTGCCGCCGGGCGGTGCACGAGCAGCATGCCGATCAGGGGAGCTGGCTGACGAAGATCGCCAAAGGCACCGACTATCGGCCATACTGGGCCCAGAAAATCGGCTCGGGCCAATCAAGATGATGCCCAGTCGGCAGCTGTTCCTGATCAGCGACGGGAGCGACAGACCAACTCTACCCTACAAGGGACCGCATCAGGTGCGTTACAGGCCACATTGCTCATGAGACGTGGCTCGCAGAAGAACCTCAGGTCCGTCAGGGTGAGTTTTTACGCTACCTCGCTCGGGGATGGGCCACCATCACCACGCTGGATTCGGCGACGATAAGCTGAGCAGGTCAACCGCGATCTGCCAGCTTCAGCCCTTTGTTGATTTCTTCCAGGAGAGTCGGCTTGCTCGGACGCCACCGACATCATGATGCCGAGGTCAACCGCCACGATGGCACCATTACGATCCAGATATGGACCCCGGCGAATACCTCATCTGGGTTGAGGGCCGACCGACACCAATCACCAGCACGAAATAGCCGACCAGAAAAAGATGAATGGAACTTCATGTGCCTCCTCGTCTCGCGTTGTGCAATATTCGTGCTGAGCAGTTGATGAGCTGTGAAGGGGCGTTGATGCGATACGCTGAGCCGAATGGCGCGATTCGGAAAAAGCAAGGATGCTCCGAGTTCCACGAAGTCGGAGGCGGAGCGCTCGCCGGGGGCGAGCGCTGACCCTGAGGAGCGTGAGGTGGCACTGAGACGACGCAGCTTGGAGCTGATGCCGTCAAAGGTGCGATTTGACCATAGGCTGCTACCCATCCAAAGCATCGGCAGATGCTCTTCCTGGGATCAGCATTATCCACAAAGCCTTTGAAGAAGGTTTGGTGCGATCTTAGCGAAACTTTATACGCTCCCGGTCGGTGACGACCCCTGTACGCGTCGTCCACCGGCCCCGTGATCTGTCACGAATCTCTCGCTAATGAGCCCATTTGGCCTCCTCACCTGCATTGCAGTACGATCCAGGCTGCAACCGCAGACACGCTGAAGGGCCTGCGCAGGCTTTCCTCGGATACCTGATATGCCGCGAACACCGTTTGAAAAGATCTGGATTCTATGTCGTCGCCCGGTGGCTCTGGGCGCCGGCGATCCCTGATGTCGACCTGCACCTGGTGCACGAGGTCACGTCGCCGCAGGCGTTCGACAGGCTTCGCATGCGCGGGCCGCAGGCGTGCGCGCCCGGACTGATACCATCGCGACGATGGACCACAACGTGCCCGACCGCATCAGCCGCCGGGCTGCCGATCGCCGACCGATCGGCGGCACAGCAGATCGCAGGTGCTCGCACGACAACTGCGACGGAGTTCGGCATCCGCTCCTGCGCATGGGATCCGGCCGGGCATCGGGGATCTGCACGTCATCGGGCCCGAGCTGGGCCTGACGCAGCCGGGCATGACGATCGTGTGCGGCGACAGCCACACCAGTCGACCCACGGCGCGTTCGGCGCGCTGGCGTTCGGCATCGGCACCAGCGAGGTCGAGCACGTGCTGGCGACGCAGTGCCTGCTGCAGCACACGTCCGAAGACGCTGGCGCGTCAGCGTCGACGGGCGAGCTCGCGGCCGGGCGTCACGGCGAAGGACATCGTGCTCGCGATGATCGCGCAGCATCGGCATCGGCGGCGGCACCGGCCACGTCATCGAGTACCGCGGCTCGGCGATCCGCGCGCTGTCGATGGAAGAGCGCATGACCGTCTGCAACATGTCGATCGAGGCGGGCGCGCGCCGGGCATGATCGCGCCCGACGACACGACGTTCGCGTACCTGAAGGGCCGGCCGCGCGCGCCGCGGGGCGCGGCCTGGGACGCAGGCGGTCGCCGCGCTGGCGCACGCTGCCGACCGACGACGGCGCGGCGTTCGACCGCGAGGACGACGCTTCGACGCCGCCGACGCTCGAGCCGATGATCACCTACGGCACCAACCCCGGGCATGGGCATCCCGATCGCGCGGCCGCGTGCCCGAGCCGCGCGGACCAGCGCCGACCGCGCCGAAGGCGCTCGCGTACATGGGCCTCGACGGCGGGCAGCCGCTGCTCGGGCACGCAGGTCGACGTCGTGTTCATCGGCAGCTGCACCAACTCGCGGCATCTCCGACCTGCGCGCCGCCGCGGCGTGCTCAAGGGGCCGCAAGGTCGCCGGCGGCGTGCGCGCGCTGGTCGTGCCGGGCTCGCAGCAGGTCAAGCAGCAGGCGCGAGGCCGAAGGGCTCGACCGCGTCTTCCGCGAGGCGGGCGCCGAGTGGCGCGAGGCCGGCTGCTCGATGTGCATCGCCATGAACGGCGATCAGCTCGAGCCCGGCCAGTACGCGGTCAGCACCAGCAACCGCAACTTCGAGGGCCGGCAGGGCACGGGCGGGCGCACGTTCCTGGCCAGCCGCTGACCGGCGGCCGCGGCGGCGGTGACACGGGCAGGATCACCGACGCCCGGGAGCTGCTGTGATGGACCCGATTCGACACGATCACGTCGCGCACCGTCGTTCTCGATCGTCGACGAACGTCGACACCGATCAGATCATCCCGGCGCGGTTCCTCAAGGTGACCGAGCAAGCGCCGGGAGCTGGAGCGCACGCTGTTCGCCGACTGGCGCTTCGACGGCCGACGGCACGCCGAAGCCGGACTTCGTGTTGAACCAGCCGGACGCCGCGGGCTGCGCGCGGTGCTGCGTCGCGGGAACAACTTCGGCTGCGGCTCGTCGCGCGAGCACGCGCCGTGGGCGCTCTACGACTTCGGCTTCCGTGCGGTCGTGAGCACGCGTCGTTCGCCGACATCTTCCAGAACAACGCGCTCAAGAACGGGCTGTTGTTGGATCATCGTGGACCGCGAGGTCCACGCCGAGCTGATATGCCAGCAGCGCGAACACCGCTCGCTTTGTTTCCGCGGTGGACCCGAGCGGCAGACGCTGACGCCGCTGACGGGCCGCGGCGTCGTTTCGCCATCGATCCGTTCAGGCGACCTGCCTGCTGAAGGCACTGACGAGTTGGGATGCGATCATTCGAGCGCCAGATCGCGGCGGTTCAATCCCGCCTTCACGCGGCCTTGTTAAAGCTGTATCCCTTTTGTGTCCCTTGCGCTGGGAGGCTGTAGACCTCCCATGATCCAGATTTACGACACCACCTTCAGGATCGGCACGCAGCGCGGGGACGTCATGCGACAAGATCCGCGTCGCGCGTCGGCTCGACGAGCTCGGCGTCGCCTTCATCGAGGGCGGCTGGCCCGGGCTCGAACTCCGAAGGACGCCGAGCCCTTCGCGCGCGCCCGCGAGCTGCCAGGGCAAGCACGTCCGCATCGTCGGCGCCTTCGGCGACCAGCCGCGCGCTGGGGCCGGGCCCGGAGAGCGACGCCAGCAGCCAGCGCGCGCTTGCCCTCGCTTCAGCCGCACCACCGCCTGCACTGCTCGTCGGCAAGACGTCGACGCTTGCACGTGCACGGAGGTGCTGCGGACGACGCTCGAAGGACAACCTGGCGGATGATCGAGGAGAGCGTCGCCTACCTCGTGAGCTGAGAAGCGCCGCGTCATCTGCGACGCCGAGCACTTCTTCGACGGCTACACGCGCGACGACCGCGGGTACGCCGCTCGAGACGCCTGCGCGCGGCCATGCGCGGCGGCGCCGAAACCGGTCGTGCTGCGAAGACGAACGGCGGCGCCTCGCCGTGGCTCGTGGAGACGACCACCGTCCGCGTGCTCGAGGCGCTCGGCTCCGGCGCCCAGCGTGTCGGCATCCACGCACGACGATGCCGGGCTGCGGCGTCGCGAACTCGCGCGCGCACCGTGCGCGGCGGCGCGACGCCACGTGCAGGGCACGATCAACGGCTACGGTGAGCGTTGCGGCAACGCGAACCTCTTCGCGTGATCGTGCCGAACCTCGAGCTGAAGCTCGGTCTCCGGTGTCTGCCCGAGGGCAGGCTGCAGACGCTCTCCGAGGTGTCGCACTTCGTATGAGGTCGCTAACCCCGCCCAGACGATCACCTGGTCATGTCGCAAGCACGTCGAGGCGCACAAGCGGCGTCCGGCGTCGCCGCTGAGCGGCGGACGGCGCAGAGCTAACAGCACATCGATCCCGAGCCGTCGGCAACGATGGTCGTCACGAGTTGTCGGGGCGCGGAATCTCCTGAGCAAGCGCGGCGTGAATACGGCATCGACGCGCACAGCGACCAGCTCGGCGGTGTGCTCGACGAGATCAAGGCGCTCATCCCAGGGGTTCGCGCCTGACCGTCGTTGCCGCGGCGATGATGACGAAGCGGCTCGATGCGCTACCGGGCGCCGTTCGAGCTGGATCGACTTCTACGGCACGGTGGAGCATCGCCTCGCCGCGGCATTTTTTCCGGGAAGCCCGCCGTCAGTGCGCCGCTGACCGGACGGCGGTCCCCGCAACGCCGAGGAAACGGCCCCAGAACGCGCTCGACCTCGCTGCGCAGCGCTGACCTGCACTATCCCGTGCTGAACGTTTCAGTCGGCACGACTTGCCAGCGCGGATTCTGAACGGGCACGGACGGCAATGATGCCGTGACGCGCGTCCTGATTGACACGCGCAGGCCGATCGATGGACGACCGTCGGCGCCAGCGCGAACATGATCGAGGCGAGTTGGCGCGCGCCAGCGCGACGCCACTGAATACGGCCTCACGATGGCGTCGTGAGGCTTTCAGAGCCGGTGACAGCTATCTCCATCCTGAGGACAACGACGTGCGCGCAACGATTGTTCCTGCTACCAGGCACGGCATCGGCCCGAGGTCGTGGGCGAAGGGCGGTGCTCACGGCTGTCAGCAAAGGCGCACGGTCACACGTTCTGTTCGATAACACGATCTGGCGGCGTCCACTGACGACCATGGCACTGCGCCTACGGACGCGGCGCTGGCCGTCACTGCGCGTCGGCTGCCAAAAAAAAGGCTTCCGGCGCGTCGGCGCCGAGGCTGACAACCCTCAGCGGCGAGCAAGGTGTGCGCCTGGTTAGGCCCGGAAAGCCGCAAGGCTTATGTTCGCCACCTGCGTCCGGTCAGTCCAACCACCGTCGACGATGCGCCGCCGCTCAAGGCCGAGAAGCTTGTCGCACGCTGGTGATCCGCAGAGCCGACCGGGCACCATTTCGTGGAAGACGCTGAGGAGCTGCCCGGCGGCTACGTGAAGGTCACCGACGCGATGATATCGATCGAGCAGATCCGCCGCATCCCGGCGCTCGCGTTCAACCCACACCGAGCCGCGCCAAAGGTGACGCCGGCGGACAAAGCCAATGTCCCGATACTCGCGCCTATGGCGGCAAGCCGCCACTGAGGCTGGCGCGGCGAACGTGATATCGCGTCGATCATGCCGGTCGCGATACTGCTGGCGGCGTGGTTTGCTGCCAACCCTGGCGCGGCTGATGCTCGTGACCGAGAACATGTTCGGCGACATCCTGAACGACGAAGCCGCCAGGCCTACCGTCCATGGTGCCGCCGCTGGCGTCATCACGATTTGGCGGTCCTGGACCTGCATGAACTCATCCACGGGTCGGCGCCAGACATCGCGGGCAAGGATCGCGAACCCGGCCCGCACCATTCCACGGTTCGCACTGATGCTTGCAGAGACCGCCTGGCTGGAGAGAGAAGCCGTGGCGGACTGAGCGCAGGTCGACTGAGCCAACACCAAAGGTCGTTTGACGCACCGGACCCAAGCGGACGCCGTCGACGACCGCCACGACCCACGAGATCCCCGCGCGTTCGGGTAGGGGTTCGAGCCCGCCTCGTCATCGAGTCGATCTCGCCGGCGCGTGAACCCGCGCAGCTATCACTCCCGGGGTAATCCGCCGCCTTTGGCTTGCCAGTCATGGCTGACACAGGACCGGGGGCGGCCATCCTGAAACCTGGCGGCCACGCGTCCGCGGTAAACACTCAGTCGATCTGCTTCTGGTCGCTGTTGGTCCGGGATCAACTGGCAGGCAGCAGTGCGCGCGAAGCGCGCCGCCAAAATAGGGCGCGAAGGTAGCAGGATACGCGTGCGCGCGGGAGGCTGGGGAACGGTCACCGCGATGTCGCCCCATCTCCTGAGCAGCGATGCGGTCATGGGGGCCCTCTGTTTGATGGCGTCACATCACTTAACGTTCCATCTTCAGCTTCACTGCGTTTGTCCGCGCCCAGAGCCAGGTACCGTTCTGGTATCTGGCGGTATGGTCAGAGTCGGCGCCATCCCCGGATCGCGCTCGGGTATCGAACGTGGTTTCGCCACGCTGCCTACGCTGGCCGGTCTGTGCGTGCTCGCCGCTGTTCGCGCGCGCTGTGCCGGGGCCTCACCGCGTTGCCTCCTCACTCGCGTGAGAAGGACTGGCGGTCGTCGGTGCGTTCCTGCTGATGTGTGCCTATGGTCCCGGCCCTCTCGATCGATGGGCCGCCAACACCGGGACGGCCCTTCACCAGCGGCGAGTGATCCTGGGTCCGCTGCGCTGGCCGGACGCCTGTTGCCGCTCATCCGTAAAGTTGGCGACACTCAGGCCCGCATTCCCTCCGTCACCCCGGCGTTGTTAATGGAGATGGTTGGTTGCGAATCATCGTTGTTGATGATTGCTTCACCCAGGTCGTCGCTGGTCGTCGCATTGGTTGGGCTAACCAGGCCAACGACGAACCTCTCGTTCGGTTCAAAGGTTGTGTCGCCATTGATGGTTACGTTGATAGTGGTTGAGAGCTGGCCCGGTGTGATCGTTGCCGTTCCGTTGGCCGTCTCGAAATCTATGCCCGCATCAGCCGTATTGCCTCCGGTCAGGTAGTTCACGGTTATCGTCTGACTGCTCGCATTGGTTAGAGAAACCGTAAAAGTCGCCGTGGACGTTCCCGAGTTGCCTTCCGTCACTGTCACATCGTTGATCGAGATCGTAGGCTGAGTGTCGTCGTTAGTGATCGTGCCCAGGCCTTGAGCGTCAGACACCGTGGCGTTAGTTGCGCCCGTCAGGTTCACGAGGAACGCTTCATTCGGTTCGAACTCGAATCGCCATTCACCAACACATGGAAGTGCTGTGTTGTCGTGCTCGGGCTGAACGTCAGTGGCGTACTTGCCACACTGGCGTAATCGGAGTCAGCAGTAGTTCCCGTGCTATCTGCAGTTGCCGCATTCACTGTGATCGTTTGCGATGAGGAGTTCGACAAGGTCACGATGAAGTCGTAGTCGGTGGTGCCGGCTTGGCCTTCATTGTGAGTCACGTCAGTGATTGAGATCGTAGGCTGAGTATCGTCGTTAGTGATCGTGCCCAGGCCCTGATTGTCAGAGATCGTTGCGTTCGTCGGAGTCGTCAGGTTCACGAGGAACGCTTCATTCGGTTCGAACTTCGAATCGCCATTCACCAACACATGGAAGTGCTGTGTTGTCGTGCTCGGGCTGAACGTCAGTGGCGTACTTGCCACACCGGCGTAATCGGAGTCAGCAGTAGTTCCCGTGCTATCTGCAGTTGCCGCATTCACCGTGATCGTTTGCGATGAGGAGTTCGACAAGGTCACGATGAAGTCGTAGTCGGTGGTGCCGGCTTGGCCTTCATTGTGAGTCACGTCAGTGATTGAGATCGTAGGCTGAGTATCGTCGTTAGTGATCGTGCCGAGGCCTGATTGTCAGAGATCGTTGCGTTCGTCGGGTCGTCAGGTTCACGTTGAACGTCTCGTTCGACTCGAAGGTCGTGTCGCCGTTCACCGTTATGTTCACCGGTTGTGACGTTTGCCCGGGCGTAGAACGTTACGGTTCCCGGAACTGCTTCACGTAATCACTTCCAGCAGTCGCCGAGTTGTCCGCTGTTGCATAATTTACGGTAACCGTTTGGTCGTAGGCGTTTGACAACGACACGATGAAGCCCGCGGTACTCGTGCCACTATTTCCCTCTGTTACCGACACGTCGTTGATCGAGATGGTCGGAATTGCTGGTTGCGCATGTCGTCGTTGTTGATTATGCCGATTGCCTGATTGTCGCTAATCGTCGCATTCGTTGGCGCAGTGAGATTGACGAAGAAAAATTCGTTTCCTTCAAACTCCAGATCGCCATTGACCGTTACGTTCACGGTTGTGGACAGCGAGCCCGGCGTAATGGTCGCGGTGCCGCTGGTGGCCACAAAGTCAATGCCCGAGGTTGCCGTGTCACTCGCGGTCGCGTAGTTAACGGTTACGGTTTGAGTGGTGGCATTTGATAAGGACACAGTGAAGACGGCGGTGGTTGTCCCCACGTTTCCTTCCGTCACGGCGACATCGCCGATTGAGATTGTGGGTTGCGTATCATCGTTGATAATCGTGCAAACACCCTGACTATCACCTATCGTGGCATTTGTCGGGGTCGAGAGGTTGACGTTGAAGGTCTCGTTTGGTTCAAGAGTCGTGTCCCCGTTGACCGTCATAACGACGTCTTTAGAAGTTTCACCCGGCTGAAAAGTCACAACTCCGCTACGAGCCTGGTAGTCAGAAGGCTCAACGGCGGTGTTGTTGGCGGTGCCGTAGTTCACCGTCACTACCTGCGAACTGGCGGGCGAGAGAAGTACGGTGAAATTGGCGAAGGTCAGGCCAGAGTTGCCTTCAGTGATCGAAACGTTATTGATTGCCAGCGTGGACCCGCCGGAGTATTGCACGCGAAAGACCGAGCCGGTCCCGCGTGCCAGGTAGTACAAGCTGCCGTCGTTGGCCACCTGAATATCAACCGGCGAAGAAATGCCTGTGGCAAAGCCGGTGGCGGCGCCAGTGGCCGGGCGGGCTGAGCGGATCAATTGTTTTCATCCAGCCACCGCAGAAGTCGGCTAAGAAATACTTGCCGAGATACTCGGCGGGGAATGTCGCCGTGGTCGGATTGTAGAAAGCGCCGCCCGTGATCGCGCACTCCGAGGCGGTAGCTGACGAGTATTGATAGATGGGATTCGTCATGCCTGCAACGCCGCAAGCGCCTTCGCAGCCGGCGCCCCAGCCGTAGTTCGCTCCGGCAGTTGCCGAGGTTGACCTCTTCCCAGGTGCCTTCGCCCACGTCGTTGATATGCATCCGTCCGGTGCCCTGCTGAAAACTGAACGTGAACGGATTGCGCAACCCGACTGCCCAGATCGCGCGATTGTTGCCGGTGGGAGAGCCAACGATATTCGGAAACGTAGTCGGATTGTCCGCGGGAATCGTGCCATCCGAATTGATTCGCAGCATCTTGCCCAATCGGTTGTTGATCGATTGCGAGTTTGACGAGTTCGCGTTTTCGCCCACTGCAATGTAGAGCTTGCCGTCAGGACCAAAATGTATGGCGCCGCCGTTGTGGTTCGTCGCGCCGCTGAGGTTATCGAGATCAAGCAGCACCGTCTTCGCTGCCCACCTACGGCGATATCTTCGTTCGCAATGTCAGCGGTGAAGCGACTGACGCGATTGTGAGTTGCTGGGGTCGTTGCCGTGTAGTAGCACATAGACGAAACGATTCGTTGCATAGTTCGGGTCGAAAGCCACACCTAACAGACCCTCGTTCGCCGCTGGCAGTTGACGTTGAGACTGTGGTGAACGGAGTCGCCAGCAGTGCGCCGTTCTTAATAACGCGCAGAGCTCCGCTTTGCTGACATACAAAGACGCGCGTGTCGGGATGGACGGCCATCGCGGTTGGATTGGTAAGACCGTTGATCTGCGTCTCGTTGAAGCCGGACGGCAACGTCGCCAGGATATCGTTGTTATTGATGAGACCCACGCCCTGGTTGTCGCTGATGGTGGCGTTGGTCGGGTTCGTTAGATTGACGAAGAACGTTTCGTTCGGCTCTTCTAGCGTGTCACCGTTGACGGTTATCGAAACGGGTTGCGATGTCTGGCCCGGCGTGAAGGTGACTGTGCCGCTCGCGGCGACGTAATCAGAACCCGCGGTTGCCAGACCGTCGGCAGTCGCATACTGGACGGTGACGGTATCCGTGCTCGTGGCGGAAAGCGTCACGTTGAAGTTTGCGGATGTGGTGCCGCATTGCCTTCGGTGAGGTCACATCGTTGATGGCAATGCTTGGCAGCGGTGGTCCCTGATCCGGACCCTGAACTTGAAATTGGATTGGCGCTCCGGTCTTAAAGAAGCCGATTGTCGCATTCACCAGCCGCGGGCGGACGATCCGAATCGAAACCGGAAGTTATACATGGTGCCCCAGCGGATCGCATTCGCGTTTGGGTTTTGGGCCAGGGTTTCCGAATGTCCAGGTCATGGAATTGGAGGTCAGCGTCTGAGTCCAGGGCGCGCTGCTGTATCCGGCATTTCCCACGGTGCCATCGTTGGCCCAGGCAGGGTGCTGCGGCGGTGCATGAAATCCGACGTTGGTAATCGAAGTGCCCGCGCCTAAAGGAATGCTGAACGATTGAATCGCGCGATCCATGTTCTGGTTATAAATCGCGTATTCGTAATGCCAAACTCCAGGCGAAGGGTTGGTCACCTTGTAGCCGACGAATCCGATGCCGTCGTTCGCCGGGATCCGGCTGAAAATCATTAACACTCGCGCCGGTCCAGGCAACGATCGCAGCCTTCGAGCGCACCGTCGAACCGACGGCGGCAAAGGTGAAACTCGTCGTGCCGCTTACCGAGTACTGACGATAAGAGACATTGTTACCCATGTTGCATTCGCCGGGATGGGCCACGCACCAGGCATACTCATGCGGCGTGACGTATTGCGCTTCGGCAAAATAAGTCGCGCCCGGATTCAGCGTGGTGTTCAGGTCACTCATTTCCACCAGAATCCGGTGCGCAGGGCCGGTGTGCGAGTGTCCCGTGTGGTTGTTTGGCGGCGTAGCCGAATCTCCGCGCGGGTAGGCGCCGGTAAAAGGATTGATCCAGGCGCGCGAACCAAGACTGTTGCCGCTGCTGCCGGAATTCAAACTCGCGGTGTAAGGATCCGAGCAGCCGGAGCCCAGCGTAGTGCTGGCAGTGGGAACGCAGCCAAAGCCGCAGATGTTTTGTTGCAAGGCAGTGAACGCATGCTTCACTGACGATTGCCCAACCTGTTCAAAACGATCATTGTTAGCCGGCGCCACCACTCATGCGGTAGAGATTCTGCGGAATCACCGGATGGTCGTTGGCTGGCAACGCCAGCCAGTTCAGCGGCACAACGCCGGCATTGCAGGAATCAGTTCCCACGGCGAGTCCAACCTGGGTTCCGCTACTGGTACCGAGTTGGGCCAAACCGGAGAGATCTCCGACGATGACATCGGGCCCCGGAACCGTGCCCGCTAACGCTCCCGAAGGCGGCATCACTGAGGACGTGGCTTGGCCGTTGACCACCTGCGTGATTTCGATCGCACGCATGTTGGCGGTAATGGAAATCGTTCCCACAACCGTTCCCGCATCAGCAGGACGCTTGAGCGCAGTCGCAAACTCTTTTGAAAGCAGCAGTCTTCCTTTATTGATGCCGAGCAAGTGTTCGTTAGCAGCGTAATCGAATTGATGTCCTTCAATGTTGAAGAAGATGAAGCCCGTTTTCGCGTCGCGAACGACGAGTTCATAAGCTTCACCCCAGGCGGTGCTTTCAATCATCAGTTGCTGGTATGACGCGCTTAGACCTGCTGGTAGACTGGCCGGAACGATTGCCGCGCTTTGCGGTGTGAGAGTCATTGAGCCGGGCTCGAGACCGCGCAAGTCACCGTTAAAGGCAAGAGCCGTGAAGAACGAATTCGGCGTCACATCGAAACGCAACGTGCTGGTTTGCGACCTGGACCTGTTACCGTTTAGCCGCTTGAGATCGACGTCCAGCGCGACGTTGCCACTGGCGACGATCATTTTTCCAGAGTTCCGGTTTGGGTGTCAGGGCCTTCCTGGTGGGGCCGGATCGATTTGTCCGAGCTGTTACTAACGAGGAAGAGAGAAATCAGAGCGGTCAGGATTGCCTTCAACATCAAGTTGGATCTCCATTATTCCCACGACGGCAGGATTATGAACAAAGACGGCAAGTTTAGACGTAGCACGCCGCTAAAGGCAACAGGTTTCAACAGTTCGTCGGGTGCTATGATCAAATCGAGTATAAAATGCCACACGCTGTGGGGCGGAATTCCTGAAACATGAAAGTGGATGTACAAGCAAGGACGTGAAGAAACCGAGGTCGATTCCGCTCCCCGTCTTCAAAACTTCGCCGGTTCAGGAAAGCGGCATTCGCCAATCACGGACCAGCCGCTGGCGCGCCGCCGCCCTCATAGTTCTTAACCTGCTGATGATCGCGCACTTCATTCAGTGGCAGGTCACCGGCACGACGCATTTCGCCTATCGAACCTTCTGAAACGATGTACGCTCCAACGGGGCGCGATCAATGCGGGTCTGATCTTCTTCTCTCTGGCAATTCTGGCGACGCTGATCTTCGGACGGTTTGTCTGCGGCTGGGGCTGTCACATTGTTGCGCTGCAGGACTTCTGCGCGTGGTTATTGAAGAAGCCCAGTACGCAGTGCCGCCGACATGCCAGCGACGGCAAGTCCGGTGACCAGTCTCGCGGACCGGCCGCTCCAGCTAGCGGTCCGAGAGCCTGCGAAGATTGCTCTAAGCGGCGCGAGAGCGCCGCGGCACGCTGAGCCACAGATCCGCAGCGGGATTCGGCGGCATGCTTGGCGGCGCCCGCGGGCACGTCCGATTGCACGAGCGTCGAGGAGCGCGCGTCAGGAACGTGTAGTCGCCCTCGACCGCCATCAGCCCGATCAGGATCAGCAGGCACAGCGGCGGCACCAGGATCGCGAGCTTGAGCGCCAGGCGCTCCCAGTTCATGTGCATGAAGATCGCGACGATGAAGCCCGCCTTCAGCAACATGAACAGGATGATCAGGCGCCCAGCGCAGTATGCCGTGCAGGTGGAAGTAGTCCACCGCGTACGAGAACGCGCTCAGCACGAACAGCAGCAGCCAGATCCACAGGTAGATCGCTGATCGGGTGCTGCTGGCCTTCGTGCGCGGACCATGCTGCCCCCTCACCAGAGATAGAAGAACGCGAAGATGAACACCCAGACCAGGTCGACGAAGTGCCAGTACAGGCCGGCGATCTCGACGATCTCGTAGTTGCCCTTGCGCTCGTAGTCGCCGCGCCAGACCTTCAGCGCGACGATCACGCAGGTAGATCACGCCGGCCGACACGTGCAGGCCGTGGAACCCGGTGATCATGAAGAAGCTCGAGCCGAACTGCGCGCGCGCCCATCGGGTTGCCCCAGGGTCGCACGCCTTCGTCGACGATCAGCTTGGTCCACTCGAAGGCCTGCATGCCGACGAACGTCGCGCCGAAGCCGGCGGTGATCAGCATCAGCGCCGCGGTGCTTGCACGCGGTTGCGCCGGTAGCCGAAGTTGACGGCCATCGCCATCGTGCCGCTGCTGCGTGATCAGGATGAAGGTCATGATCGCGATCAGGATCAGCGGGATGTGGTTGCCGCCGATCGTGAGCGCGAAGACCTCGCTCGGGTTCGGCCACGGCACGGTGGTCGAGATCCGCACGTGCATGTAGCGACGGTCAGGAAGCAGCGAGAAGATGAAGGTGTCGCTGAGCAGGAAGATCCACATCATCGCCTTGCCCCATGGCACGACGAACGCCTGCTTGTCGGACGCGAAATCGCTGGCGACGCCCGGCAGACCGGGCGTCAGCCCGGCAGGTTGCACAACGCTCGTCGCTACCTCAACTGACATATGACCTGCGCCGACGTCGGAATCAGGTCTGCAGCAGCAGTGCCGAACAGTACCAGCCAGACCAGCAGCAGGTAAGTGCCAGTACACGGTGCAGAGCTCGACGCTGAGCCGCGACGGCTTCGGGACCGGCGACCGCTCGACCATGCCGCAGCCGCGGTCGTGCGTCCACGCGACGAGGCCGCCGACGCAGGTGCACGGCGTGCACGCCCGTCAGCAGGTAGAACGCCGCGTTCGCGGGATTGCCGGCCGCGTAGTAGCCGGCCGCCTGCAGCTGCCGCCACGCGGTGCACTGGCCGACGAGGAACGCCGCGGCGAACACGCCGCCGAGCAAGCCACGCGCAGCTGCGTGCGGCGCGCATCGCCGCGGTTCGGCCGCGCGGCGCGCCCACTGCATGCTGCACGCTGCCGAGCGCGAGCAGCGCCGTGTTGATCCACAGGACCGCGGCTCGGCGAGCGGACTGCCAGTCGTCGGCGCGACACGCCGTGCGCGCGGACCGTGGTCCCATGCGCATCCAGTAACCCGTGATGACAGAGCGCGAAGAACGAGCGTCAGCGACCGCGAGCAGGACCCACAGGCCGATGCGCGCCGGCGGCGGGGCCAGCATGCCATGCGCCGCGCGGATCCGCGGTCGTCTGCGAGCCTGAGCTTCCCACGGTCGCGCCGTCAGCCGGCGGACCGATCAGCCACCAGACTGACGATGCCGGTCGCGAGGCAGCAGGTCGATGGCGACGCCTGTCAGCTCACGCTTCAGTGCCCAGCCGTGCCCATGTCGCGTGGCCGCGGCGTGGAGCCTGCCGGCGCGCCGCCGGACCGGCGGCTGGTTCTGCGGCACGAAATCATCCTTGCGGCCCGGCACGCCGTACTCGTAGGCCCAGCGATAGACGACCGGCAGCTCCGGCCCCCAGTTGCCGTGCTTCGGCGGCGTGTCGGGCGTGAACCATTCGAGCGTCGTCGCACGCCACGGATTGCCGCCGGACGGCTTGCCGTGCTTCAGGCTCCAGAACAGGTTGAACAGGAAGCATCATGCTGCGGCCGCGCGACGATGAACGCCGCCGTGCTGATGATCCTCGTTCATCGTGTGCACCGGATCGCGGAATGAAATACGTGTCGCCGAGCGCGTAGTAGCGGCGCGGCACGCCGAGGATGCCGAGGTAGTGCATCGGCAGGTAGATCGCGTAGGTGCCGAGGAACGTGATCCAGAAGTGGATCCGGCCCATCGTGTCGTCGAGCATCCGGCCGGTGACCTTCGGGTACCAGTGATAGATCGCGCCGAACACGACCAGGATCGGCGACACGCCCATCACCATGTGGAAGTGCGCGACGACGAAGTACGTGTCCGACAGCGGCACGTCGACGGTGACGTTGCCGAGGAACAGGCCCGTCAGGCCGCCGTTGATGAACGTGAACACGAACGCGATCGCGAACAGCATCGGCACGGTCAGGTGGATGTCGCCGCGCCACAGCGTCAGGACCCAGTTGTAGACCTTGATCGCCGTCGGCACCGCGATGATCAGCGTCGTCGTGGCGAAGAAGAAGCCGAAGTACGGGTTCATGCCGCTCACGTACATGTGGTGCGCCCAGACGACGAAGCTCAGCACGCCGATCGCGAGGATCGCCCACACCATCATGCGGTAGCCGAAGATGTGCCGCCGCGCGTGCATGCTGATCAGGTCGGAGACGATGCCGAAGGCCGGCAGCGCGACGATGTACACCTCGGGGTGGCCGAAGAACCAGAACAGGTGCTGGAACAGCAGCGGGCTGCCGCCGCTGTGCACCGGTCTGCCTCGCCCATCGACACGAGCGCCGGCATGAAGAAGCTGGTGCCGAGCGTTGCGATCGAGCGTCATCATGATCGCGCTCACGAGCAGCGCCGGGAAGGCGAGCAGGGCCGAGGATCGTGGCCATGAAGATGCCCCAGACCGACAGCGGCATGCGCATCAGCGTCATGCCGCGGCAGCGCGCCTGCAGCACCGTCGATGACGTAGTTCAGGCCGCCCATCGTGAAGCCGACGATGAAGATCGCGAGCGACACCAGCATCAGCGTGATGCCCCAGTCGCGACCCGGCGTGCCTGGCAGGATCGCCTGCGGCGGATAGAGCGTCCAGCCGGCGCCGGTCGGGCCGCCCGGCACGAAGAAGCTCGCGACCAGCACGAGCACCGCGAGCAGGTAGACCCAGTAGCTGAGCATGTTCAGGTACGGGAACACCATGTCGCGTGCGCCGCACATCAGCGGGATCAGGTAGTTGCCGAAGCCGCCGAGGAACAGCGCGGTGAGCAGGTAGATCACCATGATCATGCCGTGCATGGTGACGAACTGGTAATAGTCGTTCGGCGCGATGAACTGGAACGTGTCCGGGAAGCCGAGCTGCATCCGCATCAGCACCGAGAGCGCGAGCGCCACGAGGCCGATCGCCGATGGCCGTCGATCGCGTACTGGACCGCGATGACCTTGTGGTCCTGGCTCCAGATGTACTTCGTGATGAAAGTCTGCGGATCGTGCAGGTGTGCGTGTTGGTCCGCGATCGCAACGTAAGCCGTCTAGACGCTCCCGTCACCGGCGCCGGCGAGCACCGTGGTCGCACGTCCGACAGCGCGGTGCATCGGACCCTGTTCAGTCGTCAGGCTGTTGATGTACGCGACGAGGTCCGCGGTCGCCCGCTGACCGTCATGCAGCGGCATTCTGAGCGCCATAGAAGGTCCTGCGGATGCCGGCCACGCAGTTGCCGCCCCTGGAAGTTCTCCGAGCTGCCTGGCGAGGTACCAGTCGCTCATGCCCGGCGAGCCGCGGCGCGTTCGTCGACCAGACGCCCTGCCGTCCTCGCCGTGACTGGCGTCAGCGCACGTCGTGAAGAGCGTCTGGCCGCGGTCGATATCGTCCATTCAGCGTCGACGTCGTCGCGCTCGTCGCGGCAGCGTCGCGATGTAGCGCGACGACATCGTCGACACCCTGTCGTCGTCGAGCGTCGAGGCCATCGGCACCATCTGCGCGGCGAATCGTCTCGCCCGGCGATCCGAGCCGCGGACGCCCTGCTTGAAGTTGTCGCAGCTGGCGCGCGAGGTACCAGCCGCGCTGGCCCGCGAGCTTGGCGCGTTCAGCGTCTCGATGCGCCTCGCCTGTGCGCCAGCCGTGGCATGCGTACAGTCGCGAACAGCGCGTCGCCCGGTCGCGTTGCCTGCGGGCGACCGCCGGAGTGCCTGCGAGCGAACGTCGGCTGGGCCGCGTGCCACGTCGCGGTACTGCTCCGGCGTCGTCGACCACGACCGCGGCCCCGCATCGCGAAGTGCGCGATGCCGCAGAGCTCCTCGCAGCAGCATCGTCGTAAGCGCCGGTGCGCGGTCGGCGTGAGCCACAGGTAAGTGATCATTCCCGGCACGAGGTCCATCTTCACGCGGAACTCGCGGCACGGTGAAGTTGTGCAGCACGTCCTTCGAGCGCAGCAGCACCTTGACCGGCCGTGTCGATCGCCAGGTGCAGCCCAGGCTCCGGCGACCAGCATCGTCGTCCTGCCCTTTCGGGTCGTTCGGGTCGACGCCGAACGGGTTTTCCGGCGATACGAGCGGCGCATCGTCGCGCTCCGAGCTTCGCCGTCGTCGCCGGGCAAGCCGGTAACTCCACGTCCACTGCTGGCCGACCGCCTCGATGCTGGTGGCGTGCCTTCGGGCACCGTCGATGAACTTCGCCCAGACCGCGAGAGCCCGGGCGCGAGCATCGCGACGACGCCGACCGGTAGTCACGATCGTCAGGATCCATTCGAGCTGTTGATTCTCCGGCTCGTATTCGGCGCCGCTGCTCGCGTTCCTTGCGGTGGCGGTACGCGGTACGACCGCGTACGCCATGAACAGGTTCACGGCGACGAACACGACGCCGGTGACCCAGAAGGTCAGGTCGACCGTGTCGATCCATCATGCGACCAGTTCGACGCGATCGGCGTGAACCACCACGGACTCAGGAAGTGGAACGCCAACGTGCCGAACACCGAGCAGGACCAGAGCACGATCGCGACGGCCATTCGTCTCATGACCTCCGCTATGCGCGCGCTTGCCCGGCAGCTCCGCGCTGGCACCGCGTTGCGACCGTGCTGAACGGGTTGACGAAGTGGCTGTCGACGCGCGACGAACTCGGCCTCGGGGTGGCGTTCGCCCATCATGCGCCAGCACTGCGCCCTCCTTCTCCTTGAGCGCATAGATCAGGATCAGGTATTTGCCGGCGTCGGGGTCGTCGTGGAACCGCTCGAGCTTCTTGTTCTCGGTCGCGACGCCGACGCGAGCCCGCCTTCCCACGCACCGAACAGCGTCGCCACCGCGACGATGAAGTAGCGAGACAAAGCTCAGGCACGCGAACGTTCTCGCCGAACGGTTGGAAGTGCCTGAGCAGTTAGACGCCGACCAGGCTTCACCAGGAAGCCAGACGGCTGCGCCGATCAGCCCGTCGCGGATGAGGTCAGCGTCTCGAGGTAGTTGCTCGAGTGGATGTGCTGCTTCTTGAGCCCGGACTCGTCGCGCGAGATCACGTGCAGGAAGAAATCGTCGATGCCGACTCTCGGTGCAGGTCGTCCGAGATGTCGGTGGTGCGCTCTTCAGCGCTGAGGCGCCAGGGTAATAAGAGGCATTTCATGCTGGTCCCCGCTGGCTACGAACAGTATTCCGGCGCGCGGGGAAACTTCCCAACGCCCTGTTTTAAAGCTAGTTTTTTGCCTTTTTCTGCGGCTTCGGCGGCGCGGGCGGCTTGCCGCGCGCGCCGCCGGCTCAGCCTCGCCCCAGATCCACGCGAGCACTCGAAGCTGAACAGCGTGATCGCGACGAGCGCGTGAACGGCGACGCCGGCAGCCAGATCGGCATGGTCTCGAGGGTCAGAGGCGGGATCAGGATATAGCCGATGAGCGCCACCACGGCGCCGATCAGCGCGCCGATTGGCGAAAGGACGACGGCGCCTCCACGCAACCATCCATAGCAGCAACGAGGCCCATCACCAGGAGCGGTCGTAACAAATTCTATAGTCATCATCTCAAAAACTGTAACAGATGGTATGGGTCGTGACCACACGCTCAAACCGCGCACTTTCTTCTTGCAGTGCGGCAACATAGCGCGTCGAGACTCGGCGTGGACTTCGATCGATGACGACTGCGTTTTTTATCACCGGCACCGCACACCGGCGTGGGCAAGACGTGCGTCGCGGTCGTCACTGATGCGCGTGCTGCGTCAACGCGGACACGCGGTCTGTGGCTTAAAGCCGGTCGCAAGCGGTGCGACGCGCGAAGCGCGGGGCTTCGCAACGCAGATGCCACTGGCGCTGATGAGCGAGAGCACGCGCGCGCTGTCCTACGAGCTCGTGAATCCGTACTCGCTTCGAGCTCCGCGATCGCGCCGCACATCGCCGCGATCTCGGAGACGCACGTGATCGGGATGATCGACGCCCTCGAGCATTGGTACCGACGCGCGGCCGCCGGCTTCGACTTCGCGATCGTCGAAGGTGCGGGCGCGGTGGAGACTGCCGTTGCATCCAGACGGCTTCCTGAGCGATTTCGCCGAACGCCCTGCAGATGCCGGTCCTGCTGGTCGGGGCTCCGTCTCGGCGTGCCTCAATCACGCGCGGCTCACGCTCGAGGCGATCGAGCATGGGGGCGGTGCCGGTTTGCCGGCTGGATCGGCAATCGGGTCGATCCGGAGTTCGCGCCGCTGCCGGCCAGCACGCTGCGGCGCTCGAGCGGTTTGCTGCGGCGCCCCCGCGCTCGCGATCGTCGAGCACATGGCGGTGCCCGACGCGGCAACTGCCGAGCGCGCGATCGACGGTCCAGCGCGCTGCACGCCGCACCTTGCGACGTGACTTCAGGATGTGCGCTTTGCTGCTCTCCCGGCATGGTATTTCCCACGCTGGTATGCGGCGGTTAAACTGCGCGGCTCCTTATCGATGAAATCCTCCCGGGTCGGCGCGGTGGCAGGTCGCGCGGCCAGCCCTGCAACGAACAGGCGCCGGTCGTATGACCGGCGGCTGGACGAATCTTACGGGAGTTACGGAAGCAATGAGAGACCTTCGAGGACGCCGTTGCGCTCGGTGCCGCGCTCAGCGTCGTCTCCAGCCCGGCGCTCGCCGCCTGGAACCTGAACCTCCGGGTCGGGGTCACCGAGCTGAGCCGCGAGATCTATCACCTGCACATGCTGATCCTCTGGATCTGCGTGGTCATCGCGGTTGGCGTGTTCTCGGCTCATGATCTATTCGATCGCCACGTTCCGGAAGTCACAGGGCGCCGTAGCCGCCAAGTTCGACTCACAGCACGACCGCCGGAAATCGTCTGGACGATCATCCCGGCGTTCATCCTGATCGCGCATGGCGATCCCGGCGGCCGGACGCTCGATCAAGATCGACGACACGCAGGACACGCGAGCTGACGCATCAGGTCACGCGGCTACCAGTGGAAGTGGCAGTACGAGTTCGTCGGCCACGAACGTCTGCTTCTTCTCCACGCTCGCGCGCGCCGAGCGACACGGCGCGCCAGCTCGCACTCGGGCATCGATCCCGCCACGCGTCCAGAACTACCTGCTCGACGTCGACCACCCGCTGCGTCGTGCCGGCAGGGCGTCAAGGTCGCGCGTACTGCTCACCGCCGGCGACGTGATCCACGCGTGGTGGGTGCCGGCCTTCGGCATGAAGAAGGACGCGATTCCCGGCTTCATCAACGAGCTCTGGTTCAACGCCGACAAGGCCGGCACGTACCGCGGCCAGTGCGCGGAGCTCTGCGGCCGCGACCACGGCTTCATGCCGATCGTCGTGGACGTCCGCAGCCGAAGGCTGAGTTCGACGCAGTGGCTGCGAGCAGCAGCAGGCGCGCGCAGACGAGCGGCCGGCCGCGGTGCCGGTGGCCGGACGGTGTTGCCGATCGATCCTGCGACGACTGCTGACGTCGCCAGCACGGAGCAATGACATGCAGCGACGACGCAGACTGCACACGCACACGCCGCCGACGCGCCACGAGCACCACGACGATCACGGCCCGGCGAAGGGCATGGCGCCGGTGGCTCTACGACCACGAACCACAAGGACATCGGCACGATGTACCTGGTGTTCAGCCTGCGTCATGTTCTTCATCGGCGGCTCGATGGCGATGGTGATCCGCGCCGAGCTGTTCAAGCCGGGCCTGCAGCTCGTCGATCCCGGTTCTTCAACACGATGACCACGATGCACGCGCTGGTCATGATCTTCGGCGCCGTCATGCCGGCGCTGGTCGGGCCTCGCGAACTGGATGATCCCGCTGCAGGTCGGCGCGCCCGACATGGCGCTGCCGCGCATGAACAACTTCAGCTTCTGGATCCTGCCGTTCGCGTTCACGCTGCTGATCCTGTCGCTGTTCGTGCCCGGCGGCGCGCCGGCCTGGCGGCTGGACGCTGTATCCGCCGCTGGTGCTGCAGGGCGGCGACGCGCTTCCCGATGCGCGATCTTCGCCATCCACCTGCATGGGCGCCTCGTCGATCATGGGCGCGATCAACGTCATCGTGACGATCATGAACATGCGCGCGCCGGGCGTGACGCTGCTCAACATGCCGCTGTTCGTGCTGGACGCTGGCTGATCACCGCCTACCTGCTGATCGCCGTGATGCCGGTGCTCGCGGGCGCGGTGACCATGCTGCTGACCGATCACTTCTTCGGCACCAGCTTCTTCTGCGGCTGCGGGCGGCGGCGATCCGGTGATGTTCCAGCACATCTTCTGGTTCTTCGGGCACCCCGAGGTCTACATCATGATCCTGCCGGCGTTCGGCATCGTCTCGGAGATCATCCCGACGTTCTCGCGCAAGCCGCTGTTCGGCTACGACGCGATGGTGTACGCGACGGCGTCGATCGCGTTCCTGTCGTTCATCGTCTGGGCGCACCACATGTTCACGGTGGGCATGCCGCTCGCCGGGCGAGCTGTTCTTCATGCTGTCGACGATGCTGATCGCCGTGCCCACCGGCGTGAAGGTGTTCAACTGGACCGCGACGATGTGGAAGGGCTCGCTCAGCTTCGAGCCGCCGATGCTGTTCGCGCTGGCGTTCCTGTTCCTGTTCACGATCGGCGGCTTCTCGGGCCTGATGCTCGCGATCGTGCCGGCCGACTTCCAGTACCACGACACCTACTTCGTCGTCGCGCACTTCCACTACGTGCTGCGTGCCGGGCGCGATCTTCGCGATCATGGCGGCGTGTACTACTGGCTGCCGAAGTGGACCGGCCACATGTACGACATGAAGCTCGCCAAGCTGGCACTTCTGGCTGTCGGCGATCTTCGTGAACGTGCTGTTCTTCCCGCAGCACTTCCTCGGGCTCGCCGGCATGCCGCGCCGCATCCCCGACTACTCGACGCAGTTCGCCGACTGGAACATGGTGTCGTCGATCGGCGCGTTCGGCTTCGGTCTGTCGCAGCTGCTGCTCCCGTGACATCATCTGGAAGTGCGTGCAGAGCGGCTCGCCAGGCCACGGCCGCGTCTGGGAGAGGCTCGCACGGTCTCGAGTGGGAGCTGTCCTCGCCGCCGCCGTACCACAGCTGGACCGAGCCGCCGTCACGCGAAATCATCGCGCGCGGCGTGCAGCACTGAGCGATGGACGGCGATGACGCCCGATGAAATCAGCGAGCGGCGCGCGAGGCGCGCCGCTCGGCGTCATCTGCTGGGGCTCGTCGCCTGTCGCGGCGTTCGTCGCGTCCATCGTCACGTCATGGCGGCGCAGAACGTGGCCATGCACGCGCGGCAGGCAACCGGAAGCTCACGCTGAAGCTCCTGCGGCTTCGCGCTCGGCAGCTTTCGCGTTCGGCTTTGCGCTGGTTCCGCTGTATGACGTGTTGTGCGACATCACCGGCTTCGGCAACCAGAAGGCGCTTGCCGAGCAGCGCCTGACGGTCGAGCGCCTGACGACAGCGCACCATCACCGTCGATTTCGTCGCCGACCTGCCGTCGGTTGGCAACTGGGAATTCCGCCGCTCGTGGCCTCGATGCAGATCCATCCCGGGCCGGCTCTACACGACCGAGTTCATCGCGCACAACCTCACCGGTCAGCGACACCGTGGCGCAGGCCGTGCCGAACATCGCACCGGGCCAGGCCGCGGGCTATTTCCGCAAGACCGAATGCTTCTGTTTCACGCCGCAGCAGTTCGCGGTCGAACGAGCAGCGGCCGATGGCCGTGCGCTTCGTGGTCGATCCTGCGATCCCGCGCTCGGTCGACCGCATCACGCTTTCGTACACTTTCTACGACGAGTCCACGCGAGTGGGCTCATTGAACTAAGCACAGGGATCTAACGATGTCAGACGCGCACGCCCACGCAGCCGAAAAGTATTACGTCCCCACGACGAGCAAGTGGCCGATCATCGCCTCGGCGTCGTTCTTCACGCTGTTGTTCGGCGCCGTGGCGCTGCTCAACCACTGGGCTCCGGCCTGTGGCTGGATGTGTGCCGGGCTTCGCGCTGGTGGTGTTCATGTTCATCGGCTGGTTCGGCGACCGTCATCGGCGAAAACCAGCAGGGCGTCTACGGCCTCGATGTCGACCGCTCGTTCCGCATGGGAATGATGTGGTTCATCTTCTCCGAGGTGATGTTCTTCGCCGCGTTCTTCGGCGCGCTGTTCTACGCGCGTTCGCTGTCGGTGCCGTGGCTCGGCGGCGAAGGCACCAAGGTCATCGGCAACGAGCTGCTGCATCCGCTGTTCGAAAACGCCTGGCCCACCAACGGCCCGGCGAAGCTCGGCCCGCGCGACAGACGGCAGCGTTCGAGATCATCCCGGCGTTCGGCCTGCCGGCGCTCAACACGCATCATCCTGCTGACGTCGGGCGTCACGGTCACCATCGCGCATCACGCGCTGCGTGCCGGCAAGCGCGGCATGCTCAACGTCTTCCTGCGCGCTGACCTTCGTGCTCGGGCTTCCTGTTCGTCTACCTGCAGGCGACGGAATACCGCCACGCGTACACGAGCTCGAGCCTGCACGCTCGGCACCGGCATCTACGGTTCGACGTTCTTCATGCTCACCGGCTTCCACGGTTTCCACGTGACGCTCGGCGCCATCATGCTGTGTCGTGCATCTGGCTGCGGACGCATGAACGGCCACTTCACGCCGCAGCGCCATTTCGCGTTCGAGGCCGTGGCCTGGTACTGGCACTTCGTCGGACGTGGTCTGGTTGGGCCTGTTCATCTTCGTCTACTGGATCTAGCCGGATACATCCGGGACTGCGAGAAGGGCGCCTCCGGGCGCCCTTTTCTTTGGTGAGCACTTGTTTACGTGAGCTTCGAGCGCGCCAGCACTATATTGGGCGCCAACTCTGGAAGTCTCGAGGTCCCTGCCATGCCGCGACTGACCTGCCTGATCCTGATTCTGCTGGCCGGATGCGCGAAGCAGCCCGCCGTCGAAGCGCCGGGTCATGACCTCGTCGTTCGCGGCGGCTCGATTCTCGATGGTTCCGGCAGCGAGGTTACGTCGGCGACGTCGTCGTCGACGGCGATCGCATCGTCTACGTCGGCAAGTCGCGCGGCGACACCGCAAAGACCGTCATCGACGCCACGGGCAAGAGCGGTCGCGCCCGGCTTCATCAACATGCTGAGCTGGGCCGTCGACTCGTTGCTCGTCGATGGCCGCGTCGCAGAGCGATCTGCGGCAGGGCGTCACGCTCGAGGTTTTCGGCGAAGGCTGACTCGATCGGGCCGCTGACGCCGGAGATGAAAACGCTCGCGAAAGAACGCCAGACCGACATCAAGTACGACATCGCGTGGACGTCGCTGGGCGAGTACCTCGAACATCTGCAGATCGCGCGGCATCGCGCCGAACGTCGCGTCGCTTCGTCGGCGCCGCCACGGCGCGCATCAACGTGCTCGGCGAAGTCGACGCGATCCGCACCCACGCGCAGCTCGAGCAGATGCAGGCGCATCGTCCGCACCGGCGATGGAGGAAGGCGCGCTCGGCGTCGGTGCGTCGCTCATCTACGCGCCGGGCACGTTCGCGGAGACCGACGAACTCGTGGCGATCTCGTGCCGAAGCCGCGCGCTGCGGCGGCTCGTACATCGCGCACATGCGCAGCGAAGGCGATCGCCTGCTCGAAGCGGTGGACGAGACGATCGACGATCGCGCGTCGCGCGCAGATACCCGTCGAGATCTACCACCTCAAGGCCGCGGGCAAGTCGAACTGGGACAAGATCGACGCAGGTGATCGCGCGCATCGACAAGGCGCGCGGCGGAAGGTCTGCGCGTCACCACCGACATGTACACGTACACCGCGGGCGCGACCGGCCTCGACGCCGCGATGCCGACCTGGGTGCAGGACGGCGGACACGAAGCCTGGATGCAAGCGCCTGAAGGATCCGAAGATCCGCGCGCGTGTCATCGCGGAGATGCGCGCGCCCGGCAGAGATTGGGAGAACCTGCTCTTCGCCGCTGGCAGCGCCGACAACATGCTGCTCATCGGCTTCAAGACCGACAAGCTCAAGCCGCTGACCGGCAAGCGGTTGTCCGAAGTGGCGAAGATGCGCGGCAAGAGTCCCGAGGACACCGCGATCGACCTCGTGATCGAGGACGGCACGCGCATCGAGACGCGTGTATTTCCTGATGTCCGAAGACAACGTGCGCAAGCAGATCAAGCTGCCGTACATGAGTTTCGGATCGGATGCCGAATCGTCGGCGCCGGAAGGCGTGTTCCTGCAATCGAGCACGCACCCGCGCGCGTACGGCAACTTCGCGCGGCTTGCTCGGCCGTTACGTGCGCGATGAAAACTCATCTCGCTGCCGGAGGCCGTGCGCCGTCTCACGTCGTTGCCCGCGGGCAATCTCGCGCTCAAGCGACCGTGGCATGCTGAAGGCCGGCTATTTCGCGGACATCGTCGTGTTCGATCCAGCGACGATCCAGGATCACGCGACGTTCGAGAAACCCCAGCAGTTCTCGACGGGCGTATCGCACGTGATGATCAATGGCGGCGTCGCGCTGTCGAATGGCGAGCCGACCGGAAAGGCGACGGGCCGCGTCGTGCGTGGGCAGGGGCTGGAAGGGCTGGCCGGACGGTGGCTGCCGCGCCGCAGCGAGTGACTGGCCCGCGCGCTCCTGATGGCGTCGATCCTGCTCGCCGGGCCGGGGGAGATCGGCGCGACTTCACTAGATAGTCTGGAAACGGCGCACTCCGGTGCGCCGTTTTTTCGTCCCGTGAATATCATCGCGCGACTATCATCGCGCCATGGCTTCCATCCTCCTCATCGGTCCCGGCGCCATCGGCGCGACGCTGGCTGCATGGCTTGCGCAGGATGACCGCCACGATGTCGCCGTGGCGGCCGCGCACGTCTTTCGATTCCCTCGAGGTGCAGACCCCGGAAGGCGTGATCCGCGCCAAGCCACGCGTGTACACCGAGTTCAGCCAGGTCCGTCCTGTCGACTGGGTGTTGGTTGCCACCAAGGCCTACGACAGCGATGCGGCCGCTCTGTGGTTCCCGACAGCCTGTGGTCCGCGCACGCGAGTGGCCGTGATCCAGAACGGCGTCGAGCACGTCGCGAGGTTTCAGAAATACATCGAGCCCGCACGCATCGTGCCGGTGATGATCGACATGCCGGCGGATCGGTTATCCCCGGGACGCACGATCCAGCGCGGGCCCGCGCACATGGTGGTGCCGGCCGGCAGGAATGGCGCGGACTTCCTGCAGCTGTTCGCGCACACCAACTTCGATGCGAAATCCACCGACGACTTCGTTTCCGCGGTCTGGCGAAAATTGTGTCTCAACAGTTCTGGCGCCATCAGCGCGGTGCTGCTGGAGACTCTGCGGGCATCGTGCATCACGAGGGCGTGGCGGAAGCGATGCGAACCATCATCCGCGAGTGCATCGCGGTGGGCCGTGCGGAAGGGGCGAAGCTCGAAGACGAAATCGCCGATGACCTCATCGAACGCGCAAAGCGCGGCCCACGGGACGGCGCCAGCTCCATGCTGGCCGACCGCCGGGCCGGCAAGCCCATGGAATACGACGCTCGCAATGGTGTGATCGTCCGGCTTGGCCGGAAGCATGGAATCGCCGCACCCATGAATTCGCTCATGGTTTCTCTGCTCGAAGCCGCGCAGCAGAGGCTGAAAAATGGACCCTTTCGTTGTGTCCGTGCCGCGACTGAGATGTAGCGTCCGCGCATGGTATTGAGCACACCCGAGACGACGCGAACCGCGCCTTGCGCGGTCTGCGTTCGTTCGCGCTCCTGCTTCTTGCGGCCTAGCCGCACACACACACGCGCCACCAGTCGGCGCTGACAAGACTGGAACCCCGAAGACCCCCGCCCAACGCGGAGAAGTCGCGTCCGCGTCCGAGCTGAGTGACAGCCATGCTCGAAAGATCCTTCCAAGAAATACCGCCCGTTCCGCCCATCGACCTGCCGAACCGGCAGTGGCCGTCGCGCGCCAGCTAACTACGGTGCCGGTGTGGTGCAGCACCGACCTGCGCGACGGCAACCAGGCGCTGTTCGAGCCCATGAGCCGCGAGACCAAGAAGCGGCTGTTCAAGACGCTGTGTCGCGCGTGGGCCTCAAGGAAATCGAAGTGGGCTTCCCGTCGGCGTCGGATACGGATTTCCAGACCGTGCGCGATCTCATCGAGCAGAAGCTGATTCCCGACGACGTCACGCATCATGGTGATCACGCAGGCGCGCGAGGAGCTGATCCGCCGCACCGATCGAATCGCTTGCGCGGCGCGCGCCGCGCCATCGTGCACGTCTACAACGCCACGGCGCCGGTGTGGCGCCGCGTGGTGTTCGGCATGAGCGTGCCCGAGGTGATGCAGCTCATCACGAAGCAGGTCGGGCTGATCAAGCAGCTCACCGATGCGCAGCCCGAGACCGAGTGGGTGCTCGAGTATTCGCCCGAGACCTTCAGCATGACCGAGCTGCCCGTGGCGCTCGAAGCCTGCAACGCCGCGACGCGCGCCTGGGACGCGGGTCCCGGCCGGCCGATCATCATCAACCTGCCGACCACGGTCGAAAACGCGACGCCGAACATCTACGCCGACCAGATCGAGTGGATGTCGACGCGCCTGGAGCGCCGCGAGCACGTGGTGCTGTCGCTGCACACGCACAACGATCGCGGCACCGGCGTCGCCGCGGCCGAGCTCGGCATGCTGGCCGGCGCGCAGCGCGTCGAAGGTTGTTTGTTCGGCAACGGCGAGCGCTCGGGCAACGTGGACCTGGTGACGCTGGCGCTGAATTTCTATTCGCAGGGCATTCACCCGGGCCTCGACTTCTCCGACATCAACGCCGTGGCGCGCGCCGTGGAGCAAGCCACGCGCCTGCCCATCCATCCGCGCCATCCGTACGTCGGCGACCTCGTGTTCACGGCGTTCTCCGGCTCGCACCAGGACGCGATCAAGAAAGGCATGGCGGCGCAGAAGCCGGATGCGCTCTGGGAAGTGCCGTACATCCCGGTCGATCCGGCGGACCTCGGCCGCACCTACGACAGCGTCGATCCGCGTGAACAGCCAGTCCGGCAAGGGCGGCATCGCCTATCTTCTCGAACGCGACTACGGCGTCGTGATGCCGCGGCGCATGCAGGTGGAGTTCAGCGCGCTCGTGCAGCGCGAGATGGACATCGTCGGAAACCGAGATGACCTCGCAGCAGCTCTGGGCGCTGTTCGAGATCGACCTACCTCGCCACGGACTTCGAAGTGACCTATCACGCGCATCACCTGTTCGAGGAAGGCGACAAGCAGGGCATCGAGCTCGAGATGACGGTCGGCCGGAGCGCGCCGCAAGCTGCGCGGCGTCGGGCTCGGGTCCCATCGCGGCGACGGTGAACGCGCTCGCGCTGCCGATCCGCATCGACAACTACGAAGAGCGCGCGCTGCGCTCGGGCGCCGATGCGTCGGCGCTCGGCCATCGTCGAGGCAGCTCGCGAAGGGCATTCCGGGCATCCGTTACGGCGTCGGCCGTCGCAGCGAATCATCGCTACGGCGTCGGTTCTCCGCGGTGTTGATCGGCCGGCACGCTCGGCTGGAGCGTGAGCGCGCAAGCGCACCACATCCCAGAGCAGCCCGCGATGCATGCAGGCGGTGGCGATGAGCTGCGCCTGGGTGAAGTCGAGTCCGGCGAAATTGTAGGTCGTGTTGACGCGGATGCTTTCCACAGCCAGGCGCTCGACGCCAGCGAGCAGCAGATAGAGGCAGAACAGCCAGCCGGACGCGTATGCGATGCCTGCGCAGCCGCCAGAGCACCGCGAACGCGACGAAGCTCATGAGAACTTCATAGATCGGCGTCGGGATAGACGCCGGGCGTGCGGATCTCGATGCCGGTGATGTTGCCGTCGTAAGTTTGCGCCCAGAACCAGGTTGGCAGCCATCCGGGTTTGGCGGCGAGGTCAGCGGCGATGCCCCAATCGCCGTCGCCCGAGATCTGGCAGCCGATGCGGCCGATGGCGTACGACAGCATGATCGCGGGCGCGACCGCGTCCAGCACCGGCGCGAGCGGCGCGCGCTTCGACGCGCGCGTAAAAAGAGCCCGGCGATTGTGCCGACGATGAGGCCGCCGAAGATCGTGAAGCCACCGCGAGAGAGCAGCATCGCCATCGGGTCCGCCATGAATTCGCGCGGGTGCTCCAGCAGGTGAAACAGACGCGCGCCGACCGAGGCCCGTGAAGAAGGCGATCAGGCCCCGCGTTGTCCATGAAGTTCGCCGGCTGCGCGGGCATCAGCCGTTTCGCCTCGATGGTCGCAACAGCTTGAGCCCGACGAAGAACGCGATGCCGACCATGAGCCGAACATCGGGATCGGAAGCGGCAGGTCCACACCGAAGACGGTGTGCACGAGATCGCTGCAGATAGGGAAATGACATCGCGAGCAGTATGCCGCATTGACGCGGCTAGCGCCCGACGTCACGCCACGAGCGTCACCAGGTGTGTCTTCCGGAAAGTGGTTCCTGGACTTGAGGTAGTGCTCGAGCGGCAGTTCGGTCGTGCCGACAGATCTCAAATGGCTCGGCGAACGAACCGGAAAACATATGTGCGAGCAGAGTCACGCGCTCCCTGCCTGGCAAGTGTTCTGATTGCCGCGGCGAACTGCTCGTCCGATTCTTGCGTGGGGTCGCGGCACGTGCCGAACGGCTCGAAGCTATCGCGCGATCGATCTTCGCCTGTGTCCAGCCCTTGCGCTCGTATTTGCGGCGCACGGCATCCGGGTCCGCAGCCGGATTTCTGCGGAGTGTCGCCGCAGTAGAAATCGCAGGAACACCAGCCGGCGGTGACATCGATACGGACGGCATTGCGTGGCATGGCCGCGCTGGTCGGATTCACCGCGGGATTTGTGGTAGAATCCGGCGGCGCGAAACGGCGCGGTAGATGTCACCGCGGAAGCCTGCGACTCCCACTGTGACGAGGAAGCACATGGGTCAGGGCGCGTGGTGCGGAATCGGATCCAGGTTCGGCTCGACGAATTCCGCGCGCGCCGCATCCGAGAACAGCAGGTCGGCAGAGTAATGCGTGAGCATGATCTTGCTGTCGAGCAGCAGCGGATTGCGCGCGATGAAGTCGTCGGCCGACGTCAGCCTCGGGCGAACGGTGCATGAAGTGATCGACGGCGAGGATCCACGCGCGCGTCAGCGTAGCGTGATACTTCGATGCGCGGAATGCCGTGGTGACAGAGGAAGCGTCACGAGCGCCGCGCGCATGCGCTCGAGCGCCATGTCGACATCGCTCTCGGCGAGATACACGTACGCCAGCCGCACGTGCGCGCGATGCGGAAAATCCGCGGGCGCAAATGCGCCCGCTTCAAAGCCGCACGAAATTCACGATCACTGCTCGACAAGTCGTGTTTCAACATGCGGCATGGCCTCGCTAACTCTTCCTCTCATCCCCCCATCGAAATCGTCTATCATTCAGGCCAGCAGGCGCTCCGCGATCTGCACCGCGTTCAGCGCCGCGCCCTTGCGCAGCTGATCGCCGGCCGACGAACAGCGCGAGCGTGCGACCCGTAGGATCGCTCACGTCGCGGCGGATGCGCCCGACCAGCACTTCGTCCTTGCCGCTGGCGTCGATGCGGCATCGGAAAGTAGTTGCGCTCCATGTCGTCGACCAGCCGCACGCCCGGCGCGGTCGGCAAGGATAGCGCGCGCTTCGGCGACGTGATAGCGGTTCTTCGCATTCGATGTTCAGCGCGATGCAGTGCGCGCGCAGCACGGGCACGCGCACGCAGGTGGCGGTGATGCGCAGGTCCGGCTCGCCGAAGATCTTGCGCGTCTCCTGCATCACCTTGGTCTCTTCCTCGTTGTATCCGGTCTCCGGATCCACCTTGGTGTTGTGCGAGAACACGTTGAACGCGTACGGATGCGGCAGCACCTTCGGCGTGAACGCACGGCCTTCGAGATGCGCGCGCGTGGACTCGCTGAGCTCTTCCATGGCGGCGGCGCCGGCGCCCGAGGCGGCCTGGTAGGTGGACATGGTGATGCGCTTGATGCGGCGCTTCTGGTGCAGCGGCCACAGCGGCGTGGCGGCAACGATCGCCACGCAGTTCGGGTTCGCGATGATGCCGCTGTGCTCGCGCATCGCGCCGGCGTTGATCTCGGGCACCACCAGCGGCACGTCGGTGTCCATGCGGAAACGCCGAGGAGTTGTCGACGACCACCGCGCCGGCCTTCACGGCCGCGGGCGCGAAGCGCTTCGACTGCGCACCGCCGGCGGAGAACAGCGCGATGTCCACGCCCTTCGAGGCTGGCATCCGTCAGTTCCTGCACGCGCGATGTCGCCGCCGCGGAATTTCATCGTCTTGCCGACCGAACGCGCCGGAGGCCAGCAGGCGCAGCTCGACCAGCGGAAATTTGCGCTGCTCGAGGCACTGCATGAGCTCGACGCCGACGGCGCCGGTGGCGCCGGCGATGGCGACGACGGGATTCTTGAGGTTGCGTTCGGTTTCGATCGGTCGATGACATTTTCCATGGCTCCAAATGAAAAGGCCCCGCTGAGTTTCCTCGCGGGGCCTTCGGTGTTCTCTTGCTGCGTCGATCAGCGCGCGCAAGCACCCAAGGCCCCGGAGGGCTTGGTCTTGAGCGTCTTTTGTGATCGATCAGCGAATCATGGGGGCGAAACATAGCCGAGTGGCGGGCCGGCGTAAAGCCAAACGCGGCAAATATCCGTACCTACCGGCAGGCGAGTCCGTGCGGGTGATGAGCCCGTTGTACCAGGCCAGCATTAACAGAATGAAGAGAGCCACCGACAGCCCGACGCGGATGGTCAGCGCGCGCGCCATCTTCTTCGAGTCGCCCTTGCCGCGCGACAGGTGAAACAGCGCGCTGCCGAGGCTGACCACGATCGCGAACAGCGTGATGATGATGAGGATTTTGATCGCGTCCATGGAGGCGCACTTTATACTCCCCGCCCCCATGCCGACCCGATTTTCCGCGTTCGGGAGGGTGTTCGCGCCATCCTGGCCGATGACCCTGCTCACCCTCGATCCTGCTGGCGCTGTTCGTCAGCCTCGGTCGATGGCAATGGCATCGCGGCGAAGCGAAGCAAGTGCTCTGGGCCGAGTACGAACGCAACGCCGCCGACACCGGCGCCGCTGCCGCGCGTCGACTTCGACACCGTCGAGCGCTTCGACACGCGTCGCAGCTCGACCGGCGCATTTCGATCCCGCAGCACCAGTTCCTGCTCGACAACCGGCTCTGCACGCGGCCAGGCCGGGATACGAAGTGCTGACGCCGTTCGTGCTCGACGACGGCCGGCGCGTTCTCGTGAATCGCGGCTGGATTCCGTTCGGCGGCTATCGCGATCAGCTTGCCGGACGTATCGCATCGACAGGCGCGCGCTCGTCGACCATCGTCACGGGCCGCATCGATGAACTGCCGAGCGGCTGGCCTCGCCAGCGGCCGCGCGCCACCGGACGCGGATGCGTGCCTGGCCCAAGCTCACGAGTTTCCCACGCACGAAGAACTCGCAGGCAGCGCTCGGCGACGCAGCTCGCGCGCCGCATCGTGCTGTTGGACCCGCAAGTGCCGGACGGTTACGTGCGCGAGTGGTCGCCGCCCGGCATGCCGCCCGTCGCGACACTTCTCTTATGCGATCCAGTGGTGGGGTTTTGCAGCTCGTGCTGCTCGTGCTCTACTTCGGCCTCAATTTTCGCAAGGTGTCCTGATGCAAGATTCGCGCGCGCCGCGGCCGGCGCACTCTGCTCATCGTCGCGGCCGTTTTCCTGGTGCCCGTGGCGGTGGCGTTCACGCTTTACTACGGCAAGCTCTGGCGTCCGGCGAATTCCTCGAGCAAGGGCGAGCTCATCGATGCCGGCGCGGCCGCTCGATCGTGGCGGGTCTGCGCCACGCCGACGGCACGCCGGCCGGCGCCGACGGTGCTCACCGGCAAATGGACACTCATCTATATAGGCGACGGCCGCTGCGACGACGGCCTGCCGAACTGCGCTGGTTTTCGGCCGCCAGAGCCGGCTGGCGCTCAACAACGAAATGACGCGCGTGCAGCGCGTGTTTTTCTGCCACCGGCAACTGCTGCGACAACGACTATTTCGCGCGCGAGCAGGCAGGGCTCATCGCGCTCGATGCGTCCGTCGCCCGAGGCAGCAGCGCTGCTCGCGCAGTTTCCGGCGAGCGCGCGAGCACTCGCTGTTCATCGTCGATCCGCTCGGCAATCTGATGATGCGTCACGATGCCAGCCACACCACCAAAGACCTGCTGAGCGATCTCAAGAAGCTGCTCAAGCTGTCGCACATCGGTTGAGGCGTCCTAACCACATGCGTGAAGTGACTCTGGATCCGGCGCCTGGCCCTGATCGGCGCGATGCTGTGTTTCGGCGTGCGTGGTGCTCGGCGGCTACACGCGCCTGTCGAACTCGGGCCTCGGCTGCCCGGACTGGCCCGGGCTGCTTCGGTCACATCGCGCCGACCGGCAGCGGCGGAGCACTACGCAGCCGACGCCGACGTACGCAAGGCGTGGGTCGGAGATGATCCACCGCTACTTCGCGAGCACGCTGGGCTCGTCATCATCGTCGTGATCGCCGCGCTGTCGATCCGCGCGCGCCGCGAGCGCGGCGTGCGCGTGGCGTTCGCGCTGGTGCTGCTGGTGCTGGTGGTGCTGCAGGGCATGCTCGGCATGCTCACCGTGACCTGGCTGCTCGAAGCCGCTGATCGTGACCGGGCACCTGGTCGGCGGACTAACTACCTTCGCTTTGCTGCTGTGGCTGTGGCTGTCGATGCGCGCCGCAGACGCGCGAGTGGACGGATGCTCGGTGCTCGCGGGCAACACGGTGGTGGAATCGGGGCGCGCGCGCGCGGCTGTGGGCGGGTCTTGGCCTGGCGGCGCTGGCGCTGCAGGTGGGGCTCGGCGGCTGGACCAGCAGCAACTACGCCGCGGTCGCCTGCCCGGACGTTCCGAAGTGCCAGGCGCAGTGGTTCCCCGAGGCTGACTACAAGGACGCATTCGTGCTGTGGCGCGGCCTCGGGATCAACTACGCCGGCGGCGTGCTGGATCATCCGGCGCGCGTCGCCATCCATTTCACGCACCGGCTGGGCGCGGTGCTGGCGGCGACCTTGCTGTTGCTGCTGGCGGCATTTTCCTCGCTTGCGCGGCCTGGGCGCAGGCCCACGCTGGGCGGCGCTGGCGGTGCTGGCCGCGCTCGCGCGCGCAGATTTCCATAGGGGTTTTCATGGTGTTGCGCGCCTTTCCGCTGCGAGCTCGCGGCCGCACACAACGCCGGCGCCGCGCTGCTGGTGGCGGCCACCGGTGTTGCTGAACCGCAAGCTCCGGCCGGTGCGCGGATTTTCACTGAACAGATTCGGCTAAACTTCGCCGCCCCAACGCCAGGCGCCCCGTCCTTGGCCACTCCCGAACCCATCGTCGCTCGCAGCAACCACGCGCTGGCGCAGCTTCTACGAGCTGACCAAGCCGCGCGTGGTCATGCTCATCGTGTTCACGTCCATCGTGGGCACGTTGCTGGCCGTGCCGGGCATGCCGCCGCTGGGATGCTTTCTTGTTCGGCAACCTCGGCGTGGGCCTCGCCGCCGCCAGTGCCGCGGTCATCAATCACGTGCTCGACGAACGCATCGACGCGCAGATGTCGCGCACGCAAGCGCCGGCCGCTGCCCACCGGAAAAATGTCCGCGCGCGCCGCGCTGCTGTTCGCCGCGCGTGCTGTGCGTCGCTGTCGATGACGATTCTGGTGTTGCTGGTCAACACGCTGACCGCGGTGCTCACCTTCGCCTCGCTCATCGGCTACGCGGTCGATCTACACCGTGTGGCTCAAGCGCGCGACCTCGCAGAACATCGTCATCGGCGGCGCCGCCGGCGCCGCGCCGCCCGTGCTCGGCTGGGCCGCGGTCACGAACCGCGTCGACCCGAACGCGCTGCTGCTGTTCCTCATCGTGTTCGTGTGGACGCCGCCGCATTTCTGGGCGCTGGCGATCGCGCGCAAGGACGAGTACGCCAAGGTCGGCATTCCCGATGCTGCCGGTCACGCATGGCGTCGCGTTCACGCGCCTGCAGGTGCTGCTGTACACCGTGCTGCTGACGGCCGTGACCATCATGCCGTTCGTCACCGGCATGAGCGGGCTCATCTACCTGGCCGCGGCGCTGGTGCTCAACGCCATGTTCATCTTCTACGCGCTGCCAGATGAAGCTGCACCGAGCGCGCGCACCTGCCGATGAAGGTGTTCCGCTTCTCGATCACGCTATCTGATGTGGCTGTTCGCGGCGCTGCTTGCTCGATCACTACGTGCCCACCACCCAGAAAGTCCTGCAGTCGGGCTTCACCGTTCCATGCTGACGTTGCTTGTTGCCCGGACGAAACACAACGGCCTGATGAATCGTTTCCATGACCCGTCCGTGAGAATTTCGCGTTGTCTCGAGTACGACATTCTTGTTGTAGGAGCAACTCGATCGCAGTAGCCTGAGCGTCACTGAAACGACACCCGTGACGGGGCGTTCGCACTGGGAAACCGGCCAAGACCGGAATGTGCGAGCCAATCGCTTCGTACGTGGTTACTTCGTTGCACGGGAGCAACGCCGCAAGGCTGCGCTCTCAAATCACACAACAAATCTCTCTTGCAGGAGAAATCAATGAATCGAAACTGTCTCATCAGGGCAGGCCGTCCCGCTATGCGATTGCAGCGGCAGCCTCATCCACAGCTCTGCTCGTGTTCGCGCAGGACGCGGCAACTCCAGCCCAGGCGATGGAAGAAGTCACCGTCGTTGGTACCCGCATCGTCCGCAAGGACTATGAGGCGAACCAGCCCGCGTCGTCACGGTCAGGCGAGGACACCTTCAAGCTGTCCGGCGAGCCGCAGATCGAAACCGTGCTCAACGCAGTTGCCGCAGCTGGTTCGCGTCGATCACCACCACGTCTCTAACAACCCGTCGAACGGTGCGGACAGGCCGAACGTCGACCTTCGCGGCCTGGGCCACGTCACGCACGCTGGTCCCTGGTGGACGGCGCGCGCGTGACGCCCTCGAGACGTGAACGGCGTCGTCGGACCTGAACACGATTCCCGCATCGCTGATCGAGAGCGTCGAGATCCTCACCGGCGGCTCTTCGGCAACGTACGGTTCCGACGCCATCGCCGGCGTCGTGAACATCAAGCTGAAGCGCAACTTCAACGGTATCGAAATTCGCGCCCAGCAAGGCGTGACGGGCGAAGGCGACGGCAAGTCCACCCGTGTTCGACCGGCGATCATTGGCGGCAACTTTGCCGACGATCGCGGCAACGCCGTGGTGTCGTTCTCCTACGACAGCGCGAAGCAGTGCTCGCGGGCGAGCGCGACTTCGGAGATCTATGCGAAGGGTCCGCTGCTCGCGCCCTCGGGCTCCGGGCACGATCCCGGAAGGGCCGCGTCGACTGGGGCGCCAATGGACCCAGCCAGGCGGCGCTCAACACGGTGTTCGCAGGCCTACGGCGTTCGCCGCGGGCGCCGTGCACCGGCGCGCGCCATCGGCTTCAATGCCGACGGCTCGTTGTTCTCGCTGGGTGGCGGCGGACTGCAGGTCCAGAACTTCGATGGCGACACAGACGATCCGGGCTACGACCCGAACGCGCTACACCTACAACTTCGGCCCGCTCAACTACCTGCAGCTGCCGATCACGCGCAAACAGATCTCCGGATCTGCGCGCTACGACATGATGCCCGGAAGTCGCCGAGATGCTATGCGCGCCTGAGCTTCACCACGTACCACTCCGATCAGCAGCTGGCGGCGACGCCCGTGACCTGCTCGGGTACGGCTCTGGGTTGCTCGGTTCCGGTGACGAACACGGCGATCCCAGCCAGGCCTGCGCGACGCTGTTGAACTCGCGCGCCACGTCACGCTGCCAACTTCGGCTTCACAAGCGCATGCACCGATGTCGGCGAGCGCATCCAGGAAAACAGCTACGACGTCACGCAGCGGCATCCTCGGCTTCGCGCGGCACGCTGCCGAATGACTGGCACTGGGACGTCGTATGGAAGCTGGGGACAGCGGCAAGGGCTTGCAGCTGCAGGACGGCAACGTCTCGCGCGCAGCGCCTGCAGGCCGCGCTCAACAACGCCGCGGTGTACGCCTCGCAGGGTTGCGCGCTGTTCAATCCGTTCGGCGAAGGCAACCTGACTCCGGCCTGCGGAAACGCGGTCTCTGATCAAGACCTCGAACCTGCTCGAGACCGAGCAGATCGAACATCGTGGGTTCGATCACCGGCGATCTGTTCGACATGCCGGCCGGTCCGTTCGCAGTTCGCGGCGGGCGCCGAATATCGCGAGCAACGCGGCCGACTTCCGTCCGGACTCGTACCTGTCGAGCGGTGACGTCGTGGGTTTCAACGCGTCGCAGCCGGTGAAGGCTGAGATCACGCAGCACGGAATACTTCGCCGAGCTGGCGGTGCCGCTGCTCAAGGACATCCCGGCGATCAAGGCGCTGGACCTGGAGCTGGGCTATCGCTCTCGGACTACAACCTGTCCGAGAGCGCCGATACCTACAAGGCCGCGTTGAAGTGGGATCCGGTCGGAGTCGCTGTCGGTGCGCGCGTTCGTACAACCGCGCGATCCGTGCTGCCGAACATCAACTGGAGCTGTTCCTGCCGCAGCAGGAAAACTTCCCGCAGTACACCGACCCCTGCAACGCCACAGGCTCATTCCGCACCGGCCCGAGCGCGGCGCAGGTCGTCGCACTGTGCGCAGCGCGCAGGGCATTCCGAGCTGGCATTCCTCGCCGGGTTCGCGCAGCCGAATGCTGCAGCGCAGGCGATCGTCGGCGGCAATCCGAATCTCGATCCGGAAACCGCCGATACGATCACCGCGGGACGTGGTGTGGAACCCGAACGCCGAGAGCGACTGGGCCAACAACCTGCAGGTGTCGGCTCGACTACTTCGATTACCGAGCATCGAGGACGTCATCTCGTCACTCACGTCGAGCTCGATCATCGGCCGCTGCTTCAATCAGCTGAACGCGAATCCGACGTTCGATCCCAACAACTGAGTTCTGCCAGTTGTTCGGCCGCGATCCGAACAATTTCGGCATCACAGGGCATTCAGACCACGACGGCTGAACCTGTCCGCGCTCAATCTCACCGGCGTGGACCTGCGCGGTTGACTGGAAAATTCCGTTGGGGCGACAACGGTAATGCGCTCGGCTTCAAGCTGCTCGCGACCCACACGATCGTCGAGTGGAACAGCAGGAGACCGCGACGGATCCGTTCATCGCAGCGCGAAGGCACGATCGTCGCAGACCGTGGCGAGCGCGTTCCCGGAATGGAAGGCCGTGCTGACTACCAGCTACAGCATCGAAGAGCTTCCTGTTCCGTTACAACCTGCGCTGGATCGATGCGATGCGCGCGGTGAACAACGACGCGGTACTGAGCGCGCCGACCGTGGGCCTCAAGCCCCTATGTGCCGAACTACTTCTATCACGACATCACGGCGCGCTGGTCGCCGAATGACACGTGGGAAGTACAGCTCGAGTGTCAACAACATCACCGCCGACAAGAGGCGCCGCCGACCTACACGACGGACGCTCAGGTGGGTATTCAGTCGAATACCGATCCGAGCACCTACGACGTGCTGGGCCGCCGCGCGTTCCTGATCGGTGGGCATGAAGTTCTAAAGTGAGTGCCGTCTGACAGAACTGACCGCCGTTTCACCGCGGGTGGAACGGCGGTTTTCGCCTCGAACCTGCGGCGCTGCAGCACAGCCGTGCGGAATTACGTAAGCCGTTGGTCCGATGGTCGCGGGAACTTCTGTGGCGCAATGATCGTCCATCGGGAACCGCCAAGGGGTAAGGCTTATGGGTCTCGTGACGGATGATCTCCGACGAGTGGTTAGCCGAGACCCAGGCCCTGCCTGAATCGAGTCTGACGAAAATCCTTTCGGACTCGGAGCGATGCAGTCGGCGCAAGCGCAAGTAGATGGACACCTGCACGGGCTGTGGCATCGCGCGGCGCATCGCGTTCGTAAATGGGTGGACCCCGGTGGGATCGGATTCCGGATCATGGGACGGCCTCACCCGGTGAGGCCGTCTGCCTGAACGGCAATCGTTACTGAATAAACAGATCCGTCGCGTTGGGCATCGTCGCGGTCGCGTCGTCGATGCTGCGCACGAAGGCTCAGCAGGTCGGCGAGATCCTGGCGCGTTCAGGTTGCTGGCGATCGTGCCGGCGCGCCCCGAGCGTTGTGGCGCGCGGCCACATCCTCGAGCGTGTGCGACGAGCCATCGTGGAAGTACGGCCCGGAGTACGCCACTCCCAGCAGCGACGGGCTGTTGAAGCCGCCGAGCGCCGAAGGGCGTGAAGCCCTGCGTGGTCTGCCCGGCCACCGCCGCGGCGCCGCGGATCTCGATCCGGACTCGCCGGGTTGAACGTACCGACATTGTCGAGCATCGAGCAGCGTCGGCTTGCCGGCGCGCGTCACGCTAACTACCTGCGGACCGGCGACGTGCGACGCCCGCGTCGTTCTTGGGCGGACCGCCGGTGAAGAACGCCGGGCCGACCGGATCCGCCTGCAGCAGCGGATTGTCCTGGTACAGCCACTGGTGCGGCTCTTGGTCCACTTCGCGCCACCATGGCAGCTCGCGCAGTTGGTGGTGAACACCGCGCGCCCGTTGGCTTCGGTATTCGCGGCGATGGCCGGCATGATGGGCGCGCGAACCGTGGCCACCCACTCGCTCATGGCGTCCAGCGAATCGCTGATGCCACGCGTCGGCCCGTGGTTGAACACCAGCGCGCTCTTGATCGGCGCCGTTCGACATTGGTCGCGAAGCCGGTGCCGCCCTGGATGCCGCGTGCGTTGTTGTTGAAGTCCGTGTTCGAGCCGCGCACCGCGCTCCAGTTGAGGATGCGCTGATCGCCGAGGTTGTTGCGCGCGAACGTGCCTTCGAGCGGAATGGTCTGGCGCGGGCCGGTCTCGAAGATCCACGTGAGCGTTGTCGGAGTGGCCGTCGTCGTGGCACGAAGCGCAGCCCGACCAGCCGTTGTTCGACGCCTTGCCGCGATTGGCCAGCGGATCGATGTCGCGCAGCGCGACGTCGAACTGCCCGTCGCCAGTGGTGTCGAGCTTGTCGGGAACGCCGAGCGCGGTGAAGAACGCCAGCTTGCCGACCAGGTTGCGATGCGCCTGGGTGCCGGGCGCCGGCGGCGCGCTCGACTCGATGTCGCGCGTGATCACGGTGTTGTCGGCGAGATTCAGCGCCGACATCGGACGTGTTCAGCTCGTTGTTGCACGTAGGCGCGCTGGCCGTCGACGTGCCATCACCACGCCGCTCGGCAGGTTGCCGGTCTGGAAACGGCGCGCGCGTGTTGTTGGCATCGAGCGTGGTGAGCTTGCCATCCAGTGCCGATGGTGGCGCGGATCACGTAGTTGCCGCCGCGGCTCACAACCAGGAAGTCCTTGCCGCGGCGATCGGCATCGATGGCCACGATGTCGTTGAGGAATAGCTTGTCCAGCGACGTCGTCGGCGTCGGCGGGCGCCGGCTCTTTCGGCACGTAGGTGTTGAGGTTCACCGAGAGCGGCGTCTCCGCGTATTGGTCACCGGGCTCAGCACGCCGACGAGCGCCTGCACGTTGCGTGTTGAAGTTCACCGGCGGTTCGGGCTGCGCGCCGACGTTGGGCACGTAGAGGATGGGCCGCGCAGCAGCGCGCCGAACAGCATGTTGGGGTAAGTCTTCTGCGCCACGCGGCCGATGGGACCCACAGCGATCGATATTGGCGCGAGGCGACATCCGGGCAGAACGTCAGCTTGTGCGAGCGCCGCGGCGCCGTTGCACGCGTGCCGTCCGGACCACTGTTGAAATACTTCACCGTGCCCGCGGTCTGCAGCGCATCGCGCGTCAGCGGGCAGAAGTTGCGGCGGTCGGCGTTGAAACCCGACAGCATGGGTTTGAGCAGCAGGCGCGTGATCGCGGCGCCAGCGCCGGCATTGGTGATCGCTTCGCCGACACGGAACGAGCTCACGACGCCTTGCTTGGCGTCGTCGAAGCCATCGGGCCGCGCCTGGATCGATCACTTCGCCGAAGAGCTGGCGTGACGTACACGCGCTCGTCGCTGTCGTTCGCGTCGCCGTCGTTGCTGATGGCGATCGCGTAGGGATTGCCGCCGGTGTGAATGCGGCTCACCACCTCGTCAGTTCGAGCGCGCACCACGGCGACGTCGCCCGTGGTGTGGCCGGCGATGAAGGCGTAGGTGCCGTTCGGCGTGATGGCGATGCCGCGCGGCTCGACGCCCACGTCGATGGCGCTGCCCGAGCGCCACCGGCGTGTTGGCGGTGAGGTCGATGACGCTCATGGTGCCGTCGACGGCACTGGTGACGTAGGCGCGGCTGTCGTTGGGCGCGATGGCCACGAAGCGCGGCTCGCTGGCCCACCGGCACTTCGCGCGAGCAACTGCGCGGCGTCGCTGCCGTCGGTGTTGCGCACGCGGATCACGGAGACGCTGGCCTTCTGGCGGTTCACGACCACGGCGCGATTGTCGTCGCTGGTGAGCGCGATGCTGCTGGAACGCGACTGGCGGAACAGCAGCTGGTAGCGCGCCAGCGCTTCATCGGCACTGACCAGCGTTCGATTGAGGGCCGTGGCCAGCGCAACCACCGTGGCGTCGCTGGCGAAGGCGGCAACGCTCGCCGCGAAATCCAGCGTTCGCGTGCCGGTGACGGCAGCAACGATGGCGGTGTTCGCGGCCGCGTCGATCTGGAAGCCGTCGCTCGTGTCGTTGTTGGCGTCGAGCAGCGCCAGCAGGCGCAGCAGGTTGGATAGATAGAGCGTCGCCGTTCGCCGCGCGCACTTCGTCGAGATTCTGCAGGCTGAACGGGATCAGCCCGCTGCGGTGTAGCTCGGCGTCGCGCTGCCGACCGCGATGCGATTCGCGGTGCTGCCGAGCAGGAAATCGATTTTCCGCGCCTTCGGCGAACTGGAACTTGCCGACATCGCTCGGTGACGGCCTTCGCCCACGTCCGGTGACGTTGAAGCGCAGTCCCGACACGATGTCTTCGACGAATTGCGCATCGCGGATCACCGCGGCCGGCGGAGGAGGCGGCGGCGGTGGCGCGTTGCCACCGCTATCTCCGTATCCGCCGCCACCACCGCAGGCGGCGACCAGCGCGGCGGTCGCCGCCTGCAGCAGTAGAGTCCCTTGACGACGCGCATCTTGCGCGAGCCTGTGTGCAACGTCCCTGTATTCATGGCTGCTCCGACAATCCGTGGTTGGCTCTGTCGGTGATGAGTGGCGCGCGTTGCGGCGCGTGGTTTCAGATCACGGGAAAGAAAAAGGCGCCGCAGCGCCTTTTTCGCGGAACCATTCACTGCGCGTCGGGTGACGCGCGGCGGTTTGTTGAGATTGCGAACGATGCGATTGAGGCGTGCCGCCGGCTTGAGATACGACGAGGCTCGCGTCATCGCTGTCCCGAACGAATGACTTGGACATCGCGCGGCTGCGAGTTGCCCGAAGCTCGCGCCGGGCAACTCTGGTTGTTGCTGGCGCGGAAACTCAGCGCGGCCGCGATGCGGCCTTCGGTCGGCATCGCCGAGCGCATGCGTGAAATCGTCGGCCACCGAGCAGCCCGGCACCGACGGTGCCGCTGTACGCCGCTGGTGTTCGCCGGCGAGAATCCATCGGTGTAGTCGCCGAAGTTGGCGGCGTTCTCGCCGCGGAACTGGATGGTGAAGTAGGTAGTCCCGCAGTTGTCGGTCGGGATAGAAGCCATACGGCTTGCCGCAGGTGGTGGAGCCGATGAGATACACGTTCGACGTTCACGCCGCGCAGCGAATTGATGATGGATTCGCTGGCCGAGCAGGTGCCGGGCCCGGTGATGATGTACACGCTGTTGAGGTTGAGCGTGGGCAGCGGCTGGTTAGCCGTGCCTGAGCCTGCGAAGCCCTGCGTGGTCGAATGGAACGGCGTCGGGCGTCAGGCGTCTCGCCGGTCACCGGATTGCGGTCGGATTCTTGTCGTTGAAGACGATCTTCTCGAATGTGCGGCCGCTGGTCAGCGTGGTGTTGCCGATCATGTAGGCGAGCTCGCTCGCGATGTCGAGGTAGCCGCCGCCGTTGTAGCGCAGGTCGAGGATCAGGTCGGTGACGTTGGCGTTGTCGAGCATGCGTGATCGCGTTCTCGAGCGGCGTCTTCGGCGGTGGCGATGTGATCGTTGAACTGGATGTAGCCCACCGGCCCGGAGGCGGTGTTGAACGTCGTGACGATCGGCACCGGCACGTGCGCGATGGTTGGCGGAGATCATGGTCACCGTGCGCGTTACGCCCGCGGTGTTGCGCACGCATGAACGTGTGGCTCTCGCCGGTCGTTGTCCGGGAACAGGCCGGCGTTGAGCGTGTCGACGATCGCCTGGGTGTCTGCCGTTGACGGCGTCTGCGCCGTCGACCTGCAGAATCTCGTCGCCGCGCGCGAGCTGCGTCGCCGCCGGGCGACCCGGCCTCGGTAAAGGCGACCACGATGCGGCGCGGCGGCGTGCCCGCGAGGATGGCGAATTCCGCGCCGTAGCCGGCTTCGAGTTGCCGCCCTGCGACAGCGCTCCCACACTGCGGTGTCGTAGGTGAAGTGGAATTTGTCTTTGGGCTGCCCGACGCGCGTGGTCGCCGCTGGTCTTGAGCAGGTCGAAGTAGTCGTCGGTGGTGTATAGCGACGGATCGCGATCCGTGACCTCGCCGTACCAGAGGTACAGCTCGTTGGTCCACGAGCGCAGCCAGTTGTTCTGGTCGGTCACGGTACCCGCGGCGATCGGCTGGTGCCGGCGCCGGGGCGCGCGCACATGGCGTCAGAAGTCGACGACGGCAGGAACGACGCCGAGCTGCGCCGCCGTTACCGCCGCTGCCGCTGCTGCCGGCGCCGACCGCCACTCCGCCGCCGCAGGCCGCAGCGCTGCCGCAGCGCGAGCGCGCGAACAGCGGAAACAGCAAGACCCTGAATTTATAGCGGCTTTTCACTCGGTTCACCCCTCGTCGGCGACTTCGAGTACCAGATGGGCCGCAATATGCACCTGAGACAAGCAAACAACAAAGCGTCGCCGCCGAGCTACGGCTCCAAGTCTCGTTCTATGATGGTGCCAGTCATGAATCGTCTGCTTCGACCGTTCGGACTGAAGTTAGGTCCCCTGCAGGCGGGGGCCGTCTACTTTCCGTTGCATTTTTTGGCTGTTGGCATCGGCCTCACGCTGCTGATCGCGCCCCAGGGGGTGGGCGTGTTCTGGCCTGCCACCGGCGCCCTGTTCGCGTTCCTGTTGCTCTATCCCGCGCGCTACTGGCGCGCGCTGCTGGGGTTCACCTTCGCGGCCGAGACTGGCTGGCCAACGTGCTGTTCGCGCCGCAGATTCCCTATTCAGCCGCCGGCTTGCTGTTCTCGGTGAAGTTCGCGGCGGCGCGTGCTGGGCGTCTGGCTCATGCAATGTCGGCGGTGCGCGGTCCGATTTCCTTCGCGCGGCTGCGGCACGTGCTGGTCTTCGCGGTGGCGGCCGCTGGTGTCGACGCTGGCCTGCGCGTTCATCGCGCGTCAGCGTCGCGCGGCGATCGGACTGCACGGCCAGCGCCGTTCTGGCTGTCGCGTGCAGAGCTGGTGGATAGGCGACTTCCTCGGGCGCGCTGGTCATCACGCCGCTGCTGCTGACCATCGGCATTCCACGGCTTCGCGCTTCGAGCAGCGCAGCGCGGCGGCCGCGCCGCGACGCTACTCGGCGTTCGGCGGTGCTGGCGGTGTTGCTGCGGCGCGTGTTCCTGCGCAGCCACGGCGCACCCGACTTCGCCGCTGGACGTGCCGTACATCGTCTACCCGGTGCTGGTGTGGATCGCCATGCTCAGCGGCCCGCGGCGCACGGCGCTGGCCGCCGGCATCACCGTCGCGGTCGCGTCGCTCGCGACCACGCGCGGCTTCGGGCCCTTCGACAGTCCGTACCAACTGCAGACTTTCCTCGCGCTGTGCGTGCTGCCGGTGTTGCTGCTGCAGGCGGTGATGGCCGAGCGCGATACTGGCCATCGACATGGCGCGCGCCAGCGACGAGCGATATCGCGCCTTCATCGCCAACAGCTCGGAGGCCATCTTCCGCACCGAGCTCGCCGAGCCCATGCCGGTCACGCTGCTCGCCCGACGATCAGGTTGCGTGGGTGCGCAAACACGGCTTCGTCGCCGAGTGCAACACCGCGTTCATGGTGGCGCTCGGCGTCAAGGATGCCGAGCAGCCCGGTGGTCGGCACGCGCCTCGGTGATCATCCCGACCTGGTCGCAAGATCTACATCGAGCGCATCCGCGAGGCGATTCGCAACGGCTACCAGGTGCGCAACATCGAGCACGTCGTGCATGGGCCGTACGGACTCGATCGCGTGTTGCTGATCTCGATGATCGGCATCGTCGAAAACGGCCACGTGCTGCGCTTCTGGGGCAGCGGCCGCGACGTGACCGCCATGCGCGAAGCGGAAGCCGCGCTCGCGCAACACGATTCGCAGCTGCGCGCGCTGGCCACGGAGATCACGCTGGCCGAAGAGCGCGCGCGCCGCAAGCTCGCGAGCGAGCTGCACGACGGTCCCGCGCAGAACCTCGTCGGCCTGAGCATGCAGCTCGCCGCCATCAAGCGCAGGCATCGACGATCGCGAACAACTGCAGCTGCATCGATGAATGCGAACAGGTGCTGGCCGATGCCACGCTGCAGACGCGCACGCTGATGCTCGAGCTCGCGCCACCGGGCCTGCACGACAGCGGCCTGCTCGAAGCGTTGCGCTGGCTCGGCCGAGCGCGTCGCCAATCAGCAGCGCCTGCATCGTGAGCCGTGGAAGACGACGGCAATCCCAAGCCGCTCGAAGACCAGGTCACCGTGCTGCTGTTCCAGACGGTGCGCGAGCTGCTGCAGAACGTCGTCAAGCACGCGCGCTCGAAGCGCGCCACGGTGCGCTGCGCGGTGAGCGACGACCATGCTGGCGCTCGATGTCATCGATCCGGGTGTGGGCTTCGAGGTGCATTCCATCGATCGGCTGCCCACGCGCCAGGGCGGATTCGGGCTGTTCAATATCCGCGAACGCCTGAAACTCATGGGCGGCAGCATCGACATCCATTCCATCGTGGGCGAAGGCACCACGGTGCGCATCCGCGTGCCGCTCAAGACCGCAGCACGGGTTGTTCGACGAGGCGCTGCGGGCGGCTGAGGAACGTACGCCATGCTCATCGAACGCATCTGGGCGGCGAACTCGCTGCGGAATTTCCACTACCTCATCGCCTGCTCCGAAACCGGCGAGGCGCTGATCGTCGATCCGCTGAATGCCGCACAGTGCCTGGCGCCGCGCGCGGAGCGCGGCTTCAGCATCACGCAGATCCTCAACACGCACGAGCATCGCGATCACACCGACGGCAACGCCGGTGTCGTGGCCGCCACGCGGCGCGAAGGTGCTGGCGCATGCCGGCGCCGCGAGCCGTCATCGGCGGCGTAGATAGCGGCCTCGCGCGCGGCGATGTGATCAAGGTCGGGACGCACGGTGGAGCTCGAGGTGCTCGACACGCCCGGCCACACGCGCTCGCACGTGTGCCTGCTGGCGCACGGCGATGCGCCGGCGCTGTTCTGCGGCGATACGCTGTTCAACGCCGGCGCCGGCAACTGCCACAACGGCGGCGATCCCGGCCTGCTCTACGAAACGTTCGTGAACCAGCTCGCGCAGGCTGCCCGGACGCCACGCGGGTATTTCCGGGCCATGAATACATGGCGCGCAACCTGGCGTTCACGCTGGATCGCGAGCCGGGCAACGCCGATGCCGCGAAGGCGCTGGCGGCGGCGCAGAGCACTGAAGCCGGAGGACGCGCGCATCACGACGCTGGGCGAAGAGAAGCGCGTGAATGCGTTTCTGCGATTGCAGAACCCGCGAGATCATCGCGCGGCTGCGCGAGAGTTTCCGGAGATCGGCGAGAAGCCGGACGCGCGCACCGTGTTCGTGAAGCTGCGCGAGCTGCGCAACAGCTGGTAGACCAGCGCCCGTTCCTCAGGCCGTGAACTCGCCGCGGCCCGCCGGGTAGTGCTTCTCCCAGTTCCGCCCGTCGACGGCGTTGATCTTCATGCCGGTCACCGTGTCGGCGAGTCGATGCAGCGCGCGTTCACGCTGAAGCCATCCGGATGCGAGCGCGGCACGTAGAACGGCTTGATGCCGCAGGTGGCGCAGAACAGGTGCTTCGCCGTGCCGGTGTTGAACGTGTACGTGGTCAGCGCGTCCTTGCCCTGCGTGATGCGGAAGCGATCGGCGGTCACGATCAGATGCAGATAGCCGGTGCGCGAGCACATCGAGCAATTGCAGTCGTCGATGGACAGCTCGGCCGGCGCGTCCACTTCGAAGCGCACGCGGCCGCAGTGGCAGCCGCCGGTGTGCGTGATCATCGGCGAGTCTTCGCTCGTGAGCCACAGGGGCGAAGAACATGAACGCGAGCCCGAGCAGCCATGAAGCCGCCGCGCGCCGGATTGTAGTCCGAGAGGATGCGCGACCAGCTCGCGCCCGATCGCCCGGCCGAGCGCGAATTCGAAGCATCAGCGTGAGCAGCACCCAGAACGCGCCGACCATGAGCTGCTGGCGCAGTGCGCCGCGCCCATCCAGCGGGCCGTGAGCCAGGCGATGACGAAGATGATGACGCAGCCCACCAGCACGCCGAGTTGCCGCGCGCGCAGAGCCGCCGATGCACCGGCGCGATGAACATTTCGCGCACCGCGCCGCTGACCGGTCTCGGCCAGCATGATGAGCATCCACACGAGCGTGGCGCGGCGCCACGGATACGGCGCGGCTACTTCGCCGCTTCGTGATCCAGCGTCCATTGCAGGCGCATCCGCGGCGCCGGCGTCGGTGGGCCGCGCCGCGCTTGCGCAGCTCGCGCGATGAGCTTCTCGCGCTGTTCGCGGCTCGCGGTTCTGCGCGAGCTTCCACTTCACCTTGCGCGCGCGCACGTGCAGCGTGAGCGCGGAGATCTCGCTTGAACGGGCCGCGATACATCGCGTGCTCGGTGGTCACCGGCGTGTGGCCAGTCGGGCTGGTAGTGCGCCATGAGCCGTCGCTGCTGCGCCGCCAGCACCTCGTGGTCTTCGGACACTTCCGCCTCGCATTCGAAGATCACCGTGCGGTGATAGGCCGTGGCGAACATGGCGTTGGTCGGGTGGATCCAGTGCGACGGGATGGTGCCGTGCATCTCGTCCACCTCGAACGTGCACTCTTGTTGGTGAGCAGATCTTTGAGCTGCTCGTCCGCGCGATGCAGGTGCATCTCGATGGTGTCGCGCCAGGAACAGGAATGGATAGAGCCCGATGTGCGGCTGCCCTTCGGCGCTCACGGTGACGAAGTGGCCCAGCTCCTGCTTGCTGACGAACTCGCGCAGCGTTTCTTCGGGGACGTCGGCGTAGTAGTCGTAGAAAATCATGGGCGCATTTTAGTGGCCGCGCCCCAAGTCGAGACGAGAGCCACCCGGCCAGAAACGCCAGGCCACCTAACGGGGTGATCGGCACCCGAGCCAGCGCATCGCCCGTGAGCGCCAGCAGGTAGAGGCTGCCAGAGAAGACCACGATGCCGGCGACAAACAACCACCCGGCAAACGGAACGCTCGCGATTGCCAGCGCTGCCTAGCCCCACGCGGCCGCGCATAACGCGAACACGTGATACATCTGGTAGCGCACGCGCGGTTTCGAACACCGCAAGCATGTCGGGAGCCGAGCTGCGCCTTGAGCTGCGTGCGCCGCGAAGGCTGCCGAGCGCCACGCCGAGAATCCGCGGCGACGCCGGCGCATATATAGAAGAGTCGGTCCAACCTGGCAGCTCGAGGCCTTGCGACCGTCGTATTGATGCACCGGCACCTGCTCGAACTCGAAGTCATCGAGGCAGCGGATGTTGATCGGCCGCCGTGGCGACGCCCTTGGGATCGGTGCCCTCGCCGAACGGGCAGAACGCCGCAGTGCTTGCAGAAACCGGTGTTTGATGACGTGTTTGTTGAAGGTGTAGGTAGTCAGTTCCGACTCGCCCGTGAGCTTCATTGACATCTGGTCGCGCGGCACGAACCACAGCAGCGAGCCGCGCTTCGAGCAGATGGAGCAGTTGCAGGATACGGCGCTCGGTGAGTCGCCTTCTACGTTCGATGGTGACCTTGCCGCAATGACAGCTTCCGCGATATTTCATGGTCAGACACTCACTGGTGAAAGTAGATTGGCGTCGCGCGCGAGCCGCCAGCGCCCGCCGGTCTTGCGGGAACACCGAGAGCGTGTGGCCGGCGCGCCGGGTCACCTTGCCGTCCGGACATCGTCATCTCGACGTTGAGCCGGCTCCACATGCAGGCAAGAGTCGCCGGAGACCTGTGACTTCCTGGATCTCGCTGTGGCCGTCGATCTTCGGCATGGCAGGTGCCAGCCGCCGCGCGGGTTTCAGCGGCCGCGGCGAATTGCTCCTTGCCGAAAGGCTGCTGGCCCGTGACGAGGAACACCACGTCGTCAGTCATCAGGATGAGCACCGTGGGCGATATCGCCGGCCTCTGGTCGCCGACATCCAGGTGGCGACGAGCTCGCGGATCTGCTCGTTCGTCGGAGCTCACGTGCGCCCATCGGTTGTCGCGCGGTTTTCTGCGCTCCTGGCGGCTGGGCCGTCATGATGCACGGCCTCGACCGCGCAGACGGGCGCCGCGACTCGCGAACTGACGTTGCCGCCGGCGATACGCATCGCGCGCGGCATTGCCGCGCGCATGGCCGAACTGCTCGCGCATTTCCTTCTGCCACTGCTGGTACTCGGAGTATGCGGTCATCTGTTCGGTGTTGAGGATGCTGCGCGCCTGCGCGCTGACGCGTTCGTTGTAGTCGCTCTTGCCATTCCGCGTAGGCCTTCGAATATTCCATCGGGCGTGCGCGTAGTCGGACATCTGCGGCATGGGAATGCGCTTGCGCTCGTCGACGCAGATGGCGGTGCAGCGACTGCTTCGCTGACTCCGCTGAGTGATGGCGTCGGCTGCCTTCGAGCTGGCGCGCGAGCATGTCCGATTTCCTGGCGCGCTGGCAATCGACTCCTGGTAATCCCTGCAGCGACGGCGGCTTGTCGACGCGCCGAGGAAGCTTCGATATCCGCCTGGTCCTCGCGGTGCGTTCCTCGTCCAGCAGGCGCCGGCGTTCGGCCGGATCGGCGCGTCCATGCGTCGCGCATCGGCTCCGAAACCGTCGAGCTGCTGGTCGGTGAGCAGATCGATGAGCTTGCTGGCGTCTTCCTTGTTCAGGCCGAGTGCTCGGGCCGATGTCGGCGTACATGCGCTTGTTGTTAGCGCGCGCATCTGCGAACGCATCATTTTCTGGAAGGCCTCGCTAGTCGGTGGCGGTGGCCTGTACCGTGAACGGCCTACGCGCCCTCGGTCGCATTCGGCCTTGGCTTCCGCTCGGCGGCGGCGGCCGGGCGTGGCATCCCGCCCTGGCTCAATGCCTGCCGTCGCCGAACGCGCCGCTCGCGGCCACGAAGCGATGCTGATCGGACGCGCGCCCTTTTCGAGCTCGCGCGATGCGCGCGTTGAGGCAGCGCTCGGCTTCGGCGACTTGTGTCGGAGCCTGCGCGCGCGCTCTTCCTGCAGCTGCTACCGACAGGTAGATGGAGCTGCCGCCGAAGGCGATGCAGTGGCGACCAGCAGACCCAGCATGGATGCTTTCATTGGTGCTCCCTTCTGCCTGCCAGCGCATCGGCGCCGGCTGCCCGGCGACCCGTACTGCCCTTGCTGGGCTGCGCCAGCAGCAGGTCGAGGTAGGCGCCTTCGATCAGCTGCTCGGGCTGAATTCCGAGCTGATCCATGAGCTCGACTCGCTTCGCGAATCCCTGTTCGGCGGGTTCGTCGTCCACCAGCATGACTTCGAGCTCGAGAAAATGGCCGAGACCTTCGACGCGGTCCAGGTGAACGCGGGTACGTCCAACCAGGAAGAGAGTGCGGTACTTGCGGATGCGACCGATTTGTCCGTAGGCCAGCGAAAGCGATTCACGAAGTGTCTCGGGTGATGAAGTGGGGGACCGTAGATAGAACGACTCTTTGGGCCCGCCTGGTTCACTCGCCGGTAGAAAATCAGCTCGCCGGCGTCGTTCGAGAACGCGCGCAGCTTCAGGCGGCCGGTGACGCAGTTGAAGAAGGTGTCGTCCTGCGCGATCTCGAGCGGACCCTTCGGTGGCCAGCTCGGCCACTTGCGGCGTCAGCAACGCGACGTTTTCGATGCGCGCCTTGATCTCGATGTTGCGGGCCATCGCTGGCCATCCGTCGCTCAGATCTTGAAGCGCACGCCGCCGCTCGGCGCGCGGCAGCTTCGTTGGCGCTGCAGCGCCGCATCGACCGAGAAGCGCCCGGCGCCATGCGTCGCCAGGTACAGGCCGATGACGACCAGGCAGCCGGACGGGAAGATGCCGCGCATGCCGCCGAAGCGGTCGACCATGGCAATGGCGACGGCGAAGATGGATGGCGCAGAAGAATGCCGGCCCAGCGCGTGAACAAGCCCGAGAATGAAGCCCGACGCCGATGGCCAGTTGCAGGTAGACGGAGACCGGCGCCAGGATGTCGGGGCTCGCGAAGCCGTGTTTGCGCAGGAAATGCTGCGAATTCGTGCATGCGCTCGGTGCTCGTGACGTTGTCCCAGACGCTCCAGATGAGGAACAGCCCGACGAACACGCGCAGCAGCAGCAGCGCGAAGTCGGCGAACGCGCTGCGCGGAGTTCAGGAACAGCAGTTTCCGCATGAAGTCATCTCGGGCCGGGCACCGAAGGAGGTTCGGGCCCGCAAGACTAACGTCTACTTCTGGCGCGATGACCACAGTCGTCGGTCGCGTCGGAGATCCGAAGACGTCGCCGGGCGGCGACGCTCAGCCGGCTCCGGGTCCGCTGTACGCCCGTCGACCTTCGCGATGCGGGTTTCGAAGTGGCGGTACCACTTGCGGTGACCTCGGAGGTCTGCGCCACGCGAGCAATACGTAACCGAACGAAGTACAA
>ERZ1370068.10839-contig-9501_pt1 | contig 57585 bp, 90 predicted proteins | sample MGYA00561227_ERZ1370068 | MGnify/ENA primary metagenome ERZ1370068 (study PRJEB38410, sample SAMEA6850437) | metagenome | study: Metagenomic assessment of the ecological functions of the soil: analysis of the soil microbiota associated with the... | reverse complement strand
GTAGTACTTCGTTCAGTTACGTATTGCTGTCCCGAGCACGCGTTGCTCGAAGCCGCCGGCTGCAGCCAGCCGATCGTACGCGACCGACATCCCGGGCTGCCGTGAGGTGGTGCGCGACGGCGAGACCGGACTGCTGGTCCCGCCATGTGATGTCGCCCGCCTCGCCGAGGCGATCGGCGCGCTGGCCGGCGACCCGGCGCGGCGGCAGGCGATGGGGCAGGCCGGCCGAGCACCTGGTCGAGCGCGAGTTCGCTGGACCGGTCATCGCCCAGCTGAGCCCTGGCGCTCTACGCGGAGCTGTTGCGCAGCGAGGTGGAGCGCCGGTGATCCGTTGGTGGCTGTCATCGCCGGGCTCGGCGGCTCGTCTCGGTCGCGGCCGGGCGCTCTCGCGGCGCATGTTGCCGGCGAGCCAAAGCCGCCGAACTGCTGCACCGGCGCGTCCTACGGCATGGTTCACGCCGCCGCGCTGATCGCGGTCATCGCGCTGGCGCAGGGCCGCGAGCCCCGGCGCGACGCGCCGCGGTCGCCGGATGGAGCTTTGCAGCCGGGTATCGTGTTGTTCAGCGGCAGCCTGTTCGCGCTGGCGGAGCAGCGGGCGCTTCGGCTCGGCTGGGTGACGCCGTTCGGCGGTGTAGCGTTGCTGTTCGGCTGGGCCGCCCTGGCTGTGCCTGGCGCTTCGCCGCCGCTGAACGCCGCCGCGTTTCGGGATGCGCCGGGTTTGTGCGGCACTCGGGCCGAAATGTATCTGGCCGGGCGCAAGCTGTTGCGAGCGCCGAGAATGACGACGCTGCTTTACACCCACCCGGCCTGCCTCGACGCGATCCCGGGCCGTATCACCCGAATCGCCGCGCCAGGCTGCGGGCGGTGCTGGAAGCGCTCGACGCGCCGGAATTCGCGCGGCTGGACCGGCGCGAGCGCCGGAAGTGGCGATCGACGACTCGTCGGGTCCATCCGCGGGCGTTTGTCGAGCGTCTGCTCGCCGCAGTGCCAGCTGGCGGCCATGCGGGCATCGATGCCGATACGATCCTGTCGCCGGGATCCGGCCGCGCCGTCCTGCGGCGCGGCCGGCGCGGTCGTCGCGGCGGTCGATGCGGTCGTCGCGGGCGAGGCCGACAACGCGTCTGCGCGGTGCGCCCGCCCGGCCACCACGCCGAGCCTGGCCGGGCCGATGGGGCTTCTGTCTGTTCAACAATGTCGCGATCGGGGCGCTGCGGGCGCGCGAGGTGACGGCCTCGCGCCGGGTCGCGGTCGATCGATTTCGACGTGCCATCACGGCAACGGGACGCAGGCGCGGTTTTGCCGACGATCCCGGCCTGTTCTACGCCTCGACGCACCAGTTTCCGCTGTATCCCGGCACCGGCGCGCGCGAGCGAGACCGGAGGTCGGCAGCATCGTCAACGTGCCCTTGCGGCCGCTGGCGGGATCGAGCGAGTTCCGCCTCGGCATGACGCGCACGATATTGCCGGCGCTCGATGCGTTCCGCCCCGAAATGGTGCTGATCTCGGCCGGCTTCGATGCGCACCGCAACGATCCGCTTGCGCAATTGCTGCTGGAGGATGCCGACTATACCTGGGTCACCGAGCGACTCCTGGAAGTAGCCCGCCAGCATGCCGGCGGCACGGGTGCTCATCGCGTACGCTGGAGGGCGGTTACGATCTGAGCGCCGCTGGCGACAAGCGCGGCGGCGCATCTGCGCGTGCTGATGTCGGTATGAGCAGCATGTTGTAAATCCCGCAACAAGATGGGGTATTCGCGCGTTACGGTGCGGAAGCCCTGTCACAGCCTTCTATCGCCTTTTCGTTGATTACGGCGCAGATGAGCGATCCGATTAATACCCGCCGACATCGCGGCGATGAGTTTCGAGGATGCGCTCGCCGAGCTCGAGCAGATCGTGCGCCGCCTCGAGGCCGGGCAGGTCAAAGCTCGACGACGCGATCCAGCAGCTATGAGCGAGGGCGCAGCTGGAGCGGCACTGCGTGAGGCAGAAGCTCAACGAGGCGCAGCAGCGGGTCGACCGCATCGTCATCGGCCCCGACGGAACGGTCGGCGCCGAGCCGGCAAGCTCGACAGATGAGTGTCTTGGCAAAGGCGCCGCGGTGGCCGAGACGCTCTGGCCGGATTTCGTTTCGGTCGACGAAGCCGCGGCGATCACGGTGCGGCTGACCGACGCGCGTCGCTCGAGCAGGTTGCTCGCGGCGCCGCCCGGCGCTCAGATCGCGGGTTTACGAGGCGATGCGCTATTCGGCGCTGTCGCCTGGCAAGCGATTGCGGCCGTTGCTGGTGCTCGGCCAGCGCGCGCCTGTTCGGGTGGCGCGGCGCAGCGCGCTGCAGGTCGCCGCCGCGATCGAGATGGTCCACGCCTATTCCCTAATCCACGACGATCTGCCGGCGATGGACGACAGCGATCTGCGCCGCGGCCAGCCGACCAGCCACAAGCGATTCGACGAGGCGACCGCGGTCTTGGCCGGCGACGGCCTGCTGACGATGGCCTTCGAGGTGCTGGCTCGATCCCGATACGCCATGGCGACGCCGCGGTGCGCATGCGAGCTGGTCGTCGCGCTGGCCGAGCGCCGCCGGCGGCGCCGGCATGGTGGGCGGCCAGATGATCGACCTGATCGCCGAGCGGCAGCCGCTCGACATCGGCGCCATCACCCGGTTGCAGCGGATGAAGACCGGCGCGCTGATCGCGTTCTCCTGCGAAGCCGGCGCGATCCTCGCGCAAGGCGGCGAGCGAGCTGCGCGTGGCGCTGCGCGGCTACGCGCACGATCTGGGCCTGGCCTTCCAGATCGCCGACGATCTGCTCGATGTCGAAGGCTCGTCGGCGGAGACCGGCGAAGCCGGTCGGGGCTGACGCGGCGGCCGGTAAGGCCACCTTCGTCTCGATCCTCGGGGTCGAGCCGGCGCGCGCCCAGGCCGGTCTGCTGGTCGACCAGGCGGTTGCCCATCTTGATTTGTTCGAGCAAAGGGCGGAACTCTTTGCGACAAGTGGCTCGGTTTGTCATAGATCGGTCGTCGTAAGCCGCCGACAGGCGATGAGCCCAATCTTGGATCAAAAGCCGGGCCTCCACATCTCCAACCGGACGCCCGCTCCTCGATCGGATCGACGTACCCGGCCGATCTGCGGCGGCTGCCCGAATCCGATCTGCCGGCAGGTTGCCGACGAGCTGCGCGCCGAGCTGCATCGATGCGGTATCGATCACCGGCGGCCATTTCGGCGCGGGGCTCGGGGTGGTCGAACTGACCGTCGCGCTGCATTACGTCTTCGACACGCCGCACGACCGGCTGATCTGGGACGTCGGCCATCAGGCCTATCCGCACAAGATCCTGACCGGGCGGCGCGACCGCATCCGCACGCTGCGCCAGGGCGGCGGGCTCTCGGGCTTCACCAAGCGCGCCGAGAGCGAATACGACCCGTTCGGCGCGGCGCACTCCTCGACCTCGATCTCGGCCGGGCTCGGCATGGCGGTGGCGCGCGACCTCGAGCGGCGAGAAGCAGCAACGTCATCGCCGTGATCGGCGACGGCGCCGATGACGCGCCGGCATGGCCTATGAGGCGATGAACAATGCCGGCGCGATGGATTCGCGGCTGATCGTGATCCTCAACGACAACGACATGTCGATCGCGCCGCCGGTCGGCGCGATGAGCGCCTATCTGTGCGCGGCGTGCTGTCGTCGCAAATCGTATCATGTCGCTGCGCGCATCTCGGCCAGCAGGCTGGCGCGCCATGCTGCCGAAGCGCCTCGAGCACGCCGCGCCGCGCGGCGAAGAACATGGCGCGCGGCTTCGCTCACCGGCGGCACGCTGTTCGAGGAGCTCGGCTTCTACTACGTCGGGCCGATCGACGGGCAACAATCATCGACCACCTGCTGCCGGTGCTGAAGAACGTCCGCGACAGCAAGCCAACGGTCCGATCCTGATCCATGTCGTGACCGAGAAGGGCAAGGGCTATCTGCTCGGCCGAGCAGGCCGACCGACAAATGGCACGGCGTCGTCAAGTTCGATGTCGTCGACCGGCGCGCAGGCCAAGTCGACGTCGAAGGCGCCGTCCTACACCAGCGTCTTCGCCGAAGCGCTGATCAAGGAAGCCGCGAAGGACGAGCGCATCGTCGCGATCACCGCGGCGATGCCGTCGGGCACCGGGCTCGACCTGTTCGGCGACAGGAATTCCCGAACCGCTGCTTCGATGTCGGCATCGCCGAGCAGCACGCGGTGACCTTCGCCGCCGGCCTCGCGCCGGAAGGCATGAAGCCGTTCGCCGCGATCTACTCGACCTTCCTGCAGCGCGCCTACGACCAGGTCGTGCACGACGTCGCGATCCAGAAGCTGCCGGTGCGCTTTGCGATCGACCGCGCCGGGCTGGTCGGCGCATGACGGCCAGACCCATGCCGGCTCGTTCGACGTGGCCTATCTCGGCTGCCTGCCCGGCTTCGTGATCATGGCGGCGGGCGACGAGGCGGAGCTCGTCCACATGGTGGCGACCTGCGTCGCAATTGATGATGCCCCATCAGCCGTGCGGTTCCCGCGCGGCGACGGCATCGGCAGTCAAATTGCCGGAACATGGGCGTGCCATCTGGAGATCGGGCGCGGCCGCATCCTGCGCGAAGGCACCACGATCGCGCTCGCTGAACTTGGCGGGCGTCTCGCTGAATGCCTGAAGGCGGCGCAGGAGTGGGCGCCTATGGCCTGTCGACGACGCGTTGCCGATGCCCCGCTTCGCCAAGCCGCTCGATACCGATCTGATCAACCGGCTGGCGCGCGAGCACGAGGGTGGTGATCACGATCGAGGAGGGTCTCGATCGGCGGTTTCGGCAGCCATGTGCTGCAGCATCTGGCGACGACCGGGCAGCTCGACCACGGGCTGAAGATCCGCCCGATGGTGCTGCCCGATGATGTTCCTCGACGCACGATTCGCCGAACGGGCAATACGAGACACGTGCCGGGCTCAACGCCCGCCACATCGTCGCGACGGCGCTGGCCGCGCTCGGCGCGAGATCGCCGAGCTGCCCGCCGGGCGTAGCTGAAAGTTGTTGCTGTCTCCGGCGAAGGCCGGAGCCATTGATCATGTCGTGCGCTGTGACCCGGCCTTCGCCGGGACGCCAAGCCTAGCTGGACCATCAGATGGCTGCGAAAGCGCCGGGCCGATCAGCTGCTCGTCGAGCAGGGGCTCGCCAGCCGCGCCAAGGCGCAGGCGCTGATCCTGGCCGGCCTCGTCTCGATCCGCCGGCCGGCGCGCGGACAAGCCCGGGCACATCCCTCGCCGAGGATGCCGAGCTGACGCTCGCCGGGCGCGACCACCCCTGGGTGTCGCGCGGCGGGGTCAAAGCTGGCCTTCGCCCTCGACCATTTCGCGATCGACCCGTCCGGTGTGGATCGCGCTCGATCATCGGCGCCATCGACCGGCGGCTTCTACCAACGTGCTGCTGGCCAAGGGAGCGGCGCGGGTTCGCGCGGTCGATGTCGGACGCGGCCAGCTCGCCTGGAAATTGCGCCAGAGACCCGCGCGTCGTGGTCCATGAGGCGGTCAACGCCCGCCTATCTGTCGCGGGCCGAGATTGCCGAGCCGATCGACCTCGTCACCTGCGATGCCAGCTTTATCGGCCTCGCGACGCTAGCTGCCGGCCCGCTGGGCATTGGCCGCCGAGTGCCCGCGCTGGTCGCGCTGGTCAGACCGCAATTCCAGGCCGGGCCGAGACGCGACGGCGTTAGCAAGAGGAGCGGGGTGGTGCGCGCCACGCCCCGCGATCCACCGCGCGGTTTGCGAGCGCGTCGCCGCCTGAAGCTCGGCGCGCAGCCCCCGCAGCTGGCATGTCGTCGGCATCGCCGACAGCCCGATCACCGGACCTGCCGGCAAGCCGCGAGTTCCTGATAGCACGCCCGGAAATGACACCTGGCTCCGCACGGCTTCGCCGAGGACTCCGTTCGGCGGCTTTCACGTTTTCCGCCCGGGCTGCGTCGCGGCGGCACGACCCGGTCTGGTTCAAGCCGCGCAAGGCGGTGTACGGGGTGAGGGTGCTGGCGCGCTCGCGCGCGCTGGTCGCCGCCGTCGGGGATGGCGCTCGGCGAGGCGGCGGGGATACCGCTCGCCGGCGATCCGCTGCGCAGCATCTTTTCCGGATCTATCGCGATGTGCGCTTCGCGCCGGCTCAAGCGGCTCTACAAGACCCATGCCGGCGCGGTCCTGACGCGCTCGGAGGAAGCGCGACCCGGGGCGCGACGCCTATCTGCATCTGGAACCGGGAGAGTCGATGGATTCGGGCCGGCTTTCTGGCATCCCGAGCCGACTTACGACTGACCCGGCTGCGGCGGGCATCCTCACACCTGCGGCGATCCCGACCTGCGTTTGTCCGAAATCGCCGACACGCTGATGGCGGCCGGCAGTCCGGTCTCCAGCGATGAAAGCAGCTGACTTCACGGCCGCCGCGCGTGATTCCGGGGACGGCCAAAGGGCACGCCGGTCGCCGATTATATCGCTCTGCGGAGAGTCGTTCACGCGCGCGCCGCGCTGCCGCCAGCGACCGGGAGTCGCGTCGCCGGCGGTGGTGGATCAGCATCGTCGATGTTCGCTCGCCTTCGCGCATTGCCCCTGCTCCCGAATGGGAGCTGGTCGGCTATCGAGGACGGCATGCCGCCATTGGTGATCCCAATGCCGGCTGCGGCCCCTGCCGGGACCGTTTCTGGGGCGTCCTGCGCCCAATTGTGCGGCGCGGCCAGTGAGAGTAAACAAGCCGCTAAATCAGGGGATCCTGATGGCGGGCCAAATCCGATGGCGCAACGGCCCCCAGGCAGTCGCGCCTCGCCGTATCAACCACCTCGTCCTGAACGTCCGCGACATCGGAGGTCGCACCGAATTCTGGACCGAGATCGTCAGCCTGACGCAGGTCGCGACGCCGGTGCGCCCCCAGCCGCGGGCCGGACGCGACCCTGCCCAAGATGCCGCTTCTGCAGCGCCGACCGTGACGGCAAAACAGTACACCCTCACGACAGCGTCGCCCTGGTCGAGAGCCCGAACGTCCCGGCCCCGGCCGACTGGGAGCTGGCCGGCGGCAGCGTCGCGGTCAACCACATCGCGATGCAATTGCCCGACCGCGAGGCGTGGCTGAAGCAGCTGGAGTTCCTGCAGAGCCGCGGGATCAAGTTCAACTGGCGCGTCAACCACGGCGTGACGCACAGCGTCTACGTCAACGACCCCAACGGCTACGGCGTCGAGTTCCTTTACGAATTGCCGCGCGAGATGTGGGAGAACGACATCCAGGGCGCGATCGACTATCTGGAAAACCTGCCGACCGATGGGCCCGAAGCGCTTGTCGACCGCACCGACTCGCCGAGCTTCGGCCAGAAGCAGCAGCCTAGCCCCGGCGCCGGCGAAATGAGCCCGGACGTCACCAAAAAACGAAGCGCGGCGGTTGAACCGCCGCGCCCGCGCCTGGGCCAACTCGAAATTAAGCCGCCGCATATCCCGTCGGCGCCGCCTCGTCCTTGTCGAAATCGAACTCGACCTTGCCGCCATGCGGGTCGTCGAAGAATAGCTGCCACAGGCCGCCGCGAACGCCCTCGGCCGGCAGGCGGCAGCTCGTACTTGATCTTGGCCTTTTCCAGCTTGGCGACGGTGGCCGGCAGGTCGGTCGCCGTGAAGGCCATGTGGTCGATGACCCGGCGCGCACCTCGTTGAGCTGCTTGCGGTGGATCACGTGCAGGATCGGCTGGTCGCCCACCCACAGCCAATAGCCGGGAACTGGAAGTTCGGCCGGGCCCCGACCTCGAAGCCCAACAGGTCGCAGTAAATTTCTTGGTCACTTCGAGGTCGTCGCTCAATACCGTGAAGTGGTTCATGCCCTGAACGCTCATGCCGCATTTCTCCTTTGCAATGCAACCCATCAGAGACGCGGCGATCGCCGACCGCGCCGGGCTTGATCTCCCTTTGATACAAATGGCTGACGGGCGGCCTTGCGTCAATCGCAGGGCACGCTCGCGCACGACGATGCTATGGATCGCAAGCGGCGATTGGCCGATCGGGACGGGTGAGGGCAATGAGGCAGGCGGGTCGGGTTTTGATGGCGGCGGCCGGGCTGACGCTGACGCTTGCCCTTTGCGGCACGGCGATGGCGCAGAAGCAGAAGGCGGCACATTGCGGATCCTATCACTCGCGACAGCCCGGCCAGCATGTCGATCCTCGAGGAGGGCAGCATCGTCGGCGATCATGCCGATGATGGGGGTGTTCAACAACCTCGTGCTCTTCGACCAGCACGTGCGCGCAGAACCGGCGTCGAATCGATCGTGCCCGAGCTCGCGACGAGCTGGTCGTGGAGCGAGGACGGGACCGAGCTGAGCTTCAAGCTTGCGCCAGGGCGTCAAATGGCATGACGGCAAGCCGTTCACCGCCGCCGACGTCAAATGCACCTACGACCTGCTGACCGGCAAGGCGACGGAGAAGCTGCGCCTCAATTACCGCGAAGCCTGGTTTCACAACATCGACAGCACGTCACCACCGATGGCGACAGCGAGGCGACCTTTCGTCTGAAGCGGCCGCAGCCGGCCCTGCTGTCATTGCTCGCCTCGGGCTATTCGCCGGTCTATCCCTGCCATGTCTCGGCGCGCGAGATGCGCAGCATCCGATCGGCACCGGCCCGTTCAAATTCGTCGAGTACAAGCCGAACCAGTCGATCAAGGTGGCGCGCAACCCGGATTACTGGAAGCCGGGGCCGGCCCTATCTCGACGGCATCGAATACACGATCATCCCGAACCGCTCGACCGCGATCCTCGCCTTTGTCGCCGGCAAGTTCGACATGACCTTCCCTACGAGGTGTCGGTCCCGCTGGTCGAAGGATGTGCGCAGCCAGGCTGCCGCAGGCGATCTGCGAAGTCGAAGCCGATGAACGGCCGGGCCAATCTGCTGGTCAACCGACGCGCCGCCGTTCGACAATCCGGTGCTGCGCCGGGCGATGCAGCTGAGCCTCGACCGCAAATCCTTCATCGACATTCTCGGCGAGGGCCAATACGACATCGGCGCGGTGCTGCAGCCGCCGCCCGAAGGCATCTGGGGCATGCCGCCTGAGATGCTTGCAGACAGCTGACGGGCTACGGGCCGGACGTGCAGAAGAACCGCGAAGAGGCCCGCGCAATGATGCAGCTCGCTCGGCTACGGGCCCGGACAACCGGCTAAAGGTCAAGATCTCGGCGCCGCAACATCGCCTGGCTACCGCGATCCCGCGGCGATCCTGATCGACCAGCTCAAGGAGATCTGGATCGACGGCGAGCTCGAGACTATCGAGACCGCCAATTGGGTCCCGAAGCTGATGCGCAAGGATTTCACAGTCGCGCCTCAGCGTGCTCCGGCAGCGCGGTCGACGACCCCGACAGTCCAGTTCTACGAGAATTACTGTTGCAGTTCGGCGCGCAACTATACCGGCTACTGCAATCCCGAGCTCGATGCAAGCTGGTCGACCGGCAATCGATGGAGAGCGATCCGGCGAAGCGCAGGCAGCTCGTGCTGGCAGATCGACCGCAAGCTGCATCGAGGACGTGGCGCGCCCGATCATCTATCTACATGCGCGCCAGGCGACCTGCTGGCAGCCCGAGGTCAAGAACCTGACGCTGATGGTCACCAGCCAGTACAACCGGCTGGCGTTTCGAGGATGTGTGGCTCGATAAATAAGCGCGGCGGGCAGCAGCGGCGCCACGGGATAGGGAGACGGCGATGCGGCTAAATAGAGGTCGCGGCGTTCGCGCTGGCGGCGGTTGTATCCGGACTCGCGGCCACCGGCCCGGCGATGGCCCAAGCAGGGCGGCACTCTGCGGGTGTTTCACCGCGACAGCCCAGCCAGCATGTCGATCCTCGAGGAGGGCAGCATATCGGCGATCATGCCGATGATGGGGGTGTTCAATAACCTCGTGCTCTTTGATCAGCACGTGCCGCAGAACCGGGTCGAGTCGATCGTGCCCGAGCTCGCGACGAGCTGGTCGTGGAGCGAAGACGGGACCGAGCTGAGCTTCAAGCTGCGCCAGGGCGTCAAATGGCACGACGGCAAGCCGTTCACCGCCGCCGACGTCAAATGCACCTACGACCTGCTGACCGGCAAGGCGAAGGAGAAGCTGCGCCTCAACTACCGCGAAGCCTGGTTCCACAACATCGACAGCGTCACCACCGATGGCGACAGCGAAGCGACCTTTCATCTGAAGCGCCCGCAGCCGGCCCTGATCTCATTGCTCGCCTCGGGCTATTCGCCGGTCTATCCCTGCCATGTTTCGGCGCGCGAGATGCGCAGCCATCCGATCGGCACCGGGCCGTTCAAATTCGTCGAGTACAAACCCAACCAGTCGATCAAGGTGGCGCGCAACCCGGATTACTGGAAGCCGGGGCGGCCCTATCTCGACGGCATCGAATACACGATCATCGCCGAACCGCTCGACCGCGATCCTCGCCTTTGTCGCCGGCAAATTCGACATGACCTTCCCGTACGAGGTGTCGGTCCCGCTGGTCAAGGATGTGCGCAGCCAGGCCCGCAGGCGATCTGCCAAATCAAGCCGATGAACGGCCGGGCCAATCTTCTCGTTACCGACGCGCCGCCATTTGACAATCCGGCGCTGCGCCGAGCGCTGCAGCTGACCGCTCGACCGCAAATCCTTCATCGACATTCTCGGCGAGGGACCAATACGACGTCGGCGCGGTGCTGCAGCCGCCGCCCGAAGGCATCTGGGGTATGCCGCTCGAGATGTTGCAGCAGCTGACGGGTATATGGGCCGGACGTGCAGAAGAGCCGCGAAGAGGGCCGCTCATTGATGCGCTCGCTCGGCTACGGGCCGGACAACCGGCTAAAGATCAAGCTGCCGGCGCGCAACATCGCCTGGTATCGGGATCCGCGGCGATCCTGATCGACCAGCTCAAAGATCTGGATCGACGCCGAGCTCGAGACGGTCAGACCGCCAACTGGGTCCCGAAGCTGATGCGCAAGGATTTTACCGTCGCGATGAGCCTCTCGGGCAGTGCAGTCGACGACCCCGACAACCAGTTCTACGAGAATTACTCTTGCAAGTCCGCCGCGCAATTACACCGGCTGCAATCCGAGATCGATGCGCTGATCGACCGGCAATCGGCCGAGAGCCCGACCCGGACCAAGCGCAAGGAGCTCGTCTGGCAGATCGAGCGCAAGCTGATCGAGGACGCGGTGCGCCCCGATCATCTTCTTCATGCGCCAAGGCACCTGCTGGCAGCCCGCAGGTCAAGGGCGTCGACGCTTGATGGACAACAGCGCCTATCAACGGCTGGCGCATGGAGGATGCGTGGCTGGCTCGACCAGGTAGAGCACAGGCCGCTGGCTCGCGCACCGCGGACGGTCAACGCCCTTTTCCCGATGTCATTCCGGGATAGCCCGAGACTGACCGGATCCATGAACACTGGCCTCTGTAATATGGATTCGGGCTGGCCGCCCAATCTTGTCACGCGTGCGTGCGCCCATTACGTCGCGCATCTTCGATGCGCAGAGCCTCCCAGGAATGACGGCCGGGGAGATGCTACCGGATGCAGGCCGCACCCGCGCCAGGTCAAAGCGCGGCGAGCGAGATGCCGAGCGCCTCGAGATCCGGGCGCGATGCGGGTCGGTCAGGACGCCGACCTTGCGCAGATTGCGCACCAGCCCGGCGTGGAGGTCGCGGCGGAAGAACTTGCGGAACGCGGTCTCGTCGCCGCCCGCCGCGCGCTCGCGCCGGAACTGCCGGATCTCCTCGATGTCGGCCCGGCCGAACCCCATCTCCTCGTAGGCGGCGAGCGGGAAGATCCCGCGCAGCGTGCGGTTCAGCGCCCAGACCGCGAAGTCCTCCATCTCGCGGCGCTCGGCCGCGGTCGCCTCGCCGACGACCGCCGGCAGCGACAGCATGCCGAAGCCCATGTGGCGCGCCTCGTCCTGCAGGATGCGCCGGCAGATCTGGCCGCAGCACCGCGTCCTTCGAGGATTCGGCCAGCATGCGGAACAGCGACACGGCGAAGGTCTCGGCGACGAGCTGCAGGCCGATCGTCTTCAGGTACCAGGCCGAGGTGCCGAGCAGCGTGTCGAAGATCTCCTGACATTGCCGGCCAGCGGATAGGTCTCGCCGTCGAGCCGGAGCGTCGAGATAGCGGTGCAGCACCTCGTTGTGCCGCGCCTCGTCGACCACCTGGGTCGCCTGGAACAGCTTGGCGTCCTGCCCGTGCACGTTCTCGACCAGCTGGCTGCACACCAGCATCGCGCCGTGCTCGCCATGCATCAGGGTCGAGAGCCGCCAGCGCGTGACGCAGCGGTTGAGCTCGACCCGCTCGGCCGCCGACAGGCGGTCCCAGAACGCGCGTGCCGTGGATGTCGACGAGATCGTCGGCGATCAGGCCGCCATCGCCGTCGAGCGGCTGCGCCCAGTCGATGTCGCGTCGCGGCGTTCCACTGATCGATCTTGGCCTGCTCGTAGAGCCGCCGCATATCGGCATGCTCGCCATCGTAGTCGTGGCGGAAATACGCGGTACTGCTGGTCTCGATGTAATGACCGCGTTCCATCTCTGCCTCTCTCTATCGGCGGCGCCGATGGGTGACGGACATGGCTACGCCAACCAATGTAGAGCGCCTTCTCGAATTTTTCGAGCAGAGCGAGGCGCTTTCGGGTCGGCGAAGGGCAGCAGCTGCATCAGGATGACCCCGGCGACGCCCGACCTCCCGGTCGATCCAGAAATAGGTATTGCCCAGCCCGGCCCAGCACAGGGCGCCGGCGCAGCGGCCGCCCGGCACCGGCTCGGTCGAGATCATAAAGCCGAGGCCCCATTTCTTGACCATGCCGGGAAAGAACTCGGCATCGTTCGAGTAGGCCGGCAGCCGCGGTCTTGAGCAGGCCGACGTTGCAGATCGCCCATCGCGTTCTCGGCATCAGGCGGACGGTCTCGGGCTTGCAGCACCGCTGTCGCCATCGGCGCGTGCCCTGGTTCAGGAACATCCGCTCGAACGCCAGGTAGTCCGCCGGCGGTGCCGTAGAGCCCGCCGCCGCCCATCTCGAATTCCGGCTCCTGCGGCAGCTCGAACTGGCGATCGGGCGTCAGCGCGCCGTCGGCGCCGCGATGCATGCATCCCGGCGAGGCGGCTCGGCGATCCGTCGGTCAGCTTGAAGCCGGTATCTGTCCATGCCGATCGGCCCGAACAGGTTGTCGGCGAGGTAGTCGCCGAGCTTCTGCGCCGCTGGCCGCGCTCCACCGCCTTGCCGGCCCAGTCGATGTTGATGCCGTAGATACCAGCGCTCGCCGGGATCGAACGGCGAGCGGCGTGGTCAAGCGCCGCGTTCTGGCAGGAGATGATGCCCGGCACCGCCGTCGCCTTTCCATGTGGCTGGCCCATCTCCGGGTTCCAGATGTCGTAGCCGAAGCCCGGCGGTATGGGTGAGCAGGTGGCGCAGCGTGATCGGCCGCTGTGGCGGGCGCAGCCGCGGCTCGCCGGCGGCGTCGAAGCCGTCGAGCACCTGCGGCGACCTGCACAGTTCCGGGAGCACTTCGGCAATCGGCCGGTCGAGCGCAAGCTTGCCGCGCTCGACCAGCTGCATCGCCGCGGTCGCAGGTGATCGCCTTGGTCATCGAGGCGATCCAGAACACGGTGTCCGCTGTCATCGCGGCGCCGTCCGGCAGCACGCGCCGGCCAAACGCGCCCTCGATAGATTGCGACCGTCGCGCGATGCAGCCATCGCGACGACGCCCGGCACATCGCCGCGCTCGATCGCTGCGCCTCAGAACCTGATCGACATCCGACAGAGGCGTGTCCGCGGTTCCTCCCGTGTTTCGCAGTCTGTGCGGCATCGCGGATGCCGGCTCCGCGGCCGCTGCGCTCGACGCGGTACTATAGGTCGGAAAGCCGTGGAGCCGTAAGCCTCCCGGCCAATCGGCCGATTGCTTCAATCCCATTCGAAACCGCCCGTGCAAACCGATTTTTCGACAAAACCTTAACCCAGGTTAGCACAACAGGGCCGGCGACGCCGGGCAGGCGTTGGCGCCCTTGTGACTCCGGGAGAATTTCGCCGCGATGGTGATGACCCTCGTCATCCTGGCGCTTTGCATCGCCCTGCCGGTGCTCGGCGTGGCGCACATCGCCGAGCAGCGCCGGCGCGGGCGGGCCGAGCGCGAGGCGATCGAGCGAGCGGCGCTTCCGGCTGCTGGCCGAGAGCTCGTTCGACATGATCGTGCAGTCTGATCCCCACCAGCGGCGGACCTATGTGTCGCCGGCCTCCCGCCGCCTTTACGGGATATGAGGCCGGAAGAGGCTGGCGATGTCGGCCGAGGAGGTCATCCACCTGGAGGATCTGCCGAAAGTCCGCGAGGCGCTGCGCCGGCCTCGAATATGCCGATCACGCCGATCACTTATCGCGGGCGGCGCAAGGACGGCACCTACATCTGGGTCGAGGCGAGCCTCACCGGTCAAACAACCCGGAGACCGGCAAGATGGCGAGTGGTCAGCGTCGTGCGCGATATCAGCGAGCGGGTCGCGCTACGAGGCGGCGCTGCGTCAGGCCAGGCGAGGAGGCCGACGCGGCCAGCCGCGCGAAATCGGAATTCCTCGGCACGATGAGCCACGAGCTGCGCACGCCATTGAACGCGATCATCGGCTTTACCGAGATCATGAAGAGAAGGGTGATGGGCCGATCGACAACCCGCATTACCGCCCTACGTCGCCGATATTCATTTCGAGCAGCACGCATCTGCTGAACCTGATCAACGAGATCCTCGACGTCACCAAGGCCGAAGCCGGCAAGCTCGAAGTTCAGGAACAGGTTTTCGATCTGCGCGACGTCATCGAGGCGGTGGTGCGGATCAGCGGTCCGCCGATCGACAAGGCGGGGGTGACCGTCACGATCGATCTCCCCGCCGATCTGCCGCGGCTGCGCGCCGATGAGGGTAAGGCGCGGCAGGTTTTCTTCAACCTGATCAGCAATGCGGTGAAGTTCACTCCCGCCGGGCGGTCGGATCAATATTTCCGGCCGGTTCGACGGCGAGGCTGGGCTATCGATCACCGTCGCCGATACCGGCATCGGCATCGCGCCCGAGGATCTGAGCCGGGTGCTCGAACCCTTTGTGCAGGTCGACAGCTCATTGAGCCGGCGCCATCAGGGCACCGGTCTCGGCCTGCCCGCGGTCAAGGGGATCATGGAGCTGCATCACGGGACGATCGAATTGCAGAGCACGGTCGGCGCCGGCACCGCGGCGACGATCACACTTTCCGCCCGAGCGGGCGGTAGTCGTAAACTGGCGCGTGACACAATCGCGACCGGCCGCAGCCTGAGCCGGCCGGCCTGCCCGCCGCTGTCTATTGCCGGTGGTATCTGACGACGCGCCGCACGCGTCCCCACTCGCCAGGCTGCACGACGTAGAGGTCGCTGGTGCGAGTCGCACCCAGATGCCGTGGCAGGAGCGGTTGACCGGGCCGTCGCCCCAGCGCGCCAGCCGCTCGCCGTCGAAGGTCAGGATGCTGATCATGCCGCCATTGTGCTCGGGGATGTAGACGACGTCGTCGTCATCGACATAGAAGAACGCCGGGCCGATCAGCTTCGGTCGGCCAGACATTCAGCAATTTGCCGTTCTGGTCGAACACCTGCACGCGGTCGTTTTCGCGGTCGGCCACCAGCACCCGGCCGCGCCGGTCGATCCACACGCCATGCGGCAGGTTGAACTGGCCCGGCGCGGTGCCCGGCTCGCCCCAGGAGGACTGGTATTTGGCGTCGGGCGAGAATTTGTGGACGCGGGCGTTGCCGTAGCCGTCGGTCATGAACATCGCGCCGCTCGGGGCAAAGGCGATGTCGGTCGGCAGGTTGAACGGGCCGCCGCCATGCGTGACCTTGCTTCCACGCCGCCGAGCTGAAATCGTCCTCCGGCACGCCGGTATCGGAGCGCGCGCCCTTCTCGCCGATCGTCTGCAGCAACTTCCCGTCGGTGGTGAATTTCTAGAACTGCTGGTGGTGCTCGTCGCACAGCCAGACGACATCCTGGCCGTTTTCCCGGACGATGCGGATCGCGTGCGGAAAGCGTGAACAGCCCCGCGCCCCAGGAGCCGACAGGAACTTGCCGTCGCGATCGAAGATCACGATCGGGTGCTCGGGGTTGCGGTTGAAGCAGTAGACCCGGTCCTCCGAGATCGACCGAAACCGCGCAGGCCTTCACCTCGAGCCACCAGGCGGGCGTTGCCAAGTCTCGTCCACCTTGTAGCTGTATTTGCCGCGGCCAACGATCGGATCCATCGCGTTTCCCCTTAGCGGTTTATCTCGCTGCGTCATCATTGGAGCGGCGGCCGCCGCGCCGCAGATCGCATTCGACATGGAAGATCCGCGCCGCGGTGTCGCCGAGGATCGCGCGCCGTTCGGCCGGGGTCAGCTGCGTCGCCTCGACCACGGCGCAAGGATCGGGGTCGCCGATGCCGAACGGGTAGTCGGAGCCGAGCATGATCCGGTCGGCGCCGGCGACGTCGCACAGGAAGCGCAGGCGCGCGCGGCTCGAACAGCACGGTGTCGAAATAGAGCCGGCGGAAACCCTCGTGCCGGGTCGGCGTAGTCGGAATGGATCGCGTGGTTGCGCTTCAGCCGGCCGAGCGCATAGGGCAGCGCGCCGCCGGCATGCGACAAGAGCAGGCTGATCCCGGGATAGCGGGTCAGATGGCCGGAGAACAACAGCCGCGCCACCGCGATCGTCGTGTCGGCGAGGCGGCCGACCGCATTGACCAGATCGTAGTCGGCGAGCCGCTCGTCGCCGCAGATGTAATGCGGATGCAGAAAAATCGCCGCCTGCCGGGCCGAGGCGACTTCCCAGAACGGGTCGAGCGACGGGATCGTCGAGATTGCCGCCGACCCCCTTCGGCTGGGTCGCGATCATCGCGCCCTGGAAGCCGGCATCGAGCGCCTCTTCCAGCACCCGCGCGGCCAGCGCTGCCGTCCTGCAGCGGCACGGTGGCGAGCGCGGAACACCGAGTTCAGCGCCGCGGCGTCCTTCTTCATGTGCTCGTTGTAGAAGCGCGCCCAATCGGCGCCCTCCGCGGCCGGGAGCTCGTAGCCGTAGACATCGGTCCAGCCGCCGACCAGCTGACCGTCGACCCGCGCCTGTTTGAGCCAATCGCGGCGCTGTGCGAGGTCCGAGAGGCGCGGCTGGATCGGCCGGCCGATGCCGCCATCGGCGAACTCCATGCGCGGCATCGCGCCCGTCGGCGTGCAGCCGGACCGACGGGAAGAGGCGCGGCTCGCTCTTCAGCGCGTCGAGCATCGTGCCCGGCACCGTGTGGGCATGGGTATCGATGATCATGCGCCGCTTTCCCTTTTCAGCGCGATGCCAGTCAGACAATCAGGCCGATCAGGCGCCGGCGCCGCGAAACTTGACGGCGGCGGCGAGCGACTTGTCGACTTCGTCGACCGTCAGCAGCGCCGTCGTCCGCGTGCCGCACCAGGCCCGTGGCCGAAGCGGCGAGGGACAATGCGCTTGCCGCCACATTGTCCGGCAGATCGACGATCGTGACGACGTCATCTTCGCCAAAGGCAAAATAAAACGATCTCGAGCTTGCCGCCGATGCTTTCGCAGGCTTGGCGGACGGCGTTGCGGCGTCCCGAGGCCTTGTCCTTGTGCAGCCCCTTCAGCCCGTCGGCGCTGTAGGAGGCGGTGATCAGGTATTTCGCCATGACGTATTCCTCCCGATGTTTTGGCCGTCCGTTCGCCCGGACGGTACGGCGCAATATAGCCCCGCCGCTCAAGCGCCGGCGCGGATCTTTTGGCTGATCGGGCCGATAGACCCGGACGCGCGGGTCATCGCGGGCCAGGTCGAGAAGGCGGCGCCGGGTCGTTCAGCACCGCGAGACCGCATTCCTGATGGTGCTGTCGAGCCCGACGCCGCGCAGCCAGGTCACCCCGATACCGGCCGGCAGGCTGACGTCGCGCGCCTCGTCCAGCAGCAGGACATGGCGATCGGCCGGCACATCAGGCGTCTCGTCGAGGCCTTCCAGAAGATTGCGGCGCCAGTTGGTCTGCAGTGCCGCCATTCGCCGGTCGAGGCCGGCCCGCCGCGCGAGCGATAGGCGGCGCTCTCGAACATCTCGGGCCCGGAAACCTCGTGCAGCGCGAGGTAGGGCGCGGCGGCCGGAAGCGACCGCCTGGAAGCGCTGCGAGGCGCGAAAGCCACGTACGGTCAGCAGAACGCGGATATGCGCCAAATACCAATCGTGCCATTCCGGGAGGCGCTCGGGATGCGGAAAGTCCATTTCGACCATGTAGATCATCGGGTCCTCCCAAACCAGGCCTGGGCGCCAGCCGCGCATCGGCTGCATTCCTGCCGCCTCGCGGCTGCATTATCGACGATCTCGCCGCGCGTCAGCGCTGCGGGTAGAGTGGGGCCGCCGCCGGGCTCGGAGATTGCCGCGCCCAGTAGGGGGAATGAGGTGTCGGATGGCCGAGGCGAGACACAGGGTCGCCCAGAGCTGGGCAGAACCGGTGGGCCGCCGGATTTTCCGGAGCTGCTGAAGCGCGCCGAGGCGCTGGTGCCGGTGCTGCGCGAGCGCGCCGCCGCAGGCCGAGCAGCTTGCGCCGCCTGCCGGACGAGACGATCGCCGACCTGCATTCGCAGCCGGGCTTTTCCGGATGCTGCAGCCGGCCGCGGGTCGGCGGCAGCGAATTGCCGCTTCCGCGCGATCGTTCGAGCTGGTCGCGGTGATCGGCCGGGGCTGCGGCTCGACCGCCTGGGTGCTGGCCAACCTGGCCGCCCATCACTGGCTGCTCGGCATGTGGCACGCCCGAGGCGCAGGACGAAATCTGGGGCGAGTCGCCCGACAATCTGATCGGCTCGGCGCTTGATTTTCGCGCGCGGCCGCGCGCGGCGTGTGCAGGGCGGCTACCGGCTCGGCGGCCGCTGGCCGTTTTCGAGCGGCGTCGATCCCTCGACCTGGAACCTGTTCGGTGCGGTCGTCAGCGACGAGGAGACCGGGCAGCAGCGAGCCGCGCATGTTCCTGCTCCCGGCGCAGCGACTACTCGATCATCGACACCTGGCAGGTGATCGGCCTCGCCGGCACCGGCAGCAAGGACGTCGAGGTCGACCGACGCCTTTGTTCCGGCTCTACCGCACGCTCGCCATCGAGCGGATCACCGGCGGCCCCAACCGCGGCAGCGAGGTCAATCCGGCGGACGCTTGTACAAGCTGCCGGCCGATCAGCCTGTTCGCCTTCTGCCATCGCCGGCGTCTCGCTCGGCATCGCGCAGCGATGCGATCCAACATTTCGCCGAGACGACCCGCAACCGGCTCAGCGCTTATACCGGCAGCAACATCGCCGATTTCACCACTATCCAGGTCCACCTCGCCGAGGCGGCCGCGACTCGCCGACGCGGCGCGAGGCGATCGTGCTGCGGCGGTTGCGACGAGGCGACGCGGATCGTCACCGAGGCCGGGATCGTGCCGAGCCTCGAGCAGCGGGCGCGCTACCGCCGCGACGGCGCCTTATGCCGCGACCCTCTGCACCAAGGCGGTCGACGTGCTTGTTCCACCGCGACCGGCGGCGGCGCCATCTATGCGCGAAACCCGATCCAGCGCGCGTTTCGCGACGTGCATGCGGCCAACGCCCATTACATGCTGACCTGGGACGTCAACGGCGCGATCTACGGCCGGGTGGCGCTCGGATTGCCGCCCGATGCGCCGCTCTGAGAGCGCCGCCGTGGTCAGACGACATCGGGAAGCGACAGTGTCACGAGATCTTCCGGGCAGCCATGCCAGGCGGTGGTGCACAGCACCGCGGGCGAGGGCTTCAACGTCCGCGCGATTTGCGCAACGCGCTCGGCGCCTTCGCGACCGGTGTCACGATCATCACGACGCGCGGCCGCGACGGCAAGCTCTACGGGATGACCGCCAACTCCTTCACCTCGGTGTCGCTGAACGCCGCCGCTGGTGCTGTGGAGCAGCCTCGCTCTACGCGCAGAGCCTGCCGGCCTTCCAGGAAGGGCTCGCATTTCGTCGTCAACATCTTGGCCTACGACCAGATCGAGCTGTCGAACAAATTCGCCACGCACGCAGCGACGACAAGTTCGCCGACGATCGACCACATCATCCCGGAATGCGGCGCCCCGGTCATCGATCGGCTCGGCGGCGCATTTCGAGTGCCGCAACGAGTATCCGCCATTATGGCGGCGACCACATCATCTTCATCGGCCACGTCGAGCGCTTCGCCTATACCAGACAGGCCGACCCTTATTGTTCTGCCGCGGCAAATACATGCGCGGCGAGCCGATCCTGCAGAGCTGACGCGCGATGGCGCGGGCGGCACGATCGGCGTTGTCGGGCTCGGCATCATGGGCGGCGGCGATCGCCCGCAACCTGATCGCCGCCGGGCCACACGGTCAGCGGTTTCGACACCGATCCCGGCGCAGATCGGCGGCTGCAGATCCGACGGGTCATCGGCCTGCAGTTCGGCCGCGGCGGCGGCGCGCGGCGCCGATCTGCTGCTGACCAGCCTGCCGACGGTCGAGGCGCTCGACGCGACCGTCGCGAACCTCGTCGCTGCGCCGCAGCCGGGCCTCGTCGTCGCCGAGCTCAGCACGATGCCGATCGAGGTGAAACAGGCGGCGCACGACCGCTTCGCGGGCCGCCGGCATGATCGCTGCTCGATTGCCCGCTGTCCGGCACCGGCGCGCAGGCCGTGACCCGCGACCTCGCGCTTTATGCCAGCGGCGACGAGGCCGCCTACGCGGCGCTGCCGCCAGGTGTTCGACGGCTTTGCCCGGGTCAGCCATTATCTCGGCGCGTTCGGCAATGGCAGCCGGATGAAGTTCGTCGCCAATCTGCTGGTCGCGGTGCACAACGTCGCCGCCGCCGAGGCGATCGTGCTCGGCGACGAAGGCCGGGCTCGACCCCGAGCGCATCCTCGAGGTGATCGCCAGCGGCGCCGGCACCTCGCGCATCTTCGAATTGCGCGGCCCGATGATGGCGAAGGGCGTCTACACGCCGCCGACCGCGACGATGCACGTGCTGCAGAAGGACAGCGCGATCATCGCCGCGTTTGCCCGCGGCGCTCGGCGTCGCTACGCCGATGCTCGATGCCGCCGCGCCGCTCTGACGACGAGGCCGAGGCGCAGGGCTACGCCGAGAGGATGTCGGCGCCGTCCACGCGGTTCTGCGCCCGCCGCGCCGGCCGGCACTGCCATTGAGACATGAGGAGAAGCAACCAGATGCTTCCACGGCGCGCAGCGCGCCGCCTATGAGCGCGACGGTTTTATCGTCGTGCCGGATGTGTTCTCGACCGGCCGGAGATCGACGAATTGCGCCGGGTCACCGATGAGTTTGTGCGCAACTCGGCGTCGGTCGCCGCCAATGACGAGATCTACGACCTCGAAGACACGCATTCGCGCGGACGAGCCGCGGGTGCGGCGGCTCGAAGGCGCCGCATCTGCACCATCCGGCCTACTGCCGCGCCAGCCGGCACCGACAGATCGTCGCGATGCTGAAGGATCTGTGGGGGCACCGTGCGCTTCGACACCGGCAAGCTCAACATGAAATCGGCCGGGTATGGCGCGCCGGTCGAATGGCACCAGGACTGGGCGTTCTATCCGCACACCAACGACGATCTCGCCGCGGTCGGCATCATGCTCGACGATGTCGACATGGAGAACGGGCCGATGATGGTCGTGCCCGGGCAGCCACAGGGGGCCGGTCTATGACCATCACGGCCCGGACGGCCGGTTTTGCGGCGCGATCGACCCGGCAAATTGCCGGAGCGGGCGATCTCGACCTGTCGCGCGCGGTGCCGTGCCTTGGCAAGGCCGGCTCGGTGACGCGTGCACCATGTCCGCGCGGTGCACGGCTCGGCGACCAATTTCTCGGGCCGGGAGCGCCGCTTTCTGCTGTTCCAATACCGCGCCGCCGATGCCTGGCCGCTGCTCGGCTTGCCGGCGGGCATCGAGAAATTCGACGAGCTGCTGCTGGCCGGCGAGCCGACCTGGCGCCGCGCCTCGCGCCGGTGCCGGTGCGCCTGCCGCTTGCCGCCGGCCGAGCACCAGGGCTCGATCTACCGGAGACAGCAGCGCCAGCGGCACCGCCGCTGGTTTCGCGACCGCCGATGACTGCGCCGTCGCCGCGGAGTAGGCCGCTACTCCCCGGACGATCCCAATCGTCGTCAGCGAAGGCCGGGACCCACTTTTCAGCGACTCGAGCAGTTGAAACCTGTGGATCCCGGCCTTCGCCGGGACGACGATTTGGTTTGATCAGGAAATAGCTTGCCGCGTCGCGAAAGATGATGCCGAGCGTCAAGCGGTGGCCGGAACGCAGCCGGCTGACGCCGTGGCGCATCGTGACGCGGTAATCGCCGCGCGTGCCGCGCGACCGGCCGATGATTGACCGTCGAACGAGCACCGCATCGCCCTGGCCGAGCGGCGACGATCTCGCCTGCTTGACTGCATGCGCGGGCGCTGCTCGACGAGCAGGAACTCGCCGCCGGTGAAATCCTCGCCGGGCTGGCTCAACAGCACCGTCGCCTGGATCGGGAACACCAGATCGCCATAGAGGTCCTGGTGCAGGCAGTTGTAGTCGCCGGCCTCGTAGTTGAGGATCAGCGGGGTCGGGCGCTGCTGGCCCGGCGGCGTGGCAGCGCGCAGGATAGCAGCGTCGAGACTCGGCGGGAAGCGCGGCTCGAGTCGCAGCCGCTCGTGCCACGCGATTGGCGAAGGGCGCGAGCGGCGGGTAGAGCGCCTCGCGCAACTTCGGCGACGAGCGGTGGCAGCGGATAGCGCAGATACTTGTATTCGCCGCGTGCCGAAATTGTGGCGCGCCATGACCACCCGCGAGCGGAACGCCGCCTGCTCCGTCGTAGAGCGCCGCGACGCTGCGGCACTTGCCGCTCGCCGAGAGGCCCGGGAGCACGGCATAGCCGCGCTCGTCGAGCCCGCAGATCAGCAGCTTCGGCCAGCCGCTCTCACTCGGCAGCCGCATCCGCCCAGAGGCCTTGGACCGCCGCGCCGCGTTCGCGGTCGAGCAGCGCGCGCTTGCGTTCGACACCCCAGCGATAGCCAGCGCAGGTCGCCGTCGCGGCGCACCACCCGGTGGCACGGCACCACCACTGCCAGCCTGTTGCTGGCGCAGGCCTGCGCCACTGCGCGCGCACCGCCTTCGGCTGGCCGAGCGCGGCGGCGATGTCGGTGTAGGTCGCGGTCTGGCCCGGCGGATCTTCTGCAGGGCATGCCACACCCGCGCCTGAAAGGCGGTGCCGCGGATGTCGAGCGGCAGGTCGAGCTTGTCGCCCGGCCGGGTGATGAAGCGCACGACCCGCTCGGCCCCAGCCGGACAGCGCGGCGTCGGCGGGCAGCAGTTACCGCCGCCGGAAAGCGCCGCCGCAGCTCGGCTTCGAGGCCGGCGCGGTCGTCGCCGAGCGCGGTCATGCAGATGCCGCGCTCGGTGGCGGCGACCATCGCCCAGCCGAGCCAGGTCGAGACGATCGTGAAGCGGATCTGTCTCGCCTTTGCCGCCGCGCCGCCGCGCCGCCGGGGTCATGCCGAGACCGTTCGGGGCGGCCTCATAGGCCCGCGAGCTGGCGCCGAAACCGGCGCCGTAGGCCGCCTGCGCGATCCGTTCGCCGGCGTCGAGCCGGTCGGCAAAGCGGCCGAGCCGGTGCGCCTTGCCCCATTGGCGCGGCGTCGTGCCGGTGATCTGCTTGAAGACGCGGTGGAAATGAAACCGGCTGATCCCGGCGGCGTCGGCCAGCTCGGCGAGGGCTCGGGATCTCGTCGCTGCGCGCGGATCAGGGCGCAGGCGCGGCCGATCGCGGCGATGTGCCGGTCGGCCGAGGAGCCCTCATTCGGCCGGCAGCGCTTGCAGGGCCGGAACCCGGCGGCCTCAGCCGCCGCGGCGGTCTCGTGGAACGCCACGTTCTTCGCGGCGCGGCTGGCGCGAGGCGCAGCCCGGCCGGCAATAGACCCCGGTCGTCTTGCACCGAATAGAAGAACCGGCCGTCCTGCGTCGCGTCATGCGCGATCACCGCGGCCCAGCACTGTTCTGCGTTCAACATCGGGTCTCTCCATCACCCACATGGTGACAGAATGGCGATGGGACGAGAACGCCTCTACCCGAGGATTGGCTTTTATATTCGAACCTCACCCCGGCGTCCCGGCGAAAGCCGGGACCCATCCTATCAGCGTCTCGGGCGCGGATCAATGGATCCCGGCTTTTGCCGGGAAGCAATCGAAACTCAGCTCGGGCAGTAGCGCTTCGGCAGCATTGCGTGGATGCCCTTGTTGCCGTCGACCAGCTGGGTGACCCGCATGTCGACCGCGAGGCTCGAAAACATGTAGGCGTCGTCGGCCGGGAGGCCCATCCGCTCGCCGATCAGCTTGATCATCTCGCGCAGCGCGTCCTTGGCGGCGTCGTCGAGATCCTCGTTGAACGCCATCGTGACGTGGTGGGTCGGGGTCTCCGGCGCGCGGCAATTTGAAATGCATGATCCTTGCGCAGCGGTCAGGCGGAAGGTGCCGCCGAGCGCGGTTTCGAGCGCCGTCACGCAGACCTCGCCGTCGCCCTGCACGCCATGCCCGTCGCCGCAGGAGAACAGCGCCCCGGCGCCCAGACCGGCAGGATACAGCGTCGTGCCGGCGGTCAGCTCCTTCAGATCCATGTTGCCGCCGAACTCGCGCGGCTGGATCGAGCTGCAGGCGCCGTAGACCGGCGGCGGCGCGCACCCCATGACGCCGAAGAACGGCGCCAGATCGATCTCGAGACCCCATGGGCAGTCGTCGCGACGCCGCGCTGCCGGTCGATCATGCTGTGCCAGGTTTTGCGGACCGGGAAATCCTCGGGCAGGGTGCCGGCGAGCGGCCGGATGCGGGTGTAGCCCCAGTTCTGCCGCGGCTCGATCGACAGGATCTCGATTTGCAGCACATCGCCGGGCTCGGCGTCCGTCGACCGCCACCGGCCCGGTCAGGATGTGCGCGCCGAGCTGTGGGCTCAGCGCCGCGAGGATCGCCCGGTGATCAGCGAGGATCTCGAAACCGGAGCCCGCGGGCAGCACCTCGGGCCCGCCGGAGACGCAATCGATCGACACGGTGTCGCCCGACGCCGACGGTCGCGACCGGCTTCAGCGCCGCGTCGAAAAATCCCCAATGGCAATGCTCCGGCCGGCACGACACGGTGTGATGCTGCGACATCGCTCCCCTCCTATCGTATTCACCACAGAGACACAGAGATCACAGAGGAGAAAAGCTCTGCTTCGCGCGTCTCTGTGTCCTCGTGCTTCTGTGGTGCAATTACCGGACCTTACAGGTTGACCCCGGCAGGAACAAATATCGTAACCTCAGGGCACCAGCACCGCCGCGCCCTGCAGCGCGCCGTTGCGCAGAGCTGCTCCACCTCGTACCGCTTCCTGTTGCGACAGCCCCCTCACCCCGGCCCTCTCGCTCGCCCGGGGAGAGGAGAAGCTCACTACGGCTGGAGCGAGGGGCCGAGATCAGGGCAGAGTTCGGGGTCGTCGCTCAGTTAGCGGTGCTCCAGCATAGCTGGGCTGGGTCGCAGTCCCACCGAAGGGAGCTGGCAGCGGCGGCGAAATTTCGCCTTCCTGTGCGGGAATGAAGGCAGCAAACGGCACGACAGTGCGGAACGGTACGATCAGCCAGACCCGCGCCGTTGGGCGAAGCGGCGCTTTATGGGCCGGTCAAACGGTTCTTCGAGAGAAGCGGCTTCGAGGTCAAGGGCGAGGTCAATGGCTGCGACCTCGTCGCGCGGCGCGGCGACGAGCCGCCGGTCATCGTCGAGCTGAAACTGCGCTTCACGCTGGGGCTGGTGTTGCAGGGCATCGACCGGCTGGCGATCAGCGAGCGCGTCTACCTCGCGGTGCCGCGTCCGCCGCGCACCGCGCGCGGCCTGTCGCCCGGAAGCGCCGGGCGTGCGGCGGCTGTGCCGCCGCATCGGGCTCGGGCTGTTGCTGGTCGGCCGGCGCAGCGACGATTGCGATCATCGAGGAACCGGTGCCGTACCGGCCGCGCCGGGCCGCGGCGCGGACCGCGCGGCTGATCGACGAATTCGACGCGGCGCTCGGGCGACGGCAATATCGGCGGCCGCAGCCGCACCCCGATCATCACCGCCTATCGCCAGGACGCTGCGCTGTGCCCGGCGTACTCGGCCGACGGGCCGATGCCGATTGAAGGCGTTGCGCGCCGCGACCGGCGTCGCCGATGCCGCGGCATCCTGCAGCGCGATGTCTATGGCTGGTTCGCGCGGCTCAGCGCGGCACCTACGCGCTGTCCGAGCGCGGCGGGGAGGCGCTCGGCCAATTCGCCGAGACGGTCGCGATGCTCGCCGCCGCCAGTCTCGAACCGGCGGCCGCGTGATGGCGCGCTCGGACGATTCGCATCTGCGCGAGCTGGTTGCCGATTATTTCGGCAGCTGCGTCGCGGCTGCGCATCCTGCGCCATACCGACGCCTTCGGCGCCGCGGTGTTCGTCGTCGATTTCGACCGCGGGCCGCGTCACTACCGCACCCTCGGCTCGTTCGGCCCGAATTTCGGCGGCGCGGCGGTCGGCGAGCCGCAGGTCACCGAGCAGTCGAGCATGGATCTGCTCTACCCGGCGCAGCTGGTGTTTCATTACGAGCGGCTGATGTCGCTGGCCTTCGCGCTGTGCGAAGCGGCCGGTCAGCGCCCTGCTGCTCGGGGTCGGCGGCGCCGCGATGTGGCGCTTCCTGCGCGCCTACTGTGCCGGAATGCGCGCCGACCCTGGTCGATTCCGACGAGAGCGTCGTCGGCATCGCGCGGCGCTGGTTCTATCTGAGCCAGCCGGTCGTGCATCGACACCGCCGAGCGCTTCCTCGCCGGGACCACGGAGCGGTTCGACGTGATCCTGGTCGATCTCTACAACGCGCAGGGCCCGGCGTGTTCGACGAGAAGTTCTGGGATCGCTGCCTCGACGCGCTCGCGCCGGGCGGCTGCCTGGCGACCAACTGGGCCGATTTCGCCGTCAACCAACGCGGTCAGGCCGATGGCCGAACGCTCAGCCGCGGTGGCGCACGGCCGCGGTCTCGACACCTATTTCGTGACCCGGCGCGGGTTCCGCGACAACCTCGTGCAATACCTGCCGACCGGCGCCGAGCGCGGGCCCGAGGCGATCACCGGCGCGCTCGAACGCTTCGCCAGCACGCGGCGACTGCCCGACCGCGGCCGCGGCATCCTCGAACACTGCATCATCGCGCCGCGTTTCCGCTGATCGGTCGTGATCGGTGATAGGCGGGACCGAGCACAATGCGGCAGCCCTCGTCATGAACCGCAAGCAGCGTCGCGCCGCGGCAAAGCAGGGCCGGCCGGCCTCACCCTCGCGCCGAACGGCAAACCTCGCGCCCGATGCGGCGTTGCTGGCGGAAGCGGCACGACACCACCAGGCCGGACATCTCGCCGCGGCGGAGCGGCTTTACCGGCGTTTTCTTGCCGCCAACTCCGATCCATGCCGATTGTCTGCACCTTCTCGGCCTGGTGGCGCACCAGACCGGGCGGCCCGACGCGGCGTTGGAGCTGATCGGCCGCGCGATCGCGCAAAACGGCGTCCGATCCGGATTTCCATAACGATATCGGCGGCATCTATCAGTCGCTCGGCCGCTTCGACAAGGCGGTCGCGCATTGCCGGCAGGCATTGGCGCTCGATCCGACGCTCGGTGACGACCGCGCCTCAATCTCGCCAGAGCATTGCACGCGCCAGCGGCGATCTGTCCGGAGCCACTCGCCCAATACCGGCGGGTCGCTGCAGGCCGAGACCGCATGCCGCCGACGAGCCATTTCAACCTCGCGGCCGCGCTCTACGAGCAAGGCAATATCGGCGAGGCGATGACCCATTACCGGCGGGTTCTCGAAATTCGGCCGGATCACGCCGAGGCTCATACCAATCTCGGCATCGCGCTCGCGGCGCAAGGCGACTGGGGAAGGGCAATCGCGCATTACCGCGAGGCGCTGCAGGCAATGCCGAATTCGGCCGACACGCTGAATGCGCTCGGCGATGCGCTGACGATGACCGGCGATCTGGCGCAGGCCATCACCGTCGGTGCAGCGGGCGCTGGTGCTGAAACCGGATCTCGTCCGAGCGTGGGCCAACCTCGCCTACATCAAGGCGCAGGCCTGCGATTGGGCGGATGTCGACCGGGCGGCGGCGCAGGTCTTGACGCACTGGTGCGGCAGGGCGCCCGGGACGTGCCTCCGTTCGTGGCTCTGATGCTGCCGGCGCCGCCGGCTGACCGGCTGCTGGCGGCACGCCAATGGAGCCAGGGGTTCGCCACGAGCGTAACCCGTTCAATCATGCGCCACGGACAGCGCAACGGCCGATCCGTCTGGGCTATCTGTCGCAGGATCTGCGCGGCGATGTCGTCGGCCGGCTGATCCCGGAGCTGATCGCGCGGCACGACCGGGCGCGTTTCATCGTCAACGCCTATTGCTACGGCCCCGATGACGGCAGCGGCATCGCGCCAGCGCCTCGTCGCGGCGTTCGACAATTTCACCGATCTGACCGGCATCGACGACGCCGCGGCCGCGGCGCGCATCCATGCCGACGGGATCGACATCCTGATCGACCTGACCGGCTACACCAGCCAGAACCCGCGGACCCGCATCCTGGCTTTCCAGCCCGGCCCGATCCAGGTCAACTTCCTCGGCTATCCCGGGACGATGGGCGCCGATTTCATCGATTACATCATCGTCGACGAGCTTTCTCGCGCCGCCTGATCAACAGCCGTTCTACCGCGAGAAGCTGGTGCAGCTGCCGCGATTGCTACCAGCCCAGCGATCCGGCCCGGCCCGCCGGCTGCTGCCGGCCCCGCGGTGGACTGCGGCCTGCCGGCGGACGGCCGTCGTGTTCTGCTGCTTCAACCACAGCTACAAGCTGACCCCGGCGGTCTTCGACATCTGGATGCGGCTTGTTGCAAGCGGCGCCGGGGAGCGTCCTGTGGCTGCTCGAAACCAATATGGCGGTGCCCGACAATCTGCGGCGCGAGGCGGCGGCGCGCGGGTCATGCGGCGGAGCGGCTGGTCTTTGCCCGGCATGCGGCCGATACCCGGACTATCTGGCGCGTCTGGCCGCCGCCGATCTGTTTCTCGACACCTTTCCGTACAATGCCGGCGCGACCGCCAACGACGCTTTGTGGGCCGGTCTGCCGGTGCTGACCTGCAGCGGCGACTTCTATGTCGGGCGGATGGCCGGCAGCCTGCTGCACGCGATCGGCCTGCCCGAGTTGGTGGCAGGCTCGCCCGCCGAATACGAGGCCTCGCCATCGAACTGGCGCGCGCCCGGCGCGGCTCGACGGAACTGCGCCGGCGGCTGGCGGACAATCGCGCGCGCATGCCGCTGTTCGACATGGCGCGCTACGCGCGCGACATCGAGGTTGCTTACGCCGGAATGTGGGACCGCTGGCGCTCCGGCGGATGCCGGGATCGTTCGAGGTCGCGACGACCGAGAGTGAGCGCGGTCGCACCGCGCGCCACCCGGCTAAATAGCCGGGGGCGGCGGGCGCAGGCAGCTCAGGCGTGGTTGGCGCGGTAGTAGGTGTTGCGCAGCACGCGGCCGGGCAGATTGCCGGTGTGCTTGCCGTCTTCGAGCAGTATCTGGCCGTTGACGATCGTCATATGGATGCCCTGGGCCGGCTCCTTGATCCGCTTGGCGCCGGACGGGAAGTCGTGCAGCACTTCGAGCGGCAGCGGCTTCACCGTGTCGGGGTCGAAGATCACGATGTCGGCGACCATGCCGGGGCGCAGCAGGCCGCGGTCGTGCAGGCCGAAGATCGAGGCGGATTCGAAGGTCAGCCGGCGCACCGCCTGTTCGAGCGATCATGATCCCCTTTCTCGCGCACCCATTCCGACGAGCAGCCGGGTGCGAGAAGCCGATAGCCGCTCTGGAACTGGACGTGCGCGCCGCCATCCGACAGGCCGATCATCGGCGTTCGGATAAGTCAGGATCTGGGCGACCGCCGCGTCGTCGACATTGTTCTCGCCATGCAGCCATTCGGTGTCGAGGTTCTCCTCGATCGGCGAGATCGAGGAAGGCGTCGATGATGCCCTTGCCCTGCGCCTTGGCGATCTCGCCGATCAGTCTTGCCTTCCATCCTGCTTGTTCTTTTCGCAGCACCGCGGTCTGCAGCACCATGTAATCCCACCAGGTGCTGCAGATGCCGATCGCCGGCCCGCTCTTGAACTCGACCGCCTCCTCGTGGAGCTGCTTGCGGACTTCCGGGTCGGCATAGGCTTTCAGCATGCTCCTCGGGCGAGGACAGGCAGATCGGATGCCACACCGGCAGGCCGCGGAAGGTCTGGGTGTTGCGCATCTGTGAAGTAGTCGGTGATGCGGTTCGGCGTGCACATCGGGAAGGCGCGGATGCCCTTCGCGGTGGTCGCATCGACCTGCGCCATCTGCTTCTGCCACTGGCCGGGCCGGCGCATCGTCTGGCCGAGATTGTTGTAGACGACGGTGCGGCCGGTCGCCTCGCTGAGGCCGGCTCATCAGCGCGTCCTTCATCTCGGCACCGTTGCCGCCGCCGGACTGGATGAGGCCGGTGCCCATCTCGCGCAGCACGTCGCCGAGCGCGAAGATTTCCTTCTCGTCGGCCCAGATCGCCGGGATGTGGACGCCCTGCGGGTCGAAATGGCCCTGGTTGCGCGACACCGAGAGTCCGAGCGCGCCGGCCTTCATGCCGTCGCGCACGAGATCCTGCATCTGCCGGATCTCGTCATCGGTGGCGGTGCGCTTCTGGCAGTCGTCGCCCATCACGTAATAGCGGACCGCGGTATGGCCGATGAGATTGCCGACATTGACCCCGAGATGATGGTCGAGGTCTGGTCGAGGTATTCCGGGAAGCTCTCCCAGGTGAATTCGAGGGTGCGCAGCACCTCCATCGGGATCGCTTCGACATAGGACGAGGAACTCCGCAGAGGCGGTCCTCCTGGCCCTTTTGCACCGGCGCCAGCGACAGCGAGCAATTGCCGAACACGACCGAGGTCGCGCCGTGGTCGCAGGAGAAGGTGCAGAGCGGGTCCCAGGTGACCTGCGCGTCGTAATGGCAGTGATTGTCGATAAAGCCCGGCGCGACGACCCGGCCCGCGGCGTCGACCGTGCGCGCCGCTGGTCCCGATCAATTTGCCGATCTCGACGATCTTGCCGTCCTTGACCGCCGACATCGCCGCGGTAGGACGGCCCGCCCGAGCCGTCGACGATGCGGCCGTTCTTGATCAACAAATCATAAGCCATCCGGGTCATTCCTTCTTCGTCGTCCCGGCGGAGGCCGGGATCCACTGGTTCATCCACTCATGCGCCAGCCGGCGTGGATCCCGGCATTCGCCGGGATGACAACTCGCCGGCCACGCCGACGGCTTGTCAATTGATCAGCCCGTAGAACTTGCCGGCGTTCTCGCAGGTGATCTTGTGCACGATATCGGCCGGCAGATCGGCGAACTGCTCGGCGATGTATTTGGAGGATTCCGGCCAGACGCCGTCGGGATGCGGGTAATCCGAGCCCCACATCAGGGTCTCGACCCCGATATCCTCGACCAGCTTGGCGCCGATCCGGTCGAACTGGAAGGTGGCGCGGCACTGGCGGCGCCAGTACTCGCTCGGCTTCAGCTTCATCAGGTCGCGGAAGCGGTCCTCGAACTCGAAATCCATGCGGTCGAGCGCGTAGGGGATCCAGCCGATGCCGCTTTCGCCAAAGCCGACCCGCATGTTCGGGTACCGCTCCAGCACGCCGGCGCCGATGATCGCGGCGATGATGTTGATCAAATTCATCTGGAAGCCGGCGACGCTGGTGAACTGCGCCATGCGGCGGACCTGGCCCTGCTGCTGCATCCGCAGCTTTTGCGATACCGACGGGAAGGTGTGGAAGTGGAGCGGCAGCTGGACGTCGTTGACCGCTTTCCACAGGGGCTCCCACATCGGGTGCCACATCGGCTCCATGTCCCATGAGCAGGACAGTTCGAGGCCTTTCAGAGCCCGAGCTTGGCGACGCGATAGACCTCCTTCGCCGCGGCCTCCACGTCGCCATAGGGCAGGCAGGCGAGGCCGATCTGGCGGTCGGGATAGTGGCTGCAGAAGTCCCTGAGGAAGTCGTTGTAGATGCGGAGCATCTCGTTGGCAGCCTCGTGGTCCTGAAGCCGCGAGGCGACGCCCAAGATGCCGAAGATGATCTCGGCATCGACGCCGTCCTTCTCCATCTCCTTGACCCGCAGATGCGGGTCGCCGGGGCGGCGCTCGCCGCGCTTGCCGGCTTCGTAGAGGCCGGTCTCGGCCATCTTGTCGACCCGGTAGTTCTGCCCGGGGACGAACGGCGCGCCGACCGAGCCGACCGCGCCGGGGATGCCCATATTGACGCCAGCCTTGGTGACCCATTTCGGCCCGTCGGGGCCGTCCTCGACAAAGGGCATGCGGTCGCTTGAACTCGCGGGTCGCCTGCGAGACGAACAGCTCGGGCGGCAGCCACGGCAAATCGAGGTGGCAATCGGCCGAAATCCGACGGTACTGCATGGCGAGTCCTCCGCTGCGGCGATTTGACCGCAGTGTAAAGCCAAATCCGCCTGCCCGCCTCGCTATTTTCCTCATAGCTCTGATCGGCGATCGGGCGCCGACAGTCATTTTTGAGCCAGACGTCGTCGAGCCGCCAGCCGTTGTACATGCTGTTGACCATCGTCGTCAGGCCCTTGACCTGGGGATGCCAGCAGGTCGCGCCGCGGATGTGGAAGATGACCGGCCGGGCGCCCTCTTCCTGCAGCCGGCTGTCGATATCCCAGACCAGCTGCCGTCGCTTTTCCCGGTCGGTCTCGGCGGATTGACGCCGGAACGCCGCTTCGAGCTCGCGATTGCAATAGCCGGTGAAGTTGCGGTCAGGATCGCAGGCATAGCTTTCGTAGAATTGCTGGTCGGGGTCGTCGACCACCGCGGTCGCCGGTGTTTTCCATCCCGACCATGTAGTCGCGCCGCGTGACCTTCGGGTTCCAGTTGGCGGTCTCGACAATGTCGAGCTCGCCGGCGATGTAGATCTCCTTGAGCTGGTCGATCAGCATGACGGCCGGATCGCGATACAGCGGGATGTTGCGCGTCGCCACCTTGACGGCGAGCGGGTTGATTCGGCCCGTAGCCGAGCTGCTGCATGATCTTGCGGGCTTCGGCGCGGTTCCTCGGCACATCGGGATCGTAGCCGGGCAGCTGTTTCAGCCGGTCGGGCGGCAGGCCCCACAATCCTTCGGGCGGCGGCAGCATCGCTCCGCCGATGTCGGCCTGCCCTCGCTCAGCACATCGATGACGGATTTGCGGTCCAAGGTCAGCGCCATCGCGCGGCGCAAATCAGGATTGTCGAAGGGCGGCGCGTCGCGATTGACGATCAGCGTGCTGGCGACGCCGCGCGGCCGCAATTCGCAGATCGCGTCGGGTGCCTGGCTCTTGATGTCCTTCAACAGCGGCACGGTCACCTCGTACGGAAGGTCATGTCGAGCCTGTCCGGCGACGAAGGCGAGCAGCGCCGTCGCACGGTTCGGAATGATCTTCCATTCGATGCCGTCGAGATAGGGCCGGCCCGGCTTCCAGTAATCCGGGTTTCGGGCCAGGCGGATCGACTCGTTCGGCTTGTAGGAGACGAATTTGAACGGGCCGGTGCCGATCGGATGCTGGCGCATCTCCTGCGGCGGCACATGGCGGGGGTAGACCGGCGAATAGCCGGAAGCGAGCAGCGCGATAAAGGCGGGCTGCGGCTGCTTCAGGTGAAAGATCGCTTCGTGATCGCCGTTCGGTCGTGACCCGGTCGAGGTTCCAGTACCACGGCTTGCGCGGATTGATGCGGAACTTCGCGGCCGCCTTGCCGAGCAGCATGTCCCAGGTGCACCGGACGTCTTCGGCGGTAAACGGTCTGCCGTCATGCCAGCGGACGCCGTCGCGCAGGCGAAAGGTCAGCTGCTGTGCCGTCCGGGTTCCACGACCAACTCTCGGCGAGGTCCGGCACGATCGATTGCAAGGTGTTTTGCGGCACATGCTGGTCGAAGAGGACGAGGTTGCCGAACACCGCCATCATCGGCGCGACGGTCGAGATCGTCACTTCCTCGAGCGGTGGACATGCTCGCCGGGCTGTCGCGATGGGCGATCCGCAGAACGCCGCCCGCTTCCTGCGCAACGGCAATTCCCGGGATCAGCGCCAAAACAAGCAATCCGGCCTGCGCCACGCATCGCAAGACGTTCACGCCGGCCCCCTTTGCGGCAGCCGCTCGCCGACCTACGCCGCTCTGGCGTCTTCCAGCACCATCGCGGCGCATTTCTCGCCGATCATGATCGAGGGCGCGTTGGTGTTGCCGCCCGGCGACTTGCGGCATGATCGAGGCGTCGGCGACGCGCAGCCCTCGATGCCGTGCACCTTGAGGCGCGGATCGACGACCGCGTCCGCCTCATGCCCCATGCGGCAGGTGCCGACCGGGTGCAGGTTGGAGACGCCGCGCACCCGGATCTCCTCGATGATGTCGTCATCGCGTCTGCACCGCCGGGCCGGGCAATACCTCCTCGACGACAAACGGCTTCAAGGCCGGCTGCGCGGCGATCTTGCGGCTCGAGCCGCGTGCCGTAGATCAGCGCCTGGAAATCGTAGTCGCTGGCGAGGAAGTTGAACTGGATCGCCGGCGGCGCCAGCGGGTCGGGGCTCTTGATCCGCACCGTGCCGCGGCCCTCCGGGCGCAGATGCACCGGGCTCAGCGTGAAGGCCGAGAACGGGTGCGGCTTGATGCCGGTGCGCAGCCGCTCGAGGGCGCTCCAGCCGAACATGTTGATCTGCAGATCGGGCTGCTCAGGCGCGGGTCGCTGCGCACGAAGGCGCCGGCATAGATCCCGGCGTTCGACAGATGCCCGGAGCGGTTCAGCGCGTATTGCACGCCGGCCGTCAGCTTGCGCATGCCGCTCATCGCCAGATCGTTGATCGTGACCGGCTGCGAGCAGCGGTACACCAGGTAGGTGTTGAAATGGTCGTGCAGGTGGGCGCCGACCCCGGCATGTCGCGCACCACCGCGACGCCGTGCTGCTCGCAGCAGATCGGCCGGGCCGAGCCCCGACAATTGCAACAGCTGCGGCGAGCCGTAGACGCCGCCCGATACGATCACCTCGCCGCGGCAGCGCGCCGTGACGAGGCCCTGCGGCGTGCGGTATTCGACGCCGACCGCGCGCCCGTTCTCGATCAGCATCGCGCGTCGCATGCGCCTTGGTGGCGACGGTCAGGTTCGGGCGGCGGCGGGCATCGCGCAGATAGGCGCGCGCCGCGCTCCAGCGCCGGCGGTTGCTGGTCGTCGTCTGGTAATAGCCGACGCCTTCCTGGCGCGAGCCGTTGAAATCGTCGTTCGCCGGGATGCCGGCCTGCACCGCCGCCTGCACCATCGCGTCGCCCAAGGGCGAGCGCACCGGGTTCGACACGTTGAGCGGCCCGCCGGTGCCGTGGAATTCGTCGGCGCCGCGCTCCTGGTTCTCCGCCTTCTTGAAGAACGGCAGCACGTTCTCCCAATCCCAGCCCTCGCAGCCGCGCTGCCGCCAATTGTCGTAATCGGACGGCGTGCCGCGCATGTAGACCATGCCGTTGATCGAGCTGGTGCCGCCCAGCACCTTGCCGCGCGGCTGGTACAGGGTGCGGCCGTTGAGCTGCGCCTCGGGCTCGGTCTCGAACATCCAATTGACCCGCGGGTCGGTGTAGGTCTTGGTGTAGCCGAGCGGGATGTGGATCCACGGGTTGCGGTCGGGGCCGCCCGCCTCCAGCAGCAGGACGCGGTATTTGCCGGATTCGCTGAGCCGCCCGGCGACCGCGCAGCCGGCCGAGCCGGCGCCGGTCACGATGAAATCGAAAGTTTCTGCTGCGCCTGCCACAATCTTCCCCCGCCTCGGAGTGCTCCGCCGTCTCCGACCTTAACCAAACCAAGGAGGGTCGGGAAGGGTGGCGGGCCGGCGATTGTTCGGCTTTGTCGGTTTGGGACGATCGCATCAACTCGCCGTCCGCGCTCCTGGCAAGTACGGTGGAATAGAAGAGATCCGCCCGTGTTCGCTCGATCGGTTATGCTCGCGCGATGATCATCTGCCGCATCTTCGGGTGGGTGTTGCTGGTCGCCGGGCTCAGCGCGCTGCTGCGCGACGGCCTCGTCTGGTTCGACACCGGGCGATGGGTGCCGCTCGCGATCGGCGATCTGCGCGGCTGGAGCGGCGGCATCCCCGAGCTCGTGCTGCGTGTTGTGCGGTCGCGCCGCCGCTGATCGTGCTCGGGATCGGCGCTGATCGTGCTGTGCCGACGCCGGACGCCGCGGCGCCGGCGGTTCAGGCGTCGCCCATCCTGAGGGCGGCGATGAAGGCGGATTGCGGGATCTCGACCTTGCCGAACTGGCGCATCCGCTTTTTGCCTTCCTTCTGCTTGTCGAGCAGCTTCCTTTTGCGGGTCACGTCGCCGCCATAGCATTTGGCGAGCACGTCCTTGCGCAACGCCTTGACCGTCTCGCGCGCGATGATGCGGCCGCCGATCGCCGCCTGGATCGCGATCTGGAACAATTGCCGCGGGATCAGGTCCTTCGAGCCGCTCGCACAGCGCGCGGCCGCGCCGCTCGGCCTGGCTGCGATGCACGATCAATCGACAGCGCGTCGACCGGCTCGCCGTTGATCAGGATGTTCATCAGCACGAGGTCGCCGGTGTCGTAGCCCTCGATCTGGTAATCGAAGCTGGCATAGCCGCGGCTGACCGATTTGAGCCGGTCGTAGAAATCGAACACGACCTCGTTGAGCGGCAGGCGGTAGACGATCATCGCGCGGTTGCCGGCATAGGTCAGGTCCTGCTGCGCGCCGCGCCGCTCCTCGCACAAGGCCAGCACCGGGCCGAGATAGGCGTCGGGCACCAGCACCGTCGCCTTGATCCACGGCTCCTCGATGTGGTCGATCTTGACCGGGTCGGGCATGTCGGCCGGGTTGTGCAGGTCGAGCACGCGGCCGTTGGTCAGATGCACCCGGTAGACGACCGAGGGCGCGGTCGTGATCAGGTCGAGGTCGAATTCGCGCTCGAGCCGCTCCTGGATGATTTCGAGGTGCAACAGGCCGAGAAAGCCGCAGCGGAAGCCGAAGCCGAGCGCCGCCGAGGTCTCCGGCTCGTAGATGAAGCTGGCGTCGTTGAGGCGCAGTCTGGCGAGGCTGTCGCGCAGCCGCTCGTAATCGGCCGCGTCGGTCGGGAACAGGCCGCAGAACACGACCGGCTGCACCGGCTTGAAGCCGGGCAACGGCTCAGGCGGCCGGGCGGCGGTCCTCGGTGATCGTGTCGCCGACCCGGCAATCGGCGACGGTCTTGATGCTGGCGGTGATGAAGCCGATCTCGCCGGGCCCCAGTTCCGGCACCGCGACGCCTTTCGGCGTGAAGACGCCGACCCGCTCGACCTGATGCGACCGCGCCGGTCGCCATCAGCCGGATCTTCTGGCCGGCCGTCGAGCTTGCCGTCCTTGACCCGCACCAGGATCACGACGCCGAGATAGAGATCGTACCAGCTGTCGACCAGCAAGCGCCTTGAGCGGCGCCGCGGCGTCGCCGCGCGGGCGGCGGCAGGCGCGTGCACCAGGGCTTCCAGCACCTCCTCGATGCCGAGCCCGGTCTTGGCCGAGATCAGCAGCGCGTCCGCGGCGTCGAGCCCGATCACATCCTCGATCTGCTCCTTGACCCGGTCGGGCTCGGCGGCCGGCAGGTCGATCTTGTTCAAGCACCGGCACGATCTCGTGCCCGGCGGCGACCGCCTGGTAGACATTGGCGAGGGTCTGCGCCTCGACCCCCTGGCTGGCATCGACGACCAAGCAGCGAGCCCTCGCAGGCCGCCAGGGAGCGGCTCACCTCATAGGCGAAATCGACATGGCCCGGCGTGTCCATCAGATTGAGGACATAGCTCTCGCCGTCGCGCGCCTTGTAGTCGAGCCGCACGGTCTGCGCCTTGATCGTGATGCCGCGCTCGCGCTCGATCTCCATCGTGTCGAGCACCTGCTCGCGCATCTCGCGCGCCTCGAGCCCGCCGCAGGTCTGGATCAGCCGGTCGGCCAGGGTCGACTTGCCGTGGTCGATATGGGCGATGATCGCGAAATTGCGGATATGGCTGAGCGGCGTCGTCATGATGTTCCCGCGGGTGCCGCCGGAACATAAGGACGCTCGCCTCGCCGGATCAACGCGACGTGGGGCTGCGCCGCGCATTCCATCAGAGTTCACGCGATCGGAATGCCGAGAGCCGTGCGCGCCGCGCTGCAAATCTTCGTCGTAGCTGCCAAGCTCCACGCGAGCTGTCCTGTCGGTCCACAGATACTCCGCCGTCGCAAGATGCAGTCCATCGAGCGTGCGGACCGGGATCAGGAAACGGCGCCAAAGCTCGAGCCAGCACCGAGCGCGGTCATTTCCAGCCATATCGACCAACGCGAGCGAGGTTGCGCGCATTCTCGCCAAGCGTATCGGTCCAGTCGGTAAGCGTGTATCCGGTTCCAGACCTCGTATTCGAGCAGTCTGCTGGAGACCAGATGCTGTCTGCCACAACCGATCGGCGAGGAGCGCGCGTCTCCGATAACAGCTGGGCTAGCGCGATCGAGCTGTCGATGTAGATCACCGATCCGCACGGTCCGCGTCCAGATCAGCCAATGAGCTGTTCTGAAGGTGATGCCCGGAACGGGTCTCGCTACTGGCGGCTTGCCATCGGGATTTCCGGACCGGCGTGATCCAGCCCTCACGGAACTGCCGCGCGCCAGTACGGGGTGATCCTTACCGGTCGGGTGCTGCGGCGGCGGCACGATCTCGGCGACGACGCGGTCGCGGTCGGTGATCACGACCGTCCGCCGGCGGCGGCGCGGCGGATATATTCGCTGAGCTTGTTCTTCAGGATCTTGAGGCCGACGGTCGCCATCAGCCACAAAGTGGCTTCTGGAAGCTACTTTGTCAATTCGCGCAGCCAAAGAGATCGGCCACGCGATGAGGCATCAGGTGATCGAATAAAGCGCGTCAGTTCCGCGACGCGGTCGGCCCGGCACCGAACGGCCGAGCCGACCCATGCGGTCCTCCTCGATCGCAATACCGTGATCAGTGACGGCTCAGGCCGGGCGGCATTTTCGCGCCGTGCCAGCCCGTCTTCTTGCCGTGGCTCCAGCCGGGCGGGGTGCTGGCATTGTTCCAGCCCTGACGCTGCTCCGGAGCTGCTGAAGCCGCGCGTGGCATTCCAGTGCTTGCCGGACCGCGCCGCTTCCGGCAGGAGCTGAAATCATGGCCGCCACTGGCGCCGCCTCCTCCCCGGGCCGCCGCGCGCAAGCGCGGGGCGGCCGTCGTCAGCAGAACGCGAAGGCGATCGGTCACAGCGATTGCCGCGGTGGTCAACATCGAGCGCATTGCGTTCCCCCAATGCGAGACCGGTTGCTGTCACCTCGCCATGGCAGGCTTAACAGCAGGTTAAGTGCCGGCAGTTTGGCAAGGCGCGCGGCCCGGGAAGTTGTGACAATTTTCGGATAATGCGAGGCATTCATCCGGCGAAGGGATGGGTCGCGATCCAGTGCCGCGCGATGTCGATGCGGCGGGTGATCCACACCCGCTCGTGCCCGAGGGCGTAATCGAGAAGCGTTCGAGCGCGGCGGTCCGTCCCGGCCGCCCGGCGAGCCGGCAATGCAGCCCGCACCGACATCATGCGCGGCGCGGGTCTGCGCCTTCGCGGTACAAGCACGTCGAAGCTGTCCTTCAGGTAGGCGAAGAACTGGTCGCCCGAGTTGAAGCCCTGCGGCGTCGCAAAGCGCATGTCGTTCAGATCGAAGGCGTAGGGGACGATCAGCTGCGGCTTGCCGCAGGAGGTGTCCCAGTACGGCAGGTCGTCGGCGTAGCTGTCGGCGTTGTAGACAAAGCCGCCTTCCTCGGCGACGAGGCGGCGCGTATTGGGGCTGCAGCGGCCCTGGTACCAGCCCAGGGGCCGCGTGCCGGTCACGCTGCGTGTGCACCTCGATCGCCTTGGCGATGTGCTCGCGCTCGACCGCTTCCGCGACGTACTGGTAGTCGATCCAGCGATAGCCATGCGTCGCGATCTCCCAATCGGCGGCGAGCATCGCCGCGACCGCCGGCGGGTTGCGTTCGAGCGCCATCGCGACGCCATAGACCGTGACCGGCAGGCTGCGCGCGGTGAAGGCGCGGTGCAGCCGCCAGAACCCGGCCCGGCTGCCATATTCGTACAGCGACTCCCATGTTCATGTTGCGCAGGCCGAGGGTCGGCTGGGCGCCCGACCCATTCCGACAGGAAGGCTTCCGCCGCCGGATCGCCGTGGAAGATCGCGTTCTCGGCGCCCTCCTCGTAATTGATCACGAATTGCAGCGCGAGCCGCGCCTCGCCCGGCCATCGCGCATGCGGCGGCTCGGCGCCATAGCCGATCATGTCGCGCGGATACGGTTCGGTCATCGCTCGCTCTCCCGGCTGGTTTGGCGCTCTCACGCGTAGGTGATCAGCCCCGCGAAGCCCTCGTCCATATGGTCCTGGTGATGGCAGTGGAAGAACGTCGCGCCGGGATCGTCGGCGACGAAGTCGATCTCCGCCGTGGTGTAGCGCGGCATGCTGATCGTATCCTTCATGACACCGGATGTCGGCTTGTCGCCGACCTTGGTGACTTCGAAGCTGTGGCGATGCATGTGGACTGGATGCTCATCACCGCTGTTGTTGTTCATGACCAGGCGATAGCGCCGGCCTCGCTGCACCGTGAATAACGGGTTGGTGTCGGGCCAGGACTTGCCGTTGATGGTCCAGCGGTTGTAGCCGCCGCGGCCGCCGGGGATCTTCTCGAACTTCAGGTTGATCGGTCTCATTCGGCGCGGCAACGGGCCCGCTCCGGCCGAAGGCGGTGTAGTCCCAATCGGCTTTCGGCGGAGCAACCCATTGCGGCTCGCCGCCGCGATCCTCGGTACTCGACGACGACGCCCATCCCCATGTTGCGGTCGCCATCGTCGGCCGATCCGAAGACCCAGACGCCGGGGTTGTTCATCTCGACGATGACGTCTAGCCCGCTCGGCGACATCCAGCTTCAGCACGTCCGCCGTCGCTGGCGTCGGCACCGGGTTGCCATCCAGCGCAACGACGGTGAACCGGTGGCCGGCCAGCGCCAGCGAAATGCCCATGCTGGCGCTGGCGTTCAGCAGACGGAACAGCACCCGTTCTCCCTGTCGCACGCGGATCGGCTCGCCATGTCCGAGCATCCGATCGCCGAGGGTCGCGCGCGTGGTACATCACCTCCAATCCGTTGTCGGGCGGCGGCCCCTTACGGATGTCCTGCATGCTGACCCAGGCGCCTTCCCAGTGATGGGCGGCGAGCATGATCTCGCGGTCGTATCGGCCGGGTCGCCCGCCGCCGGCTCGATAATCAGGAAGCCGAACTCGCCGGTGTAGGTGCTGCGGGTCAGATCGGTCATCGCCATGGCATGGCTGTGGTACCAGCGCGTGCCGGCGGGCCTCGGCGTAAACGCGTAGAGCAGCGACTGCCCGGGCGGAATGATCGGCGATCCCTCCTCCGTCGCGCCGTCCTGGACCGCGGGAATGAACAGCCCGTGCCAGTGGATCAGATTGGGATAGCCGGAATCGTTGATGACGTTGATCGCGACCGGCTTGCCTTCCTGCAGGCGCAGCAGCGGGCCCGGAACGGTTCCGTTGTAGCCTGTGGTCTTGATGATTTTGCCGGGCGCGATTTCCAATGACACCGGGGCGATGCGGATCGTGTGATCGGCAGGCTGCGAGCGACAGGCGTTTGCGCATGCGCCCGGGCGGCCGCTCGCCATGAAGGCGTCAGCCCCGCGGCGCCCGCTCCCAGAGAGGATTTTCCGACGGCTCAACCTGTTTTCGAAGGCGGCGGTCATCCGGACGATGTTCGGTCATCAGGTTGCTCCCGCAGCTCTTCGAGCCAGGAGGTCGATCTCGACGAGCGCGCCGCGCGCCAGGCCGGTGACGCCGATGCAGGTGCGCGCCGGCAGACGGCCCGGCGCGAAATAGCTCTGGTAGACCCGGTTCATTGGCGCATAGTCGCGCTCGAAATGCGTCAGGGTAGACGCGCGCGAACACGACCTGGTCGAGCCCGCTGCCGGTCCCGGCCAGAACGAGCTTCAGATTGTCCATGACCCGGCGGGTCTGCGCCTCGATGCCGTCCGGCAGCGGCGCGTGTGTCGTCCGGCGGGATCGGTCGGCATCTGGCCGGTGACGAAGAGCCAGCCATCGGCCGGCCGTCGGCGTGGCTGAACGGCACCACCGGGGTCGGCGCACCGGCGACCATCAGAAACTCGATCATGCCAGTCGGCCCCATCCGCGTTCTTGATGCGGTCGCGACTATAGCAAGAAAGACGTGGGATGCCCGGCACAAGGCCGGGCACGGGATATTTCCGGGTGGACCAGAGGAGGGTCAGGCGGCCTTGCGGCGGCAGCCCTCGATGATCTGCCGCAACGCTTCGAGGCCGATGCGGTGGCAGAAATCGCCGAACCCTTCGCCGCCGCGGCGCGAGGCGGCCAACAGCGCGAACAGCGGGTCGAGCGCCGTCGGCCAGCCCGGCGATGTCGAGCCGCTCGGCGATCGCCTCGTTGAGGCGGGTGCCTTCGAAATCGCCGCCGACATAGAGCGAATAGTATCCCGGCACCCGGCCGACGATGCCGATATCGCCGGTATAGGGCCGGGCGCAGCCGTTCGGGCAGCCGGTGATGCGGATGCTGAGCCGCTCCTGTTCGAGGCCCCAGCGCCGCAACCGCGCCGACGATCGCGCCGACGATGTCGTCGCTGCACCCGCTCGGCCTCGGTCAAGCGCCAGGCCGCAGCTCGGCAGCGCCGGGCAGGCCAGGGCCCAGCGCTCGACCGGCAGCAATTCCTCGGCCAGCGCACGCCGGTGGCTGCGCAGAATGTCGCGGTGATCGCGTCGCGGTCGGCCGGTGCGATCTCGCTCAGGATGATGTCCTGGCTCGGCATCAGGATCGGGTTGCAGCGGAAACTGCCGGACGATGTCGCGCAAGCGCGGTGCGCAGCCGCGAGCGGTCGTCGTCGACGATGCGGCCGCTGGCGACCGGCAGGCCGAGATAGAGCTTGCCGTCGCCCTGCTCATGCCAGCCGAGATGGTCGGGCACCGCGAAATCGGGCATATCGGCCGGCACGGCGCCAGCGGCTTTGCCGAGATACTCCGACAGCCTGTCGCGCGCCCATTCCTCGCCGCGTTCGGCGATGACGTATTTGAGCCGGGCATGGCGGCGATTGCCGCGGTCGCCCCAATCGCGGTGCAGCCGCACCACCGCCGCCGCCGCGTCGAGCAGATCGTCGGGCTCGATAAAGGCGACCGGCGTCGCGAGCCGCGGATAGGTCTGCGGCTTGTTGTGGGTCATGCCGTGACCGCCGCCGAGGAAGAAATTGTAGCCGGACGAGCTTGTTGCCCTCGAACAGCGCGACGATCGCGAGATCGTTGGTCAACACGTCGATCGTGTTGTCCTCGGGGATCGCCAGGCCGAGCTTGAATTTGCGCGGCAGGTAGCGCTCGCCGTACAGCGGGTCGGGCGGTTCTTCCTCCGGCGTCACCTTCTCGCCGTCGACCCAGATCTCGTGATAGGCGCCGGTCTGCGGCAGCAGATGCGGTCGAGAGCCGCCGCGCGTCGTCTTCCAGCCGGCGGTGCACCGGATCGCGGATCGGCGCCGGCACCGTCGTCACGGTGCGCACGACATCGCCGCACGCCGCCAATGTCGTCAGCACGGCCTGGTTGATCGCGGCGATCGCCGCCTTGAGCCCGGCTTCAACACGCCGTGAAACTGGATGCTCTGCCGGGTCGTGACCCGCAGCGAGCCGTTGGCGTAGCGGTCGGCGAGGTCGTCGAGGGCGAGGTACTGGTCGGCGGTCAGGCGCCCGCCGGGGATGCGGACCCGCACCATGAACTGCCAGACCTTGTCGTCGCCGCGCTGCTTGCGCTCGGTGGCGCTGTCGCGGTCGTAGCCCTGATAGATGCCGTGGAATTTGAGGAGGCTGTAGCCGGCATTGTCGAACGGCGTCGCGGTGTCGGCGAGATCGCGCGCCAGATTGCCGCGCAATTGCCGGCTCTGCTGCTTGATCGCCTCGGCTTTCGAGGACGGTATCGAGCGACGCCATCGTTGCGGCTCCTGAAGCGCGCTCAGCCAGCCAGGCCGTTGGCGGTGAAGGCGTGCGCATGCGCCGGATGGCGCACGGCAACGGGGCCGAAAACGCCAGCGGTCAGCAGCTCGTCATCGCCGGAGTCGCGGAGCAAGCTCGGCAATATCGTCGAGGGTTCGCATCCCATTCGGCATGGCCGCCGGCCGCCGCTTTGTGATCACCCGTATCGGCAGCGCGCCGCTGCGGTGTGCCGGATCAGCGCCGGCGGTACGATCGGCAACCGCGCGCGCCAGGCCGGGCCCGCCGCGACCAGCTGCACGACGCTCCAACCCTCGGCGGCGAAGTCGAAGGCCCGCGGCGCGATCGCCGGACCCGCCGCCATCGTCGGGGCCGACTGATGGCTCGGCATAGGCGCCGATCGGCAGCAGCTCGCGCCACCAGCGGCGCCAGCGCGCGGTCGTAGAGCACGACATTGGCATGGGTCAGGACGGCGCGATCGAGGTGCGCCTAGCGGCGATGGCGGGATCGTGTTCGATCAGCCAGATCTGGCCGGGATCGACGCTCGGCAGGTGCGGTGACGGCCGATTCTCGCGCATCTCTCAGCTCCTTTCCAGCCGCGCCGATCGGCGAGACAAATACTGTCTGCTCGCGATACCGACGTGTATTTGTTTCGGGAAAGGTCCGAAACATTCAAGTCGATGATTTGCAAGTAAAGATGAGAGGTGGCTGCCGCGGTGTCAAATAGTATAGTTATTACTTTATTATGCAGTGCTGGAGCTTAAACGTGCTGCCGCCGAGACCGCGCCGGAGAAGGCTATTCCTCCTCGCCATTGGCGGCGGCGCGGCGGTCGCGGAAGGCGCGGGGGTGCAGCGGATAGGCGGTGGTGTGCTTCATCCGCTCCATCGCGAAGCGCGAGGTGACGTTCTTCATCGGCGCCACCGCGATCAGCCGCTTGTAGAAGGCGTCGTAGTTCTGGCCATGTCGGCGACCGCGACGCGCAGCATGTAATCGACGTCGCCCGCCATGCGGTAGACCTCCATGACCTCCGGCATCGCCGCGACCGCCGGCGCTGAAGCGTGCGAGCCATTCCGGCGTGTGCTCGCCGGCTTCGACGCTGACCAGCACCGACAGCCCGACGCCGATCCGGTCGGGGTCGACGACCGCCACCCGGCGGGTGATGACGCCCTGCGCCTTCGAGCTTCTGGATGCGCTTCCAGCACGGCGTCGCCGACAGTCCGACCCGCTCCGCCATCTGGGCGATCGACAGCGTCGCGTCCTGCTGCAGGATCTCGAGCAACTGGCGGTCGATTTCGTCCATCGTGCGGTCTGCCTCGCTGGTCCCGGATGATCCTAGCGCATCATCGCGGGTTTGCGGCGCGCTGTTAAGCAAGGCGGGGCATCAGCAGCCGGGTTCGATCCTCCCGCAACAACGAGCGAACCAGCCTGAGAAACTCCGCGCCGGCGATCGGTTTGCGCAGGAAGGCGTCGCCGCCCGCGGCGCGGATGTTGGCTTCCTCGTCCGGCATCGAGGCGGTGATCGCGACGATCGGGATATCGCGAGTCCGATCGTCGCCTTTCAAGGCGCGAATGATCTCGATCCCCGAGACATCGGGCAACTGGATATCCATGATGATCAGATCGGGGTTCTCGGCGCGGGCGAGATCGAGCCCTTCAGGTTGCCGTCGCGCGCCTCCATGGTCTCGTAGCCGCGCGAGTGGAGCAGCACCCGGAACAGTTTCATGTTGAGCGGGTGATCTTCGACAATCAGCACGCGCGCTTGCGGAGGTTTTGCCGGCCGTCGAATTGTCTCCCTGACCGTCCCCTGATCCCGAGGCGGGTGGGAGCCCTTGTCCGGCCGAGCGGCAGAAAAATCCTCGAACCACGCCGCCGGCACGCCGTCGCGTCGGCATGATCCGCACTCCAACCGGGTCACAGGAAAGCCAATCCGACAACTTTCCGGCGAGGAGGTAGGTTCCAAACCTTAAATGGTTAATGGCCGCGCCTGGCTGCAATTTTTCGGGTGCCGCCGGGCCCGTCGAAGCTCGGTTTGCATGGCTAGGGCTTGCTGTTCGACGCCAGATCGTCGGCCTCGGCTTCCAGCTGCTCCGCCATGGGCGCGCAGCTCGTCGGCGATGTCGGGCACCCGTTCGGCGAGGCGGCGCAGCTGAGCTGCCGTGATCCGCAAAAACCCGATTGTACTATCGGATCGTTCCATAAGCGTTCCGAGCGAATGGAGCAGGACAGGGGCATCGTCCGCCGTCCGACGATTTGGCCGCCTCCGGAGCGGGCATTCGCAGGTGGCCGGGATTACGCGATCGCGGCTTCCGGAACCGATGAGGCGAGCAGCAAGCCGTGGAATTTGGCCGGCGAAGGCCAGCGCCTCGTTCTCGGTCTTGAAAAGCACGCGGACGACTTGCCGATTGCCGGCTCGCGACAGACGAAAACTGCTCGGTTCGAACCGCTGATGATCGAGCCATCCCCGCATGCGGCTCATTTGTTCGTTCAGGTCGTCTTCGGCGACCGGCACTTCGACGGCGTAGCGCATAGGTGTTTGCTGTCCAGCCCGTGGGATCGGCTGTGACCCTAATCCGGCGCGCGTCGGCGTGTCGGCAACATAGGTTGCCGCCGAGGTGTGAATTGTCCTGCCGCGAAGCTTTTTCAGCGTGGAGATTCGCGCGGCGATCGTCTTACGTCAGGGTTTCTTGCCGGATGCGCGATCACGTTTGACTTCAGGCGGATCGGCAACGACTTTGGCGGCGGCGATGCTGGCGCTGATCGACGCCAGCTGCGTCACCGCCGCGCGCGAGACATCGGGATCGCTACCCTCCACGCCTTTGGCCTTTTGGCGGCGATGACGATGTCGATCGCTTCCAGGATCGTGTCGGTATTCAGGAGATTGGCTTCCAGCAATGCCAGGATAAGGCTTTCGCTCAGCCACAACGCCGCCTGTGCTTCTCCGAGTCTGGTGTTTGTCTCATCTTGTTTCGTCGGTAGCCGTTCAGGCATCCAGTACCCTCACTCCCCACCAAATCCTGCATCGGTCGCGCTATCTCCTCTAACAATCGAACATTGCCGAGAAACACCACTTCATTACTTCGGATATCAACCATTTCCAATTCGCGAAACCGCCGCAAGAGACGGCCGACATGCACCGTCGTCAGTCCGATGTGGTCGGCGATCTGCTGCTGGGTCAGCGGCAATCCATAGCGGGTGCCCGCATTGGTGATGCCGAGCGCGGCCAGTCGGTTGCGCAATTCGAGGAGGAGCGCGGCTAACCGTTCTTCACCATTGGCCCGGCCGAGGCGAACGTTCCAGTTGTGCAAATGGCGTCTCGTCCTGCGCGAGCTGCCAGGCGAGATGCATCGCGACGGCGAAATCCTTGGCGGCCAGATCGCAAGCCTCCTTGTAGTGAATGCGCCGCAGCGAGGCGGGGGTCAGCGCCTCGATGGCATCCGGCTGCTGCGTCATGAAGATCGTTTTGATGCCGCAGACCTCGCTGGGCAGGAACAGGACGATGATCTGCCGTCGCCCATCCGGAAGGGTTCGGCTGCGCGACAGCCAGCCGCTTTCGACGACGTAAACGAATTCGTGCGCTTCCTCCATTTGCACCAGGATGTCGCCACGCTGCAGCACGCTGCGGCGTCGGGGACATGGCGGCCAGCAGCTCGGCCTTGCCGCGCTCCAGCAGAGCCTTGATCTCCGGCCGGGTCAGCGAGGCTTCGGATAGATTGTTGGGCAAGAGATCCGAACCTTGTGGCGGTGGTGGCGATCTGAATGGAAACATGCCGCGCTTGGGGATAGTTCGCGGATACCGCATAGCACTCCCGCGATAGTCGAGCGCCCGGCGGTCAGACCAGCAGGGCACAGCATGATGATGGCCGTGCTTTCAAAATTGTCACACCGGTCGGCTCGACGCCCTGGGAAATAAGCTCTAATATCCTCGACGTGGCGGCGTCGTGATCTGGAGGGGCGCCGCATGAGAGATACGCTTCCTTAAAAGGGGAGAGAAGGTTGCGCAGGCTCCCGCATATCGTGGGAGGGCATGATGCCGATTTTGACCCCGGCGCAATTGCGTGAAGATTCCCGATCAGCGAGACAGATCGCAGCGACAGAGGCAGATCCGTGTCTAAAGCGCCTATGGGCAAGCTACGCCCTGGCTTTGGCGCAACTTGCCGAACAGATCGAGCGCAGCAACGAAGCGGTTCGCGTTAAAGAACTAGTCGCCTAGCGGATCCGCTGCCGGGCTAAATTCGTGAGTTCGTGGGCGATCTTCGCAATGACAGGCCCCCATTGACGATCGGCCGATTGGCGAAATAACCGGACGCTCGGATACCAGGGGCTGTCGTCACGGTCCAAGAGCCAGCGCCAGTCCGGAGCATAGGGCAGGATCACCCAGACAGGCTTGCCCCATGGCGCCGGCGAGATGAACGACCGCGGTATCCACACTGACGACCAAATCCAGGCATTCGAGCACCGCCATCGTGTCGCCGAAATCGGCGATCTCGGGGCCGAGATTGAGCAGCGGCGCGCGGCCCCAATAGCTGCCGATCTGAGCTTGCGCCGCTCCTTCTGCAGTGAGATCAAGGCGGTCCGTGCAGAAGTCGGCGATAGGCGCGCAGGCGGTGGGTCACAGAGCGGTTGGCGTCGTTGTTGTGGGTCGGGCGCCCCGCCCAGACAATCCCAATCCGGCGGTAGCCCCTTCGGCACCAGCGCCAGAGACGTTCGGTCCAGGCGGCAATTCGGTCAGGATCGGCGTGCAGGTAGGGGATCTCGGTCGGGATCGTTTCCAACCGGGTGCCGGCGAGCCGCGGCAACCCGGACAGCGCACAGAAGGCAGCAAATCGAGCTTGTCGTCCCAATGATCGAAGATCCGGCCGACCCCGGGCTGCTGGGCGATAATCGTTTGCGCTTCACGGCTGCAGGCGACGGCGATGTCGGGACAGCGCTTTGCTGCCCAGCCGATGTAGCGCGAATTGGATTACGTCGCCGTAGCCCTGGTCAGCGATCAGCAACAGTGTCTTGCCGCGACGCAAGGGTTTGCCGTCCCATCGCGGCCGGTCGGTCGGCGGCATCAGGGTCGGCCCGCTGCCGAGCCGGAAGCGCCATTGGTATTCCTCCCACCCGCGGGCGAAATTCGCCCCGCAAGAGCGAGGCTTCCGCGATCCCGAAATGCGCCCGGCCATCTCGCGATCGAGCACGAGCGCTTGTTCGGCGCAGACGATCCGATGCGCCGAGTTCCAGCCGGTGATAGTGCAGTACGCTGAGATTTGAGGGCGTGCGGGTCCGTCGGCGCGCCAGCTCGACCGCGCGCTGGCCGGCGATCAGCGCGTCATCGTAGCGGCTGAGCTTGCGGTAGATCTCGCACAGATTGCGGTAAAACAACGCGATCCCGGGCAACAGCGCGATGGCTCGCTCGATCAACTCCATCGCCTCCTCGAGACGGCGCCCGCGGAACGCAACGATGCCGAGGAGATGCAAGGCGCCGGGGCTGTCGGGCGCTGCCGTGAGGATGTGGTCGAGCACCGCCTCGGCCTTCATCGAGCCGGCCATGCGTCTCGTGCTCGCCGGCGAGCACGAGGAGCTGGCCCCAGCTGGTGCTCGGGCGAGGGCGGCGCTAGCTCGCGCGCCGGCAGTGCTGGTCCCGCCCCGGGATCGATTGGCTCAGCCAATGCCGTAGCCAAGGCGTCGATCACCGGAGTGGAGCATCCGACCGCCGGCGCCAGGCGATGGAGATAATTGCGGTAGCGGTAGCGCGAGTGATCATAGAGGCGCTCAGTCACCTGGGCGTAGCTGGCGGTGCGAGCATAGCGGCGGTTTTCGTGGAAACTCGAGGCAAGCCCGTCGAACGGCTCGCCGATGAAATCGAGCATGCGGCGAACGCTCGTTTTCCTGGTCGTCGACGATGTCCTCGTAGCGCACCGGCAGATAGCGCAGGGTCAGCTCTGATCGGTAATTGCTCGACGAGTTCCATGACGAGGCGGTAATGCGGGCCGCGCTTTCCAGCGCGAAGGCGCAATGGAAGCCGTGCGTCAGGCTGTTGGAAAACACCGACAGGATGGTGTCGAGTGGGTGACGGATCACATGGATCAGGGGCGCCTGCGGAAATAATAAGGCGATCAAGCCCGAGATGGGTTTCATTGAGCGGCATCTTGTCGGTGAACCGCGGGCGCCCGGTTCGACAAATCCCAAGGCGGGCGACCTGGTTGAGGTAGTGGTCACGCAATTCGTCAAGCCCGTGGCGGCGGTCGCCCATCCATAGCTCGGCGAGTGCCTCGGGGTAGCTCATCGGGCTGTTCAGCGTGCGCACCATCGCATCAGTGATCTCGTTGACGAAGGGCAGTTCGTCACCGGCCGAGATCCGAGGATGGGCCGACAATGTCTGCTCGACGAGCGTCGTCCCCGAGCGAGGGAACTCCGGAGAATGACGATCGGCTGCGCGACGTCCTGGCGCACCGTGGCGCGAGGCAGGCTGTGCATTCGGTTCTTGTGAAGAATCCGTGAGACGCTGCATCAACTGTCGGCCCACTCCGCGCGATACACCACGCCGCCGCGCTCGCGGTACAGCGCTTGCCCTCGACAAAGGCGTCGAACGTCGTCATAGCGCTCGATCTGGTCGAGCAGGCGGCCTTTCGAGCAGCTCGTTGGCGCCGAGCCTCGCTCTCGCCGCTTTGATTCCGGCGAGGCTGTCGAGCGCCGCCAAACGCGCGCGGGTAGTCGCGGTTGCGGCCGTGCACGATGGCGCGCGACAGCAGGATGCTGGGGCTGTTGGGGGCGATCTCTGCCGGGCGCGGTCGAGCAACGCGGACGCCCGGTCGAGATTGCGGCTGCGGCCTCCTCCATCCGCGCCCAACCGAGCAATGTCGTCGCGTAGCTCTGACGACGCCCGCCATCCGCCCTTCGTAAAGCTCGCGAGACCTCGTCGTCAGATCCGCCCCCTGGTTCTTCAGGTTCCAGGCAAGCGCTCTGCGAGGACCGGCGGACCGCGCCGCTCGGTCAGTTCCAGCACCCTGCGGTAGTGATAGTTCGCCGACCCGCGGCTCGCTGGCTGGTCTACGCAACGATGACACCATCACGATCGTGCGACAGGACGCAGCTGTCGACGACGCGGATCGTGGCGTTCCCGGCAGCGATCGCCTCACCTACGATGACGCCCCCGCTGAGCAGCATGAGGGTCAGATCGTTGGTCGCCCAGAACGTGTCCTGGGTACAACTGCACGATGCGCGCCTCGGCAGCGCTCGCCGGGCCCTGAGTCTGGCAGGATCTGACATGGCAAGGTGTCAGGCGTCGGGAGCTGGCCCGGCGCCAGCTCCAGGCTACCGTCGAAGATACACGTGGCCGGCGCGCTTCGCCGGATCGCAGAAGCCTGGCGGCAGCATTTCGGCGGCGCAGCTCGATGACCGGCGCCAGTGGCCGCGCCGATCCGGGCATCGGCAGGGCGCCGGGCGCCATCTCGCAGCAACGCGCCGCGCTGGAGCTCTGCTGCCGCAGGAGCACAGCTGCCCGATGCCGATCATCTCGCTCTACCGCTTCGCCTCGGACTGGGTCCGCTGCGCCGATCGGCAGCCCAGGCCCAAAAGCAGCCTGGAAGCGCCACGGCGGCAGCCGCCGCCGGTACCGGCGCAGGAGGTTCTCCGGCCAGCGGTGCGGTGACGGTTGTCAACAACGGCGCAGCCAGCGACTTCTACCGGCGTCGCGATCTGGCAGCACGCGAATACAGCAATCAGACCGTGTCGATGCGGAACGATCTATCGCGGCGGCGGTGGCACCGGCGCCCTTGGCGGTACGATCCCCGCCGGCACCGGCAACCGGCTCATCGACGGCAACAGCGGCAACGGTGCTCGATCATCGGGCGACGTCCCCGGCAAACTGTAGCTGACCCCGCGGGAACCGGCAGGCACGATCCGCGGCGGCGCCGGCAATGTCAACGATCGGCGGCGTCGCCGGCGTTACACGATAACCGGCGGCAGCGGCAATACGCGTCCATCGACGCTGACCGCGCGGCAATCAGTCGGTCATCGGCGGCAGTTCAGGCAATCAGACGATCTGGGGGCGGTGCCGGCGATTACGATCCCAGGGCGCATCCGGAGTCGGCACCGGCGCTGTTCCGTTCGGCGCCGGGCGGCTTAATACCTGGCCAGCAGGGAGACCCATTGGGACGACGGCGCTGACCTCCTGACCGGCAACAACCCGGCCCAAGTCAACTTCAACCCAGTCGATCGGAGAGCTGCCGATAGACGGTCCCGCCAGTGTCGTGGCAACCGCCTCCGGACCTCAGGTGCGGCGAAGCTCCGGATGGTCATGCTGCGCGGACGGCGACGCAACATCACGCCGATCGGCGTTTCCAGCATCAACAGCAAGCTTTTCCACGACGCACCAGCGACCTCGACCTCTTTTTGACGGGAAGAAACGGGCGCGGCGCCCACCCCTTTGGGTGGCAGGATCGAGCATTCCATTTGACGCAACGATGCCGGGGATGCTCGGCGCAATACGTTGCCAATAACAAACCCAGCATGGGGGATTTGAGGAAGCGCGCCTCGAAACTACGAGTTCTGAGCTGAAAAATGCGTTGATTTGGTTGGCATCCTACCCGCGCGGTCGGCAACACCTACCCGCGCATGGTCCTTCACACAAAAATTTTCGGGCTTTCAGACCTACGCGCATCTAACTCGGATGAGCGCGTCTTTCTACGCATCCCGGTGTCATCGGGACGGTGGGCCATAAATCAATCGATGGTAGACGAAGCGGTGATACAGCGGGCCCGTCAGCCTGATCAACTTTATGTCATAAAAGACGCATGAGCCGCCGCTTACCGATGATTCCTGCGATATATATAATCCTGCGACGAAGTGATCTTCCTGTCAAGCGTCATATTTTTATTGCTGTAATGAGATAGGCCGACTTTCGGTATCGCTAGATGATGTTATTTGCGGCAACGTTTATGCCGGGTCGTGGACTGAACACTTATTACCGTGGCTTCCGATGCATCGACCGAATACCTTGGCTAACGCGCTATGAAGAGCTTATCATAAATCACGCACATCCTTGATTGTAAATTCACTCATGCAGATTACCTCGGAATCGATCCCATCGCATCACGGCCCGATGCCTCCATTTTCACAACTCCATGGATTATTTCCGCACTTCTTTAAAGGTCTGGTGGATAACCGTAAAAACATCTGCGAAATTGCGCTGTCGCTTCCGCTTTTCCTTGAGAAACACGGCATGCTGGATGAGGCAGCTTGCCGGTTATTGAGTAGCTTATCGGCGAGAGGGGCGTCTGTCGTGTCCGCGACCCGATGCGCCGCTTTGCGGCTACCGGCGCGGCACTTTGACGGGCCGGGCCGGTAAAGGTGTCATGTGTGCATCCGCACTCCCCGCTGCCTCGCGCGCGGCGGTATGTCGCTTTAGTCCCCTGTGCGGTAGCACCTGAGGGGACGCGTCAGATTGACCTCAGGTGGTGATCGTGGAGTGATAACTGGCTGGCTACTGCCGTTCGGCCCCTCGCGAATCCATCGCCCGGCGCGTTTCGCTAAGCGCCGCTCCCCAACACGAGGCCGGCGTTGGCGCGGCCAGGAGGGGGCGATGAAGCGCAAGCCGCTCGGTATGCCAGAACACAACCACAGATCCGGCGAAAGACGATTGGCCGCTCATTGAGATCTCTTGAGTGCCCGCCGTCACGCGATGCACGGGCTATTACCGCCCGTCCTGCGCCGAGGTGACTCCGCGAGATACACGCGGACAGGGCGGCATCGAGCCAGAAAATAATTCCGGAACTGCGGGGGTCACTGGATGTCAGGTCGCGATAGTCTCTCGTCGGTAAGGTCCGGTTTCGTCATGACAGAGATTTACGCTTGGCCGATCAGCGAGAGTGAGTCCGAAACGAGAGCGTCATTGTCGCGGCGGTCGTGAGAGAATCACGCGCGGAGAAGGGAGGTCCCGGCCCTGGCGCGCGGGATCATCGCCGTGTCGAGGAGCTGCGTGCCGGTGGCTTCGAGATCCGGCCCACCGACGCGATCCCGATATCGCAATCCGAGGTGCTGAACGCGGGACTCGGGTCATCGCACTTCGATTACATGGGTCCCATACTCGCCGCGTCGCCCGACAAACTCCAGTGGTTTTGCCATACCTGGCGAAATCCTCCAACCTCGGTGATCTCAGCCCTCCGCGACCAGCTTTGATACTGGATCTTCGTAATTCGCCTCCTGGCGACCTCTAAGCTGCTCCACCTCGCGGCTAAGCCAGTCCCGAGTGGCCGGAACATCGTTGAGATCCACGAGGAAAGATTTTGCGGCATCGGAGGCGGCTTCGGTGTCAGGCCGCTTGCTATCTGCTTGCTAGCTGGAGGCTGGTGCCCGAAACTGGCGGACCCGGAAAGGGATCTCGAACCTTCGACCTCTGCCTTCGGAGTGGCGCAGAAAAACATGGGATTTTGACTGTTTGCGGCAAACTCCCTATCCCCGTAGCTTCGGCAGTTTTAGTCCCTGGGTCTTCGCCCTGCCCCTAACTCATTGCCCCGTAGATTGCTGCCTCCTTGGTGCAGGCGGTAATGTGCCACAGGTGCCGCCAGGGTAACCACTGCCCTTGATGGGTGCGGAGGCCGCAAATGATTGGTCTGAAAGAGATTAAAGACCTGGCAGAACGAAATCAGATCTGGGACGCGGCGCGGTAGCCGGTTTCCTGGCGCACGCGGCGGCGCTCTGGGCGATGCGGTGGACCTACATCTTGAAGTACAGAACGGGCCCCGGCCGCGGCGCCCGGCAACGCTGGTACGTGATCGGGCGGCATGGCTCGCCTGATCCGACCCACCGCGCGGGCGAGGCGCCCGTAAATAGCGCGCGGGCGATCGCTGGCGCGGGCGCCGATCCGTCGGAAAGCAACAGGCCCGCGCGGAGAAACCGTCGCCGATCTGTGCGACCTGTATTCCCGCCGATGCCGAGAGTCGGTTGCCGACGCGCCGCGCAAGGTAAATTCAGCGTTAAGACGATCGCGACCGATCGCGGGCGTAATTCAGCGGCGTTAAAACCGTTGCTCGGCCGCATGACGGTCGCCGCAGTTGGACGCGCCGATATCGAGCGTTTACGTAATACGCCGTCGCGGAAGGCGAGACGGCAGCGAAGATCGTATGAAGGCGCGCGGTCTGGCGCGGGTCCGCGGCGGCAAAGGAACGGCAAGCCGCACGGTGGGGCTGCTCGGCGCAATTTTTACCCATGGCCGCGCGCGGCATCGGATGCGCTCGGATAACCCGGTGCGCTGGTCACGCTGACGGCCGATGGCCAGCGCGCGATCGGCGCCTGAGCTGACGAGGGAATATGCCGCTCCTGGGCGCTGCGCCGCCAGCGAGGAACGAATTTGGCCGCCCGCTGTAGCGGCAGGACGGTTCCTGCCCTCACGGGCTGGCGCAGCGGCGAGGCGTTGGGTCTGAAATGGTCAGAGGTTGACCTAGGCCGGCGCACAGCCCGACCGGCGACACGAAACCGGGGCATCCATCCGCCGTTGTCGCACGCGGCCTGCGACGTGCTGCGCGGCATGGGCAAGCTCTCGGTAACGGCGAACTGGTGTTTCCAGCTACGCGCGGCACCGGCCGCATGAGTGGCTTCCCCAAAGCTGTTCGCGCGATCATCAGGCTTTGTTGAGAGTGCCGTCCGGACATCACGCTCCCACGTGCTACGGCACTCCCTTTGCGAGTGTCGCGTGGCGGATCTGAATACAGCGTGAGCTCTCACGATCGCGACGCTCGTCGGACACAAAAGCACTCCGGTCACGTCGCGCTGGCGTGCACGGCGCGGATGCCTGGCTCGCCGCTGCTGATGCCGTTGCCGATCGCGTGGCCGCACTGATGGGCGAACCGCGATCAACCGGTTCGCCATCGAGCCCGACGAGCGGGGGCGTAAACCCGATGGCGCAAGCGCTTTTGGTGTAGCACCACCAGCAACGATCCCCGACGTCGACGTTCCGGAGACTGCGGCAAGCGAAGGCCCGATCCGTAACCCAAACGGTATCGGAGAGTAGACAGGGTTGAAATAGAATTTTGGGTCAAAGTCCGCGCCGGCGTAGCGAGGGATCAGGGAGGCCAAACCGCCGCGTCCATCCGCGCGTTCGGACAGCTGCAGTCGCCGCGCTGCGCCGAGCTGTGCCGGGCTGGCTCGCGGAGTTGGAAGAATACGCAACCCACGATCCAGCCTTCGAAAAAGAAATACAGAGACTGCGGCGTTTGCAGTGCGGAAGCCGCGGCACTCGAAGACAGCTTGTGGGTCTGACGAGATTGTGGAGCCCAATCCTGGAAAAACTCAAATCCGCGCTCCTGTTTTTCCATTTACGCTGTAGATCGTGGTGGCAACATCCACGTGCGGCCGGGCGGGAGGCGTTCTCGACGGCCCTGCGCCCGGTTCATTGAGATCGCGCTAAAAGATCGGATATAAGGGTAAGACGCTCGTGCGATCTCGGACGACTCCTACCGAGAAAGGGATCGAGCAGTAATCAACGCAAATTCGTGATTAAAAATTTGCGTTGGTCACAGCGCTGAGGCGCGCGTCTTATTCCTTCGCAAGCCGTCACACAGAATGACGGAGACGCGCAACGAACACGACGGAGGAGGAGGCAACCGCCTCAATCCAGAGTCGCAGCTGACGCGGAAAGAGTGCGCAGCGGCTTTGACCGAAGCCGACTACCCAACGACCGTGTCAGGATTGGCGACGCGGGCGACACGTGGCGATGGACCACCGCTGTTCCGAAAAATACGGCAAACACACCCTGTACCCATGGGGGCTCGCCCCTGGAGTGGCCCGCCAGCGCTGTTCGCCCCCCAGAATAACGACCGCGGAGCTCCCGCGTCCGAAGCGGCGCCGTATCTTGATAAAATGTATCCGAAGCCGAGGCGGCTTAAAGAATGAGGCCTTATAGAGCCGTCTGCCAGCGAGCAGCGTGTGCGCCGGCGCAATAACCCGCGCGCAGGAGGCCTGACCGCCATGCCATTTACAGCGGTCATGCGCCCGGCCATGTCCGGATACGTTCCTCGAGGCGCTGGAGGCGTTCTACATGGCGTCGAGCCCAGCCTACGGTGGAGTTTGAGGGCCGCCGGATCGCCCTCCGACGCGCGCGCATCGTCTGAAATTGCACCGACATCGCCCGGGAGACTATTTCGACATGATCGCGGAACTTGGGCCGAAGAGCCGACCTACGCCGCGGCCGCGCGCTTCTGCGCGGCAAGCACCCCGCGATGTGACCTGCGCCACATTACCTGGCCGCGCCGCAGTGGCTGCTGCAGCGCGGCCGGGGATCTCGCTGTCGCGGGGCGCGATGGCGATCCCCATACCACAGAGACAGCGGCTGCGCTGCCGGCTGCGGCTGCGCGATCTTCCCCGTCGGCAGATCCTGACACCGGAGGATCACGCAACCACCCTACACGGCCAAGGGCGAGGGACTGTCACCATCGCGCGGCGAACAAACGGTCGCTGGAGGAATGCGCAGTAGCACTAGCCGACGCTGGATATGTAGCCACCAATTTGCCAGCAATACGTAACTGAACGAAGTACAA
>ERZ1370068.6518-contig-5497_pt1 | contig 57626 bp, 58 predicted proteins | sample MGYA00561227_ERZ1370068 | MGnify/ENA primary metagenome ERZ1370068 (study PRJEB38410, sample SAMEA6850437) | metagenome | study: Metagenomic assessment of the ecological functions of the soil: analysis of the soil microbiota associated with the... | reverse complement strand
GTATGCTTCGTTCAGTTACGTATTGCTAAAGCACTTCATCTCGGCCACGGCCGACCACTCGCCGTGCTCCCGCAGCAGCGGTTCGGCCTCATCGACCCGGGAGCGCATCGGCGCGGACGACGTCGCCGCGGCCGCGGAAAGCTCGCCCAGGTGCATCAGCAGCCGCCCGCGCAGGCCGGGGTCGTTGCGGTACTGGGCGTCGAACATCCGGCGCGCGCGTTCCGAGCTGCGCGGGCAGTTCCTTGCTGCCCGCCGCGACATCTCCATCAGCAAGAAGCCCGAGAGCTCGCTCTCCGCCGTAGCCACGCGCTCGGCATGTTCGGCTTGCGCCTGGGCCTGGACTGCAGCGTCGCGCTGCAGCCGGGCCTCGTGGGCCTGCCACATGGCAAGGCGCGCGCCGGCCAGCAAGGCGAAGGCCACCGCCGTCCCCGCGCCGACCGCGACGCGATGCCGGCGCAGCGCCTTGCCCAGGCGGTACGCGCCTTGCTGTCGGGCCGGGCGAGCACGGGTTCGTGCGCCAGGTAGCGACGCAGGTCGGCCGCCAGTGCGTCGGCGCTGGCATAGCGCCCGAAGGCCGCTTCTTCAGCGCCTTGAGCACGATCGTGTCGAGATCGCCGCGCAGTGCGCGCCGGCGCGCCGGATCGGCGGCGGCATCGCTCGGCCGCGCGGGGTCGGCCGCGAGGGCGGCCTGCGTGCGTGCTGCCGCCAGCGTCGCCTGTTCCGGCACATACGGATGGCGCTCGGCCAGCAGCTCGTAGAGCAGCACGCCCATCGAATACGTATCGGTGGCCGGTGCCCACCGCCTCGCCACGGATCTGCTCGGGCGCCGCGTACTCGGGCGTCAGGGCGCGGCCCGACTCGCGCGTCAGCTCGGTCTCCACCGCCGAATCGCCCTGCAGCAGCTTGGCGATGCCGAAGTCGAGCAATCGCACCTGCCCGCCGGCGTCGACGAGCACGTTGCTCGGCTTGATGTCGCGGTGCACGACCAGCCGCGCGTGCGCGTGGGCGACGGCTTCGCACACCTGCAGGAAAAGCGCGAGGCGGCCGCCGAGATCTTGCGCATGCGCGGCACACCAGCGGTCGATGCGCTCGCCATCGACGTACTCGAGCGCCAGGTAAGGCTGTCCGGCGGGCGTGACACCGGCGTCGTAAGAGGCGGGCGATGTGCGGATGCTCCAGCGTGGCGAGGATCGAGCGCTCGCGGGCGAAGCGCTCGACCAGGCCGGCACGCCGCCACGCACCGTGCGGCAGCTTCAAGGCCAGCCTGGCGCTCTGCCGGCCAGTCGACGCCGACTCGGCGAGCCACACGGAGGCATGCGCTCGCCCATTGCCGAGCTGGCGGCAGCAGCCGGTACGGCCGACTCAGCTCGCCGCTGCGATCGGCAGCTGCAGGCGACGGCGCGAAGTCGCCGGTCTCGACCTTCGGCAGCGTGTGCAGCAGCAGACGGTCCTGACCGATCGGCGCATCGGCATGCGACAGCAGCGCCCGCAGGCGTGCCGAGAGCACCGCGTGCTCGGCCGGCAAGGCGGCGAGCCAGACATCGCGTGCCGACGGCGGCAGGTCGAGCGCCTCGTCGAGCAGTCGGCGCAGCAAGGCCCACTGCCCCGGCGGCAAACGAAAGTTGCTTCCGTCTCATGCGCGCCTGGATCCCGCAATGCCTGACGGCTACCGGAGTGCCTCGGCGAGGAAGAGCTGAGCCTTGCTGCCAGTCGCGTCCGCACGGTGCGGTCGGTCACCCCGAGCATCGGCGCCGATCTCGAGGTCGTTCAGAGCGCGGCGAAGAAGCGCATCTCACACCACCTGCGCCATGCGCGGGTCGACACGTTGCAGGTCCTCGAGCGCTTCGATGACGCGCAGGATCTGTTCTCTCGGCCACCACCGCGCCGTCGAGCAGGCCGGTCGTCAGCGTGACGCGCGCGAGGTCGCCGCCATGGCGCTTCGTTGCCGTGCTGGCGCACCAGATCGACGATCACCGATCGCATGACCTTGCTCGCGTACGCGAGAAACCTCGATCGATCAGGAAGGCGACGCCTCTCGCGTTGCGAGAGGCGGAGGAACGATTCATGCACCAGCGCCGTGGTGTCGAGCACCACGTCGCGGGCCGCCGCCCACGCGAATCGGGCGTGGCGCGAGTTGGCGCAACTCCGCCATAGCTGGCCGCGAACCAGCGGTCCAGTTCTTCCGATTGTCCGTCGTGTGCTGACATGGACCCGGTGCCAGGCGAATGACGTCGCCGAGGCGTCGGATCTAGCGTAGCAGAAACGAGGCATGTTCGAAGGGCGCGCGGCAGCGTCGGCTCGGGCCGCGGAAGGGGCGGGCAACTCCATGCCCGCATAAACGACGCCGCGGGGTCGAGACGGACAACGAAGCCGTTTCGAGTCGCATTCGGCCGGAAGTTTCGGGACGACGCGGACGGCGATGTCCGGATTGGCTCGTCGGCAGTCGTTTGAACGAGTGTCGCGCGATCAGCGCGCCATCCGTTCACCCTACCCGGATTCGTGGAGCACGCCAGATGAAAACCCACCGCAACAAGCGGACCGCGGCAGCGGTCGCCCCCACAGGATCGACTGGAACTGATCGCCGCCTGAAAGGGAGCCCCTCATGACCACCTACGTTCTCGGCTCGAACGATTCGAAATCAAGCGCCTCGACCTGCAGGCAAGCTGGCTCGAGGAACCCACGCGACTGCTGTTGCGCCTGGCCGGCATCGGTCCCGGCATGCGCGTGCTCGACCTCGGTACCGGACTCGGGCACGTCGCCTTCGCGCTGGCCGAGCCTGGTCGGTCCGGCGGGGCAGGTGGTGGGGATCGACAACGACGATCGCTTGCTCGCCGCGGCATCGGCGCGTGCGGAGGGCCGGACTCGGGTCCGATTCGCGAAGGGCGATGTCCGCACCTGGCTGAGCGACGAACCGTTCGACGCCGTCGTCGGGCGCCTGATCCTCTTCCATTTGCCGGATCCCGTGCGCCGTCGTGCCGGCATCACGTGACGCACCTGTGCCCGGGCGGTCGCTTCGTCGGCGTCGACTACGACGTCGGATCGTGCCGCGCCGAGCCACCGCTGCCGCTGTTCGAGCTGACCGGGCGGCGCGTGATCGCCGCCTTCCGCAGCGCTCGGCGCGGATCCGGTCGATCGGCACGCGCCTGGCATTGATCCTGGCCGAGGCGGGCCTGGTGGGCACGCAGTCGCTCGGCGTCAGGGATACCTCGCGCCCGACGACCCGCGCGGTCCGGCCATGTTCGCCGGCGTGGCACGCTCGCTCGCGGCGCAGATGGCCGCCGCCGGCATCGCCACGGCGGCCGAACTCGATATCGAGACGCTCCACGACCGCCTGGCGGTGGAGATGCAGGCCGCAGGATCGGTGCTGCTGCCGCCGGCGCTGGTCGGTGCCTGGGGCCGGCTGCCATGACTCCGCTCAGAGCACCCACGATGCGGCCGAGCTTCGGCGAGACGATCGAAGGCCTGAGCGTCGACGGGCAACGCATTCGCGCGGCGGTGTTCGACGAGAACGCGGTGCGCGCGGCCGCCGGCTCTGACGATGGCGCTCGGGCGCGGTGGCGTTCGCCTACGCCGTACTTCGCGAAGGTCTACGTACCGATCCGAGTCCGTCACCGTGCTGTTCTCTTTCCGAGTTCGCGCTGCGGCTTCGTCGGCGGCCTGCGCCTGCAGCCCGCTCGGCCGGCTGCGCGCGCGCGCTCGTCCGCCGCCGCGAGCCCGCAATGGGTATCGGCCAAGCCGAAGCGGTTCGCCTGGACGCTCGGTCTCGTGATGTGCGCTGGCGATGGCGGTCATCACCAACGCCGGGATTCGCGGCCCGCTGCCGCTCACGATCTGCCTGCTGTGCCTGGCGCTGATGTGGCTCGAGGCCGTGCTCGGGCTGTGCCTGGGCTGCGAGATCTACCGCCTTCTCGTGGGCAGGGGCTGGGCGGCGAAAAGGACGAGGCCTTCGAGGCGTTGCGCCGGCGGCGACTGCGCGACGGAGCCCGGCCATGATTGACTTCCCGCTCGTCGGTGCGGATTGCACCAGTGCCGCTCGTCGTCGACGGTCGGCAGCGCCGCTACGTGAACCTCGACAACGCCGCCAGCACGCGCCGCTGCGTGCGAGTGCTCGATGCGGTGACGGAGCTTCATGCCCTGGTATTCGTCGGTGCACGCGGCTCCGGCTACAAGAGCGTCGTCTCGACCGACCGCTACGAGCACGCCCGCGCGACCGTGGCCCGCTTCGTCGGCGCCGACCCGCGCGAGCATCATCGTGATCTTCGGGCGCAACACGACCGAGGCGATCAACAAGCTCTCGTACCGCCTGGGGCTGGAATGCGGCGACGTCGTCCTCGTCTCGCAGCTCGAGCACCACAGCAACGACCTGCCCTGGCGCGCCCAGGCGCGGTGCTGCGCATCCGGGCCGACGCGAAGGGAGCGCTCGACGAGGGCACGCCGCCCGCCTGCTGCGCGAGCACGCCGGCCGGGTGCGCCTCCTGGCCGTCACCGGCGGATCGAACGTGACCGGTCACCTGCCCGGACATCCATCGCCTGGCGACGCTGGCCCATGCCGCGGGGCGCGCATCCTGGTCGATGCCGCGCAGCTCGCGCCGCATCCGTCGCATCGAGATGGGTGCGGTCGACGATCCGGGGCACATCGACTACCTCGCCCTGTCCGGACACAAGATGTACGCGCCCTTCGGCGTCGGCGCCTTGATCGGCCGTCGCGACACCTTCGAGCGCGGCGAGCCCGAGATGCGCGGCGGCGGCACGATCCGTTTCGTGTCCACCGCCGAGGTCGCCTGGGCCGCGGCGCCCGAGCGCGACGAGCGGGCACGCCCAACGTGGTGGGCGCGATCGCTGCTGCGGCAGCGATCGATGCGTCCTCGAGCGCATCGGCATGGACGCGCATTGCGGCGCACGAGGCAGCGCTCACGGCGCACGCGCTGCGCGGCCTCGCCGGGGTGCCGGGCGTGCGCATCCACGGCGACGACGATCCCGGCCGCGCGCCGCGGCGCCTCGGTGTCGTTCCGTTCGAGATGGCCGGGGTGAAGCACGGCCGGGTCGCGGCGCGCCTGGCCGCCGAGCACGCGATCGGCGTGCGCAGCGGGTGCTTTTGCGCCCATCCCTACCTCGTGCACCTTCTCGGCCTCGACGACGCGCAGACCCGTGCCGTGCAGCGCCGCCTTGCCGCCGACGACGACAGCGACACCCCGGGCCTGGTGCGGATCAGCTTCGGGATCGGCAACACGCTCGACGATGTCGATGCGCTGGTAGCTGCGCTGCGGGCGATCGCGACGGAGGCGAGCGCTCCTGCCGAGTGACAATCTCTTTGCCTATAGAGCCGAATCAGGAGAGCAGGCACTCGCTTCATTTGCGGCCTCGGGACTTAGGAGCCAAGACCCGACCCGTGCCGGCCGCTCAGTGAGACAATATCTAAGGGTAAACCCTTTCACACCCCTTTGACGGTGCGTCCAACGACGACTGAACATGACACACCCTCGCCTGAGCTTCCTGAAGTCCCTGCGTCCCCTCGATCGAGTCCCAACAGGAACGCGACGATGCCCTACGTCGCCAGTGCCGTGGACATCTGCGACCCTCGAACGGCGCTTGCGCCGAAATCGACGAGCGCGGCCGCAGAAACTGGTCACCCATCGCGAACGGGCTGTACGCCCGCCGAGGCGGACGAGGCAGAAAACACAAACGGGTCGGCTCGATCGAAGGCAAGACCCGTGATTTGTCTGGTGGCCAGGGCGGAATCGAACCACCGACACGCGGATTTTCAGTCCGCTGCTCTACCAACTGAGCTACTTGGCCGTGAGCCGACGATTATAGGGGGCGACCCTCGCGCCGCCCGACCTCCGCCGGCGCCCCGCAGCTCAGGCGGCGCTGCGCTTGTTGCGCGAGAGGTCGACGCCGAGCTGCTTGAGCTTGCGATAGAGATGGGTGCGCTCGAGCCCGGTCTTTTCGGCGACGCGGGTCATGCTGCCGTTCTCCTGGGCGAGGTGGAACTCGAAGTAGCTCTTCTCGAACGCGTCGCGCGCCTCGCGCAGCGGCCGGTCGAGATCGAAGCTCTGCTCGGGCTGCGGGCCGAGCAGCACCGGCGCCGACGGCGGCATCGCGCCGCCGGTCATCGCCGCTTCGACCGTCAGGCTCGGCTCGTTCACCGCCGCGCCCGGCGACGCCGTTCGCCCGCGACGGCGGCTTGGCCAGGCCCTGCTCGACGGCGCGCAGCAGCTTCTGCAGCGTGATCGGCTTTTCCAGGAAGGCCATCGCGCCGAACTTGGTCGCCTCGACCGCGGTGTCGATCGTGCCGTGGCCGCTCATCATGATCACCGGCATCGACAGCTGCGCCGACGAGCCCCACTCCTTGAGCAGCGTGATGCCGTCGACATCGGGCATCCAGATGTCGAGCAGGACCAGATCGGGGCGGATCCGCTCGCGGCAGGCCCGCGCCTGAGCCGCGTTCTCGGCGAGTTCGACCGTATGACCCTCGTCGGCGAGGATCTCCGATAGCAGCGCCCGAATGCCCAGTTCGTCGTCGACGACAAGAATGGTGGCCATGAACCTTTCAGTGAGACCCGGCCTGCGCCGCGACCCGGCCGCCGCGGCGACGCGGGCGCCGGGGCGAGTTTTGAAAATGATAGCGAAACTTGCGCCCCGCGCGGAACGCTCGCCGCTTCGTCGCCGGCGCCTTCGCTGCCGCCGAGGTTGACGATGCGGATGCGCGCGCCGTGCTCGTCGGCGATCTTCTTGACCACCGCCAGGCCGAGGCCGGTGCCCTTCGTCTTGGTCGTGACGTAGGGCTCGAACGCGCGCTTCAGCACCTTCTCCGAGAAAGCCGTGGCCCATTGTCGAGCACGATCAGGCGCACCGCGCGCACCTCGCCCTGCTCGTTTGCCGACCGCCTCGGTGACAGACCCGCACCCGCCCGTCGCGTCTGCTCGGCCACGGCGTCGAGCGCGTTCTGCACCAGGTTGTGGATCACCTGGCGCAGCTGGGTGCCGTCGCCGACGATCTGCCGGCAGGTCTCGGCCGAGCTCGGCGACCAGCCGCCCCGACTCCTGCGCCGAGCCGTACAGGCCGAGCACCTCGCCGACCAGGGCGTTGAGGTCGAGCGGCACGAGCTGCGAGGCCGGGCAGGCGCGCGTAGTCGCGGAACTCGTTGACCAGGGTCTTCATCGCCTGGACCTGGTTGACGATGGTGTCGACCGAGCGATGCGAGCATCGCCTGGTCGGCGCCCTCGAGCTTGGCCGCGAGCTTGAGCTGCAGCCGCTCGGCCGAGAGCTGGATCGGCGTCAGCGGATTCTTGATCTCGTGGGCGAGGCGGCGCGCGACCTCGCTCCAGGCCTCGACCCGCTGCGCCGAGACCAGCTCGGTGATGTCGTCGAAGACCATCAGGCGCGCGCCCTGCGGCATCGCGGCGCCGCGCACCAGCAGCGTGATCGACGGCCGCTCGCGCGCCGGGCAGGCCGCGCGATCTGCAGCTCGAACGAGTCCTGCCAGTGGTCGCGCTCGCCCGCCTCGGGGCTGGCGGCGTGCATCTCGAAGCGCTGCCACACGGCCTGGCCGAAGGCGCCGAGGCCGGTGCACCTCCTCGAGCCTGCGGCCGCGGTAGGCCGACAGCGGCAGGCGCAGGATCCGGGTCGCGCCGGGATTGACGGTGTCGATCGCGCCGCTGCGGTCGAACACGATCACGCCGGCGGTGAGGTTGTCGAGAATGGTCTGCAGGTTGGCCCGCGCGCCCTCGACCTGGACCACGCTCTTTTGCACCAGCTCGCGCGCGTCGGAGAGCTGCGTCGTCATCTCGGCGAACGAGCGCGTCAGGCCGCCGAGCTCGTCGCGCGAGGTGAAGACCGCCTTCGAGCTGAAGTCGCCGTGCGCCACCTGGCTCCACGCCCTGGGCGAGCAGCAGCAGCGGCTGCGCCAGCTGGTTGCTGAGGGCGATGGCGAGCAGCAAGCGCGCCGAACACGGCGAGCACCAGCGCCAGCGTCAGCGTGCCGATGTACATCTTGCGCAGGCCGCGTGCGCGCCAGCGACCGCTGCTGGTACTCGCGGTAGGCGTTGGTCACCGCCAGCGCATTGGCGGCGAGCGCCGGGCTGAGCGCCTGGGTGACGACGAGGTAGCGCTCCTGCGCGCCGAGCTGAAGGTTGCTGCTCGGGATCAGCGGCGACCGCGCGCACCCGCGCGGTCGCGCCGGCCGCGGCGGCGTCCTCGTCGAGGCCCTCGGCCTGGCTCACCACCCGCTGCGTCTTCGCCTGGCGCAGGGCTGCGGCGGCAGCCCGCTCGGGCATCAGCCCGGAGCTGGCTCGTGCCGGTGGCGATCAGGCGTCTGCCCGGCGCTGCCGACGATGCCGACCTCCTGGGCCGAGAGCTGCTCGCGCAGCCGCTCGAGCGCGATCGGCTCGGCCGCGCCTGACGCCTTCGCCGAGCCGCTCGGCGGCGAGCCGGGTCTTGGTGCCGAGGTCGGTGACGATCAGAGTCGATCGTGCCGCGGCCGAGGTTGAGGCCGGCGTCGAGCGCGCCCTCGACCTTGACGTCGAACCAGCTCTCGATCGAGCGCGAGACGAACTGGTAGCTCACGGTGTAGATCAGCACGCCCGGGCACGGACGCCGACCGAGCGCGAAGATCGCCGCCAGCTTGAGCAGCAGCCGGCTGCCGAAGCGGCCGCGCGCGACCCGCCAGAGCAGGCGCACCGCGGCGACGACGATCACCGAGACCAGCAGGCTCGCCAGGCGCGACGTTGACCCAGAACAGCCAGACGTAGTGGCGCTCGTAGAGGGCCGGGCTGTTGGTGCGCGATCGACAGCAGGAAGGCGAGCACCAGCCCGCGCCGAGCGCGGCGACGGTCGAGATGATCCAGGCCCAGCGCGATGCCGGGGTCAGGCCCGGACAGGGCCGAGCCGGGAGGGGTGGCGCGCCATCGGCGTCGGCGTCCAGCAGGCTTCAGTTGATGCGCAGTGTGCGCTTGACCGAAAGCTGCCAGTCGGGCTCGCCGCTGATGCCGATCTGCATCGGCCGCGGCAGCTGGGTGGTGTCGAGCCGGTACTGGAACTCGAGGTAGTGCCGTCCGCCCTCCTCGAGCTGCCCCGGCTCGGCGACCTTCCAGCGCGACGCCCGGCTGATCGAGGCGAGCGCCTCGGCGCGGGTCGGCGTAGCTCTGGCTCAGGCCGCCGATCGTCGTCACCCGGTAGGTCGAGGTGAGCGGCTGGTAGACGATCCGCCAGGTGCGCACGGCGTGCGGCGACCCGGCGGTCGCGCCAGTACCAGCGGTCGCGGAAGATCTCGGCCTCGGCGACGAAGAAGAGCGGCACCGACTTGACCAGGGCGTCGTCGACGCCGCGCCCGAGCTCGAACTCGACGGCATAGCTGAGGTAGACGCCGTCCTCGTCGCGGCGACAGCTCGAACGCGGTCAGCTCGGCCGCCGAGGCGCGCGCGGCGCGGCGCGCCCGCCGAGCAAGGCCGATCCCGCGCCCCAGACCGGCAGCACCCGCAGGCGCTGCGGCGCCGAACGCACGCAGCAGGCTGCGGCGGCGCAACGAGCCGGGGGCGGCGGCAGAGATCATGAACTCGGCGTGGTCTCGGTGTTTCTCGATGCAGCGTCAGGAAAAAGCCGTCCGCCAGCGGCGGCAGCCGGCAGCCTGCGCGACGGCGTTTCGTCATTGTCGGGCAGCGGCAGCAGGTGCCCGGGCGAAGGCGGCGACGGCAGGGACGGAAGGCGTCGCCGTGTCGTTGCAAAAAAGCGTCGATCTGGTCCTGGCCCTCGGCCCGGAACAGCGAGCAGGTGCAGTACAGGAGCCGGCCGCCCGGGACGAGCAGCGGCCAGAGGGCGTCGAGCAGCCGGGCCTGGGTCGCCGCCAGCGGCGGCGATGTCGCTCGCCCGGCGCAGCCAGCGGACGTCGGGATGGCGGCGGACGATGCCCGAGGCGCTGCAGGGCGCGTCGAGCAGGATCGCCGTCGAACGGGCGGCCGTCCCACCAGGCCTCGGGCCGGCGCAGCGTCGGCGGCGCGAGGGTCGGGCCGCCAGGCCCAGGCGGGCGAGCGTGGCGTCGACCCGGGCCAGCCGCGCCGGATCGCGGTCGATCGCCAGCAGCTCGAGATCGGCCCGCTCGAGCAGCTGCGCGGTCTTGCCGCCGGGCGCGGCGCAGGCGTCGAGAACGCGCGCCCCGGCGGCGAGCGGCCGGCGCGAGCAGCAGCTCGGCGCGGCGCGCTGGGCGTTGCCGTCCTGGACCGAGACCGTCGCCGGCGCCGAAGCCGGGCAGGCTGCGTCGACCGGCAGCCGGCCGCGCCAGGCGCACGGCCTAGCCGGCGAGGGCGCGCGCCGGCGCATCCCGTGCGTCAGCCAGCTCGGCGACGATAGGCTGCCGCGCGTGGCGCGGCGGGCGTTGACGCGCAGGGTCATCGGCGGCACGCGCGTTGTCGGCCTCGGCGATCGCCTGCCAGCGATCCGGCCAGTCGGCGCGCAGGCGATCGAGCCACCACGGCGGATGGTTCCAGCGCGCCAGCCGGCTCGGCGCAGACGCTCTCGGCCACGACCGCCGCTGCTCGCGAACGAAGCGCCGCAGCACGGCGTTGACGAACGACGCGGAGCCGCTTGTCGCGCGCGCCGGGCCGCTGCGGCGACCGCCTGATCGACCAGCACAGTGCTCGGCATAGGGCGGCTCGCCCGGCCGGCCAGAGCAGGGCCAGCGCGCCGAGCAGCAGGGCGTCGGTCTCCGGGCGGCGGCGCCTTCTGGCGAGCTGGCGGCGCACCACCTCGGCGGCGCCGAGCCAGCGCAAGGCGTGGAAGGCGAGCGCCTGCGTTCCGGGGCGGGCGGCGGCGGGGCAGCGCGTCGAGCGCGTCGTGTTGAGCGACTCGCCGGCGCGGACCGCGGCGACGGCGTCGGCGGCAGTGACCGAGGAGCGTGCGCCAGCGGCAGCGCGACGCTGGGCGATGGCGGTGCGGTCACGCGACGAGTCTACGGCCGCCGATGCAACTGAAATCGATGCGGTACGCTCGGCTCCGACAGCGAACAGACCCCTGCCCGATGGCCAGCGAGAAGCCCACCCCGATCTTCTCGCAGCGAGAGGCGACCTGGCGCGGCTGCCGGCGTCCGATCGCATCCGCTACCGGCTGGTCGGCGCCGGCTGCCGCTACCACGCCAACGACAACATCGCCGACGTTCGTCGAGGACGGCGAGGCTCGACGAGCTGCAGGCCGAGGTCGAGGAGCAGATGCAGGGGTGCTGCGCGCGCTCGTGATCGACACCGAGCGACCACAACACCAACGACACCGCCAGGCGCGTCGCCAAGATGTTCCTGACCGAGGTGTTTCGCGGGCCGCTACATGGCGCCGCCCTCGGTCACCGAGTTCCCGAACATCTCGCGCCTGAACGAGCTGATGATCGTCGGCCCGATCAAGGTGCGCAGCGCCTGCTCGCACCACCTCTGCCCGATCCTCGGCCGGGTCTGGATCGGCCTGCTGCCGAACGAGCATTCGAACCTGATCGGCCTGTCGAAGTACGTCGCGCATCTGCGACTGGATCATGAGCCGGCCGCAGATCCAGGAAGAGGCGGTGACGATGCTCGCCAACGAGCTGCAGGACCGCGTCAAGCCCGACGGCCTGGCGATCGTCATGGAGGCCGACCACTTCTGCATGCACTGGCGCGGCGTCAAGGACGACCGAGTCCGATGATGACCAACAGCGTGATGCGCGGCGCGTTCCTGAAGGACGCCAACCTGCGGCGCGAGTTCCTCTCGCTGCTGACCAAGAAGGTCTGAACGGGAGACTGCGATGCTGGTCCGCCTGCTCTACGCCAGCCGCGCCGCCGAGTCGGTCAACGCCGACGCGCTGGCGGCGATCGTCAAGGCTCGAAGGAGCGCAACCACGGCGCTCGGCGTCACCGGCGTGCTGTGCTCTCTGCGCCAACGCGCACGTCTTCCTGCAGGTGCTCGAAGGCGGCCGCGCTGCAGGTCAGCGCGCTCTACAACCGGATCGCCGCAGGACCCGCGCCACCGCGACGTCGTCCTGCTCAGCTACGAGGAGATCGGCGAGCGCAGCTTTCTCGAGCTGGTCGATGGGCCAGGTGAACGATGAGCAGGCTCAACCCGGCCCTCGCTGCTCAAGTACTCGGAGAGCGGCGGTGCTCGATCCGTACGCGGTGTCGGGCAAGGCCTCGCTCGCACTCTTCAACGAGCTGGTCGGCGACGGCGTCGATCGGCGCGCGCCGGTCTAGCCGGCGTCCGCTGGGCGCTCAGCCGTCGCGCTGGCTCGCGCGCTCGGCGCGGCCGGCGCGGCTTGGCCGGCGGCTTCGCGTTGCCGGTGATGCGTCGCCTTCGCGCAGTCGTCGCCGCGCGGCGCCTTGTTATCGCCGTGGTCGGCGCCGACGGTCTTGGCGCAATCGGTGCTGCTGGCAGCCGGGCCGAGCCGGGCGGCGCGCGCGCGCCGCAGCCGACGATCGCTCTGGCCGTGACGCGCTCGGCGGTGGCCGTCGACGGCGGCACCGGCGTTGCCGAGCTGCATGCGAGTCGCTGCCGCCGGCGTGCCGGTGTCGACCGCCGGCCGGGATCTCGCGCCGTCTGCGAGGCCGGTCGGCGGCAGCCGCGGCTCCGGCTTGGCTGGCGTCTGCGCGGCGCTGACCGAGGCAGGGCGGCGAGCAGCCAGGCGACGGCGACAAGACAAGACGACGGTGGCCATGCTGGCTCCTGCAGGCGAAGCGGCGACTGGCGTGCACGATTCTCGTCTCCTCGGCGGCAGGGACGGCGGTCGATTCTCCGCCAGCTGGCACGCCGCGCTTCTTACGCCGCCTTCTTCGCCGGTCGTCGCTTCTTCGCCTGCGACCTTCTTCGCGACAGCCTCGTTCCAGCGCCTTCTTCGCCAGGCGGCCTCTGCGCCGCGCGGCTCGGGCGGAGGCCTGCTTCGCCGCGACGGCCTCGCCGACGCCGCGCAACGTCGCGCCGGCACCTTTCTGGCCGCCGCCTGCGCTCCGGCGCGGCTCGAACGCGAACGACGACCTTGCCTCTCCTTCGGCGTCCCAGGCCAGGCGCGCCTTGAACTTGCGCCGGGTCTTGTTGGAGACGAAGCCTTCGAGCAGGTCGGTGGCGCCGGTCGCCAGCAGCTTGCTCATCTGCTCGCGCGCGATCGGCTGCTGCAGGATCACCTTGCCGCTCTTGAAGTCGCAGGTCGACGTTGGCGCCGACCGCGTGCTCGCAGACGTAGCTGGCGCCGAACTCGTAGACCGTTGCCCTGCGTCTTCGGGCACGTGCCCGAGGACTCTCCTGCTGCCGAGAAGTCGACCGGCTCGCCCGATTCGCCTTCGCGCTTGGCGTCTTCGCCGAAGTCGAACTCGAGCTTCCAGTTCTTGATCTCGTCGTCGAACGACCAGCTTGAGCTCGGCGGTGAACGGCCAGCCCGCCTTGGAGCGGAAGCCCTCGAGCGGGCCGATCTTCTTGTCGCGCAGGAACGCCTCGACCTCGGGCAGCTCGAACGCGCGGCCGCCCGGGATCTTGCTGATCGAGAAGCCGCACGGCTCCTCGGTCTTGCCGGCGATGCCGGTGCAGGCGTAGCGGCGGTAGTTCTCCTTGACCACGCCGCCGCAGTTCGGGCACGGCGTCGCCGAGGGTCGCGTAGTCGCCGGGGATCGTGTCGCGGTCGTACTCCTTGGCCTTGCGCGACGATGCGCTCGGCCATCTCCGCGATCTCGCGCCATGAAGGTCTCGCGCTCGAGGTGGCCCTTTTCCATCTCGGCGAGCTGGTACTCCCAGTTGCCGGTGAGCTCGGGCTTGGTCAGGTCCTCGACGCCCAGGCCGCGCAGCAGCGTCATCAGCTGGAACGCCTTGGCGCCGGGCACCAGCTCGCGCCCTTCGCGGTGGATGTACTTCTCGTAGATCAGCCCTTCGATGATCGCGGCGCGCGTCGCCGGCGTGCCGAGGCCCTTCTCCTGCATCGCCTCGCGCAGTGTCGTCGTCGTCGATCAGCTTGCCGGCGCCTTCCATCGCCGACAGCAGCGTCGCCTCGGTGTAGCGCGCCGGCGGCCGGGTCTTCAGCGCCTTGACGTCGATGCTCTCGGTGCGCGCCAGCTCGCCGGCGGCGACGGCGACCAGGTTGGCGTCGTCCTCCTGCGCCTCGCGGCCGTAGACCGCCAGCCAGCCCGGCTTGACCATGACCTTGCCGTTGGTCTGGAACGTGTAGTCCTTGCCGGCCTGGCGACGGTCGAGATGCGCGTCGTGACCATGAACTCGGCCGACGGGAAGAACACCGCGAGGAAGCGCTTGGCGACCATGTCGTAGAGCTTGGCCTCGATCTCGGTCAGGCTCTTCGGCGCGCAGCAGGGTCGGGATGATCGCGAAGTGGTCCGAGACCTTGGCGTTGTCGAAGATCCGCTTGATCGGCTTGACGTAGCCTTCCTTGAGCGCCGTCTTGGCGTGCGACGGCGAGCGCGCGCTGAGCGGCCCGGGCAGGTCTCTCCGTCGAGATCATCTCGAGTCGTCGTACTTGGCGACCGCGACGTAGTCCTCCGGCAGTGCCCGGCTGTCGGTCCGCGGGTAGGTCAGCACCTTGTGCTTCTCGTACAGCGCCTGGGCGATCGACAGCGTGGTGCGGGCCGAGAAGCCGAAGCGCGAGTTGGCCTCGCGCTGCAGGCTGGTCAGGTCGTAGAGCAGCGGGCGGCGCCTGCGTGCTCGGCTTGGCCTCCTCGGTGACCGACGCCGGCTCGCCCTGCACCGGCTGCGGCGATGGCCAGCGCGTCGGCCTCGTTCCAGAGCCGGTCCGAGCGCAGCTCGGCGTCGTCGGGGTTCTTCTTCCACGCCGGGTCGAACCACTTGCCTTCGTACTCGCCGGCGCTGCACCGCGAAGGTCGCGCGCACCTCCCAGTAGTCGCGCGAGACGTGCTTCCGGATCTGCTCCTCGCGCTCGACCATGATCGACAGCGTCGGCGTCTGCACCCGGCCGACGGTGGTCAGGAAGAAGCCGCCGTCGCGCGAGTTGAACGCCGTCATCGCCCGCGTGCCGTTGATGCCGACCAGCCAGTCGGCCTCGGAGCGGCAGCGCGCGGCATCGGCCAGCGGCAGCATCTGCTTGTCGCTGCGCAGGTGCTCGAAGCCGTCGCGGATCGCCGCCGGCGTCATGCTCTGCAGCCACAGGCGCTTGACCGGGTGCTTCGCCTTGGCGTGCTGCTGGATCAGGCGAAAGATCAGCTCGCCCTCGCGGCCCGCGTCGCAGGCGTTGATCAGCTCGCTCACGTCCTTGCGCTTGACCAGTTCGGACGATCGCGTTGAGCCGGCCCTTGGTCTTCTCGAGCGGCGCTCAGGTCGAAGTGCGGCGGGATCACCGGCAGGTGGGCGAAGCTCCACTTGCCGCGCTTGACGTCGAACTCCTCCGGCGCCTTGATCTCGAGCAGGTGGCCCACCGGCGGAGGTGACGAGGTAGCCCTCGCTCTCGAAGTACTCGTCGTGCTTGTCGAACTTGCCCGCGCTGGGCGTGAGCGCGCGGACGATGTCCTGCGCGACGGAAGGCTTCTCGGCAATGATCAGTGACTTTGGTCATTCTTCGGTTCGTTTCGTTCGGTTCTCTCGCGGCCTCGACCGCATCCATACAATCCGGGCTTCTCGCGCGCACGCACACGCGCGCGCACCCATGAATTCAATGTACCCAAAGAAACCGAACGGCAAGAGAAAGCCCCAGGCGTCAACTCCGGAACCGCCGCCGCCCCAAGCCCGCGCGGCCGCGCATCCAGGTGCGACGCTCGGGCGTCCACGGCAAGGGCGTGTTCGCGCTCGCAGCCGACTCGCGAAGGGCGAGCGCGATCATCGAGTACACCGGCGACGTGATCACGCTGGAAGGAGGCGCAGCGCCGTCATCCGCACGATCCCGGACGATCCGAACCACACCTTCTTCTTCCACATCGACGACAAGCACGTCATCGACGGCAGCACGGCGGCAACGCGGCGAAGTGGATCAACCACGCCTGCGATCCGAACTGCGAGGCCGACGAGGACGAGGAGCGGCCGGGTCTTCATCAAGGCGCTGCGCGACATCGAGCCCGGCGAGGAGCTGAACTACGACTACGGGCTCGATGCCTCGAAGGCCAGTCAGACGCAAGAAGGCGAAGAAGCAGTTCGCGTGCCACTGCGGCAGCCCGAAGTGCCGCGGCACCATGCTGGCGCCCGAAGAAGAAGTGAGCACGGGCGGGCTGCCGGCGGTCGAGTCGAGGTCGAGCGGGTCGCGGAAACGCGCCTCGACCAACGCCGACCTGCGTTGGCCTGGGCGCTGCAGCACGCCGCCGATGTCGCGCTCGCGCCGCGGCGCGCTGGTGGCCGAGCGGCAAACCGCCGGCCGCGGCCGCCTCGGGCCGCACCTGGGAGGCGACGCCGGGCGCCTCGCTCACGCTTTTCGCTGGCCTGGCCGCTCGCCGCCGGATCGACCTCTCCGGGCTCTCGCTGGCCGGTCGGCGTCGCCCTCGCCGAAGCGCTCGACCCGCGCCCGGCCGAGCCGCTGCGCGATCGGCCTGAAGTGGCCCAACGACCTCTGGCTCGTCGGCTCCGGCGAGCCGGGACGAAAGCTCGGCGGCGGTGCTGATCGAGACCGTGCCGCGGGCCGGACCGGGTCGCCGGTGATCGGCGTCGGCACTCAACCTCCTGGAGCAGCGCGTCGCCGACGCGAGCACCGGCGTCGCCTGGCTCGGCCGAGATCGACCGCGGCCGCAGGCGAGCGCGCAGCGCTGCTCGAACGACTCGGTGCCGGCCCTGGCGACGACGCTCGCGCCGCTTCGAGCGCGAGCGGCTTGCGCCCTTCGCCGCCGCCTTCGCCGGCCGCGATCTGCTGCGCGACCGCGCCGTGCGCTGGGCCGCCGGCACCGGCACCGGCGGCAGCGAAGGCATCGCCGCCGGCGTGTCGGCCAGCGGCGGCAGCTTGCTGCTGCGCACCGCCGGCGGTCGTCGAGCGCGGTCGGCAGCGGCGAGGTCAGCGTGCGCTCGCCAGCGCCGCGGCCGCCGCCGACCGCGCATCGCACCGAGCACGCCATGCTGAGGGTCGCTGCTCGCTGCTGCTGCTGGCCGCCAACCTGCTCTTCTTCGGCTTCACCCGCGGCTGGTTCTGACGGCCTGTTCGGCCTGCATCGCGCATGGCGACCGCGAGCCCGAGCGGATCGCCAACCAGGTGCGGCCGGCGGCGATCGTCCTGATGCCGATGGCTTCGGCACCGCCCGGCACCTGCGGCAGCTGCCTCGAGTCGGCGCCGGTCGCCGGCGCGCGAAGCCGGCCGCGGCCGAGGCGGCGTTGACGGGCAGCCGTCCCGGCCGGGCAGCTGGAGCGATCTGCGCAGCGAATCGACGGTCGGCACGGCGACCGTCGTGACCCACGTCTATCGCGTCGGCAACGCCGATGCTGGCGACTGGCCGCGCGCCTCGCGAGCCTGCGGCTCGACAGCTCGGGGCGCGGCTTCAGCGCCTGCGCCCGGCCCGAGCCGGCGCGCTGATCGCCGCGGGCGGCGCGGCGCCGCTCGAGCGCCGCGCGAGCGCGGCCAGCGCGAGCACCGCGCTGAGCAGCAGCATCAGCCAGCCGGCGCCGAGCGCGCCGCCGCCGCCGCCGCCGCCGCCGCTCGAGCACGGCGGCGGCGGGGCGGCCGCGACCGCGACGACTGCGTGGTGGCGGTCGAGACGAAGCCGTTGTTGTCGGTCGTCGTCAGGCTGATCGTGAACGTGCCCGCGGCCAGTCGGCGTGACGGTCACGGTGGCGGCGTTGTTGGCGCCGCTGATCGTCGCGCCGGTGGTGCCGGCCGAGACGATCGCCCAGACGATAGGTGACGCTCTGGCCGGCGCCGATCACCGAGGCTGGAGGCTGACCGTCGACCGGCTGGCCGGCGGTCGGCGTCGGCGGTGGCCGACCGAGATCCGCGCCTGCATCGCCGACGCGCGGCGACCAGCGCGGCATGCACGTCGAGCATGCCGGCGCCGCAGGTCAGTCGGTGGTGCAGTAGCACTCGCCTGGTCGACGGCCGGTCGGCGCCACGCATTGCGGCGTGCCGGCGCTGCCGCCGGTGGTCGGGAACGGTCGCGCCGTCGCCTGCAGCAGCGCACGCACCTGGCGCCGGCGTCAGCGACGGCTTGACCGAGAGCATCAGGCCGACGGCGCCGGCCACGAGCGGCGCGCGAGAAGCTGGTGCCGAGCGAAGGCGCGGCGAAGCTGTCGGTGTAGGTCGCTCCGGCGGCGCCGGCCACCGGCGTCGTCGTCCCGCGTTCGACGTCGTCATGATCGGGTAGCAGGCAGGGCTCGCGTGTGCCGGTGGTGACGCAGTTGCCGCCCGGCGCGCTGATCGCGATCTCCGGGCCCGAGGTCGGAGAAGCCCACCTTGTCGCCGACGTGGCGCAGGCCCGCCGACGGCGATGACTCCCGGGCAGTTGGCCGGCGTGCTGACGGCGTGGCCGGCGGTGTTGCCGGCCGAGGAGACGACCACCACGCTGGCGGCAGATGAGCGGGTCATCGCGTCGCGGTACGGCTGGCTGCACGAGCCGGTGCTGCCCAGGCTCATGCTGATGACCTTGGCCGGGTTGGCGTTGGCCGGCAGGCCGATGCCGGCCAGCTCGGTGCGCTGTAGACGCCGGCCGCCCATTGCATGCCGACCAGGATGTCCGAGTCGTAGCCGCCGCACTTGCCGAGCACGCGCACCGGCATCACCTTGCACGCCGTTGCCGACGCTGGCGATGCCGACGCCGTTGTTCGGTGGTGGCGCCGATCAGGCCGAGCGTCTGCGTGCCATGCCACGAGGAGCTCGTTGGCGTCGCAGCTGCGTCGAAGATCGGATTGCCCGACTGCTCGGCCGCGCGTGACCCAGTCGCCCGGGTCGCTCGGCGTCGGCGTCGCGGCCGTTGCCGTCGTTCGCCGTCAGAAGTCGCTGCACGCCAGCGTCGGAATCGAGTCGGCGGCGATCATGTCGTAGCCGGGGACGACGTTGCGCGAGCAGGTCGGGTGGTCGAAGCGCAAGCCCGTGTGTCGGCACGGCGACGACGATGCTGGCGCTGCCGACGCCGCCGCTCGACGTCCCAGGCCTGCTCGGCGTTGATCGCCGCCGGCGCGGTGTTGCAGGCGCGGTCCGTCCAGGCCCGGCGGCTTCAGATACCACACTGGCCGACCGCCGGACCGCCGGTGGTCGTCGGTCACCGGGCGGCTGGCGTAGAACGGATCGTTCGGCACGGCGACGATGTGCTTGCGCTCGTCGACGACCGGCGTACTCGACGTCGGCAGTGGCGCTGGAGCCGAGCCGCCAGGCTGGCCGAGCTCAGGCCGCGGCGCGGTGACGACGTGGGACGCGGTCGGAAATGCCGGCGCCGCGCGTCGAGCGGCACGCCGATCTGGTCGCCGAGCGCCTGCGCCTGCAGGGTGCGCCGGCCGGTGGCCGTCATCGCCTGCTTCTTCGTCATCTCCGGAGTCGGCCCGGTACTTGACGATCACCCGGGCCCGGGCGGCATCGGCCGCGGCGGGGCGGAGGCTCTGCGCCATCGGCGCCTGGGCGGCCAGCGGCAAGAGCATCGCGGCGGCAAGCGCGGCAAGGCGCGCGGTTCAGTCTTCGCATTTCGGTATTCGCTCCTGGATCACATTACGGCGCCGCGCTTGCGCCCGTCGAGCTCGACGGCCTCGAAGCTCGCCCGCGCCTGGCGCAGGCGGTCGATGGCCGCATCGCAGGCCGACGGCTCGGCGCAGCGCAGGCTGAGGGCATGCCAGTTCGCGCCCACCAGCGACCTGTAGCTGGCGGGCACGCCGGCGACGCGGCTGACTTCGGCGGCAATGCCCGCGCGGTCGTCCGAGGGCTGGGCCAGCTTGACCATCAGCCGCACCTCGACCGGCCCGGCGCGGGCGCCGGCGGCCGGCGCGGCGCATGCCGACAGCGCGCGCGACTGCCGCGGCGGCGAGCGACGGAGGCCAGCAGGGCGCGCACGGGACGCGCGCCGCGAGGACGAGCAAGGGCATCAAGTCAGTTTAGGTCGCGGCCCAGCAGCGATCGGCGGCTCTTTACCAAGCCTTACCGAAGGCGGCGCGCGAGGCCGCCAACTCCATCACGCGCCGGCGGACGGCCGCCTTCGCCGCCGTCAGCGGTCCCTGCGCAGCACGCCGATCGGCGCGCCGGCGTCGCCGAGCATGAACAGGCTGAAGACCGCGCCGCCGGGAATCGCGATCGTGGTGTTCGGCGGCACCGGAAAGATCGGCGTCGAGGCTGTTCGGCGAGGTGACGCTGATCTGCGTCGCCGCGCTCTGGCGCGAGCACCGAGTACGCCGAGGCCGTGCCCGGCAGGATGTTGCTGGCGACGTTGCCGAAGTTGACGTCCATCGTCAGCGGCACCGCCGCGCCGGTGAGGCCGTTGACCAGGCGCAGCTTGTAGTTGCTGGCGGCCGACGGCAGGTGGTTGTCGTCGGTGATCAGCGTCGCGGTCGACGCTGGCGGCGTTGCCGTAGACCATCAGGGTCGCTGTCGCTGCCGGCGGCGAGCGTGGCCGCCGGTGCGCCGACCGAGGCGCCGTTCACCGTGACGTTGATCGCGCTGCCCGGAAGGGACGCTGACATAGGTGCCGACCGCCGGCGCGACGACGTTGGTGCCGATCGGCGTGCTGCCGGCGGTGGCCGAGACCGGCGGCGCCGTTCGTGACCGCGGCGACCAGACGCACCCGGGCGCTGGTGTTGCGGGTGCGGCGTAGACACCGCCGGTGCGTCGGGCCTCCTCGATCAGGACCGACCCGTTCGCCAGCGTGCCGCCGGTGGTCGGCGTGAGGATCACGGTCGCCACCCGCTGGTTGAGCAGGAGGATGCTCGGGATGTCGAGGCGCAGGTCCGAAGGGTTGCCCGCGCCGGTGACGCGGATGCGGTAGGTGGCGCCGGCGCGGCGGGAGCGCCGAACGACGCGAAGTTGCTCGCCTGCACCGAGGTCGAGGAGGTGAAGCTGAAGGTCGGCGACGACAGGGTCGTGATGTCCACGGCCGGGTCGGTGATGTAGACGTCGATCGAGCCGGCGTCGGTGGCGGCGTTGAAGACGCGAACGATCGCCGTGCTGGCCGGAGGCAGGGTCGTGCCTTCGGAGATCACGGCTGTGCGCACCGCGCCGCCACTTTCGTAGGCGACGAGCGCGAACTTCTCGCTCTCGGCCACCGTCGGCGCGGTGACCGCCAGCACGGCGCCGGTGGTGGCGTCGTTGACCTGCAGCGACGGGCTGCCGCTGGCGACGTCGGCGTACTCGCTCACGGTGTTGATCGCCGTGGCGGTGACGATGGGTTCCGAATTCGCCAGCAGATTGATCGAGGCGTGGGTCAGGGTGGCATTGACCAGCCGGACGCTGGCGTTCTTGTCGCTGCTGCCGCTGCTGCCGCAGCCCGCGAGTGCGGCAGCCGCGAACGCCATCACGGCCACGAGGGCCCGGAACCTGGAATTGAGCACTTGTCTTCCTTGAGTCTCGAGCACCGTCGGGATCACCCCGGGTCGGGCTCGGGTTGTTGATAGTAGAGATCTGCGATTGGAGCCAAGCGGCCCGACATGGACGTTGCTGCGCAGGTGCGCAATGCAAAGAAATGTCAAGGCGTCGTCGTTCGGCCGTCGTCGTGCGTGGTGTATGGGAACAGAAACTCTTGCCGAGATCGCGGGTCAGGAAGAGAACCGTCCCCACGACGCGACGAGGATCCAATCAAAATGAACCTTCCCCTGAAGTCTACCGCCCTGGCCGCCTCGGCCCTCGCCCTGCTCGGCGCTGCCGGCGACGGCCCGGGCGGCCGAGTACGCCAACGTCGTCTCCGCCACCCCGGTCACCAGCTCGGTCCCGGTGGCACGCCAGCGGTGCGCCGACGGCGGCAGCGCGTCGTCCCTTCGCAGCCTTCGGGCGGCGGCGCGCTGGTCGGCGCGATCATCGGCGGCGTCGTCGGCAACCAGTTCGGCCACGGCGTCGGGCGCGGTCGCCGCCACCACCCTCGGTGCCGTGACCGGCGGCGCGATCGGCAACCAGGCCGAGATCAACAACAACCCCGGCCAGGTCGTTCCGGTGCGCGACTGCCGCACCGTCAGCGGCTACGAGCCGGGTCGTCGGCTACGACGTGGTCTACGAGTACCGCGGCCAGCGCTACACCACCGCGCACCGCCACGCGATCCCGGCCCGCGCCTGGCGATCGACGCCCGCCCGTCCGGCGGCGCCGGCCTACGACGACGGCGCGGCGCGCGGCGGCTACGGCGCGGTGCCGCCCGCCTACGACGAGCCCTCGTACCCGCAGGCGCCCGCCGCCGGCTACCCGGTGCCGCCGGCCACCTACTACAGCCCTGCTCCGGCGCCGGTGTACGCACCGGGCTACTACCCGGCGCCGGCCTACTACTACGGCCCGCCGCGGGCGTACTACCCGCCGGCGGTGGTGAGCATCGGCTTCGGCCCGGGCTACTGCGGCTGGCGCCACGGCTACCGCCACTGGTGAGCCGACCCCGCGGCGGCAGAACGAAAGAGCCCCCGCCGGGGCTCTTTTTCACTGATGCGTCGCGGGCCGCCCGTGTTCAGGCGCCGAAGCGGGCGACGACGCGCGCCATCTCCAGCGTCTTGTTCGAGTAGCCCCACTCGTTGTCGTACCAGGCCACGACCTTGACGAAGGTGCCGTCCAGCGCGATGCCGGCCTCGGCGTCGAACACCGAGGTGCATCGCCTCGCCGCGGAAGTCGGTCGAGACCACCTTGTCCTCGGTGTAGCCGAGCACGCCCTTCAGCGCGCCCTTCGACTGCGCCTTCATCTCGGCGCAGATCTCGCTTGTAGCTCGCCTCCTTGACGCAGCTCGACCGTCAGGTCGATCACCGAGACGTCGGAGGTCGGCACGCGGAACGACATGCCGGTGAGCTTCTTGTTGAGCTCGGGGATCACCACGCCGACCGCCTTGGCCGCGCCGGTCGACGACGGGATGATGTTCTCGAGGATGCCGCGGCCGCCGCGCCAGTCCTTGTTGCTCGGGCCGTCGACGGTCTTCTGCGTCGCGGTCGTCGCGTGCACGGTGGTCATCAGGCCGCGCTTGATGCCCCACTTGTCGTGCAGCACCTTGGCCACCGGCGCCAGGCAGTTGGTGGTGCACGAGGCGTTCGAGATGATCGCCTCGCCCTTGTAGCTCTTGTCGTTGACGCCGTAGACGAACATCGGCGTGTCGTCCTTCGACGGCGCCGACAGGATCGACCTTCTTCGCCCCGGCGTCGAGGTGCTTCTGCGCCGTCTCCTTGGTCGAGGAAGAGGCCGGTCGACTCGATCACGACGTCGGCGCCGACCTCGTCCCACTTGAGGTCGGCCGGATCCTTCTCCTGCGTCAGGCGGATCTGCTTGCCGTTGACGATCGAGCGTGTTGCCGTCGACCGACACCTCGCCCTTGAAGCGGCCGTGCACCGAGTCGTACTGCAGCATGTAGGCGAGGTAGTCCGGCTCGAGCAGGTCGTTGATGGCGACGACCTCGACGTCGCTTGAAGTTCTGCACGGCGGCGCGAAACACCATGCGCCCGATGCGGCCGAAGCCGTTGATGCCGATCTTGATGGTCATGGAAGGATTCTCCTAGAGATGAAAAGAGATCAACGGCGGTCGCAGCGCCGCCTCGAACCGTGGCGCACGACGTTCTCCGCCGTGAACCCGAAGTGCTTGAAGAGCACCGGGCCGGGCGCCGATTCGCCGTAGCGGTCGATGCCGACGACCGCGGCGCAGCCGTATTTCCACCAGCCGTCAGTCACGCCCATCTCGACCGCGATGCGCGGCACGCCCGCGGGCAGCACCGATTCCTTGTAGGCCGCGGTCCTGGCGGTCGAACACCGTCGTCGAGGGCATCGAGACGCACGCGCACCGCGATGCCGCCGTGCTCGGGCCGGGCGAGCTGCTGCTGCGCGTTGAGCGCGAGCTGCACCTCCGAGCCGGTGGCGATCAGCACCGCCTGCGGCTTGCGCCTGAGGCCGACCTCGGCCGGCTCGGCGAGCACGTACGCGCCCCTGGCGATCTCGCCGAGCGCGCCGTCGGGCGCGCCGCATCGAAGCCCGGCTTGGGCGCATAGGGCAGGTTCTGGCGCGACAGCAGCAGCGCCGTCGGGCGCTTCACGGCCGGCTCGACCGCTGCGGCCCACGCCGCCAGCGTCTCGAGCGTGTCGCACGGGCGCCAGACGTCGAGGTTCGGGATCAGGCGCAGCGACGCCGCGTGCTCGACCGACTGGTGCGTCGGCCCGTCTTCGCCGAGGCCGATCGAGTCGTGGGTGAAGACGTGGATCACGCGCTGCTTCATCAGCGCCGCCATGCGGATCGCGTTGCGGCTGTAGTCGCTGAAGGTCAGGAAGGTGCCGCCGTAGGGGATGAAGCCGCCGTGCAGGGCGACGCCGTTCATGACCGCCGCCATGCCGAACTCGCGCACGCCGTAGTTGATGTGCCGGCCGGCGCGGCCGTCGCTCGTCGCGTCGCGGCGAGCCGTCGGCCTCGAAGCGCAGCGCCGGCGTGCTGCTTGGTGTTGGTCAGGTTCGAGCCGGTGAGGTCGGCGCTGCCGCCGAGCATCTCGGGCAGCGCCGCGGTGAAGACCTCGAGCGCGAGCTGGCTCGGCCTTGCGGCTGGCGACGGTCTCGGCCTTGGCGTGGGTCTGCGACCGCGGCCGACTGCACGGTCTTCGCACCAGTCGGTCGGCAGCTCGCCGCGCCATGCGGCGCGTGTATTCGGCGGCGAGCTCGGGATGGCGCAGCGGCGTAGGCGGCGAACGCCTCCTGCCAGCGCGACTCCGGCGGCGGCGCCGCTCTGGCTGCGCGTCCCAGCGCGGCGTACGCCTCGTCGGGCGACGACGAAGGCGCTCGTGCGCCCAGCCGAGGGCCGCGCGCGTCGAGCTTGATCTCGTCGGCGCCGAGCGCCTCGCCGTGCGCCTTGGCGGTGCCGGCCGCGGTTGGGCGAGCCCTTGCCGATGGTCGTCTTGCAGCAGATGATCGTCGGCCGGTCGGTCGATCGCGCGCGCCCGCGCGATCGCCGCGTCGACCGCGTCGACGTCGTGGCCGTCGACGCCGGCGATCACGTTCCAGCCATAGGCCTCGAAGCGCTTGGGCGTGTCGTCGACGAACCAGGGCGCGACCGCGCCGTCGATCGAGATGCCGTTGTCGTCGTAGAGGACGATCAGCTTGTTCAGCTTCCAGGCGCCGGCGAGCGCACGCAGGCCTCGTGGCTGATGCCTTCCATCAGGCAGCCGTCGCCGATGAAGACGTAGGTGTGGTGGTCGACGATCGTCGTGGCCGTCGCGGTTGAACTCGGCGGCGAGCAGCTTTTCCGCGAGCGCCATGCCGACGGCGTTGGTCGAGGCCCTGGCCGAGCGGCCCGGTCGTCGTCTCGACGCCCGGGCGTGACGCCGACCTCGGGGTGGCCCGGGCGTCTTGCTGTGCAGCTGGCGGAAGTTGCGCAGCTCGCCGATCGCGCAGGTCGTAGCCGGTCAGGTGCAGCAGCGCGTACAGCAGCATCGAGCCGTGGCCGTTGGAGAGCACGAAGCGGTCGCGGTCGGGCCAGCGCGGATTGGCCGGGTTGTGGCGCAGGTGCCGGCCCCAGAGCGCGACCGCGATCTCGGCCATGCCCATGGGCGCGCCGGGATGGCCGGAGTTGGCCTGCTGCACCGCGTCCATCGCGAGCGCGCGGATCGCGTTGGCCATCAGCGTCGCGCGCTGCGGGTGGCGCCTCCGGCGTCCGCGATCGTGGTGTCCGGGGAATCGATCGCGGCCATTGGTCGAGAACTTCCGTGCGCAGGGGAGCCCGCCATTTTACGGGCCGGCCCGCGGCCGAGCCCGGACCGGATAATCGCGCCGATGCAGGGCCTGCACCTCACCGCCGACCTCGCGCGGCTGCGCCGCCGGCCGGCCCGAGATGACCGAGACGGCGAGCCTGCGCCGACTGCTGCCTGGCCGCGGTCGCGCGGCGCCGGCCTCACCCCGGTCGGCGAGCTGTTCCATCGCTTCGTGCCCACGCGCGGCGCGCCGGCGTCGCGCCGAGCGGCATCACCGGCGTCGTCCTGCTCGCCGAAGTCGCATCTGGCGGTGCACACCTGGCCGGAGCTCGAGGCGGCGACGCTCGACGTCTACGTCTGCAACCTCGGCGCCGACAACTCGGCGCGCGCCGAGGCGCTGATGGACGCGCTGGTCGGCGGCGTTCGCCCCGGCCCGCATCGAGCGCCACGCGCAGCGTCGCGGCCAATGAAGGCGATCGTCCTCGCCGCCGGCCGCGGCAGCGGATGCGGCCGCTGTCCGACGCCACGCCCAAGCCGCTGCTCGAGGTGCACGGCAAGCCGCTGATCGAGTGGCACCTCGAGGCGCTCGCCGCGCGGCGGCGTGCGCGAGGTCGTCATCAACACCGCCTGGCTCGAGGAGCAGATCGTCGCCGCGCTCGGCGACGGCTCGCGCTTCGGCCTCGCGATCGCGCTACTCGATGGAAGGCCGCGACCACGGCGGCGCGCTCGAGACCGCCGGCGGCATCGCCAAGGCGCTGCCGCTGCTCGGCGACGCGTTCTGGGTCGTCTCTGCCGATGTCCACGCGCCCGACTTCCGCTACAGGCCGCGGCGCAGCGAGGCCTTCGTCGCCAGGCGGCCGGCTCGGCCGGCTCTGGCTGGTGCCGAATCCGCACTTTCATCCGCGCGGCGACTTCGGCCTCGGCGCCGACGGCCTCGGCCTGGCCGACGGCGCCGGCCCCGATGGCGCAGCGCTGGACCTACGCCAACATCGCCCTGCTGCGCGCGACGATGTTCGCCGGCATCGCCCCCGGCACGCCGCGCCGCGCTGGCGCCGCTGCTCTACGCCGGCATGCGGGCGCGGCAGATCGGCGCCGAGGTCTATCGCGGCCGCTGGGAGAACGTCGGCACGGCCGGAGCAGCTGGCGGCGCTGAACGCCAGCCCTGAACCTCCACGTCGGCGCTCGCCGGCTGTCAGTCGGCCGCAGCGGTCGGGTCACGCGTCGTCGATCCGCTGCATCACCTCCGGCGTCAGCTTCGGCGAGCACGTCGACCGCGCCGAGGTTGACGCGCAGCTGCTGCAGGCTCGACGCGCCGGTGATCACGCGTGCTGACGCGCGGGTTCTTCGCCACCCAGGCGATCGCGAGCTGGGCGACGCTGCAGCCGAGCTCGGCGGCGATCGGCCTCGAGCTGCGCGACCGCGGCGTTGCGCTCGCCGCGATCGGTCAGGCCCTTCGCGAGGAAGCTCATGCTCTCGAGCGCGCCGCGGCTGCCGGCCGGGACGCCGCTCGCGGTACTTGCCGGTGAGCAGGCCGCTCGCCAGCGGGCTCCAGGTCGTGAGGCCGAGGCCGATCGTCGTCGTAGAGCGCGCGCGTACTCCTGCTCGACGCGCTGGCGGTGGAACAGGTGGTACTGCGGCTGCTCCATCACCGGCTTGTGCAGGTGGTGCCGCTCGGCGATGTCCCAGGCGGCGCGTGATCTCGGCGGCCGACCATTCGCTCGTGCCCCAGTACAGCGCCTTGCCGCTGCGTGATCATGTCGCTCATCGCCCAGACCGTCTCCTCGATCGGCGTGTTCGGATCGGGCCGGTGGCAGTAGATCGAGGTCGATGAAGTCGAGGCCGCAGCGCTTGAGCGAGCCGTCGATCGCCTGCATCAGGTACTTGCGGTTCAGCGTGTCCTTGCGGTTGACGGCGTTGCCGTCGCGGTCCAGGCCCCAGAAGAACTTGGTCGAGACGATGTAGTTCAGGCGCGGCCAGCGTCGAGCGCCTTGAGCGCCTCGCCCATCACGATCTCGCTCTGGCCCCTGGCGTAGACCTCGGCGTTGTCGAAGAAGTTGACGCCCGCGTCGAACGCGGCGGCGAGCATCTCGCGCGCCGCCGCGCGTGTCGACCTGGTTGTGGTACGTGACTCCACGGAGCCGAGCGACAGCTCGCTCACCTGCAGGCCGCTGCGAGCCCAGGCGCCGGTATTCCATGGTGTTGTTCCGTTGGCTGCGAATGACGAAGCGCGCCGGAGGGTAGCGAATATCGACTGCCGCCGCTCGAGGCCTGTCGGCACCATGGGAGGCTCGCGCGCTACAGTGCGGGGATGGACAGGGATGCCAGCCTTCGAACCGTCACCGGGCGCGGCGCGCGCCGCCTCGCCGAGCGTGCTGCGCCAGCCGCGGCGGCGGCGTGGCGATCGTGCCGACCGCGCCCGAGCGCCAGCGCAACGGCGACAACGACCACCCGTACCGCCACGACAGCCACTTCCACTACCTGACCGGCTTCGCCGAGCCCGGCGCCTGGCTGCTGGTCGACGCCGACGGCCGCACGCACGCTCTGTCTGCCGCGCCGAAGGACGTCGAGCGCGAGATCTGGGACGGCTATCGCCTCGGCCCCGACGCGCGCGCCGGCGGTGCTCGGCGTCGACGCGGCGCTCGCCGGTCGCCGAGCTCGACGCGGCTGATGCGCGAGCAGCTCGCCAACCAGCCCGCGGTGTGGTTCCCGTTCGGCGTGCCGCCGGGCTGCAGGCGCAGCATCGACGGCTGGCTGGCGACGCATGCGCGGCGCGCGAGCGCGCAGCGGCGTCGAGGCGCCGCGCGCGCAGCGCGACCTGGACCGCTGCTCGCCGAGATGCGCCTCGTCAAGGACGCCGGCGAGCTCGCGACGATGCGCCGCGCCGCCGCGATCACGCGCCGGCGCGCATGCGCGCGCGATGCGCTTTTGCGCCGAGCGCTTCCGCGCCGCGATCCGCAGGCCGGCATGCCGCGAATACGAGATCGAGGCCGAGCTGCTGCACGAGTTCCGCCGCCACGGCGCGCAAGGCCCGGCCTATCGGCTCGATCGTCGCCGCCGGCGCGAACGCCTGCGTGCTGCACTACGCCGCCGGCGACGCGCCGAGCTGCGCGCCGGCGAGCTGTGCCTGATCGACGCCGGCTGCGAGCTCGACGGCTACGCGAGCGACGTCACCCGCACCTTCCCGCCGACGGCCGCTTCACGCCGGCGCAGCGCGAGCTCTACGACATCGTGCGAGGCGGCGCAGGACGCCGCGCATCGCCGCCACCCGGCCCGGCGCGCGCCAGCGCGACGCGCACGCACGCGGCGGTGCGCGTGCTGGCGCAGGGCATGCTCGACACCGGCCTGCTCGACCGCGACAAGGTCGGCGACGTCGACGCGGTGATCGAGTCGGCCGCCTACCGCCAGTTCTACATGCACGGCACCGGCCACTGGCTCGGCCGCGACGTGCACGACGTCGGCGACTACCACGTCGCCGACGAAGCGCCGGTCGAGCAGCCCGACTGGATCGGCGGCAAGGTGCGTGAAGAAGCCCTCGCGCGTGCTCGCAGCCGGGCATGGTGCGTGACGATCGAGCCGGGCCTCTACGTGCGCGCCGGCCGAGGCGTGCCTGAGCGCTACTGGAACATCGGCATCCGGATCGAGGACGACGCGGTCGTCACCGCCCAGCGGCTGCGAGCTGATCAGCCGCGGCGTGCCGGTCGCGGCCGCCGAGATCGAAGCGCTGATGCGCGGCTGAGCCCGCCCCCGGCCGACGCGCGCGCAGCTGCCGCCTTAGAGTCGGCGGTGCCGGTCTTCCTGATCTACGCCGCCTGCGCCTTCGCCAGGCTTCGCCCTCGCCGCCTCGTCGATCCGATCGCTCTGCCGGTGGCCGGGCATTTCGCGGTCACGGCGACGACGGCGGCGATGCTGTCAACACCGCCTACGCCCTGCCCTATGCGCTGGCCCAGCCTTCCTGGGCCCGATCGGCGACCGCTTCGGCAAGCAGCGCTGCATCCAGGTCTGCGTCGCCGGTCTGAGGCTGATGCCGCCGCCGGCGCGTTCGCGACAGCTGCGCTTCCTGCTCGCGACCTGGGTGCTCGCCGGCATCTTCGCCGGCGCCTGATCCCGCTGGTGCTCGCCGGTCCGGCGACACCTACGCATGAGCGCGAGCGCCAGGTGGCGCTCGGCCGGATGCTGTTCGCGATCATCTCCGGGCAGATGCTCGGCTCGTTCGTCTCGGGCTTCGCCAACGTCGCCTTCGGCTGGCGCAGCGCCCCTTCATCGCTTCGGGCGTCGCGCGCGGTCGCGGCGATCGTCGCCTGACGCGAGATCGGCGGCGTACCAGCGCATGGCGACGCTGCGCCGCCCGCGTCGTTCGCAGCGCTCTACGGCCGGGTCTTCACCAACCCGAAAGCGGCCTGGCTGTACGTCGCGGTGCTGCTCGAGGGCGCGCTCTTCTACGGCCTGTTCCCGTTCATGGGCGAGCTTGGGCGACCACGGCGCGCGGCGGCAACGCGATCTCGATCGAGACCGGCATCGTCCTCGGCGCCTTCGGCATCGGCGGCCTGCTTTACGCCGCCAGCGTGCGCCTGCTGCTGCGCCGGCTCGGCGTGCGCCGGATGTGCCTGTCGGCTCGGCCGGCGCCGCCGCCTGCTATGCCGCGCTCGCGTTCTGCGCCGCTCTGGTGGCTCTGACGCCGTGGCGATGTTCTCGCGCCGGCATCGCCTTCTACATGCTGCACAACTCGATGCAGACCGAGGCCACCGAGCTCGCCCTCGGCCCGCGGCTCGGCGGTGGCTCTCTTCGCCTGCGGCTTCTTCGTCGGCCAGGGGCCTCGGCCGCTGGTGTTCGGCGGCCTGCTGCACGCGCCGGGCCGCAGGATCTGCTCGTCCTCGTCGCGGCGACGATCGTTGTCTTTGGGCCGGGTCAGTGGTCTTCGCGCGATCTTTCGACCGGCCTCGGGCGGCGGCGGCGGCCACCGGCTGAGACGGGGGGACCCGGGGAGGCCGGCGATAACTCCTCCGGCCCCCGCGCTTAGCTCGCTTCGCCCCATCCGCCCGTGCCGCCGCGTCTCTCCCCCTGCCGGATCACCGCCTACACGACGACCACCGCGGCCGGCCCCGGCAAGGCGGCGCTGCTCGATCCTGCGCTCCGGCAAGACGGCGCCTGCGAGCCAACGACTTCGGCGCCGAGCCCGCTGGCCGACCTGGATCGGCCGCGTCGCCGGCCTCGAGTCGAGCGCGCTGCCCAAGCCGCTTCGCCGCCTGGGACTGCCGCAACAACCGGCTCGCCTGGCTCGGGCCTGCACGGCCGACGGCTTCATCGACGCGGTCGCACGCTGCGCGCGAGCGCTACGGCACGGCTCGCGTCGCGCTCGTGCTCGGCACCTCGACCTCCGAGCATCGGCGCCACCGAGGACGCCTACCGCGCGCTCGGCAGCGGACGGCGCGCTTTCCGCCGAACCAGCGCGCGACCCGCATCGTGCACACGCCGCATTCGCTCGGCGCGCTTCGTGCAGCGAGGCGCTGGGCCTCGAAGGGTCCGAGCGTCACCGTCTCGACCGCCTGCTCGTCGAGCGCCAAGGTGTTCGCCGTCAGCCGAGCGGCTGCTCCGCCTCGGCCTGGCCGACGCGGCCGATGGTCGGCGGCGTCGACACGCTGTGCGGCAGCGTGCTGTTCGGCTTCAACGCCGCTGCGAGCTGGTCTCGCCCGAGCCCTGCCGGCCGTTCGACGCCGGCGCGCAGCGGCATCAGCCTCGGCGAGGCCGCCGGCTTCGCGCTGCTCGAGCGCGTGCCGCGGCGCGGCCGGCGACGGCCTCGCCCTGCTCGGCTACGGCGAATCCAGCGACGCGCACCACATGTCGACGCCGCATCCCGAAGGCCTGCGGCGCCGAGCGCGCGCTCGACGACGCCCTGGCGCGCGCCGGCGTCGACGCCGAGCGAGATCGACTACATCAACCTGCACGGCACCGCCAGCCACAAGAACGACGAGGTCGAGGCGGCGCTGGTGGCGCGGCGCTTCCCGGCGCGCACCCACGCGAGCTCGACCAAGGGCTTCACCGGCCACACGCTCGGGCGCGGCGGGCATCGTCGAGGCCGTCGATCAGCCTGCTGGCGATCGAGCACCGGCCTGCTGCCGGGCACGGTCGACACGCAGCACGCCTCGATCCCGCCTGCGGCCCGCAGATCCGCATCGCAGCCGGCGCGCGGCGAGGCTGCGCATCGCGCTCAGCAATTCCTTCGGCTTCGGCGGCAACAACTGCGTCGCTGGTCTTCGGCAGGCGGCGCGCGCGCATGACACGCCGCAACGACCCCACGCTCGTTCCGGTCGAGGGCATCGCCTTCTGGGCGCCGACGCTGCCCGGCTGGACGAGCGCCGCGCGCCGCGTTCCGCGGCGACAGGCGCGCCGGCCGATCCGCCTGCCAAGCGCCCGGCGCCCGCAGATGCTCGGCGCCGGCCGAGCGCCGGCGCGCGCCCGACACGCGTCGCGCTGGCGCTCGAGGTCGCGAGCGCGGCGGTGCGCGGCTTCGGGCCGCGACGCCGGCGACGCTGCCCGCGATCTTCACCTCGGCGCACGGCGACCTCGGCGATCAACGACTACATGTGCGCGACGCTCGCGACCGAGCCGACGCTGATCTCGCCGATCACGTTCCACAACTCGGTGCACAACGCCGCGGCCGGCTACTGGACCATCGGCACCGGCTGCCATGCGGCGAGCAGCGCGCTCGACCGCGTTCGACGCGCAGCTTCGCCGCCGGCCTGCTCGAAGCGGCGGCGCAGTGCGCGGCCGAGGAGCGCGCCGGTGCTGCTGGTCGCCTTCGACGTGCCGGCGGTCGGGCGCGCTGGCGACGCGTGACGCCAGCCGCGGGCCTGCTGGCCGTGGCGCTGGTGCTCGCGCCACGCGCGGCGCGCGCCGGCGCGTCGCTTCGAGCGGATCCGCTCGCCGCGGCCGACGCTCGTGCCAGGCGACGCCGGCGCGCTCTGCGCTCCGCGGCGCGCGCGCTGCCGGACAACGCGCATGCGCCGATGCGCTGCCGCTTGTTCGAAGCGCTGCGCGCGGCGACGCCGGCACGACTTGCACGCTGCACGCTGTCGCTGAGCGCCAGCTGCGCTGCAGCTCAGGCGCTGACGCCGGCATGAAGCGCCGCGCCACGACGTCGTCATCATCGGCGGCGGGCTCGCGCGGCCTGACGCTGGCGCTGCAGCTGCGAGCAGCGCTTCGCCGAGCTCGAGATCCTGGTGCTCGAGCGCCGCGCGCATCCGGTGCCGGAAGCGGCGCACAAGGTCGGCGAGTCGTCGGTCGAGATCGGCGCCAACTACTTCAGCCACGGTGCTCGGCCTGAAGCAGCACCTGCGACGAGCGCCAGCTGCGCAAGTTCGGCTTCCGCTTCTTCTCGTCGCGAAGGCCGGCGCGACATCGACCGCGGTGACCGAGATCGGCGCCAGCCGCTACCTCGCGGTGCCGAGCTACCAGATCGACCGCGGCATCTTCGAGAACTTCCTCGGCGAGGAGGCGCGCGCGCGCGGCGTCGCACTTCGTCGACGGCGCGACCGTGCGCCGGACATCGCGCTGACGCGAGGACGGCGCGGCCGCACCGCGTCGCCTGGCGCGTCGGCGAGCGCAGCACGCTCGAGCCGAAGCCGCTGGCTCGTCGACGCCTGCGGCCGCGCCGGCCTGCTGAAGCGCAAGCTCGGCCTCGCGCGAGACGAACGCGCACGACGCCAACGCGGTCTGGTTCCGCATCGCGGACCGGATCGCGATCGACGACTGGTCCGGCGACGCCGGCCTGGCGCAGCGCGCTGCGAGCCGCCGGCGCGCTGGCTCTCGACCAACCACCTGGTCGGCGCCGGCTACTGGGTCTGGCTGATTCCGCTGGCCTCGGGCTCGCATTCGGTGGGCATCGTCGCCGACGCGAAGCTGCATCCGCTCGACACGATGAACAGCTTCGAGAAGGCGATGGCCTGGCTCGAACGCTACCAGCCGCAGCCGTGTTCGACGCGCTCGAGCGGCAAGCGCGACCGGCTGCAGGACTTCGCCTTCCTGCGCAACTTCTCCTACGGCTGCAAGCAGGTGTTCTCCGGCCGGCGCTGGGCGCTCACCGGCGAGGCGGGCCTGTTCCTCGACCCGTTCTATTCGCCGGGCAGCGACTTCATCGCCGATCGCCAACACCTACATCTGCGAGCTGATCGCGACGCGACCGCGCCGGCCGGCCGCTCGCGGCGCACGCGCAGCTCTACGACCAGATCTTCCACTCGTTCTACGAGAGCACGCTCGCGCTCTACACCGACCAGTACCCGATGTTCGGCGACCCGGAGGTGCTGCCGGTCAAGGTGATCTGGGACTACACCTACTACTGGGGCGTGCTGTGCGCAGTTCTTTTCCAGCGCCGGCTCGCCGACCTGACGGCGTTCGCCGAGCTGAAGGCCGAGCTGGCGCATTGCCAGGCGCTCAACCGCGAGGTCCAGGCGCTGCTGCGCGATGGTCGGCAGCACGGCCGCTCGAAACCGTGCCCAACCCCGCCGCAATGCTCGACCAGGCATCGCTGCCCTGGTTCGCCGCGCTCAACAAGAGCCTGCTCGACACACCTCGACGACGCTGCGTTTCGCGAGCGGATCCGCCATTCGACGCAGCTGATGCGCATCCTCGCGGCCGAGATCGCCGATCGCGCCGAGGCGAGCGCCGGTGTCGCTGCGCCGGCGCTGCGCCAGTTGCTGGAGGAGAAGGTGGCACGTCCAGTCGACGGCGCCCTCTGCCGCCGCGAGCCGATGCTCTTCGGCACGACGAGCGCCGCTGCCGCCGCGCGCGCCGCCGAAGAAACCGCGGCCTGAGAGCGGGCCTGCGAGTCCGCCGGTCGCGCCGAACCTCGATCGGGTCAGGCCCGGACGCGCAGCCTCGCCGCCGGCGCGCACCTCGCCGACCACCGCGGCGGCAGCGAAGCCCTTCGTCGCGAAACGCGGCCAGCACCGCGTCCACCGAGCCCGGATCGCAGCTGACCAGCAGGCCGCCCGAGGTCTGCGGATCGGTGAGCAGGTCGCGGGCGACCGGCGGCAGGGCCGGGTCGAGCGCGACCTCGGCGCCGTAGCCGGCCCAGTTGCGGCCCGAGGCGCCGGTGACGAAGCCGTCGCCGGCCATCTGCGCGACGCCCGCGAGCAGCGGCACCTTCGGCCCAGTCGATCGTCACGCCGAGGCTTGGCGCCGCGCGCCATCTCGAGCGCGTGGCCGGCGAGGCCGAAGCCGGTGACGTCGGTGATCGCATGCACGCCGGGCAGCGCGGCCAGGGCGATGCCGGGCGTGTTGAGCCGGGTCGTGGTCGTGGCGATCAGGCGCGCGTAGCCGGCCGGCGTCGAGCGCGTTCTTCTTCAGCGCCGCCGACAGCACGCCGACGCCGATCGGCTTGCCGAGCACGAGCACGTCGCCGGCCTTGCGCGTCGGCGTTGCGCCGCACCTTGTCGGGATGGACCAGGCCCATCACGACCAGGCCGTAGATCGGCTCGACCGAATCGATGGTGTGGCCGCCGGCGATCGGGATGCCGGCCTCGCGGCAGACCGACTTCGCCGCCGCGGATGACCTGCGCCGATCTGCTCGACCGTGCAGCTTGTCGATCGGCATCGCCGACCAGCGCCAGCGCCATGATCGGCTTGCCGCCCATGGCGTAGACGTCGCTGATCGCGTTGGTCGCGGCGATGCGGCCGAAGTCGTACGGGTCGTCGACGATCGGCATGAAGAAGTCGGTGGTCGCGATCAGCGCCTGCTCGTCGTTGAGGCGGTAGACCGCGGCGTCGTCGGCGGTCTCGATGCCGACCATCAGCTCCGTGCGGCATCGAGCCGCCGGCGCTCGAGCGCAGGATCTCGCGAGAGCACGCCGGGCGCGATCTTGCAGCCGCAGCCGCCGCCGTGCGAAAAGCTGGTGAGGCGCAGCGGCGCAGCGCCCGGGAGGCGCACTCGGCGGAAGTTTCGAGGCTCATGGCGGAGTCCGAAGCGGACGCCGATTGTCTCAGCGCGCCGGCGCCCGCGCCGGCAGCAGGCCGAAGACCAGATCGCGCACCGCGCTGCCGCTCGCGCGCCGGCCGGAACAGCGGCTCGCGCGCGGCGCACTGCGCCCGAGCTGCGGCGGCGAAGCCGGAGTCGGCGACGAAGCGGCGCATCAGCGCCGCCAGCGCTGCGGCGTCGCCGACCGGAAAGTAGCCGTCGTAGTCGGCACCGAGCAGGCCGACGTTGCCGTCGATCCGGCTCGCCAGCACCGGCACGCCGGAGCGCACCGCCTCGATCACGACGTTGGCGCCGCCCTCGATGACGGCTCGGATGGACGCAGCGCGCGCGAGCGCGCGATCGCCCGCCGGGCCGCGGCATGCGACAGGCCGCCGAGCCAGCGATAGCTCGGGCAGGCCGCGCTCGTCGCCCGCGCTTCGTCGCCGAGCCGGGGTCGAGCGCCGCGCCGATGTGAGCGATGGTCGCGCGTCGGCGAGTCGGCGGCGAGCAGCCGGGCGGCGCGCATCAGCGTCTCAGGATCCTTCTCGGCGCGCAGGTGGCCGACGGCGACGAACTCGGCATCGTCCGGCGTGCGCGCCGCGCTTGACCGCGCTGCGCCGACTGCACGATCACCACCGCCTTGGCGCGGCGTCGCCGCATCGAGCCGGGCCAGGCCTTCCGTCCTGCAGCACCACCACGCGTGGCTGGCACACTCCAGCGAATGCCGGGCGCGCGGCGTCATGGTCGAGATCGCGATAGAGGTCGGTGCCGGTCAGCACCAGGGCCAGCGGCGCCGCCGGGCGGCGCCTCGCGCCAACGCCGAACGACATCGGCCGAGCGCCGCGCGTGCAGGGCGATCAGCAGGTCGGCCGCGCCCGGATCGTCCGGCGGGTCCCGGATGCTCACGGTCGCGACCGGCGCCGACGGAAGCGCTGCCAGCGCGCCGCCGTGTGCCAGTTGCCGTTGTTCGCCGCGGCCAGCGGCCGGCGAGACGATGCAGACCTGCGCGCCGGGCACGGTCGGTCGCAGCCATCGGAACATGATGGCACGCGCCGGAGGCGATCGTGCGGCTGACGCGCGCCGCCTCGCCGGCGCACGCCCTCGCTGCCGCGCTGCGCGACAGCCGCGCGACGACGCTGCGCTACGACCTTCGACGAGCGACGACTGGTCGGTGCCGCAGCGGGCCGGGCTTGAATCCCGATCGCCTGGGAGCTCGGCCACCTCGCCTGGTTCGCCGAGTTCTGGATCCTGCGCGGCCCGCACGCGCTCGGCGCCGACGGCTTCGTCGCACGCGGCGCGGCCGCCGCGCATCGCCGGGCCCGGACGCGATCTTCGATTCGGCCCGGCTGGCCGCATGCCGACCGCTGGACCGCGCCGCTGCCCGTCGCGCCGAGCTGGCCGCGACGCTCGCCGACGCAGCTCGACGCCTGCATCGCCGCGCATCCCGCGCGACCGCGACGACGACGACGCGCACTGTACTTCCACCGGCTCGCGCTGTTCCACGAAGACATGCACGGCGAGGCGTTCGCCTGGTCGCGGGCGACGCTGGCCTGGCCGGCCCCGGCCGGGTCTCGGCGCGATGCCGTCGCTGCCCGACGGTCGCGCCGCTCGCGTCGCCGGCGGCGAGCTGCCGCCCTCGGCCGCGGCGCCGACGGCGCCCGGCTTCGCGTTCGACAACGAGCTGCCCGGCGCGATCGGTGCGCGCTCGCGCCGTTCGAGATCGACGCCGCGCCGCTCACCGCATGGCGCGTTCCTGCGCTTCGTCGAGGCAGGCGGCTATGCCGACGCCGCCTTCTGGCCCGGCGCCGCCGGCGCGCTGGCGGCAGCAGCACGCGACGTCGATCATCCGCAGCGCTGGCGCCGCGTCGGCGCGGCGCGCTGGCGAGGCGCGCTGGTTCGACCGCTGGCAGCCGCTCGCCCTCGACGCGCCGGTGGTCCATGTCAACGCCTGGGAGGCCGAGGCGCTACTGCCGCTGGGCCGGAGCGCCGCCTGCCGAGCGCCGCGGAGTGGGAATGCGCCGCCGCGCGATCGCGCGCTTCGCGCTGGGGCGGCAGCGTCTGGGAATGGACCGCCGACGCCTTTCTCGCCCTACCCGGGCTTCACGCCGGGGCCTTACGCCGACTACTCGCGGCCGTGGTTCGGCGATCATCGCGAGTTGCGCGGCGGCTCGTTCGCCACCGCAGGCGCGGCTGCACCATCCGGCGTACCGAAACTTCTTCACGCCGGAGCGCAGCGACGTGTTCGCGGGATTTCGCACCGCCGCCCTTCCAACCTGAGACCGGACCCCTTCGCCATGACTATCCTCTCGCACCCTCCTCGGCGCCTGCGCGCTCGCTGCCAGCTCGCCTGCCTGCCCTCCGCCTGGGCCCAGGTGCCCGGCGTGCTGCGCGTCTCCGCCATCCCCGACGAATCGCCGACCGAGCTGCAGCGCAAGTTCAGGCCGCTCGGCGAATACCTGAAGAAGGAGACCGGGATGGAGGTGCTGTTCATTCCGGTGACCGACTACGCGGCCGTGGTCGAAGGCCTGGCCAACAACAAGCTCGACCTCGCCTGGCTCGGCGGCTTCACCTACGTGCAGGCCAAGCTGCGCACCAACGGCGGCGCGGTGCCGATCGTGCAGCGCGCCGAGGACGCGAAATTCACCAGCCGCTTCATCGTCCCGATCGCGAGCACGGCGCAGACCCTCGCCGACCTGAAGGGCAAGACCTTCGCCTTCGGCGCGCCCTCGTCGACCTCGGGCAGCCTGATGCCGCGCTACTTCCTGCTGCAGGCGGGCATCGATCCCGAGCGCGACTTCAAGTCGGTCGCGTTCTCCGGTGCCCACGACGCGACCGTCGCCTTCGTCGCCGCCGGCCGGGCCGAGGCCGGCGTTCTCAACGCCTCGGTGATGGACAAGCTGGTCGAGACCAACAACGCGAACGCGGCCAAGGTGCGAGTGCTGGCGGTGACGCCGCCCTACTTCGACTACAACTGGACGGTGCGCCCCGGCCTCGATGCCGGCGCTGACGAAGAAGCTCGCCGACGCCTTCCTCAAGCTCGATCCCGCCAAGCCGGAGATGAAGGAGATCATGGACCTGCAGCGGGCCTCGAAGTTCATCCCGACCCAGAGCTCGAACTACGACGGCATCGAGGCCGCGGCGAAGTCGGCCGGGCTGATCAAGTAGACGGGCCGCCGCGGTCATGAGCTCGTCGCTGGACGGCGCCGGCCTCGTTCATCCGAACGGCCACCGCGCCCTGCACCGCGTCTCGCTGCGCGCTCGCTTCGGGCACGCGTGCGGCCGTGGTCGGCCCGTCGGGCGCGGGCAAGACGACGCTGATCCGCGTCCTCGGCACCGCGCTCCGGCCGACCGGCGGGCGGCGTCGACGTGCTCGGCACCGACCCCTGGCGGCTCGGACGCGGCGCGCTTCGCGCCCTGCGCGCAAGGATCGGCGTGGTGCACCAGAACCCGCCGATTCCGCCGCGGCTGCGCGTCGTCACCGCCGGTGCTCGCCGGCCGGCTCGGGGCATTGGCCGACCTGGAAGGCGCTGGCTTCGCTCCTGTTCCCGGGCGACGCCGCCGGCGCGCGCGAGGCCCTCGCCCGCCTCGATCTCGGCGAGCGCGTCTTCGACCGCTGCGATCGCCTCTCGGGCGGCCAGCTGCAGCGCGTCGGCATCGCCCGGGTGCTGTACCAGCGGCCCGACCTGATCCTCGCCGACGAGCCGGTCTCGGCCCTCGACCCGACCCTCGCCGACGAGGCGGTGGGCGCGCTGGTGGCGGCGAGCGAGGCGAACGGCGCGACCCTGATCGCTTCGCTGCACGCCGTCGACCTGGCGCTGAAATGGTTCCCGCGCCTGATCGGCATGAAGGGCGGCGAGGTCGTGTTCGATCGCCCGACCGCCGCGGTCACCACCGCGATGCTGCACGAAGCTCTACGCCACCGAGGGCCGGGCGCTGCCGGTCCAGGCGCGTCGCGGCCAGGGTGGGTGACCGCGGCGCGAACGTGCTGGTGCCTGCGTCGCCCCGGGTGCCAGTGAGCGGCCGGGCGTGAGCGCGTCGCTCGGCTCTCCCGCGCCGCTGGCGGCGCCGCTGCGCGATCCGGCGGCGCGCGGCCGCGCTCGAGCGCGCTGCTCGCCGGCGTCGTCGTCCTCTGGCCGCTGCTGGTGCTCGCCGAGTTCCAGCCGGCGGCGCTGTTCGAGACCGGCCACCTGCAGGTGATGGCCGACTTCCTGCGCGGCTTCCTGCCGCCGTCGACGGCGCCCGATTTCCTCGCCCTGCTCGCCAAGGCGACGCTCGAGACGCTGGCGATCGCCACCGCCGGCATCGCCCTCGCCTTCCTGATCGCCGCGCCGCTGGCGGTGCTGGCCAGCCGCGCCGCTGGCGGTCTCGCGCATCGGCCCGGGTCCGGGCCGGCGCCGCAGCGCCGCCTGTGCGCGCCGGCACGCGCGCAGTGCTGACGGTGCTGCGCGCGATCCCCGAGGTGGTGTGGGCGCTGATCTTCGTCCGCGCCCTCGGCCTCGGGCCGGGCGCCGGCGTGCTGGCGCTCGCCGTCACCTACGGCGGCATGCTCGGCAAGGTCTACACCGAGATCCTCGAATCGGGCGACACGCGCTCGGCCCGGGCCTTGCTCGAAGCCGGCAGCGGCCGCCTCGGCGCCCTGTTCTATGCGCTCGTGCCGAGCAGCGCGCAGGAGCTCGCCTCGTACACCGTCTATCGCTGGGAGTGCGCGGTGCGCGCTTCGGTGGTGATGGGCTTCGTCGGCGCCGGCGGCCTCGGCCAGCTGATGGACCAGTCGATGAAGATGCTCAACGGCGGCGAGGCGAGCACGATCCTGCTCACCTTCCTGCTGCTCGTGCGTCCTCGCCGACGCGGGCGAGCGCGCGCTCATCCGCAAGGCTGCTCGCATGAACGGCAGCGGTCAGCCGCCGACCCGCGCCTACGGTCCGTGCTGGGCCTGCCTCGCGCTGCGCGTTTGCCCTGCTCGTGGCCGTGGTCGCCAGCTTCGCCTACCTGGCGGTCGACTGGCGCCAGCTGTTCAGCGGCGAATCGATGCGCTTGATGGCGCGGTTCGTGGCCGAGTTCTTTCCGCCCGACCTCTCGCGCCGCCTTCATCGCCAAGGCGGCGTGGGGCGCGCTGCAGACCTTCGCCGTCGCCGCCATCGGCACCGCTGCTCGCCGTCGTCGCCGGCGAGCGTCCCGGCGCTGCCCGCGGCCGGCCGCTTCGGCCTGGCGCCGCGGCTCGCGGCGCGCGCTCGCGCTCAACGTGCTGCGCAGCGTGCCCGAGCTGGTGTGGGCGGCGCTGATGGTGCTCGCCGCCGGCCTGGGTCCTTTCGCCGGCACGCTGGCGCTGGCGCTGCACACCACCGGCGTGCTCGGCCGCCTCTACGCCGAAAGCCTGGAGAACCTGCCGCGCGGCGCCGGAGCGGTCGCTGCGCGAAGCCGGCAGCGGCGCGGTCGTCGGCCTTCGCCTACGGCGGCGCTGCCGCTGGTCACGGCGCAAGGCGTCGCCTACGCCCTCTACCGCCTCGGAGATGAACATCCGGATGGCGGCGGTGCTCGGCTTCGTCGGCGCCGGCGGCCTCGGCCAGATGCTGTACTTCCATCTCTCGATCTTCCAGCAGGCGCAGGCGGCGACCTTGCTCGTCGCCATGTTCGTGCTGGTCTTCGCCGTCGATTCGCTCAGCGCCGCGGTGCGGGGCCGGCTGGTGCCGGCCCAAGGTTGAGCCGCGACGCTCCGCCCCGAGGCCGCACTCAGCTCAAGGTCACCTTCAGGTCGACGCGCGGCGTCCAGGCCGGGTCGTCGCTTGACGCCACCTTGGGCGCGCCGAGGAAGAGGCGGCTGCTCGGCAGCTCGCGGGTCGCGAGGTAGTCGCGCACGACCACGGCGCGGCGCACCGCCAGCTGCTGCATCGCATCGTCGGCGACGACGATGCTGGCGAGCAGCAGCGCGCTCCATCTCGGCCGGCGGCGGGTCCTGCGCCAGGCCGATCGCGTTCTTCGGCTTGACGATGTCGGCGCGCTTGTAGACCTCCTTCAGCAGCGCCGGATACTCGGCCGCGTCGACGACGATCTCGGCGCTGGGGTTGGCGCCGCCGGCGATCGCCTGGCGACGCTTCTCCGAGCGGATCGACCTGCTGCAGGCGCTCCCGCTTCCAGGCCTCGCGCTCGCTCTCCAGCCGGCTCTCGCCGCTGATGGTGAGCGTGAGCGTCGGCCGGTCGAGCAGCGACGCGGCGATCTTGTCGAGGCTGTCCCGCGCCTGCGGTGTCAGCATCGCCGTGCCCGGCGCGAACTCGATCGTCGAGTTCTCGCTGCTGCCGCCGCCGCTCGAGGCGAGCAGCGCGAACGGCGCGGTCACCGCCTTGACGATGAGATTGCCGATCGCCTTCATGATCACGCCGAAGAGCGAGAACTGCGGATCGTTGATCGAGCCGCTGACCGGCAGGTCGACGTCGATCACGCCGTTCCGGTCGGCGAGCAGCGCCACCGCGAGCTTGACCGGCAGGCTCGCGGTCGAGCCCTCCACCTTCTCGCCGAAGGCGAGCTGGTTGAGGACGATCCGGTTGCTCGCGCTCAGCTGCCCGTCGGGCTGCACGACATAGGCGAGGTCGACGCTCAGCTTGCCGCGCTCGATGCCGTAGCCCGAGTACTTGATCGCATAGGGCGAAAGCGGCGGCAGCTCGAGCTCGCGCACCTTGGCCTTGATGTCGAGCGCGACCGGCTTGCGCGAGCGGATTGACCTTGCCGGTGATCTCGAGCGAGGCCGTGCCCTCGACCCGGCCGCGCAGGTCGAGGTCGGCGAAGCTGCGGCGGCCCGGAGGCCGGTGCCTCGGACGAGAACGCCCCGAGCCGGCCGGTCAGCTCGCTCAGGTTGGCGCTGTAGTTCGGCTTGACGAAGCGATCGTTGAACGCCACCCGGCCGTTGACGACCGCGATCGGTCCCATGTTGACGATCGGCCGCGGACCGGACGCCGCCGGGGCCGCCGCCACGGCGACGCAGGGTTAGCTGCCGCCGCCGCGGGCCGGGCGGACGCCGGCACCGACGCGCCGCCTGCCGCGGCCGGCGCCGCCGCGGCATCGCCGGCGCGCGCCACCTGCTGCAGGTTGAGCCGGCCCTCTTCGTCGAGGACGATGCGGGCGAAGAAATCGCTGAGCGCGGTCTCGGCGATCGTCACCCGGGCCGGCGCGCCGGGCGCAAGCGCGACGTCGATGCCGCGCAGCGACAGCGATTTCCAGTTGAGGAGCTGCGGGCCGCTGCCGGCCTCGCGAACCATCGCCAAGCCGCGGCGCGGGCTCGAGGCCGCGCCCGCCGGGCTGGCGGCGCGGAAGTCGTCGATGCTGACGTCGCCGCGCAGCGCCAGGCTGGCGCCGGCGGCGCGTGCGCTCCCAGGCGACCGTGCCCTTGAAGCTGGTCTGCGCCTTCTGCACGTCGAGCTCGACCAGCGCGTCGGAGTAGGGATCGAGCAGATGCAGCGGCAGGTCCTCGAGCGCCAGCGTCGCCTTCGCGCTCTGCGGCACGCCGGCGACGCTGCCTTTCAACTCGCCGCGCGCGTCGATGTTGCCGACGACGCCGGCGCCGACCGCCCGACCGCTCGCCCCGGCCGGCACGGCGACCGGGCCCGCAGCTGGAACGGCATCGCTGCCGCGCCGTCGAGTGCCCAGCCTTGCGCCTGCAGCGCAAGCTCGAGGAGATCGAACGCGACGGGCACCGCGAGGCTGCGGTCGGTGAAGCTCACCCGGCCCTTGTCGATCGCCAAAGTGCCGAGCGTCAGGCGCCAGGACGTGGACGCATCCGCCGCAGACGCCGCCGGCGCCCGTGCGGGCGGAGCGACCCCAGCGGCGGGGCGGCCGCGGACGCCGAGGTCGAGGCCGGCGCGACCGCGCCCTGCCAGGCGGCGGCATTCCAGCGGCCCTCGGCATCGCGGTCGAGCCGCAGGCGCGGCGCCTGCAGCGCCAGCTTTGCCGATGGCCGCGCTCCGGGCGACGGTGTCGACGCGCGGCATCGAGCAGTTCGATCTGCTCGGCCGCGAGCTCGGGAGTCTTCGGCTCGCCGAGCAGCAGCCTGGCGACCGCGATCCGCCGGGCGTCGACGCGCAGCTGCGGCGCGCCGTCGCCGGGCTTCCATTGCAGCGTCAGGTCACAGCTCAGGGCACCGGCGAGCGGCGGCCGCAGCAGCCCCTGCAGATAGGGCCGCGCCACCACCAGCGGCAGCTCGTCGAGTCCGACCTTCACGGTCGCGCCGGCGGCGTTGCCCTCGCCGGAGAAGGCGAGCTTGCTCCTGGTCCTTGGCGGCGCCGACGACGCCCTCGCCCTTGAAGACGACCGGCGCCTCGAGCGGCCAGGGCGATCGCCTGGGCGTCGAAGCTGAAGTCCTGGACGGCGAGCGCGGCCGGGGCGACGTGGTCGCGTCGCGCCAGTCGAGCTGGCCGGCACCGGATGGCCAACGCGGCCAGGCTCGCCTTCCAGCCCGGGGCCGGTGCCCCGGCGGCCGCGCCGCTCGCCGCCGATGCCGGCCTGTTGCTCGACGGCCTGGCCATGCTCGTCGCACTCGCCGCGCGTGGTCGGCAGCGGCACGGGCGCCACCGGCACCGCGGCACCGGACGGCGTCTCGGCGGCGAGCAGCAGGTTGACCTTGCCCGCGGCATTGCGCACGCCGAGCACATGCGGCGCGTCGATGTCGATCCGCGCCACCTTGGCGGTCCGCTCGAGCGGCCGCAGGTCGTCGATCCGCACCTTGACGCTGCCGACCTGGAGCAGGTCGCGGGCATCGGCATCGGCCACCTTCAGGTCGGCCACGCCGACATCGCCATGGAGACGCAGCGACAGCTTCGGCCGCTGCTCGAACGCCAGCGACAGATCGGCGCTCACGAGTCCCGACTGCAGCCGCAGCGGCAGGCTCGGCGGCAGGTAGCCGAGCCACGGCCCGACGTCGAAGCGGTCGAGCTGGATCTTCACGGTGCCGCCGCCGCGCTCGGCGAACGGCGTGGCGACGGCAGCCGAATCGAAACGGCTGCCGTCGAGGGTGAATGCGAGCCGCGGCTCGACATTGATCTCGCGCTCCGAAGGCAAGGCGCTGAGGAAGGGCACGCCGAGCTCGAAGTCGCGCAGCCGATGCGTCGTCTTCAGCGGCTGGTCGACGAAATCGGCCGCGCCGCCGTGGACGACGATGTTGTGCAGGGCGAAGCGCGCCGGCTCGTCGCTCCCTTCGCCAGCGCCTGCCGTCACGCGGGCCAGCACGTCGTCGATGTCGTAGCGACCCTCGGCGAGGTGCGTCAGGCGGACCCTCGGCGTGTCGATCTCGAGCCGGTCGATGATCGGCGCGAGGCGGAACACCCAGCTTACCGAGACTCTGCTGCGCAGCTGGCGGATCTCGGCTGCGGCCGCGCGGCGTCGCTCGCCCCGGCCAGGGCGATGTCGTCGACCCGGAGCGACAGCGTCCACGGGTTGAAGGCGACATCGCCGATCGTCAGGCGCCGGCCGAGCGTCTCGAGCGCGATCCCTTCGACCCGGCTCTTGAAGCGTCGGCGGGACGATCAGCGCGAGCGAGCTCCAGAGCGCAGCCAGGACGACGACGGCGATGCCGGCACGAACCAACCAGCGGCGGGTGAAGAAGCGGCCCATGCCGTCCTCTGCCTCAGAGTCGGTCGAGCGCCGTGCCGATCGCGCTGACGATGTCGGCGGTCGCCTCGACGCCGACGCTCATGGCGGATGAAGCCTTCGCCGACCTTGTCGGTGCCCCAGCGCACCCGGCGCTCGGCCGAGCTGTGCACGCCGCCGAAGCTGGTCGCCTCGGAACAGCAGCCGGCAGGAGCTCAGGAAGCGCTGCGCCGTTGCCGCATCGGCGAGCTCGAAGCCGACCACCGCGCCGAAGTAGCGCATCTGCCGGCGCGCGACCGCGTGCGACGGATCGTCCGCCAGGCCGGGGTAGCGCACACAGCGACACCGCCCGATGCCGCGACAGCAGCTCGGCGACGGCGAGCGCGTTCTCCGATTGCCGCGCCAGCCGGAGGTCGAGCGTGGCCAGGCCGCGGTGCACCAGCCAGGCTTCCATCGGCCCGGGAATCGCGCCGACCAGCGTCCGCCACTGACGCACCCCCGCCAGCAGCTGCGTGATCGCGCACCGCGACGTGGCCGAAGACGACGTCGCTGTGGCCGTTGAAGGCCTTGGTGTCGGAGGCCATCGAGAAATCGGCACCGAGCGTCAGCGGCGTCTGGCTCAGCACCGTCGCGGTGGTGTTGTCGACCGCGAGCAGCGCCCCGGCGGCATGCGTCCGCGCGGCCAGCGCCTCGATGTCGATGACGTCGAGGCTCGGCTGTTCGGCGTCTCGACGAACACCAGCTTGACGCCGCCGAAGTCGGCGCTTTCCATCTGCGGCGTCGGCAACAGGCGGACGGCGACGCCCCAGCGCGCGAGGTAGGTCTGGGCGTAGGAGCGGGTGGCGAAATAGCCGTCGTCGGGCAGGACGATCGTGTCGCCGGGGGCGACGAAGGGCGTCAGCACGGCGGCGGTCGCGGCGACGCCGGAGGCGAAGGTCAGCGCCGGGCCGCCCTCGAGCTGATGCGATCGCCTCCTCGAGCGCCGACCAGGTCGGGTTGTCGAAGCGGCCGGTACTGGTATTTCACGCCGGCCTGGTCGCCCGGCAGGTGAAGGCGCTGGCGAACACCGGGCCGGCGACGAAGGGTGCGCCGGTCTCGCGCTCGTCGCTGCCCGAATGCAGGCCGAGCGTGGCGGGTGAAAGGGGGAAGTCGATGAAGAGGCCGGTTCTTGTCGGACCCCTAGTGTGCCGATACCGGCGCGCCGCTGCGCCTATACCTCAGGTAGGGCCAGTGGCACGATCGAGGGCGTATCGTCCGCGCCCCGGGCGGCGAGAAGGAGCAGGCGCGCCCAGGAGAGATGCGTCGTCGCCAGGCGTCGGGGTAGACGGAAGATCTCGATCACCGCGGTCATGCCGAGCAGCGCGAGCGCGGCGAAGCGGGTGCCAGAGCCGAGCAGCAGCAGCAGCGGAAAGAAGTGCTCGGCGTAGGTGGCCGCATGCGCCGCCAGCGATGGGTCGAGAAGCGGCAGACGGTATTCGTCACGGAACAGGCCGACCGCGCTGTCGGTCACCGTCAGCCAGCCTTCGACCTTGGTCCGGCCCGACTGGAAAGACCGCGGCAATGCCGATCCGGCTGACGAGCAGCACCAGGTCGAGCCCGAGCCAGCACTCCAGACTCGCGGCCGCCGCGTTCCAGGCTTGGCGGATCGGACCCGTGCTCATGGCGAGCGGCTGTCCAGCCGAGTAAAGGCGCCGGCAGCGACCAGCGCCGGCAGCCAGGTGGCGATGCCGGCGGAGGCGATCGCCGACCCAGTTGGAGACGCACGCTCTACGGCGACGCCGAACGGCCGAGCCTTTGGGCGCATTCGTCGAGGAAGGTCGCCGCGCCCGACGTCCAGCGCCTGCCACAGACCACCGCGCCGGGGCGGGTGAGCAGGCCCCCTTCGCCGTGCCAGTCGAGCTCGGCGTCGAGCGCCGCATGCTCACGATGCCGGCGCCAGATGGTGAAGATCGGCAGCTCGGGAGAGCTCATCCAGCGCGTCGCCGGGTGCGGCACCAGCACCGCATCGAGCAGCCGCGCCGGCGACAAGGCGGCGAGCAAGGCTGCCTCCAGCACCGGCGCGTCGGCGGCGAGATGGGCTTCGGTCCAGGCACGATCGAGCCGGCGACGCCGTCGAGGTAGGCCAGCCCGGACGGCCGGCTCGAACGCCACCAGGAATTCGGCGAAGCCCTCGCCGTAGGCGGCGAGGCTGCCTTCGCGCGGCAGGTGGGCGCGGCGCAGAACCGGCCGCCGCGGCCTCGAACCACTCGGCGCCGACCAGCGTCGCGATGGTCGGATAGTTGGCGGCGAGGGCGTCGATGCAGCCGCGCAGCACGGTGTTGCGATAGACCGCGAAGCCCGGCTGCGCCGCTGAGCGCCTGCGCGGCGGGCGAGGTCGCCTCGCCAAGCAGAGCGGCAGCGAAGTCGCGCTGGAAATCCGCGAGGGTCAAGGCCGCCGGCATGGCGCGCTCGCCTCCGCTTGCGGCGGCCGCCGCAGAGCCGCTCCGCGCGCGCCTGATCGCGCTCGGCGAGCAAGCGCGCGAAGGGCGGCAGCTCAGCGTCGCGCTCGATCAGGGTCGGCCGCGCTCCGGCGCGCTCGACGAAGCGATCGAACAGCCCCCAGACCGGCGCGGGCCACCGCGCGCGTCGTGCGAATCGATGAGGAGGCGCTCGCCGAGCACCGGGTCGAGGCGATGGCCCGCGAGGTGGATCTCGACCACCCGATCGGCCGGAATGCATCGACATAGCCCTCGGCCGAGAGACCGGTGTTGCGCGCGCTGACGTAGACGTTGTTGATGTCGAGCAGCAAGCCGCAGCCGGTGCGGCGCGCGATCTCGGTGAGGAAGTCGATTTCGCCCCAGTCATGCCCCTCGATCGCCAGGTAGTGCGACGGGTTCTCCAGGGCGATCGTCCGGCCGAGCGCGTCCTGCACCTGGGCGACGTGGGCGCAGAGGGCGAGCAGTGCTTCGTCGCTGCGCGGAAAGGGAGCAGGTCGGGCAGGTAGTGCGGGCCGCGCCGCGACCAGGCGAGGTGCTCCGAGACCAGCGCCGGCTCGAACCGCCGCACCAGCGCCGCGAGCCCGGCCAGCGTCGGCGCATCCGGCGGATCGGCGCCGGCGAGCGACAGCGAGACGCCGTGCAGCGACAGCGGATGGGCCGCACGGATCGCTTCCAGCCAAGCCAGCCGCGGCCCGCCGGCGACCAGGTAGTTCTCGGCATGGACCTCGAACCACAGGCCCGGCGACCGGCAGGCGAGCGCTTCCTCGTAGTGGTCGGCCTGAGGCCGACGCCGGCCGTCAGGGCGTGCACGGGCGCGCCTTGCCGAGCGAGAACGCCTTCAGGCCTTCGGTGTGAGCGAGCCGTTGCCCCTGCGGCGTCGTCATGGTCGTGCAGGTGCCCTTGGGAACGGCCTTCCAGGAATTGCCCTGGTAGTCGACCTTCGAGGTCCCGGCGCGAGGTGGTGCCGGCGCCGGCGGCGCAGTCGTTCTTGCCGGCGAGCGGCGACGCCGTAGCACTTCTCGGTAGCGGCGGCGTTCTTGTCGTCCGCCTTCTTGTCGTCGGCGGCGAGGGTCTGACTGGAAAGAGCGGCCAGGGCCGCAGCGGGCGAGGACGAGCGATCGAGCATTCATCGGTGAAACTCCGGACGGGTTGGAATACCCCGGTTGCAGGTTCTACCGCAGCCGGGTGCCGTTCGGTAGTTCGCATGCGGCCGGACCGCGGGTTACAGGGCGAGACGCTTTTTTTCTTCGCAGGCTGTAACCGCCAGGGCCGACCCGTCCGAACTTCGAAGCACGCGTTGAAGCAGGTCGAAACCACGTTGCATGCGCGTGTTGACGCGGGCCCTGGCCGGCGACAACGACGCCTACCGGCAGTTCCTCGGCCACTCCGGCGCGCGGCTGCGGGCCTATTTCCGGCGCCGCCTGCTCGCCCATCCTGCCGGACGTCGAGGATCTCAGTGCAAGAAACGCTGCTCGCCATCCACAACAGCCGCGAGACCTGGCGCCCCGCCCAGCCGGTCACGGTGTGGCTGCACGCGATCGCCCGCTACAAGCTGATCGACAGCCTGCGCGCGCGCTCGGCACGCGCGCCGATGGACTTGCCGCTCGACGACGAGGACGACGCCGCGCTCGCCGACGAGGCGCCGGCGGCGGCCGAGGCGCGCCGCGACCTGCTCGCCCTGCTCGCGACCCTGCCGGAGCAGATTTCGCCTCGCCGATCATCCACGTCAGCTCGAGGGCCTGAGCGTGGCCGAGACGGCGGCGCGCACCGGCCTGTCGGAATCCGCGGTGAAGATCGGCATCCATCGCGGCCTGAAACGCCTTGCCCTGCAGGCACGGAGCCGCTCGTGAAGACCGAAGGCGTTGATCGAGGCGCTGCGCCCGCGGCCCGGTGGTGGCCGACGCCGCGCCGCGCGCGCGGCGGCGGCTCGCGGTGATCGCGGCGGGCGCGGCCGTGGCGACCGCGGCGATGCTGGTCCTCTCGGCCCGCGCGCCGACCTCGGCAACGCGATCCGTGCAGCCCATGTTCTGGATGAAGCTCGCTTTGCCGCTGCTGCTCGCCGTGCCGGCGCTGGCAGCGCTGTCGCGACTCGGCCGACCGGGAGAGGCCGCCGGCCGCGCCCTGGTCGGCGCCTCGCCGCGATCCTGCTCGCGGTCGAAGCGGCGTCGCTGGCGGTCGTGCTCATGGCACCGCCCGGCGAGCGCGCGGCGCTGGTGGTCGGCCGCACCGCTGCTGGGCTGCGTCGCCAGCATCGCGCTGCTGGGCGCTGCCGATCCTGCTCGCGACGGTGACGGTCCTGCGCGGCATGGCGCCGACCCGGTCGCGGGCCGCCGGCCTGGCCGCGGGCTTGGCAGCCGGCAGCCTGGCCGCCGCCGTCTACGCCCTGCACTGCGACGAATCGACGCTGCCCTTCCTCGCCATCTGGTACGTGCTCGGCATGGCGATCCCGGGCGCGCTGGCAGCGGCCTCGGGGCCGCGCCTGTTGCGCTGGGGGTGAGCCCGACCCCGACCACCCCGCCACCGCCCGTGGCGATCATCACCGGTGCTGCAGTAGCCGATCTACCGCTGGAAGCCGGATGCCGGCTATCCTGCGATCGCACAACTCGCCTGATCGGCGCCGCGCGGCCGCATTGCCGCGCCATTCACCCTGCTCGCCATGAGTGAGATCGAGCTCAAGTTCGGCGTCCCCCCTGCGCGTGCGCCGGTGCCGATCGACGCGGCCTTGCGCCGGGCGCAGGCACGCGGCTTGACGATCGAGTCGCGCTACTTCGACACGCCCGACCGGTCGCCTCGCCGAGGCCAGGTTTGTCGCTCGCGCCTCAGACGCAGCGCCGGGACTCTGGGAGCAGACGCTCAAGGCACCGGGCGAGGGCCTCGGGCGAGCGCCCTGCGAGAGACCGTTCTCCGGCCGGGCCGCTGGGGGCCGGGAGGGGCCGCCGATCGACCCCTCGCTGCACGACAACACCGCGGCAGGCGAGGCGGCTGCGCGACGCGATGGGCTCAGGCGCCGCGGCGCCGGCCGGGCTCGGGCAGGTGCACGTCTGCACGGTGATGCGCCGCAGCATCGAGATCGACGCCCATGGCGGCCGCGTCGAGGTGGCCTTCGACCGCGGCGAGATCCATGCCGACGCGGGCCTGGCACCGGTGTGCGCGAGGTCGAGTACGAGCTCAAGGGTGGCGCGGCCGGAGCGCTGCTCGCCTTCGGCAAGGACGGCGTTCGCGAGCAGGGGCTGTGGCTGAGCACGCTGTCGAAAGCGGCCCGCGGCAGCACCGGCTGGCGTGCGGCGAAACCGCGGGTCCGCCGGTGAAGGCCAAGCCGCCGGTGCTGGATCGCGGCATGAGCGGCGCCGGGATCTTTCGCGCCGTGCCTCAAGGCCTGTCTCGACCAGGTGCTGGCGAATGCGACCGAGATCGGCGAGGGCCACCGGACCGCCGAGGCCGTTCACCAGCTGCGGGTCGGAATCCGCCGCGCCCGCACCGCCTGGCGCGAGCTCGCGCCGCTTTGCCCGCAGCCGGGCCGGCCTGGGAGACGCCGCTGGCCGACGCCGCTTCGCGCCCTCGGCGCCTACCGCGACCGCAACACCGTGGTCGCCACGCTGCAGGCGCGGCTGGCCGAATCGGGCTCGCCCGAGCCGCTGCTGTCGTCCAGCGAGAGCGAGCCGCCGGACCCGGTCGAGGTCGTCCGCGCCGCCGCCTTCCAGTGCGCCCTGCTCGATGCCCTGGCCCTGACGCTTCCCGGCCCGGACGACCCGGGTTCCGCCGCGCCCGGCGACGCGCTCGATTTCGTCGAGTCGCGCCTCCGACCGGCTGCACAAGCAGTCTGCGGCGGGCTGCCAAGCGCTTCGAGGAATCGACCCCGACCGAGCAGCACCCAGGCGCGCATCGGCGGCTGAAGCGTTGCGTGCTATCTCGGCGAGCTGACGGGCTCGCTCTACAAGCCGGAACGGGTGCAGCGCTACCTCGGGCGGCTCTCACCGGCGCAGGATGCGCTCGGCGCGCACATCGACCTGCTGGTCGGCCTCGAGATGGCGCGCGCCTCCGCCGAGTCGGGAGATGCGCAGGCCTGGTTCAATGTCGGCTGGCTGACGGCGCAGCTCGAGGCCAGCGCCCACGCCTGTCGCGCCGGGCACTGCGCCGCGCCGCCCGCCGAGCCGTTCTGGAAGCGCTAGGGTCGACCTCGTTCCGTCAATCGTCGGTCTGGCCGAGGAAGGGGGCGGCGATGGCGTCGCGGCAGGCCGTCCAGCGTCATCCAGCATCGGCAGGTCAGCGGTTGCCGAAATCCGGATCGCACCCGGCGGCCCGGAGCAGCTCGGCGCCAGCAGCGCAGGTAGCCGCGGATCAGCGACGGCGTCTCGACGTTGAGGTCGTCGCGCAGCGTCTCGAGCGCGACCGGCTGCCGCGGCCGGACCCGGCGCTCGGCCGGGGCGAGATGCTCCCCGGCCAGCTGCCGCCACAGGCTGGCGGCGGCGTGGCCGCCATCGTTCATGGCGACGCTGGCGCAGCCGAAGGCGACGTCGATGCCGTGCAGCATCATGAATTCGCCGAGCGCGCTCCACAGGGCGAGGATCGTCGCCGCCGGTGCGCCAGGCGGGATGGATGCAGAAGCGGCCGAGCTCGGCCATGCGCGGGCGCCAGGGCGCGAGCAGCGCGAGATCGAGACTCGGTCTCGCCGCAGAAGCCGCCGGCACGACCGCGCGGCATCGGGCGTCAGCACCCGGTACGTGGCCACGACCTCGCCCCTGTGTCCTCGCCGGGCGCGATGGCCCGCACCATCAGGTGAGCGCAGAACGCGTCGAAGCGGTCGGCATCGTGACCGGGCGGCGTGCCCGGCGGCGGCGAAGGCGGGCGCCGCCTTCGCCGGCGAAGACCTGCAAGCGCAGGCGCTGCACCTCGCGCAGATCTTCGAGCGAATCGGCCCAGAGCGGCTTCGAGCCGGCGCGCGGTCGCTGCCGCCGGCGAAGCCGCCACCGGGTCGCCGGAGCGGTCGAGTGACTGCGGAGGCGGTGTCGAAAGCGGTTTGCATGAGTTCACCTCGTGGCTTGACCGGAGGGATGCTCGCCGCCCGAAGTGACCGTGGCGTTAAAGGAGCGCCGCGTCGGTGTGACCGGTGAGGTCGCGTCAGCGAAGCGACCGAGCGGCCGCGGTGCGACAGCTCAGGGCCGGCTCAGCCGACCATCTCGAGGATGCTCCACATCTCTTCGGCCACCCGGCGCATGTGCAGGTCGGGGTTGGACTCCTGCATGCCGGCGTCGTCGATGCTCTGCGCCGCGGCCTGCAGCTCGGCGAGCGCGGTGTCGAGAGGCAGCCGGGCGATCGTCTTCAGGACGATGCCGTGGGCGACGAGTCGCGCCTCGAGCTCGCGGATGCGGTCGGAAGGGAGGGAGGATTCGTCGTCCATCGGTACGCTGGGAGCCGGCGACTGAAGCGCAGCCCGGCGCCGGCTCGGCGCTGCCCCGCCAGCGCGCGACGGTCCGACGGACAACCGGCCGCCGGGACGTAGGAAGTCTCCGACGGCGTCAGCTGGTCTTCGCTTTTCGTCCGCCGCCGCCGCCTTGAGCCGCTCGGCCGCGAGCAGCTGCCACGCCGCGAGGAACATGGCGACGATCACCGGGCCGATGACGAAGCCGTTCAGGCCGAACAGCGCCAGGCCGCCGACGGTGGCGATCAGCACCACGTAGTCGGGCATCGCCGTGTCCTTGCCGACGAGGATGGGCCGGACACGTTGTCGATCAGGCCGATCACGAACACGCCGAGGCGATCAGGCCCAGGCGCCTGCCAGACCTTGCCGAGGGCGAGCGGGTAGAGCGCCACCGGCACCAGATCAGGGCCGCGCCGACCGCAGGCAGCGGAGAAAGGAAGGCCATCACCACGCCCCAGAGCAAGGGCGCGTGCACGCCGAGCGCCCAGAAGGCGAGTCCGCCGAGCGTCCCCTGCGCCACGGCGACGCCAGGATGTTGCCTTGACGGTGGCCCGGATCACCGTCGTAAAGCGCATCGAGCAGCCGCTCCTTCGGCGGCCGGGCGCGAGGCGGGATCGCGGCGCGGACGCCGCGGGCCACGCCGGCGCCGTCGCGCAGCAGGAAGAACAGCAGGTTTACATGGCGATGCAAAGCCGACGATCGAGGTCGAGCGCCTCGCCGCCACGATGTCGACCGCCCGGCCGGCGATGCGATCTCGCTCTGCGCTGCGTCAGGCCCGCGGCGGAAGCTTGGCCTGCAGCGCCGGCAGGTCGACCACGCCGAAGCGGTCCAGCAGCCCGGTGGTCCACGGACGGCAGGACGGCTGACCACCCGCTCGATAGCGGCCGGCGAAGCTGATCTCGCCCGACTTGACCTTCGGCGTGACGCAGAGCGGTCATCTCCTGAACCAGCGAGACGCTGCGACCAGCGCCAGCGGCAGCACCACTGATCAGCACGATCACCCCGAGCGTCGCCAGCGCCGCCAGTGGTTCTGCCGGCCGCGCATCCAGCTTCGAGGAACTTGCGGTACAGCGGCTCGAACATCAGGGGGCCAGCATCGCCGCCCCAGAACACCGCGCCGTGGGACGGCCAGAGCACCGCCGCGAAGGCGACGCTCGAGAAGCAGCCAGCAGGATGAAGAAGAAGCTCCGTTCGAGCTTCGGCGAGGCGGCCGGGTCGGGAGGGGCTCTTCATATGCGGGCCGAGCGCGGTTTGAGCGGGGTGGCCAGGTGGCGCATCTAGCGCTCCCCTGCGCTGCGCCTCGGGTCGTGGCAGCTGTCCGGCCGGCGCGCGTGCCGTGGAAGAAGGCTTCCTCGAAGACCGAGTAGGCCGACAGGTCCGCTGTGCGCGAACTGCACGCGCGCTGCTGGTCGGCGCGGCGAGCGCCTGCAGCGCCGCGCTGCCGCGCAGCACCCGGAATCGGAATGCTCATCGCGTGGCCGTAGCGCATCAGGTCGACGCGCGCAGCTTCGCCGGCGAGGTCGGGATGAGCGACGCGAGGTCCGTGCACGACCGCATCGGCCCAGGTCGCCAGGCGCTCCGTCGAGCAGGCGTCGGCGCTGCGCGCGCGCAGCTCGCTCGACGATCGTCGCCGCCGAGCGCCCAATAGGCGCGTCAGCACGGTCGGCACCGGCGTACGGCAGCAGTGCTCTGGTGCATCGCATCGACGTAGCCGAGCGCCAGCGCTGCCGTAGAGCGCACGTTGTCCCACGACGGCGCCGCGCCCGGGCTGGTCGTCGAGCGCGGCGTCGAGATGCAGGTTGGCGACCAGCCATGGCGCGTAGCGCATCCGCCGCAGCCGACGTCGAGCGAGCGCGGCGGGCGGCGTGCTCGAGCAGCCGCGCGGCGACGAACAGCGGCACGGCGAGCACCGCCTGCGGCGCGCTCCAGCGCTCGACCCGCTGCGTCGGCGACGTTCCAGGCGTCGACGCTCACCTCGTGGCGGCCTGCGCGCGACGCGCAGCGCCACCCGCGCCGGCGTGCAGGCGGTCGCCGAGCGGCGCCGCGAGCCGGCGTCGCCAGCCAGGCGTTGCCTTCGGGCCAGGTCAGCACGCCGTCGCGCTCGTCGCGCCGTCGTCGCCCGGCGCATGAAAGCCGTGGCGGCTCGCGAAGTAGTGCAGCCCGGCCCAGGCCGAGACCTGCGCGGCGCCGGCGCCGTAGTCGTCGCGGCAGCAGTAGTCGAGGTACCAGCGCAGGCGCCGGCGCGCGCAGACCGCTGCGCGTCGAGCCAGTGCGGCGAAGGTCATCGCGTCGAGCGCGCCAGTGCCGGCGCTCCAGCGCGAGCGCGCGGTCGGGATCGCGAAGCGCCGTCGCGCGCGCCCGGCTCGCGTCGACGGCGGCGCGAAGCGGCGGTACTGCGGCCAGCGTCGCGGCGCGCTCGGCAGCGGCAGCGCCTCGACCGGCGGCAGCAGGCCCTCGTGCCAGTGGCCGTCGATGAACAGCCGCTCCTGCGGGCTGTGGCACAGGCTGGCGCTCGTCGTAGACCGGCCGGCCGTGCTCGATCGCGGCGCAGGCCGAGCTCGTCGAGCAGCTCGATGCACCTCGATCGCGGCCTCGCCCGGCACCGGCAGGTAGTGCGCGCCGAGCGGGCAGGCGCATGCCGGCGATCGCGTGGCCGCGGCTGTTGCCGCCGGCGCTCGTCCTCGAGGTCGAGCAGACGCACGTCGTCGACGCCGGCGCGCATCAGCGCGCGCGCCGCCGCGCAGACCGGCGACGCCGGCGCCGACGACGATGCACGCCGCCGCGATGCTGCAGCGCCGGCTCGCCGGCGCGCCGTGCCGCGGCGTCGCGCAGGCGGTGGCCGCGCTCGGCGTGCGCGCCGATCCAGCCGCCGACGTCACGCGGCGCTGCGTCGTGCGGCGCGCAAGCCGCCAGCGAGCGCGCCAGCGCGCCGCCGCGCCGCGCGCGCCGCGCCGGTCCGCGCGCGTCATCGGCTGCACGCTTGCCCCATTCTTCCTCGAAGGTCTGCACCAGCACCTGGTTCGACAGGCGGTTCGGCCTCGGCCGGCACGCGCGCCATGTCGGGCGGAAACTCGAACAGCGCCGGCAGGCCTGCAGCGGTCGAGGAAGCGCAGGCCCGGCGGGCAAGCGCCGTCGGCATGCGCGAACGGGCGCCGGCTGGCGATGATGAAGCCCCATTCGCCGAAGCTCGGCACGTGCGCGTGGTACGGCGTGACGCCGTGAGGCCGACCGCCTCGATCGTCGTCGCGACGGTCCAGAAGCTGCTTGCGCGCGATCAGCGGCGAGGTCGTCTGGACCACCGCGTAGCCGCCGGCGAGCAGGTGCTGGTCGACCAGCGCGTAGAAGCTCGTCGTGTAGAGCTTGCCGATCGAGAAGTTGGTCGGGTCGGGAAAGTCGACGACGATCACGTCGAAGATCGTCGTCGTGTGCTGCTCGCAGCCAGGCTGAAGGCGTCGGCGTTGACGACCGTCAGCTTGCGGCGAGTGCAGCGCATCGGCGTTCGAGCTGCGCAGCAGCGGCTGCGTCGCGAACAGCGCGCGTCATGTGCGGGTCGAGCTCGACCAGCGTGACCTGCTCGACGCTGCGGGTACTTGCAGGACCTCGCGCACCGCCATGCCGTCGCCGCCGCCGAGCACCAGCCACGCGCTTGCGGCGCGCCGTGCGCCGCCATCGCCGGATGCACCAGCGCCTCGTGGTAGCGGTACTCGTCGCGCGAGTGGAACTGCAGGTTGCCGTTGAGGAACAGCCGCACGCCGGCGCGCCGCTGCGGTGACGACGATGCGCTGGTACGGCGCTGCTCTCGCTGTAGACGCACGTGGTCGCCGTAGAAGCGGTCCTCGGCCCAGGTGGTCGACGCGGTCGGCGCCGGCGCAGCGCGGCGACCAGCGCCAGCGACCGTCAGCGCGCAGGCCAGCGGCATGCGCGCCGACACGCCGCAGCTCGCCGCGAAACAGCCACAGCGCCCACACCGCGACCGCGGCGTTCAGCAGGCCGAAGAACGCGCCGGTGCGGATCAGCCCGAGCTGCGGCACGCAGCAGCAGCGGGAAGGCGATCGACGACCGCGAGCGCGCCGAGGTAGTCGAAGGTCAGCACCTGCGACACCAGGTCCTTGAGCGCCAGCGCTCGCGGAAGTGGCGCTTGAGGATGCGCATCACCAGCGGGATCTCGAGCCCGACCAGCGACGCCGACCGACCAGCACCAGCGCGTAGAGCGCGAAGCGGAACGACGGGCGTGCTCGACAGCGGCTGCAGCGCGAACAGCGCCGCCGGCATCAGCCCGCCGACCAGCGCCGACCAGCAGCTCGATGCGCAGGAAGTGCGCGACCAGCTGGCGCTCGAAGAAGCGCGACAGCCACGAGCCCACGCCCATCGCGAACAGGTAGGTGCCGATGACGGTGCGAGAACTGCAGCACCGAGTCGCCGAGCAGGTAGCTCGCCAGCGTGCCGGCGGCCAGCTCGTAGACCAGCCCGCAGGCCGCGACGACGAACACCGAGGCGAGCAGCGCGACCTCGGCCGGGCGAGGGATAGCAATACGTAA
>ERZ1370068.11381-scaffold-11343_pt2 | contig 57641 bp, 105 predicted proteins | sample MGYA00561227_ERZ1370068 | MGnify/ENA primary metagenome ERZ1370068 (study PRJEB38410, sample SAMEA6850437) | metagenome | study: Metagenomic assessment of the ecological functions of the soil: analysis of the soil microbiota associated with the... | reverse complement strand
TTATGTACTTCGTTCAGTTACGTATTGCTCTACCAGAGCATACACGACTCCAATCAGCGCCAACGCACCATGACCCAGTGGCGCATTCTGTCTGCGACTGCTCTGGAAAACAGCCCGAGGTTGAAACGCAACATGCCGTAGGTGCCCATCTTCAGCAGGACGCCGGCCAGCAGAACGGAGCCCGGCGGTGGGCGCCTCGACGTGCGCGTCCGGCAGCCAGGTATGGAACGGGGAAGAGCGGCACCTTCACCGCAAACGCAACGAAGAATCCCAGGAACAACCACGGCGCCGCAGCTGGCAAAGCCGTCCACCTGGCCGCTAACGAATGGCATTCTGGATCGTGAGCGAAATCGAAGCTTCCCGACTTTCGCATAGAGCCACAGCATTGCCGCCAGCATGAACACCGACGCGACCATGGTGTACAGGAAGAACTTCACCGCCGCGTAGACCTTGCGGCCGTGCCCGTACATGCCGATCAGCAACGCCATCGGAATCAGCGTCGATTCCCAGAAGAAATAGAACAGGAACAGGTCGAGCGCGGTGAAGACGCCGATCAGCGCGGTTTCGAGAATCAGCAACAGGATGAAGAACTCCTTCACGCGCTCGTGAATCGACTTCCAGGAAATCAGACACGCACAACGGAGTGAGAAACGTGGTCAGCAGCACCAGCCACATCGAGATCCCATCCACGCCCATGTGGTAGTGGATGTTCGGGCGTGGTGATCCACTGCTTGTCGACTTCGTATTGAAAGCCCGGCAGCATGCGGTGGAAGTGCACCGGGAGATGCAGGGACAGCCCAAAGGTGAAGCAGCGAGATGACCAGCGCGAACACACGGATGTCGCGATCACGCCGCAGGAACAGCAGTAGCAGAGCGCTCCCGCGAGCGGCATGAACGTCACCAGCGTCGAGAATGATCCGCGTCCAGATATGCCTGGTGCTCATCGAACTCCCATCCAGATCATGTAGGCGATCACGGCAGCTGCGCCGGCTGCGACCCATCCCGCGTACGAGCGCAGATTTCCGGACTGCATATGGCGAACAGCATCCGAAGACATGATCGCGTGCTATCTGCGGCATCGTTCACAGAAGTGTCGATGACGTCCCTGGTCAACTGCCATGCCACAAGATCGCGCGTGGACCCGTCCACCAGTGGCTTGACGAACAGCGCCGCGTACAACTCATCGATGTAGTACTTGTTGACGACTGCTTTGTACATCCCGCCCAGTCCCGCAGCAATGCGATGCAGGCAGCTCAGGCCGCTGACGATAGAGCAGGTACGCGAGATACCAACCCAAGCAGCCGCGACAGCGATGAAATTCCCATCAACAGGTAGTTCGGTTCCCGGTCGCTTGTGGTTTCAGCCCGACCGCTTCAGATCGGCCATCTTCGCGCTGGCCGTACGCATGAAGACCGGGACACGAGAAATGTTCGAAGCGCTTCCGCCAAATCCGACCCATCCGCCCGTGACAGAAAGCGAAGGCCAGAATCGGCTAGCGGAACCGTCATCACCATCGGACTCTCGTGTCGGAGCGCCATGCCCGTGGCCATGGGCAGTCGTGTCCGTGCTCCGTGCGACTGGCGCCTGGTCGCCCGTGATACTCCCAAAAAGGTCATGAACCACAAGCCGGAACATATAAAACGACGTGAGGAAGGCAGTGATCACGCCGATCAGCCAATACACCCAGCTGCCGCCTGATACGCCTGCCACAAGATTTCGTCCTTGCTGAAAAAGCCAGCAGAGCGGCGGAATGCCTGCGATCGCAAAGGTTGCCAGCCGTCATCGTCCAGAACGTCCACGGGATGTACTTCCTCCAGCCCGCCCATCGTGCCGCATGTCCTGCTCGCCGCCGACGCGCGTGAATCACCGATCCGGCGGCCAGGAACAGCAGACCCTTTGAAGAATGCATGCGTCATCAGATGGAAGATGCCTGCCGAGTAAGCGCCGACGCCGCAGGCCATGAACATGTAGCCCAGCTGCGAGACGGTGGAGTAGGCGAGAACTTTCTTGATATCGGTCTGCGCGATGCCGATGGTGGCCGCGAACAGACGCAGTCAGCGTCCCGACGATCGCCACCACCGTCAGCGCCATCGGCGCGCGATCGAAAATCACATGCGACCGCGCGACCATGTACACGCCAGCGGTCACCATGGTTGCCGCATGAATCAGCGCGGAAACCGGCGTCGGGCCTTCCATCGCGTCCGGCAGCCAGACATAAAGCGGAATCTGCGCCGACTTGCCGGCGGCGCCAACCATCAGCAGCAGCCCGATCGAGGTCAGCAGGCCGATGCTCCGCCAGTCTCCGCGGGCAGTTGCGATGACGCTCTGGCAAATACCTGCGTGAAGTCGAGCGATCCGAAATGCTTGATCAGCAGAAACAGCGCAATCAGAAATCCGAAGTCGCCGATGCGGTTGACGATGAATGCCTTCTTGCCGGCGGCAGCAGCCGAATCTTTGGTGAACCAGAACCCGATCAGCAGATACGACGCCAGACCCACGCCTTCCCACCCGATGAACATCAGCAGGTAGTTGCTTGGCGAGCACCAGCGTCAGCATGAAGAACATGAACAGGTTCAGATAGGCGAAGAAGCGGTAGAATCCGCCTTCCTCCCACATGTAGCCGACCGAGTAGATGTGAATGAGGAAGCCGACGCCGGTCACTACGAGCAGCATCACCAGCGAAAGCTGATCAAGATAGAACGAGAAGTCGACTCCGGAAATTTCCGGCGCGGATCCACGGAGCCACGTAGATGACACTACGATGTGCGGACGCTCAGAGACGAGAACTGTGACGCCACCCACAGCGCCATAGCAAACGCCGCCCCGCTTGAACAGCGAGCGCGACGCCTGACCACCGTCTGCCGCGAGAACGACGCCCGAAAAACCCGTTGATGGCCGCGCCAATCAGCGGCAGCACCGGAATCACCCAGAGATGGAGGTTCGGGCGTCATAGTTTGAGCAGGTTCACCTGGTCGACGTTCAAAGTTCTCGCGCGTGCGATACACGGCAATGATGATGGCCAGTCCAACGGCCGCCTCGGCCGCCGCCACCACCATCACGAAGAAAACAAAAATCTGTCCGCTCAAGTGCTGCCACTGCGCGGCGAAGGCGACGAACGACAAGGTTCACGCCGTTGAGCATCAGCTCAATCGACATGAAGATGGTGATGATGTTGCGCTTGATCAGGAACCCGAGCACGCCGCACGCAAACAGGATCCCGCTCAGAATCGAGTGTAATAGGATGATCGGCGACCATTCAGCGCTTCCTTCTCCGGGTCTCGACGATGCGTCTCGGGCTGGCTGGCCAGCACCACGGCGCCCATGATCGCGATCAAAATCAGAATCGATGTCACTTCAAACGGCAGCAGGAAATCGTGAAACAAAAGCCAGCCGATCGTCTTGGGTCACCCGGGCAGCGCGCCGAAGTCGATACATCGCCGTGTCGCCGGATGCGTTCGAGCAGGACCCACGCCACCAGCACGCTCGCCTACCAGCACTCGGGTACGCCGAACAGCAGCGCAACACGGCTGCCTGCCCGTGCGTTCTTCTTCGCCGGCGTTCAGCAGCATGATGACGAAGACGAACAGCACCATGATGGCGCCGGCGTAAACGATCACCTGCACGGCCGCCACAAACTCCGCGCCCAGCAGCAAGATATTCCACCGCCAGCGATGCCATCACCACCACCAGCGACAGCGCGCTGTTGATGGGATGGCGCTGCACCAGCAGGTTGACCGCACCCGCCACGCAGATTCCGCACCGAAAAACAAAAATAGAGCAAATGAATCATCGATCGCATGTTCTAGAACCGAGAACTCGTTAGCTAAGATCTAACGCGCTACCACGCCACCACCAGCGCCGTCACTACCAGATTTGCAATCGCCAGCGGCAACAGAAACTTCCACCCAAACGCCATCAGCTGGTCATAGCGGAAAGCGGGGCAAGCGTGCCAGCGCACCCAGATGTAAACAAACATGAAAACGAAAACCTTCAGGACAGAACCAGAGGACCGGCAGCACGTCGACTGCAAGATGGGAGGCCCGAACACCGGTCCCATGCCATCCGCCGAGGAACAGCAGTGTCGCCACGGCACGCAACCGTGATCATGTTCGGCGTATTCCGCCATGAAGAACATGGCGAACTTCATCGCGCTGTATTCCGTGTGATAGCCGGCGACCAGTTCGGTTTCGGCCTCGGGCAGATCGAACGGAATGCGATTTGTTTCCGCGTAGGCCGAAATCAGATAGATAAAGAAGAACGCAACGAACTGGCGCCGTAGAAAATATTCCACGCGGAATGATCCTCAGAACCTGTCCGCCTGCGCTCGACGATCTCCGCAGGCTGAAGCTGCCCGCCAGAATCAGCACGCCGATCAGCGACAGCCCCAGCGAAATCTCGTAGCTGATCATCTGCGCGCTGGCGCGCAGTCCGCCGCAGCAGGGAATACTTGCTGTTCGACGACCATCCCGCCAGCGCCACGCCGTACACGCCCATCGACGTGATGCCCAAGAATGACCAGCAGGCCGATGTTCAGATCCGGTGATCTGAAGCGGAATCGATCAGGCCGCCGATGGTGATCGAATTGCCAAACGGAATCACCGCGATCGACAGTGATGAGCGCAACACCACCGCAATCATCGGGGCCGCGATGTACAGCGGCTTGTACACGTACGGCGGCGTCAGATCTTCCTTGAAAGATGAACTTGATGCCGTCCGCCAGCGGCTGCAGCAGCCCGAACGGGCCGACCCGTGTGGGTCCCCAGCGGTTCTGCATGTGGCCGACGACTTTGCGCTCCAGCCACACGCGTGTAGGCGACCGCCGTGAGCAGCACGAAGACCACGGCTACGACTTGATGATCGAGATCACGATGACGAAATGTCAGGATACTCAACGAAGTGTCCGTGCACTGTCCGTGCGAGTCAGTAGCACGAGCGAAGCATGCCACCGCGATTCGACGTGCAGCACGGCTTAGTCCGCCGCAACTTCCGTCTGCTGCCTGCCTTGTGTTTTCCATCACCGAGTTCAGCGTATGCGAGTAACGTCCCAGCGTTCCTGAAGCTGAACAGATCGTCGTTCGGCAGGAACGATCAGCTCCGGACTCGTGCATTGCGCTCCGGACCGCTGTTGCGACAATGTCGTGTGCTGATCGTTGCCTGCCAGCAGATTGATCCGCGAAACGTCGTATCCCGGCACCAGCCGCTGAATTTCATCGAGAATCGCGATCGGATCAAACGGGCGTCATCTTGGACTCCAGATTGTGCGCTTCGAGCCATACGGCATGGCGGTCGGCTCTCGCCCGATTGCGCGCCGCGCGACTGACCCATGTCGGCGCGGGTTCCACGGCCGAACGGCACCAGCTTGCGGACATCAGAAGCCCATCGCGTCGGCGATGCGCACGATCATCTCGAAGTCGGGTTTCGTGCCCGCTGACTTCGCCCGCCTTTTGCGCGAGCTGCACGTCGCCGCAGGTGTTCGTGACCGTGCCTGCCTTCTCGTATGCGTTGGCGGCAGGCAAAACGACGTCGGCCAGGCTGCGCCGTTTCGGTGAGGAACATGTCCTGCACGACGACGAAACGTCTTCGGAAAGCGCTGCCGGATCGAGCCGCAGACGCCCAACCGGATTCGCCCGATTACGTACAGCGCTTTCAATCTTGCCGGCCTTCGCCGCTTCCATCATCTCGGGCAAGGCTCAGACCGCTGTCCTGCGGAACGTTCGCCCCACTCCTCATGCGAATCGTGCCGGCGTCGGCAACGGGTTGATAGCCGGGCAGCAGATCGGGATAGACGCCCATGTCCGCTGCGCCGCGCGAGTTGGCATAGTCGCGCGAGGCAGATCAACTTCGCTCCGGGCATGCGACGAGGCAAACTTCACCAGCGACGCGATGTCCTCTGCCGCGCACTTCCGATCCAAACGATGATCACGAGGCTTCTGCTCGGCCGCGCACCTTCTCGCGCAGCGCGATCCACGCCTCGCGCATTGGTCATGTCGGTCGCGAGCGAGTCGAGCACGCGTCGTCGCCGACGAGGAAGCCAACTGACTTTGCGCTTCCGCGTCCGGCTGCGGATCTGCGCCGAATGCTGGCCGCCTGCCGCCGCAACTTGATCGGCGCGGAATTGATCACGTAGAGCCGCGAGCGGTGCAGGCGAACGTTGTTGCGAATCTGGTAGGCCAGCAGCGGATGCTGCTCGGTAGGATCGTTTCCGATCAACAGACATCGCCGGCGCGTTGAACACTTCGCGCATGGTGGCGGTCATTCCGGGCTTGCCATGCGAGCGCTGCCGGCGCAGGCAGCAGGAAGTCGGCGGTGCGGTGATGATCCACGTTGTTGGTCTGCAGCACCACGCGCGCGAACTTCGAAAGCAGATAGTTCTCTTCGTTGGTGGTGCGGTTCGACCCGATCACGCCGATCGCCGCGCCGCCGTCTCGATCGCGAACTTCCGCAAAGCGTTTCCCGATCAGCTCGAACGCCTCTTCCCATGTGGAGGGCGTGAGCTTGCCCGTCCTTGCGAATCAGAGGCTGCGTGAGGCGCTCATTGCTGATGCGCGAAGTCGAAAGCGTAGCGGCCCTTGATGCACAGGAAATCGTCGTTGATGCCGCTCTTGTCGCGATTGTCGCCGCGCACGATTTCCATGCCGGTATCGCAGCGGCGCACACCCAGCGTGGTCTTGCAGCCGTCCGCCGCAATGCGTGCAGATCGTGCCGACATGGTTCATTTCCCACGGACGCGTCTTGTAGCGATAGGCCCCGGAAGTGAGCGCGCCCACTGGGCAGATGTCGATACACATGCCGCATTCTTCGCACTCCAGGTGGTCTTCCTGATTGGGCGCAATGATCGAGCCGACGCCGCGGTTCTGCACGCCCAGCGCCCACACGTCCATGCCCTCGCCGCAAACGCGCACGCAGCGATAACACAGGATGCAGCGCGGCCGGTCGAAGAACACCACCGGAGACCACTGCTGCTCTTCCTTGTGGTTCTTCGCCTCCATGAACTTCGATTCGGCGGCGCCGTAGGAGAACGTCATGTCCTGCAGTTCGCACTCGCCGCCCGCATCGCACACCGGGCAGTCGAGCGGATGGTTGCCGAGCAGCAATCTCCACCATCGCCCTTGCGCGCCTGGCGCACTTCGTCGCTGTCGGTCGATGACGACCATGCCTTCGCCGATCGACAGTGGTGCAGGCGGTCTGCAGCTTGGGCATCTTCTCGACCTTCACCAGGCACATGCGGCAAGCGCCCTGCAGCGACAAGATTGGGGTAATAGCAGAACGAAGGAACTTCGATGCCCGCGCTCTTGCAGGCTTCAATCAGCAGAGTCCCAGCCGGAGCCGTGACTTTCTTGCCGTCGACAGTTAGCGTTACGTCAGGCATTTGTATAATCGGGTCTTGCGTTTAGCTCACACTCGCGTGATCTAATGTGTGCTACGCGAACACCGGTAGCAGGTCTGCCGACTGCCCCCTGCTTCTTCAAACGGACACGGCGTTTGCCTTCCAGATGATCCTCGAACTCTGTTCTGAACTTTTTCACGAATGCCATGGTCGGCATTGCAGCCGCATCTCCCAGCGGGCAGAACGTCCTGCCCAGCATGTTTTCCGAGAGGTAGTACATGTTGTCGATGTCTTTCTTCACGCCGCCGCCGGCGTGGAAACGGGTCAGCGTCTTCTTCAGCCAGTCCGTACCTTCGCGGCACGGGATGCACCATCCGCAACTTTCATGCTGGTAGAACTTCATGGTGCGCAAGCGCGAACTTGACGATGCAGTTGGTATCGTCGAGCACCACCACGCCGCCCGAGCCCAGCATCGACCCGGCTTTCGCAACGCTGTCAAAGTCCATCGCCGACGTCGATTTCCATCGGACGTCAGCACCGGCGTGCTCGATCCGCCCGGAACCACCGCCTTGAGTGCCCGCCCATTGGGGATGCCGCCGCCCACCTCGTAAATCATCTTTCTTGAGGTTGTATCCCATCGGCAGCTCGTAAACGCCGGGCTTGTTCAGATTTCCGCTAAGGCAGAAACAGCCGCGTGCCGCCATTTTTCGGCGTGCCCAGATCCGGCATACCACTCCGCGCCGCCGAGCATGATGTGGGGCACGCTGGCCAGTGTTTCGGCATTGTTGATGACGGTCGGCCCGCCCCATAGCCCGACCACAGCAGGGAAGGGAGGCCGGATCCGCGGAATGCCGCGCTTGCCCTCGAGCGACTCCATCAGCGCCGATTCTTCGCCGACTTCGTAGGCGCCCGCGCCGCCGTGCCAGTAGATGTCGAGATCGTAGCCGCTACCGAAAATGTTCTTGCCGAGGAAACCCTTGCGCGTAAGCGTCCGCGATCGCCTTCTGCATGATCATCAGACAGATAGCGATACTCGCCGCGAATGTAGATGTATCCGGTCTGCGATCCGACGGCGATCGCAGCGATCATCACGCCTTCAATCACCGCATGCGGATCGTGCTCGAAGATCAGCCGGTCTTTGCAGGTGCCGGGCTCGCTCTCGTCGCCATTGCACAGAACGTACTTCGGCTTGGCCGACTGCTTGGGCACGAACGACCACTTCATCCCGGTGCGAGAATCCCGCGCCGCCGCGCCCGCGCAGACCCGAATTCTTGACCTCATTGACGATGGCGTCCGGCCCCATGCGCAAGCGCCTTCTGCACGGCCTTGTAGCCGTCCAGCTCCAGGTAGCGATCGATGATTGGTCGCACCCTAGGCCGAAGCGCTGGGAGACGACCTTACTTCGTCGGGATGGGAAACCAGGTCAGCCATGTTGAGTCAATTTGGTAATTTGTAGATTGCAGATTTGACAATCTGCAATGTTCGAAATCTGAAATCTACAAATTCTCCGATTACCAAATTACATGCTCCCTTCTTCTTCGTATTCGTCCAGAACCCTGTCCATCTTCTCGACGGTCAGGTTCTCGTGAAAATCGTAGTTCACCTGGATCGGCAGGGGCCCAGCTGCAGGCGCCGATGCACTCCACTTCTTCCAGCGTGAACAAGCCGTCCGGCGTGGTGCCCTTTGTGCCCGACGCCCAAGTTTTTCTCGCAGTGCTCCAGCAGTTCCTCGCCGCCGCGCAGCATGCAGGCAATGTTGGTGCAGACCTGCACGTTGTATTTACCCGCGCGGCTTGGTGGTCAGCATCGAGTAGTAGCTGATCACGTTGCGGACGTCGAGTTCGGTCAGATCCAGCCGCTGTGCCAATTCCGCGATGACCTCATCAGCTCAGATAGCCCGACTTCGTCCTGCGCGTACAAGCAGCGTCGGCACCAGCACCGAACGCTTGGTCGGATAGTGCGTCAGCATCTCCGCGAAGCGCTGCTCGAATTCTTCGGAAAATTTCATCAGCTCAGGTGTCCACTTGCTTACTCGATTACCAAAGTACAAAATGCCTACCGGTCGATCTCTCCCAGCACGATATCGATGCTTCCGATCGCCGCCACCACATCCGCGATCAGCCGTCCCTCGCACATCTTCGGCAGCACCTGCAGGTTCGCCAGACGACGCCGACGCGCATGTGCACGCGATACGGTTTCGCCGTGCCGTCGCTCGACCACGTAGTAGCCCATTTCGCCGCGCGGCGACTCGACCGCCTGATAAACCTCGCCCGCGGGAACGGCGAAGCCTTCGGTGATGATCTTGAAGTGATAGATGAGCGCTTCCATCTGCGTCTTCATCTTCTCGCGGTCGGGCAGAACGACCTTCGGCGCGTCCGCCTTGATCGGTCCTTCCGGCATGCCATCCAGCGCCTGCTGCACGATGCCGATCGACTCCGCGCAGTTCGCGCACGCGGCAGATGTAGCGGGCGAACACGTCGCCGTCCGTGCCAAACCGGCACCTTGAACTTGAAATTCTCGTAGCCCGAATACGGCATGTCGCGCCGCAGATCGAAGTCCACGCCGCTGCCGCGCAAGCGTCGGGCCGCTGGCGCCCAGAGCGATCGCGTCTTCCGCGGTGATCCGTGCCACGCCCTTGGTGCGCATGCCCCAGATCGGATTCCCGGTCAGCAGGTTCTCGTACTCGTCCACCTTGGAGGGAAAGCGGTCGGCGAAATCGCTGCACCTTGTCGAAGAATCCCAGCGGCGGTTCCAGCGCCAGCCCGCCGATGCGGAAATACGACGTCATCATGCGCTGTCCGCTGACCATCTCGAACAGCCGCAGAATGTCTTCGCGCTCGCGGAAGCAATACAGGAAGACCGTCATCGCGCCGATGTCGAGCGCGTGGGTGCCCAGCCAGACCAGGTGCGAGTTGATGCGCGTCAGCTCGTTCAGCATCACCCGCATCCATTGCGCCTTGGGCGGAATCTCCAGCCCCAGCAGCTTTCTCCACCGCCAGCGCGTAGCAGAGGTTGTTGGTCAGCGGGCAGAGGTAGTCGATGCGGTCGGTGAGCGGCACCACCTGCTGGTAGAACTTGGCTTCGCAGGTCTTCTCGATGCCGGTGTGCAGGTAGCCGATGTCCGGCATGATGCGCACAATGGTTTCGCCGTCGATTTCGAGGATCACGCCGCAGCACGCCGTGGGTCGAGGGGTGCTGCGGGCCCATGTTCAGGATCATGGTGCGATCCTGACCGGGTTCGAGCACGGGCGTGGGGAGTAGGTGAGCCATGACGATCTAGCGGTAGCCCTCCACGGGATAATCCTTGCGCAGCGGATGGCCTTCCCAGTCCTCCGGCATCAGCAATGCGCCGCAGATAGGGATGTCCGGTGAAGCGCACTCCGAACAGGTCGAAGACTTCGCGCTCGAAATAGTTGGCGGCCGGCCAGACCGACGTGACCGACTCCATCACCGGGCTGCGTACCGTCGAAGTCGCACCTTCAACCGCACGCGCTCTTTTTCGGAATCGACAGCAGGTGGTAGATCACTTCGAAGCGTGGTTCGTGACGGATACCAGTCCACGCAGGTCACGTCCGACAGGTAGTTGAACGGACAATCCGGCGTTGTCGCGCAGCAACGCGCAGGCTTCGCGGATCGATGATCGCTCGACGATAGCGATGAGTCATCTCGTCGCGATCGAATTTCGCGCCCTCGCACCGCTGGCCGGATTCCAGGCCAGCAGCCTCGGCGAGGGCCGGATGACGCTTCAAGTTGCTTCAGATGTCGGTGATGGCGGGAGCCAGCAGCCATCAGACCTCACCTCGCCGGGCCGACGGCTTGCCCCAGTCCAGCACGCCCTTTTCCATACGTAGAAGAAGCCCACCAGCACGATCGCCGATATACACCAGCATCTCCCAGAAGCCAAACATCTTGAGATCGCGCAGAATGACCGCCCAGGGATAAAGGAAGACCGCTTCTACGTCGAACAGAATGAAGAGCATGGCCGACCAGGTAGAACTTGACCGAGAAGCGCTCCCGGGCGTCCCCGACCGGGTGCCATGCCGCACTCGTAGGGCGACATCTTGGCCCGCGTAGGCTGGCGCTATGCCGATCAGCCAGGACAAGCGTGACAATTGCGCCCGCACAGCGACTCGCGATCAGGAAGTGCAATCAGCAGAGGCAGGTAGCGGGCGAAGTAATTGTCGGGCATAGGAGAGCTATATATAATTCGCGCCAAGCACTACGCTAAACATTCTAGATTAGATTTCGCTGGTGAGTAGTGTCAAGCGACGCGGCCGCCTTAGCTCAGTGTTTAATTTGACTCGAGATGCAAGCTATTTCGTCGAATTACGAAATCGAGATCGCATGATTTTTGGCTTCAATACCGACATCAAGCAGGGCGACACCGTCTATCACGTGCAGAGCGAGGCCCGTGAAAGCGAACTCCTGCTGCAAACCCAGGTGTTCGTGCGCGGCCGCTGCATCGGCAAGCGCGCAACTTCCTACGCTGAGACAGATCTGCGCGCGGAGGTTTTACCGACCAGCAGAAGGAACAGATCCTGCGCGATCCAGCACCGCCATGGTGCTCGATTCGATCCGCGAGGGCCATGCTCGAAGAAGTTCTTGACCGTAAGGATTCCCACGATCTCTTGGCGACGGTGAAGGAGCTGGACCTGCAGTGGGTGAACGCAGATTCAGTCCGCAGCGCGAACAACCTGATCATGAATTTGCGCGTCACGGAAGGCGGCGCCGCTGCAGAAGGCGCGCGCTTGACATTTCGCTTCTCGCGCCCGGATGCGGCGCCGTTTTATGCAGTGTACGCAACGAGACTCCGGCGGCTGCCGAAATGAAGGTGGACTTCGAGGCGAATCCGCATTGCCGGATGCGTCGGTGTTGGTGCAAGCCAGCTTCGGCGGCCGCACCGCGACGGAAATTCCGGCTACGAAGATCGGCTGACGCGGACGAGTCAGGAGGACTCGTTCCGGGGCTTTACCCTGGCCGACTTGCGCCAACCCCCGTCCGCTTGCGAAGATCAATCCACATGAAGGTCATCATCAACGGTGACGATCACCAGCTCGACGGATCCCATCACGTTGAGCGGACTGGTCGAACACCTGGGCATGCAGGCTGACCGAGTCGCGGTCGAGCTCAATCTCGATATCGTGCCGCGAAACCGTTGGGTCGAGACCCAACTGGCCGACGGAGATCGGCTGGAAATCGTACACTTTGTAGGGGGCGGCTCTCCCAGAGTCACTCGGGTAGGAGGTTGATCGTGAAACGCATTGCAGCTTTGCCGGTTGTCGCGGCCATCTTGATCGCACTTGCGTGGGCGCAGGGCCCGACGCAATTTCATGCGGGCTTCAATCTTTTCTCAAAGCAGCAGGATATCCAGCTCCGGGCAGGAAAACGCCGCGCAGGTTCGCAAGCAGATGAAGGTCATTCACGACGCCTTCCTCACTGAGTATGTGACCCGGGTCGGCAATCGGCTGGTCGGCTCGCGGGAGGCGCAGGAGAGCGGGTTTCCGTTCACGTTCGAAGTGGTTGCCGATCCCTCCATCAACGCATTCGCCTTGCCCGGCGGGCCGATGTTTATCAATACCGGTCTGCTGAAGGCGGTCGATAACGAAAGCGCAGCTGGCGGGAGTGATGGGCACACGAGATGTCGCACGTCGATCCTGCGCCACGGAACGAACCAGGCGTCGAAGAGCAAGTTGATCGAATTGCCCGCCGTGCTCGGCTCACAGGTGGCCGGAGGCGTCGCTGGTCGGACAGCTCACGCAACTTGGCATTGGCCTGGGGGCCAACAGCGTGCTGCTGAAGTTTTCGCGCTCAGCTGAGAGCCAGGCCGACCTCATGGGATCGCACCTGATGGCCGAGGCCGGTTACAGCCCCGATGGAGATGGCGCGGTTCTTCGAGAAGCTCAATACCCAGGGTGGAGGGCGGAGCGATCCAGTTCTTCTCCGACCATCCCGAACCCATGACAACCGCGAGCACGCGATCGAGCAGGGAAGTGCAGAGACTGCCGCAGCAGGACTACCGTTTTCAGACCGGACAGTTCCAGCAGATGAAGCAACTCGTGGCGCGGATCAGAGAGCCGAAGCCGAGACAGCCGGCTCGCCCGCCCAAGACCAGCCACAGACAGCAAGACCAGCAACAACAGGATCAGTCGCAGCGACCCCAGCAACGATAAGTCGCAAACCTGTACACCGCACTGTGTGGTTACGCCCACGTTAGCGCAAAGAACGCGCGAACGTGGGGCACCATCGATTTCGTTGCCGCCGCCGGGCGAAATACATAACACATGCGAATGAGGGCGTGAGCTCGCGAGCCGCTGAATATCCTGATTACTCCTGTGCAAGACTCTTTGTTGACAGCAAGCAAACTGGACCTAAAATGTTTTAAACATTTGTGCCTTCAATTGTTTGGAGGCGAAAACCGGAAATGCAGACGCAGTTCACATCCCGCGAGGTGGTGCAGTTGACGGGCATCAGTGCGCGGCAACTGCGGTGGTGGGATGAGCGGGAGAGTCGTGGTGCCGGCGCGTAAGGGCGTCGCCGCCTGTATTCCATGGAGGATCTCTCGGAGATTGCGGTGATCTGCGAACTTCGCGAACGCGGTTTTTCGCTGCAGCGCATGCGCAAGGTGGTCCGCTTTCTGCAAAACGAATTTAACCAGCGCCTGGCAGAGACGGTCAGTGGCGCTTCCGACTATCACCTGCTGACCGATGGGAGAAGCCTGTACCTTGAAACTTCAGCGCAGCAAATTGTGGACATCCTCAAGAACGCTCGTCAACCGATGCTGGCGCTCTGCCTCAGCGATACCGTTCGGCGGGTTCGCGCCAACATCCAGGTGGCAAAAACACGCAGCAACCCGGCGGGACGCGCGCCAGCATGTACGGAACGCCGGCACAGAATGCGTCGTAGCGGAAGCCTGAAGCCGAGGGGGAGGAGCCATGACTGGAGAACTCGACTTCCTGAACGAATGGATTCCGGAGCAAATGCTGCCGGGAACGTTATTCGTGCTGGAAAATGCGGGCGAAGTCGGTGAGAAGGAAGATCCCTACTGGGCTGTGCTTTCCTGCCCACGATGCGGAACCCTGGGCCTGGTGACGCGCAAGCAGGTGTGCAGGGCTTGCTGGCGGTGATTTGCGGATCGGACAAGTGCTCGGCGCAATTTTTCATTCACGACAGCGAGATCGTGCCGCGTAAGCCGATCTAAATGTAGGGGTGGACATCCTGTCCGCCAAACGCTGGGAACTACCAGCCAGGCTCGGCAGAGACCTAACGGCCCACCTTGCACTCTCTCCAGCGGAACCGGCACCTGCTCGACAATCTCGATATCGAATCCTTCCAGCGCCGCCACACTGTGCGCGGATGATTGGTCAGCAGGCGAATGCGCCGCAGGTTCAAGTCCGACAAAATCTGCGCGCCGATGCCGATCTCGCGCTGAGTCTTGCGCTCGCTCTCCGGCAGAGTCGGCAAGCGCTCGGTCGCGATGAAAACGTCAGCGACCGGTCCGCTCCGCCGATGCTTGTCGACCGAAAATCCCTTTGACGTCTGGTGCAGGTAGATCGATGGCGCCGCGACCGGCTCGCGCGCAATCGCGCTGCATCGAGCCTTCGATGGTGGCGTGGCAGTCGCATGCTGGTCGAGCCGAAAACGTCGCCCATCACGCAGTGCGAGTGCATGCGCACCAGCACAGGGCCGGTCGCCGCTCTCGATGTCGCCGCGCACCAGCGCGATGTGCGACTCGCCGCCGTCCACTTCGCTTTCGTAAGCGATCAGGCGGAACTCGCCGTAGCCGCGTGTCTGACCAATCGCTTCGCCAACGCGATGCACGTAGCGCTCGTGCTGCCATGCGGTAGCGGATGAGTTCCGCCACGGTCAGCATCTTCATGCTCGTGAGTCGCGGCAGAATTCGATCGAGGTCGGGGACGCGGGCCATGGTGCCGTCATCGCGCATGATCTCGCAGATGATGCCGGCGGGAACCAGCCCGGCGAGCCGCGCCAGATCGACCGAGGCTTCGGTTTGTCCCGGCGCGGACCAGGACGCCGCCTTTTGCGCGCGCGCAGGGAAGACATGTCCCGGACGCGCCAGGTCCGCAGGGCGCGTAGCGGGATCAATCGCGACCTGGATGGTGCGGGCCCGGTCGTACGCCGAGATGCCGGTGCTGACGCCGTCGCGGGCGTCGATGGCTTCGCAGAATGCCGTGCCGTAGTTCGAAGTGTTCTCGGCGGTCATGGGCCCAATGCGCAGGTGCTCAAGGCGTTCCTCGGTCATGGCCAGGCAGACCAAGTCCGCGGCCGTACTTCGCCATGAAATTGATGGCTTCGGGCGTGACTTTTTCGGCGGCCAGCGTGAGGTCGCCTTCGTTCTCGCGATCCTCGTCGTCGACGACCACGACCATGCGGCCGGCGCGGATATCGTCGATCGCGGCTCGGGACATCGGTAAATGGCGGCTGGGGACTCATAGTGATTGCGATTTTAACAAAGCGGTGGCCTTCAACTGGCCCGCTCGTGATGGACGAGTTCCGTCTCAGCGCCGCGGAACAACGCGCGCAGCGCCCGTATGACCCAACGAACGAGCAAGACAATCACCGCCACGAAGCACAGAGCGAGAGCGGCGGCGATGTAAGGATGCCGGGTCGCAAACCAAGTAAGGAAAATGGCGAGCGCGTCTTCGCCCAGGCTCAAGCCGATGTTGGAGAGAGGTTCAGGAGAAGGAGTCACCGCGGCCCGTACTGCAGTCTTGCCGCCGTGCGCGGCCAGCGCGATCAGGCCGCCAGCCGAGCGTGGCGACCATTTGCTTTCCGGGCGAAAGCTGGGAGGTTGCCCCGTAGGCCAGCAGCGCCGCGACCGGGAACCCGGATGAAGGTGTGCAGAGGCGTTCCAGACCAGATCGAAGGCCGGGATCTTGTCGGCAAAGAATTCCAGCAGGAACAGGCCGACGCTCGCACCCGATGACCCACCAGTTGGTGACCACATGAAGGGCGGGCGGCAGAGGGTAGGACGCCTCACGTGCGCCAGTATCCCGAGGGTCGCCAGCGTGGCATAGACGTTCAGCCCGGCAGCGAAGCTGATAGCAACCAGCGCCAGCGGCAGATTTCGTTGGGCGAAAGTTTTACCGCGTCGAGCATAAAGAGTCTCGATGGAAGGAGGGGCGTCCCGCATCCGGCGGGCGGGGACGCTCGCCGCTCCGTCGCGAAAGGCTTACGGGATAGACCAGACGTCAATCAAAAGGGGCCGCCATGGCGGCGGCCCGAGGCTTCTGGTTTATCGCGTGGTTACAGGGTGGACTCGATCTCAAAGCCCCATGCTTCCAGCAGTGGCTCAGGAATGTACTTGGAGTTCTTGTTCCGGCGTGCCCACTCCCGCAAACGCGTTGACCGCAAGTACTGGTCGGGGGAGCTTATACTCGCGAACCACCTTGCTCGAACTCGGTGATCGTGGGGGTGATCGGCCCAGTTGGTTCCGGCTTGCCCCAGTTTGGGTTTCCGCGTCGCTTTGCCATGAAGAATCTACGACCTCGTCACGTTGGAATAATTTCGACTGCCTGGAAAAACGTATCTAAGCCCTTTAGATTCACTGGCTCTTAGGTAGAGATGCAAAACCAAAACCCGAAAGGACGGCAAAAGGCAAGGTCCAGTTGACGGCAACCTATGGGATGTTGGAGACATGGGAGTATAGGCCCGTTTTTGGCGGAAGTCAACGAAATTCCCCTCGGGCGCGGGCGGGCTCCGCCGCTTAACTACAGCAACATCAATCAAGTACGTTGATTTCTGACGTGTTGACTCAGGAATTCCCCTTCCTGTGATTTTTCATAGCCCTTTCGGAATCCCGCGTGATTACGCCCGTAACGCGAAGCGATCTACGCTTATTGACGACATAGTAATCGAACCTTAGAGTTGCCCATTAGGAGGCAGTTTTCGTGAGAGATATCTACGAGGTGCTCCGGAGAAGCAGGCCGAACAGACCCAACTGGGCAAGCAGATTGAAGCCCTGCAAACGGCAGCAGAACAGCTGCGCAGCGTGGCCCACCTCCTGAATGTGGAGGATGAAGAGAGAAAAGGGTTCGCACCAGGGCTAGAGAGCCAGGGTGGTCGAACCGGCACGGAGTTGGGAGAGGGTGTTATGAGTTTGAAGTCCCTGGTGCTGTGCGCCGACGAAAAGATTGTACGTGTGTTGCGTCGCGTGCTGAGCGATCTGGAGATCGGCATTGAGCATTGCACCGACCCGGATGGGAGCCCTCCACAAACTCACCCGCCAGAGATTTGAAGCCATCATCATTGATTGCACCGACCTGAAGACGGCCACTTCCGTTTTGAAAAGTGCGCGTTCGGCGCCCGCGAATAAGCGCGCCATCGCCGTTGCCATTATGGACGGACACACCGGGCTGCGCTCCGCGTTCGACATGGGAGCGCACTTCGTGCTGTACAAACCGGTCTCGACCGAGCGTGCCAAGTCGAGTTTTCGCGCGGCGCGAGCGCTGATGAAGCGCGAGCGGCGCCGCAATTCCCGCGTCGCGATTCAGGTTCCGGTCGCTCTCAAGAACGACCAGACAGGCTTTATGCAAACCGTGCCCACTTCCGATATCAGCGAAGGCGGGATGGCGGTGCAATTTACCAAGCAGCAGAAGGATCCCGGCCCCTGGCGCGTACACTTCACACTGCCGGGCACGAAGCACGGCTATCGATGATGATTGGTGAAGTGGCGTGGCAGAATCCCGGAGGGCAGATCGGCATCCGGTTTCACCAACCTCGAAGTGGATCCGTCGCACGAACTACGGCAGTGGCTCAACCAGCACTCGCCGGAGAGCGAGAAAGACGATCCGCCGGTGCGTTGCAAGCTGACCGATCTGAGTCTCGGCGGTTGCTATCTGGAAATCGCCGTCGCCTTTCCTCCACGCACCCGGATTGTTTTATCGCATGCGGGCCGGCGGTCTTGAGACGCTGCGCGTCGAAGGGGTGGTGCGAGTGATGCACCCGGAGGTTGGGATGGGCGTCGGAATTCACGCAGGCCACGACCGAGCAACACAGCCATGTCGAAAGATTTATCCAGACGCCTGATGAAAGCCGGCGATGTGCTGCCCGATTTGCTAGTCGAACCAGAGGGTCTCGAGGGTGCGACGGCTACCAAACCCGCCCCGGTGAAAGCCGCGGACATCGACGATCCCCTGCTCCGAACTGTTTCAGACCAAGTCAGGGCTCTCGGCAGAGCTTTTTTGAACGAATTGCGCAAACAGCGCCGTAGTCACATCATCCGGATACTACGGAAGAAACCATCCTGCCCGTTTAGAGCTCCAACCGCTAGTCGGATTCACTCTTCGCGTCTTCGTCCACGACTGCAGAGTCATCCCCTTCTCTTTTGGTGGAGTCTTTTGAAATCGGCGAGCATGCGCTCTGATTTCTCAGTTTCGCCGAGCTTTGCATATACGCGCGCCAGTTGGTAGTACGGCCGAGCTGAATCCGGGGTCAGCAGCGATGGTCGACTCAAATTCCTGGCTGGCATCCTTCCACTGCTTCGAATACACCCACAGCTTCCCAAGTTCATAGTGTGGAAGCGCGTATTCCGGCTTTCAGGTTGGGCAGGCTCTTCTTGAGAGACACCTCCCGCCTTCGTGTGCTCATTCTCGCCGCATCAAGCAGAATTCGAGGTGGCAGTGGAAGCGGGCATTGTCGGGCTGCAGGGCAATGGCGCGTTCGAAGATACCGCTTCAGCTTCGCGCGGCTTGGCCTTCGCCAGCCGCCGCCAGCGCCGCCATGAAAATTGTGACGGCTGACTTGGGATTCAGTTCGAAGGCGCGCGCGTAAGGCTCTGGCGCGCTTCTGGCGTAGTGCCGCAAGAAGTAGCTGCTAATGCCCGCGAGGTAAAGAGGCTCGTCCCAGTCGGGAGCCAGACCGGACGCCTCTGAGTGCCACTTCAGGGCTGCCTGCTTGCTGCCCGCGCACGCTGCAGAAGGCGAACGCGCAGGACCAAAACCTTGGGATCTTCCGGAGTCAGAGTCAAGGCTGCGTCCGATTCAGCGTCCGCGTCAGGAAAGCGATGCGCCTGATGAGAGCGCTCCCGCGCAAGTAGTGTTCGTCGGCGGTCTTCGGCTCCTGAATCAGTTCCAACACGCTCTCGGGTTGTCGAGACTACGAGGTACGCGGTCGCAAGCTGGTTACGCACACCGTCGTCTGGCAGGGCGGGCTGCATTCGCCGCGATGAAGATACGGCAGCAACGCATCCTTGGGCTGGGCGTGCTTAAGGAATTCCTGACCAATGGCCGCATTCCATTGAAAATCTGGCAGCCAGTTGGCTCGAGCCGCTCCTGTCGCTGACGCGTCGGGCTTCCTCAAGCCGTCACTGCTTCGAGTGAGGCGCGAACCAGATTAAATGAAACGTCCGGCCGGTCCGGGTTAGAGCATGTGCGCGTTGCAGGGGACGAAGGGCTGCGGCTGGCTTCCCAGTTCGAGCAAGACGATCCCGAGGTCATAGGCGGCGTTCGCTTGTTTCGGATCCGAAGCGACCGCCTGCTCGAGCTGGGTGCGCGCGAGCTGCAGTTTGTTCTGCTTCGAAGTAGGCGAGAGCCAAATCGTAATGAGCCGGGTAGGAACGAGGATCCAGCTTGATCGCCTGCTGGTGGTGCTGGATCGATTTTGCAACCTCGCCGCTCTGAAACTCCGTGAGCCCCAACAGAAGATGCGCATCCGGGCACTTCGGGTCGATTTCGACTGCCTGGCTCAAGTTTCTTGAGAGCAACGGCCGGATTGCTTGCCGTGAGAGCTGTTTGGGCATCGGTCAAGTAGGGCCGAGCCTGGGTGCAAGTGGATCTTTGCTGTTGTGCGCGAGCCGCCTGTGGAAACGGCCAGCAGGAAAGCGCAATCGAAACCCATGGCCTGCAGAGGTTGCTGGCAGCGCCTCGTCTGTTTACCTTGGCGACGCGAGCACGTGCTGGGTCGGTTGAATTTCCGTGAAAGTTGCAGTCACAAGACTGGTTACCGTGCTCAAGAATTTTACCGTTTTAAAAACGATTTAATCTTGACTGTTTAGAGGTCTTCTGAGTAATTTTATGCGCACTTCTAGTCTTAGCCAGATCCAAGGACACTGTTGGAGGTAACGCATGAATCGCCACCTGCCGTGGAGGATTTTTGGCTGTGGTCTTGCTCGTCTGCCTGTTGTTTCCGTTGCTCCTCAACGCGGAGGTTACTGCCTCAGTGTCGGGAACGATCCACGGACCCGAGCGGCGCAATCGTTCCCAACGCTACGCGTAATCCTGAGAAGCGGGAATACTGGGCTGGAGGCGCAAAATTCAAGCCAACGCGCAGGGCACTTACGAGTTTCTCGCCGTGCCGGTAGGAGAGAACTACTCGGTTCGCGTCGAGGCGCCTGGCTTTAAAGCCGCCGTGCAGACTGAAATCAAGCTCGAAGTGAATCAGAAATACCGAGCCGACTTCAAACTGACCGTCGGCGCCGTCACCGCGACGGTGTGAGGTCACTGGATCCATCACCCAGGTCGATACCAGCAGCACGCAACTTGGGGACGTCATTGGAGCAAAGAAAATGACGTCGCGCTGCCGCTGAACGGCCGCAGCTATTTGGACTTGCTCGGCTTGCAGGCAGGCGTGGTGCCGACGATGTCGGAAGGAGGCAATGCGGAGCGTCCCGTTTCCGGGAATCAGGCACTCGCGGCCAGCTATCCGTGAATGGGCAGCGAGAGTCCGCGAACTCGTTTCATGGTGAACGGCGGCGATGTGGAAGAAAGCGTTTTTAACGGCGCTTCCATCGTACCCACTCTCGATTCGATTGAAGAGTTCCGGCCTGCTGCACGAATACCTTCAATGCTGAATACGGCCGGTTCTCCGGCGGCATCGTCAACGTCGTCACCAAAGTCGGGAACGAACGAGATTCACGGTTCCGCTCTATGATATTTTGCAGGAATGAGAAGCTGGATGCGAGGAGCTACTTCGACCCGGTACGCGGGGACTTCAAACGCAACCAGTTCGGGGGTACGCTCGGCTTCCCGATCGTGAAGAACAACGCTGTTTTCTTTGGCGACTATCAGGGCACTCGTGAGGTACGCGGAGTTTCTCAAAACCAGGTCGTTCGTTCCTGCCTGCTTCGAGAAGACCGGCGACTTTTCTGACCTGGCAGATACGGGTTTGCCGTTTAACACCGAGATAACGGATCCAGGCAACCCCGACAACACCATCATCGTTCCGACAAGCGTACGAGGGGGACAGTGGCGCAGAAAACTTTTGCTAATACATTGACTCAGCGCTTGGGATACACGGTCAGCCCCAATGAACCATATTATATTCCTGCCAACTGACTTAGCCGCAACGTTACTCCCATACGGCGTCGCCTGCACTGACAACACACAATGCGTACTTCCCGGGTGCCAATGGGCCAGTCATTCCCCTCAGTCGGCATGGTCTCCCGTTGCAGTCGCAACGCTTAAGTTCCTTCCGACCCTAATGGGAGGAGCACCACTTTCTCCACAACTGCAGAAAAGTTAAATCTGCGGGACCGAAAAGTTCGGCCTGCGGGTTGATCCCTACAACTACAGGTCACTTCGGCAATTGGTCTGGCTACTATCACTTTGACGACTCCAATTACACTGAATCCTATCCATGCGTTTACCTCAAACTTTGCCGGGCTTTTCGGCGACGTCCCTTTCCCGGGCACAGCAAGTCCAGCTTAGCAACACGGCACTGCTCAATCCCAATACCGTCAACGAAGTGCGCCTCAACTACACACGCATTGGGCTCTGAGAAACAAGCCGGTGGGCGGTCTGGGGAAAATTGAAGACTTCGGCACTTCCGTGCCGATGCAACCATCCATTGGGAGTCGACCCCAACGAATTCAAAGTACGAAGGTGTGGCGCCCATTAGCTTTGGGCAGATGGGCTCGGCTTTTGGCCTGCCTGACGGCACCACCGGGCAGTACAACAACACGTATCAAATCACTGACAATTTCTCAAGATAGTCGGCAAGCATTCGCTCAAGTTTGGCGGCGATATTCCGATACATCCAGGTCAACGAGCGCAATACCTACACTTCGAACGGATGGTTCGAGTTCGATGGAGCACGAGACTGGAAACGACTTCGCGGACTACTTGCTGGGCGCTCCTGATCTCTTCAACCAGACGAGCCCGCAGTTGCTGGATTCCCGTACCAAGTATTTTTGGGCTCTATGCCCAGGACACACGCACCGCGTCAGTTCTGATCTAACCATCAACTATGGACTGCGCTGGGATGTGAGCCAACCGTTCTACCGACACCAAGGATCGAATCCAGACCTTTGTCCCGGGGGTTCAGTCGACGGTTTATCCGGACTCGCCGACGGGCTTTGTGTTTCCAAAGATCCGGGGTGCCCCGCACGCTGGCGCCGACCCAATACACACAACCGCCTCGCTCCGCGACTGGGAATTGCCTATTCGCCGGGAACAACGGATGGAACCGTCGCGAAACTCACGGGCGGTCCGGGAAAGACAAGCATTCGCGTGGGCGCCGGCATGTACTACACGGCGATCGAAGACATCACACTGTTCAACGAGGTTGGCGACGCGCCCTTCGGGTTGTTCTGGGTGAGTCCTTCGCCCGTTTACCTCGAGGAGCCACACAAGCGAAGGGTGGGACAGCAAGATCCCGCGCATAACCGCTTCCCGTTTACGATCCCCTCGCCGGGCGCGACCGGCATTTGGGCCAATAATACTTGCCCATTGCCTTTGCCCCACCTATGCACTCACCAACAAGTTGCCTTATTCAATTCAGTTCAATCTGGTGGTCGAGCGCGAGCTTCCCAAAGACTTTCTGTTTTCCCTCGGTTATGTGGGATCGCGCGGGCGCCACCTGCTTTCCACCGTGAGTCAATCCGGGTGATCCCGCGAAATGCGTAGCTACCCGGGCTGCGGGCCCGAGCTTGGAGGACACGATCTTCGACTTGGGTAACCAGAACTTTGTCTTCGGCACTCGGCCATATTCCGTAACTCTGGGCGGGAACTGGATAAGGCCACCGGGATTGGCTCTCTCGATTTCCAGAACAACGCGTGGGAGTCGACCTCCGCGAACTCAACTACAACGCACTTCAGATTCAACTCCAGAGAAACGTTGGGGCTCTTCGGTTACTTGGCGCATACACCTGGTCCAAATCCATCGATAACTCTTCCGGGTTTTTCGACGCGATCAATCCCTTTAATCCCGAGTTGAGCCGGGCGCTCTCCACGTTCGACGTCACGAACAACTTTGTCTTCAGCTACAGCTACGACTTGCCTTTCGTCAAATCCGACAGGGTGTCAAGGGCAAGCTTCTAGGCAGGTGGACAATATCAGGCATCACGCGCTTCACTACAGGTTTCCCAATCACACTTACCGAAAGTGATGACGCTTCTCTTTGTGGTTGCAGCGGCGCCGATGTGCCCAGTTACGACGGTACGCCGATCCATTTCATAGACCCACGACACGTCGACCCAGCAACGGGGGACACTTTTTCTTTGATCCAGCCCCCTTCTCAAGCAACCTGCCAGGTACCATCGGCAACGTAAAGCGGCGGTTCTTCCACGGTCCAGGATTTAACAGCTGGGATCTTGCGTTCCATAAGAACACCAAAGTTTCAGAGAGGTTCTGCTCGAATTTCGCGCGGAACTCTTTAACGCATATCAATCATGCTCAGTTCACCAATCCCGACGGCGATGTCAACGGCAACATCGGGCGGGTTACTGAGTGCCCAGGATGGCCGGATCGGGCAGTTGGCTTTGAAGATGTCTTTCTAGCTCGCCAGTCATGGAAGACACGAAGGGCGCACGCCTCGCAGCGTGCCTTCTGTTTTTCTCCCATTGCATCCGGTCGCAAGCATGTTGTCGATGATGGAGCGCAAGTGAATCCCAACTACAAAAAACATGTTGGTTCCGCTTTGCTACTGATCGTGTTGTACTCATCCCCGTTTTCTCAGCGCAAATGAACGGAGAAGCAGCGCGCGATTGGCCAGTCGTCATTCGTGACACACTGCAACATACGGTGCTTCAGTTCTGGGTTGACCACGCTCTCGACAAGGAATCCGGTGGTCTGCTGGGACAGTTGAATCGTGGTGGCGAACCCACCGGCACTGGCGATAAATCAGTTGTCCTGATATCGCGGGGGCTCTGGTCATTCTCGAGGCTTATCGTCGCTATCCGGATCCGGCGTATCAGAAGATGGCGGCCGCATGGTCTCAAGTTCCTGCGCGAGAAGATGTGGGACAAGGAACACGGCGGCTACTACTTCATGGTGAGCCGGGAAGGCAAGGTCGTCGATTCGACCAAGCAGCTGAATCCCATGTCGTACACGATGGAAGGGTTGGCGGAATATGCTCTTGCCTTCCACGACAATCAAGCCGCCCGTGAGGCGCTCGATCTGTTCCAGGTCATTGATCGTCATGCCCACGACGACAAATACGGCGGGTATCGCATCGCGTTCACCGCGGACTGGCAATTTATTAAAGACTACAAGGACGGTCCGAATGGTACGGGATCGTTTGGACTGGAAATCGTATGACTGGCATCTGGGGCTGGTGGAAGCCTTAGCGACACTTTACGACGTCACGGGGGATCGTCAGGTGCGAGGCGCGGTTGGAAGAATTGCTCGACCTGTTTGTAAACAAAATCATCATGATCCCGATATTGGCTACGGCCGGTACTACTTCCATGACGACTGGAGCGTGGCCGATCGCGATGAGGGACTCCAAGGAATCGGAGTATGGCCTCGATCTCGAGGCCAGTTGGCTGATTACAGAAGCGGCCAGCGCGTGGGACGGCAGCGGGATCCCCGCCATTCGCCGCGCCAGCCTGGCGCTTGTGGATCATGCCCTGCGCTATGGCTTCGACAAGGAGCACGGAGGCGTCTACCGCTACGGCCCGCGACGGAGCCGGCAAAAAACATGGACATGGAATGGTGGCAACAGTGCGAGGCTCTGGTTGGCCTGCTCAACGCTTATCAACTCACGGGGGATCCGAAGTACTGGCAAGCCTTCGATCTTGAAGCCCGCTTCTTCATGGAGCGCTTTTGTGGACCATCAATTCGGCGAGGTCTACACTGCCATTTCTCATGACGGAAAAATCGACGACGAGAAAGTTGGCCCGTGGAAGCCCGTACCATGTCACCCGTGCATGTTTGGAGATTATCTCGCGATTGGGTGGCACGCTGTAGTGCCGACGGCTCGACGGGCGCGGACGCCCGTCGCTCCTTTGACCACGTAACGGCACAGGCTTTGCCGGGGAGGATTTTCGTGGTTTCGCGCCGAGTGTGCTCTTGCTTCTTGCCGTTTCTTCTTTCTGTAGCCCTGCCATGCCGCGGAGACCAAAGTTCTCACCAATCACGCTGGGTTATGATCCGGCGGGACCCAGCATGCAGTGGTGTTGGGCTAAAGAATCGGATGCCGTGTCCGCGTGCGCGCTGAAGAATTATGCCGGGGACCGGACGGCTCTGACGATTCCTGGCGCGGGGCGCGTCGGTGCTGTCAAGAAATGGCGGGACTGGTATTTCTGGATCGGTGGATTCTCGATCTCGTTCGCGACCGGAAGGGAAGTACTACCTTGATTGCCAGATGAAGGCGGGATCAGGTGCGGTCGTTTCCGTTCCAGATTCAGAAGATGATTCTGGAGCGCAGCACGATTTCAGACGCCATCAACTACTTGCAAGGCAGAGCGCAGCGCGGGGCGCATGGATCAGGCCGACCGCCACCTGTCGTTCGACGGGAAGGCGGGGACGCTCGACGCGCATGGCGGGTGGTGGATGCTACTGGCGATTACGGCAAGCATCTGTCGCATCTGTCGTTTTCGACGTATTTCAATCCGCAGCAGATTCCGCTGGTGGCGTACTCACTGTTCAAGAGCTATGAACTCATGAATGCGCGAGCTGTGCCGTCGTTTGCGCGCTACAAGACGCGGGCGCTCGATGAAGCCGATTATGTACGGCGCCGACTACCTGGTGCGCTTGAAGAATCCGCAGGGGATCGTTTTACCGGTCGATCTCGAACGGCGGCGTGGACCAAAAATGCGGAAGAGCGGAAAGTGTCGGGCGAGATGAAGAAGTATGGCATCTTTCAGTCGAAGGATAAGGCGCCTACGGACATGGTGCAGCAGGCCAGCAATGATCGTGAGTACGAGGTGAGTTATCGGTCGGGCGGCGGGATGGCGATTGCGGTGCTGGCGCGATGGCGAGCGGCTATCCGTTCTCCGGTGAGTTCAAGAATGCGGATTATCTCAAGGCGGCCGAGGACGGCTTCACGTATCTCGAGAAGAACACAACGCGCTGCATGACCAATGATGGCAAAGACAACATCGTGGATGACTATTGCGCGCTAACGGCTGCAACCGAACTGTACCGGGCCACCAAGAAAGCGAGGTACAAAGCGGCGGCCGATCGGCGGGCTCGGAGCTTGATGGAACGGCTCATCTCCGGTGGCGAGTTTCATGATTACTGGCGGGCCGACGATCACGACCGCCCGTTCTTTCATGCGTCCGATGCGGGAGTTGCCCGTGGTGAGCCTGCTGTATTACGCGGAGATTGCTGATCTGAAGAACAAGGGAGAAGTCTTGGAGGCAGTAAAGAAGTCGCTGAACGCCCAACTCGCGTGGAATGCAGAGTTGACGAATCCGTTCGACTACGCGCGTGAACTCGTGCAGGACAAGGAGCGGGCATCGCGAAGACGGCAGCTTTTTCTTTCCGCACAACAGCGATGCGGCTCCGTGGTGGCAGGGCGAGAATGCGCGACTGGCTTCCCTTGCAACGGCGGCGCAACTGGCGGCGAAGCAGTTTCCGGGCGATCCGGAATTTCAGAAGAAGCTGCGGACGTTTGCGCTGGATCAGATCAATTGGATTCTCGGGTTGAATCCGTTTGACTCGTCGATGATGTACAGGTGGGTCGGAATAATCCGCAGTATCATGTTTTTGATTCGTGGGAGTTCACGAATTCGCCGGGCGGGATTTCGAACGGAATCACCAGCGGAGTTCAAGGACGAGGACGACATCGACTTCGACTTGAAATACACCGAGACCGGGGCGGACAACGACTGGCGCTGGCAGGGAGCAGTGGCTTCCGCATACGTCGTGGTTTTTGATGGCGGTTTCGGCGCAGGGAGAGAGGAAATAAGAAAGGTTAGCTACTGCAGCTCGCGTACTCGGCCTTGGCTTCCTTTCAGGATGGGGAGATCGGGGTCGTGTAGCGTCTTTCAAAGGGCGAAGAAATCCCGGTAGGCGGTGCGGGCTTTTCTGGGTATCGCCCTGGAGCGTGTAGGCGCGCGCCAGGCCCCAGATGTGGCGAGGGACATAAGCGGGTCGGCAGGAGCAATGTTTCGCAAGGCTAGAACCTTTTTCAAAACTCTTGGGCGGCTTTTCTGCACCTTGTTTGTTCTTTACGTAGGCGAGTCCGGCGGAGAAACAGCACGGCGGTGCTGTTTCGGTCGTAGGCGCTGGCCGGGCTTCAAGAGTTCAATGGCCTTGGCCGCGTCGCCACTGTCGAGTGCGGCACGCGGCCTGCGCCGGGGGCGCGTAGAGAGCTTGTACCAATACGTCATCGGGACGGCTTTTGGTGACTCCGCTACCAGGTCAAGTGCCTTCTTGCGGTCTCCCGCGAAGGCTAGAATGCCGGCCACTTGCAGCTTCTGGTTGTAGTCTGGAAGATCGCGAGAGAGGCATTGGCTGATTCAATCGCCTCCCTTGCGATTGCCAGCGAGCGCCCGGATCGAGGCACGTTCTGAAATTGCTCCCGCCTCTGCGCTCTTGATCTCAACTCTTTTGCCGAACTGGCGCGCCTTGGTCGTAGAAGTCTTCCGCTTGGTGGAGCTGTCCGTGCGACGCTGCGATCTCGGCATGGCGAAAGTAAACGCTCCATTCCAGATCCGGTTGCACCTTTTGCCAGAGTCTCTTCAGCGCTCCATGGCGGCGAGATCGCCCTGGGCTAGAGCGATGTCTGGCCAGAAGTGTCACGCGGGGACAAAAAGTCGGAGTGCAGGCGCAGTCCTTCATTTGCAATGGCCTTCGCTTCTTCCACCCGGTTGAGTCCCAGATATGCGGCGGCCGGAATTCGCGTAGCCTCGCGATTCATCTGGATCTACTTTGATTTCGCCTTCGCACTTTTCTAAGGTTTTTCAAAGTCACCGAGCGCAGTGCAGTCGCCGAGAGGTTGATGTAATGCGAGATGGGTTTGGCCGATCATCGAGTCGCGGGTATGGTAGGCGGGATGCGAGAGCAAGTCAATCGAGAGCTAGAGGGTTGGTGACGACCTCGAGCCGCTGCCGTGGCTGAACTAGCTGGCTGGGAGTGGTGCAGCGCCTTGGCGCGGTCGATGACCCACTGGGGAAATTCGAGGCGCTTTGCGGAGGCTTACCCATCGTGATCGCCCAATGATCAGAGCCAGCCGAGTGCCTTCTTCGCCGACGTAGGTGTCGGGCATTCCGTAGGCCTGGTCGCTTAGCGCGTCTTCAAGAGTGATGAAGCGGTATCCGCGCTTGCGAAAGACGTCGAGGAGTTCGCCGATGTGGTCGGCTTCGAGATTGTTTGCCGTGCAGGAGGATGATCTGTTTGGGTTCTGTATCCCAGAATCTCGCTTCGAGAGTTGCTCGTCGTAGGCGAAGACGGGAGTCGCTGTAGGAGAGATAGCTTTTACCAGGTCGTCTTGCGGCAGCTTGGTGTCGCCGCGTTTCTTGGCGTCGTCGTAGACGGGAGCATGCATCCAGTCCCACGCGTCGAAGGTGATGGGGAGCGATGTGGTAGCCGCGCTGGGTGAGGAATTCTTCGGCTTTGCGGCGCGTGGCCAGATCGCGGCCCGTGTCGAGGGTAAGGATGCCGGAAGTAGCGCAGCGTCATCTCGTGTTCGGCGAGGAGGAAGGCGGGTGACGCTCTCGCCTTGAATGACTTTCGTCTTCCCAAGTTTGCAGGCTGACCCGATTCAAGGGACGCGTGGCTGTAGGTGTGGTTGCCTAACTCGAATCCGTAGTCGACCCACAAGCGCAGGGGCGCCGATGCGGGCGTCCACCTCGCCGGTTTTATAGAGCTTCTTTTCGTTCACGAACCCGACGGCCGGGACTTTCTGATCGCAGAAGGGTCGTTAGAAGATTCGTGGTCATGCGGGTGATTTCGTCTGCGGTCATGAAGCCGGCGGCGCCGGCGGGGAGATCGTCGATGGTGATGGCGACCTGCGCGATCGGGCTTAGGCAGGACCTGCGCGGCGAGTAGAGGAAGCGACATGCTGCAGAACGCAATCAGCAGGGGCACGCTAGTTTCAGCGAGGCCGTCCGTCCTTCATTTCACCTGTTACGAAAACCCTGTTAAACCACAGAGGCACTGAGGGGCACGGAGGAAGATCTGCGAACTTAAGGGTGCTTCATCTTCCCGCGCAATACTGTAATCGATGCCTTGGGTGGCGTGAATATCGTGTTGTGGTTCCTCGCATTCACCTGAGGAACCGACTTCACGAGTCCATCGGGATCTGGCGTGGCTGTTGATGCCGTCGGCCTTCCATTCATATTGTTCGCTGCCGAAGGTTGCTGGATTGTCACCGGCCCTGCGAATCCTGCGCCCGCGGTCTCAAACTCCACACGCACCGCATGCGGTTTCGGTTTCATGCGCGGTTCACGATCATCAGCGACCAGTTGCCGTCGGGACGGTGGACTGCGTAGGACGTCACGAGGTCGTTGCTGTCCCGGCGTCTTTCACGCTCACGGAAGAGGGGAACATCTGATGAACTCCGGATCGGTGCTGCACCCACTCGCGGTTGATCAGGTGGGCGGCGAAGTACAGCGAGGTGTAGCCGGTGATGTTGTAGTCCTTGTCGGCGACGAAGTTCGACCAGGACGCGAGGCCGAGGCAGGTGTCCTGCACCGTTTGCGGCTGGATCGGCGAGTGGTAGAACGCGGCGCCGCCACCCTCGAAGAATGAGCCGATGTTGTCGGCCAGCCAGAGGCCCGCGAAAATAGTGCTCATCGGTCCGGTGAGCGACGCGGCCAGGTGGCTCTCCGTGACCATCAGGGGAACGTTCGCGGGCACGCCGTCGTCGCGCCAGACCTTGAGGATGTCCTTCATCAGCTTCGGCTCAGAGTACAGAGATCCTTCCATGCGATCTTGCAGTGGCGCTCCAAGGGGATAGTGCTCGAAGCGAAACGAACGCCAGGTCGGCGAGATGGCCGTGGGACTTCAGGTAGGCAACGAAGCGCCCCATCCACGACGTGCTGGCCCTGCGCATCTCGCCAGACGTGGATGTCTTCGTTCACGCCTTCAAAGACCGGTCCTCCGAGCTTGAGTGCGGGATCGACCTTGTGGAGCGCGTCGGCCCACTGGATGTAAAGTGCGCCGTAGTCTTCGGGCATGGCGTAGCTTGCCGTCAGGTTCCTCGCCCATCTCGATGTAGCCGATCGGTATAGCCGCGCTTCTCGATGTAGCGCGATCTGGGCGGCGGAGTCTTCCGGCGTTCCGTAGAGCATGGTGACCGGAATCATGGCGGGCAGGTTGTTGGTGATGCCGCTGGTGAAGAACAGATCGAAACCCGTGTGCTGGTAGTTGCCGCGTGTTGTTGCACGTCGGATTCGGCGTGCCAGGGGTCGATCGACGAAGAAGCCGATAGACGGGGGCCGCGTCCCCGGTGGCTTCCGCAGATGCGTCGGTGAAGCGCGCCGCCCGCATCCGAGGTGCCTGCCTGCAATTCCTGCATCGCGTAGCCGACGCAGTTGCGCACGTCTGGCCGAGCCATGTTCGTCGCAGGTGTTCGAGGACTCCGTCATCAGCACGCGCACAAACTGCGTGGTCACGGGCTGCGTGCGAGGATCAGCGTGGTCGGGCCGCTGGCATTGTTGGGAATTCTTCCGGAAGGAAAGACCTTCCACTCGCCTTCGGGACCGCGATCGAAGTCGAGCGCGTCTTTGCCTACCCAATTACTCCACCTGGTAGGCCTTGGCGTAAGGATTCTCCCATGCGATGCGAACGGCGTTCACCGGCTTGGGCGCACGCAGATCGATGATCACCCATTGCGGATGCAGCGCGTCGCTTTCTTTCGTGAATTTGCTGGTGAGATACGGGTTGCTCTTCCAGTAGGTGAGATTCGGTCCCTGGGCAGGGCGGTCGCCGCTGGTGGAGAATCCGCGATGCGGGAGGGCGTAGGCAAGGATGTAGCGGGTCGGCTCTTTGAGTTCAGTACTGCCGGTAAAAGTAGCCGCTCTTGTGCTCGGGATCGCTCCAGGAGCCGTTCTCGGTCCAGTGCCAGGCGGCCATTCGGAGTTCAGTGTTGTTGCGGTAGGTGATCGGGCCCCAACCGGCGGAGAGCGACTCCTGCAGTATGTGCGGGTGTAGACCTTGTCGATGCCGGTGCGCGACAGCGACATCGATCGGAACTGCCCAGGGCGCGGTCGGGATCAAACGAGTTCAGAACGTGCTGCGGGTTGGTATCGACGCGAACGGCGGCTACGGATGCCGCCGGTTTTGGATTGGTCTGGGGCTTCTGCTGGGCGACGACCGGCTGCGCGATCAGCAGACATGACAGGAAGGCAGAGGGCGACAGCGATTTCGTCCACGGTCCCGAGTCCTCTCACTGTATTTACAAATTCGATGATAAAACGATTCAATACTGGAAAGACGAGGAAGTCAACCTGGAGCTTGCCTTATGTTTGCGCTCTCTTCCGTATATATAGTCAGCCTCGTGGTTTTGGTCTTTGCTGTCCCGGCTTTCTGCGACGAAGCTGGTCCTCCGACGCTTGTGATTCGGCAGCGCCGCGCCGGATTTTGCCTGCAGGCAATTGACGGGCAGAATCACTGCCTGAAGGATTACGCTGCGAGCAAGGTCCTGGTAGTCGCGTTCACCTGCAATCACTGTCCCACGGCGCAACTGTACGGAAGGCCGGATCAAGCAGTTGGCGGCAGGATTATAAGGATCGGGGGTGTGACGCTGGTCGCGATCGAGCCGAATAATCCCAACGCCGTTCGCCTCGACGAAATGGGATATACCGACGTGGGCGACTCGTTCGATGATATGAAGACGCGCGCTGCGTACCGAAGATTTAACTTCCCGTATCTCTACGATGGCGAAACGCAGAAAGTAGGCGAGCGCGTACGGACCTTCGGCGACCCGCATCTCTTTATCTTTGATAAGGACAGGAAGCTTCGCTCACGAAGGGCAGGTCGATAACAATCCGCGCGAGCCGCTGGTGACCGTGAGGGATGCGCGGAATGCGATCGAGGCCTTGCTCACGGGACAGGCAGTGAAAGTCCCAAAGACGCCGTCGGTCGGTGCTCCACCAAGTGGTTATATAAAGAGGAAGGGCGCAAAGAAGAGCTCGCAGAAATCGAGGGCAAGCCGGTGGACGTGAAGCCCGCCAGCGCCGACGACCTGAAAGCGCTGCGCAAGAATGCGACCGGCAAACGCTCGGTGCTGCGTCAACTTCTGGGCTACGTGGTGTGGTCCGTGCTTCAAGGAACTGCCGGACCTCGAAACGATGTACCGCATGTACGGCCATCGGGCTTCGACTTGGTCACGGTCAGCATCAACTATCCCGACGAGCGAAACTGGTGTGCTGGCCGCCCTGCAGAAGGAACACGCTACCAGCCACAATCTGCTCCTGGGTTCGACAGATATCTATGCGCTGATGGGCGCTTTCGATTCGGACTGGAACGCTGCCGTCCCTTACCCATGCTGATTCGCCCTGACGGCGAAGTTGTGTACAAGCACCAGGGAGAAATTAATCCCGCTAGAGTTGCGGCGATTGATCGTTGCGAATCTCGCCGACGATGATTACATTGGGCATCAGGCTTATTGGAAGCGCCGCGCCCTGGCCGACTCGCGCAGGCGGAAATCTTATGAAGACAACACGCCGCACTTTCATTCAGACTGTTTCGTTCGCGGCCGCATCTGCCGCTTTTGCGCAGCCGACTTCTCCGACGCGGCTGCCCATCGCTTTCTCGACGCGTAGCCTGCCCTGCCTGGGATTTCACCAAGATACTCACCTTCGCCACGCAGAATGAATTTGCCGCGGTGGGAACTTCGCGGGCTGCAGGGAAGCATGGACCTGCGCTTCGCATCCGGTGTTTGCGCCCGATCGCATCAAAGGACACGCTGCAGCAGATCAAGTCGCATGACCTGAAAACTAGCGTGCGTGAGCAGTTCTACCGAAGTGGGAGAGCCGGACGCGGAGAAGCGCATCCAGGGGATCGCCGACGCGCAACGCTTTATCGACCTGGCGTCCCAATTGAACGCACCGTACATCCGGGTCTTCGGCAAGAGTTCGGATTCCGCCAAGCCGGTGACTCCCGATGCCGAGTTGAAGAAGAAAGTGTCTGACGGGCTGCATGAATTAGGAGAGTATGCCGGAACGAAGAACGTCACGGTGCTGATCGAGTCACATGACGACTTCACGAAGGCGGCCGTGTTGCAGGGAAGTCCTGAGCGGAGCGGACTCCAAGCACGTTGGACTCTTGTGGGATGCGTTCCACACCTACTGCACTTCGAACGAGGGGCCGGAAGTCACGTTGAAGGCGCTTCGTCCCTGGATTCACCACACGCATCTGAAGATGCGGTGGGAGAGGGCCGGACCGCAAGTACGTTCTCACGGGCAGGGGAACATCCTGCTGCGCAAGCAGGTCGAGCTGCTCCGCGGCGTAGGATATGAAGGCTTCTATTGTTTCGAGTGGGAGAAGGTATGGCATCCGGAGCTTGAGGATCCGGAGATTGCCGTCGCAGACTATGCGCGCGTGGTGCGCGGAGTATTTTGGCGATGCGAAGTCGTAAGAACGCGGCAGAGAACGAACCCGGGAGCTCGCCAGGAAAGTCGATGAATTTACGTCCAGCCCTACCCATCCTTCACACTTCTTACTAGAGCCGCGAGAAACGCCTCACCCGGCGGGAGGTTTCTGCAACGCATTTTGCGGGAATGGGCGCCACCCTGGCCGTTCCGCTTGCAGCGAAGGCGCATCCCGCGATGCGGCACCTGTCTGAAGCTCGCGTCCACTGCAAACGACGGCGGGCAACGCCGACGACGCGAACTGGTCTCCGCAATTGTTCGACGCGAAGCAAAACGATGTGTTGATCGCCATCTCCGAACGCATGCTGCCGGGCGCAGGGGCGGCGCATGTGAATCGCGTGATCGATCTTCTGATGACGGTAGAAACTGAGAGAAAACCGCAAGTTGCTAACGGCCGCACTGAAGTGCGCTCGATGGGCAGGCGACAAAGCAATTTCATTCCGGGAATCGCGAAGCTCTCGCCCAGCCAGGTCGACGAAATCCTCGATTTTTGCGCTGAACAGGAACCGCCGCACGCCGAACACGATGACGACGCTCGGGATGGAAACTGAGCCAGAGAACACCACTGACGGGCGCGCCCAATCTTCGCGATCACTTCGAACATCTCAAGGGCTGGATCGTCGCCGCACTTACTACGTCGGAAGCCGGGCTGCGTGAGCTGGGATGGAACGACGAGTTCTATTTCGAAAGTCCGGAAGAGTGCGCGCATGGGGAAGGTCATGCACGCCAGCTCGATGAACAAAGAAATTCATACTATGTCGCATCCCCAAAGGGAATCGTTCCCACACAACCATTCTGATGGCTGTTTGCAACGCCATGGGCTGGTTGATCATTAATTACGGCCGCGCCTCACGCACGCGGAGTCTTTTATTATCTTCACGGTCTTGATTTTGATCGGATACGCAGTCGCCTTTGGGCGTATTGGAGTGGTAAGAACTGGGCCAGAGTTCTTGTGTTAGTGACGTCAGTCCTAACGGTTTTCAACTTGCGATCTTGGAACCCACGCTCGCCCACACTTCTGACGACTCCGAACCGTGTAATGGTGGCCTCCGAGGATGCCCTCGGTATTTTCCTGCTGTACTGGCTGAACACCGGACTGTCCGTGCGTTTTTAAGTCTGGCAAGACCGAAACAAGTGGACTGATTTGGAATGAGCGATACCAGCAAGCAATCCTTCGATGTCATCGTGGTCGGCTCGGGCGCCTCCGGCGGCTGGGCATGCAAACGCCTTGCAGAGGCGGGGCTGAAAGTGGCGCTGCCAGAGGCGGGACTGTCACGCAGTCAGACAAGAACTTCACCGAGCACAAGCCTTTGTTCGACTTGAAGTATCGCGACCTGGCGTCATCGATCGTCAAGAAGACCCGTCCGATCCAGACGGGCTTCGACATCTGCACCGAGTACAACTACGAGTGGTTCTGCAACGATCTCGACGAGCCGCTATAGCACGCCTGACGACAAGCCTTTCGCTGGCTCGGCCGTTTGCGCATGACAGGCGGGCGCACCAATGTGTGGGGACGTGTGTCGCTGCGCTTCCAGTGATTTCGATTTCAGGCGGCCAGCACACGATGGCTCACGGCGGAGAGCTGGCGCCATCACCTATAAGGACGTTGGCGCCTTACTACGACCTGGTCGAGGGTATGTCGGCATCTGCGGACAGGCCGAGGGGCTGAGTCATCTTCCGGACAGCAAGTTTCAGCCGCCCATGCCGCTGACTTGCCAGGAAACTCAGTTGCGGAATCGTGCCAGGCAGAAACTCGGGTGGACGGTCACTCCGGCGCGCTCGGCCAATCTCACGCGGCCAGCTGAAGGGGCGAGCGGCTTGCCACTACTGCGGACCGTTGCGAGGCGCGGTTGCCAGTCCGCGTTCGTACTTTAACTCGGCTTTCACTACCGTGGCGGACGCGGTGAAGTCGGGGAACCTGCACGCTGATCTCGAATGCGATGGCCTACAGGGTATTGATGGATCAGGACAGCAACAGGGCCCGGGGCGTTCTCTACGTGGATCGCAATGCTAAGGAGCAGCTACGAGGTCACTGCTCGCGCCGTGGTTCTGTGCGCGCAGGCGCAGGAGTCGGTGCGCATTCTGCTGAATTCGGCGACTACGCAGCACCCGGGCGGCAGGAAATTCGAGCGGCGTGCCCGGGCACTACTTCGCGGCGCATATTCGCAGCGCAGGCGGCAGCGGAGAATGCCGTCGTTCGATGCCAAACCCACGCTGGCTGGAGCGCATCGTGCCAGTGGGATTTTACGTACCGCGCTTTCGCACATCTGAAAGACGGACCACCAATCGAAGCTTTGTGCGCGGCTACGGTTTCGAAGGGTGATACGCAAATCGATTTCAACTGGACGTCTCCCGGGTTCGGCGAGGCTTACAAGAAATCGTTGCGCGAGCCGCAAACGCAGGTCAGCGTGACCGGATTCGGGGAAGTGCTCCCCGGTGGGACAACTTCGTGGAGATCGATAAGAATAAGGTCGACGCCTTCCGGCATTCCGGTCCTTCGCATTCACATGTCGAACGGACCGAACGAGACCGCCATGATCAAAGACATCGCCGCCAGCGCCGGCGAACTGCTGAGGCGGGCGGGCGCGAAGAACGTTCACACCTATGCCGATCCTCCGCGTGGGCGCTGGGCCGTGCACGAGGCGGGCATCGCGCGCATGGGAAATGATCCGAAGAAATCCGTGCTCACTCCGTTTCAGCAGACGCATGACGTGAAGAATGTGTTCGTGATGGATGCGGCGGGGTTTCCATCGAATCCGTGCCAGAATCCGACGCTCACCATCATGGCGCTGTGTGTGCGGTCGTGCGACTTCCTGATGGACGAAATGAAGAAGGGGAACGTTTAGCTGGGGACGAGCGCTCGCCCGCCAATGGTTGCTCTTCTGATTTTCCACCGGCGCGGGCTGTCAATTGCTTCGCGACTCGCCTACAATGCCGTTCACAGACTTCCTTTCATTCCAACTCCAGAGGACTGGATTCCATGTCGGCACGCGCCACTGCGGGTACGGACGACATTCTTTGCAAACCCGGGAAGGCTGCGGGCCCGTGCGCGATGGTCATCTTCGGCGCATCGGGCGACCTCACCATGCCGCAAGCTCATCCCGTCGTTGTTCAATCTCGCCAAGGCGGGCCTGCTTCCCAAAGACTTCGTCGTGGTCGGAACCGCGCACGACGACCTGAGTGAAGAGCAGTTCCGTGCGCAGGTCACCCAGTTCCTTTCCGCTGCCGATCGACAGGGCGAGACCTTGGAACTGGTTCTCGCAGAGCCTGCGCTATCACCGCGGATCGTTTAGTGATCCTGCCAACTTCACGTTGTTAGCTGACCTGCTCAAACGCCTCGATACGGAGTTCCGAACGGGCGGGAGCTACCTGTTTTATCTGGCGACGGCGCCCAAATTCTTTGCTCCGATCGTGCAGCAGCTCGGAGTCGCCGGACTGGCCACGGAAGACGAAGGCAAAGTGGCGCCGGGTGGTGATCGAGAAACCTTTCGGCACGGACCTGGAGTCGGCCAAGGCGCTGAATGCGCAGATCAAAGAAGTGCTCAAGGAAAGCCAGATTTTCCGCATCGATCACTACTTGGGCAAAGAAACGGTGCAGAACATCATGGTGTTCCGGTTCGACAACGCGATCTTCGAGCCCATCTGGAACCGGCGGTACATCGATCACGTGCAGATCACGAATGCCGAAACCGTGGGAGTCGAGCAGCGCGGCGGATACTTCGACAATGCCGGGACGTTGCGCGATATGGTTCCCAACCACGTGATGCAGTTGCTCAGCCTGATTGCCATGGAAGCGCCGATCTCGTTTCAGGCAGATGCGGTGCGCAACGAGCAGGCCAAGGTGCTGCATGCCATCAAGGCGCTCGATTCGGAGGACGTACTCCAGAAGACAGTACGCGGACAGTATGGCGAAGGCATGATTGGCGAATCAGCATGTGCCGGGATATCGCACCGAGGCCGGGGTGTCCCCCGAGTCGCGCACGGAGACGTTTGCGGCCCTGAAGCTGAACATCGATAACTGGCGATGGGCCGGAGTGCCGTTTCTACCTGCGGACCGGCAAACGGCTGGCAGATCGGCACACCGAGATCACGATTCATTTCAAGACGACCCCGTTCGAGATCTTTCAGCACGGGCCGGTGCGCAAGCTGCACGCGAACCAATTGGTGATCCAGATTCAGCCGACGGAGGCCATCTCGCTGAGCTTCGGCGCGAAGATTCCTGGACCCATCTTGCGCGTAGGGTCGGTTGATATGAGCTTTGAGTACACGAAATATTTCAAGGCTGGAGGCCTACACGGGGTACGAAGTTCTCATCTATGACTGCATGATTGGTGATGCGACGTTGTTCCAGCGGGCCGACATGGTGGAGGCTGGCTGGCGGGTGGTTGATCCGGTGCTGGACGTGTGGAAGGTGCTGCCGCCGCGAAGATTTCCGAACTACGCCGCTGGCACGTGGGGTCCCAAGGAAGCCGACGATCTGATGCTGCGCGACGAGCGTGAATGGAGGAACATCGAAGCATGATTCTCGCAGGAGAAATTGGCGCGACCAAGACACGCCTCGCCGCGTTCGAAAACGAAGGCAACCGGCTGAACACGGTGGTTGAGAAAACGTATCTCAGCCAGCAGGAGAGCAGCCTGCCGAACATCATTTCAGAACTTCGTGAAGACCGAAGGCATCCCGGTGCACAGCGCGTGTTTCGGCGTGGCCGGACCCGTACGAGGAAAGACATGCAAGATCTCAAACCTGGCCTGGACGATTGACGCCGACGAACTGGCCGGCCTGCTCAAACTCAAGTCGGTCGGGCTAATCAACGATCTGGAAGCTTATGCTTACGGCATCGATGGGTTGGAGTCCAAGGACTTCGTCACGTTGAGCGAAGGCCACGAAGACGCGATTGGCAACCGCGCTGTAATTTCCGCGAGAACAGGCTTGGGCGTGGCCGGTCTCTACTGGGATGGATTCCGTCACCACCCGTTTGCCTGTGAAGGTGGACACAGTAGTTTCTCTCCGGGGAACGAACTGGAAATCGAACTTCTGCAGTATCTGCACAAAAAGCACGGTCGGGTGAGTTGCGAGCGCGTGCTTTCGGGGCCGGGCATCAAGAGTATCTACGAGTTTCTGCGCGACATGGGGAAAGAGCAGGAGCCCGGTTGGCTGAAGGACGAGATCGGGAAGGCTCCGGACGGGCCCGCCCTGATCTCGCGACTGGCGCTCGAGAAAAAAGCGCCCATCTGCGAAAAAACGCTGTCGATCTTTGTGGGAGTTTACGGCTCGCAGACGAGGGACTGTGCACTGACATTTATGAGTACGGGCGGGATCTTTATCGGCGGCAGCATCGCGGCGAAGATCCTGCCCCTGATGCAGGCTCCGACCTTTATGCAGTCGTTCCTGGCGAAAGGCCGCATGCAAGGGTTGCTAAACGACATTCCGGTAAAGATTGTGCTGAACGACAATTCCGGAATGGTGGGGGCGGCGCGATACACGCTGATCCAGAAAGCCTTCAAGGAGCTGAGGGTCAACTCGAAGAGTCTTACCCTGAAGAAATCGGAAAGAGCTGAATCGCAGGCTCGAAATGTGGCAGAAAGGGTCAATCCCGATCCATAAGAGCGAACTGTCAAAGTGGAAAAAGGGCGGGCCGGGCTTGGAAAGACGAGAATAACTTCCAAGCCGCAGCCCGCCGGAACTCTGTTTAGGGCCTAGTTTGAGAATACAGGAATCACCTTGACGATCGTAAGGTTGCAATCACCGTCGGCATTCGCGCAATCAGGCAGGATCCTCGCCCGCGATCCAGTAATTCGGACGCGTAGGTGTACCATCCTTGAACACTACGAAGTCGTGATCCCCACTGGCCACCTGTGGCGTCAACACATTTTGGTCATTGAGGCCCGAACACCGAGTACGCGTATGCACCGTGCAATGGCAGCGTGGCATCTCCGCAGGTTGGATGTCAGTGATATATGGATCCGTACCGTCCGGGGCAAGCCGGTTCACTAACGTCGCTGTAGTAGTATCCGAAATACCTGTGTTGGCGTGAAGGTGACGGTGCTACCGTCAGGGTAGGGATCTGGTCCTTGGTGACCGCAGTCCCGCTGAATAGCAGGTGCCTGGTCCCCACACTGCTGCCGGTTGCATTGGTCTCAAACCAGCCAAAGTCATTGACCTCATTTGGATTCGCAGTCGCATTGAGATACAGAGTTGCTCGCAATCTCCGCGCCTGTGCTCCTGAAAGTAAACTTTGTTGTCGCGGGCGCCGCCTGTGTCAGCTGCCGAATCGTAGGAGCATTGCCCAAAATCGGCAGTGTGCCGGGAGCGAGCGCCCCACTGGCCATTCCCACGCAATCGCCGGTCGCGGTTATGCAGAACCCCGGGTTTTTGTCCGCGCCCGATGCTATTCAGCCATAACTGCCGGCGGCCGCCCACTGAAGATCCCACCAAGGCGCGCCACTGTCATTGAGGTCGGGCTGGTTAGTGCTGATGGGCGTGACCGTCCAGGTTTGCCAACCAGCTCCAGGACTACCTATCAGAGTTTGAGCGTTGGAGGTACCACATGATCGTGACTGCGGCAATCGCAATCAATAGGATGAGACGTGTTCTGGGAGTCGTCATGGCGCATCCCTCCTTAGAGGATGCTGGGAGTGACAATCGACCAAACGCTGAGATAGTGTTGTTGGCATATGCAACGTTTCAGGGTCCAACCCTATGATTGGACGACCGGAGACGTTCTCGGCTCTGAACTCCAGAGGAGTAAGTGAGCAGAGAAATAGACTAGGCGATCCATGATGCCAAGTTAATGTTCATGAATACCCGTTCAAATATCTGACGTTACAAAGCGACATTCCAACGGCGTTGATCTGCAGCGCATATGTGGCTCACGCCACATTGTTGGTGGCATTGCCGGTTGGGCGCGTAAGTCTCGCCTGTTTCTGAGATAGCTGCGACACTGCTACTAGTCGCCAGCAGTCCTTCACTAAAGCAGGTACGCTCTACCTGGATAACTTTTCCTGGGTCACAGATATTGCTTGGGCCGATGTGAAATGGGGCCGTGAGGAGCCGGCCTATTTCGGCCGGGCGATGTGCCGTTACGAGATGCAAGGAAGCTAACACGGGGACTCTAGGCTGTCAACATCAAGATTGATGAAAAGCCGCATGGGACGGGCCATCTGAAGGGGAGTACGTAGTTGGCTTGGTGTGCCCCGTCCAAGTGGACCATCTTTAGCAGTCAAATGGTGCGCTATTCCAAACGGTCTTACGATTTACTCCATTACTAACGGGAAGAGCGCTTGGCAAGGCGGGAATAATCCCGAGGGCCGACGTGCTTGTTCTTTCGGAAGACCTACGCGAATAGATAACTGTTGAACAGGCGCGATTTCATGAATTACCGAAAGTCACAGGCATTGTTTCCATGGTCACTGGTGAAATCGCCTCATGTCGACACGTATCATGGAAATGAGAGACGACCTCGACGTAAATTATGCGTCGTGATAGGGCATCAGTTTACCTTTGTAACTTCCCGAGGGCGAGAGCCTACGTCATCGGCAAAATAGCCGAGGTGAGCAGCAGCCGAAGGATTAGGTGGTGACCAACGTCGAACGCAGGCTTGTATACAACTACGCCTGCGGAACAAGAGATCGGGGAGTTTGAAGACCGCAACGATGCGAGCTGATCTGCAGAAGGTCTCCGCCAAGATCCGCCCCTCGATTCAAGAAATGCAGATGTGCTAACCTTTGTTGACCATGCATCGACCGGTCCTAATCGTGATTGACATGGTGAATGATTTTCTAGAGAAATGGGCGCCGGCTTCGAGGCAACGGCTAGTCCGGTCAATCAACGACCTCGTGGGACTCATGCGTCAACTTGGCCGTCCGATCATTTGGGTTCGTCAGGAATTCGAGCCTGATCTCTGCGATGCCTTCCCAGAAATGAAAGCCAAGGGGATTCGAATCACGATCAAAGGTACGGTGGGCTGCGAGATTGCTTCGGACCTCGCAACCGCTCCATCAGACCCTGTCGTGATCAAGAAGCGATACAGCGCTTTTTTCGGTACCGAGCTCGACCAGATGCTTAGCCGATTGAGGCCCGACGTGCTGATTCTCGCCGGGATCAACACGCACGCCTGCGTCCGTATGACGGCGATTGATGCGTACCAGCGCGACTGGGAAATCATTATGGCGGCAGACTGTGTCGATTCCTACGACCCAGAGCATCATGATATTTCGATGAAATACATGAAGGACAAAATCGCCACGGTCATGACCAATCAAGAAATTCGCGCGGCGCTTGCCGCAAATTAGAGCCTGTAGTTGCAACATCGGATAGCGAGGGGTCAACTTGCAGGAGCAAGATCACACGGATTCGCTGGATTGCCAGACCGCCATGCCTTCGGCCATGATTTTGTCGAATCAAAGTGTGGACGAGGTTCGTTTCGAACAAACTGCTTTACGTGGAATGATCTTCTTGGCCAAGCTGACTGGGGCCCGGGGCGGCGCCGGAGCAGAGCTGACTTAAAAGAGTGGGCGGTTTGCTCCGCGCCGCTTTAAGCGAGAGCGCGACACCTTGCTCCACTCCTGGAGCATGCGATTGCCTATCTCCATGAAAGCCGCGTGGGCCTTAATATGTAGTTGCGCAGTTCCTTTGAGGTGTCCACAATTGCATCTCCTATGCGTTCGAGTACCTCCCGGACGCGGGCAGGGTGCCTCCGGAGTGCGGTCGGACGTGGGTAGGACAAGTGCGCATCTGCTCTACCTTGTTTCATATCTCTACACCTTCCCGGACGGTTGTGTCGCCGGCGTGGCTCAGAGTTGCCATTTGAGATTCCCGAATTTGTGCAGTTCTGCATTTGCCAGTTTTCCCAAGGACTTAAGCTGAGTAAATCCGCTGCGTCTGCTAATACACCCGCATCCTCTTTTAATTACTTGGACTTACGACGGATCACTCTTCATATTTAAGTCCCGCGCGCCTGCCAATTTCGGCACCCGGGCTCTCGGAAGCTACTGTAGCAACACGCTTTGACGCGAAACCCGGCGGCTCGGTTTTGCGATGCACTGTCCACTGCTGGACGGTGGTGTTCACTTCGGAACTGTGATTGGCGACCTTCCTGAATTTCTTCTGCCTCTCTAAAATCTGTTCCTAAAAGACTTTTTGCTGCGCTCGCGCTTCGATGGCTGACCACGATGCCATAGCCTACGCGATGGATATCGCCCGTCCAGAGTTCAAGGTTCAGAAGCGCCGTCGCCAGACGATTATCGGCTCGATCGTGGTTCTGCTGCGTCGCTGTCGTGGCATTCGCTGTCTCGCGGCTTAAGCCAGCGGCGCTTTCGGTCGAACGCAGCACGGTTTGGACCGACACCGTGAAGCACGGATCGATGCTGCGCCAGGTGCGCGGGCCTGGGGTCGCTGATTCCTGCGCAGGATTCCGTCCGCCAGATTCCCGCCGAGACCGAAGCTACCGTCGTTCGCATCCGCATGCTGCCCGGGTCGCAGGTGAAGGCTGACACCATCCTGCTTGAGATGAGCAATCCGCAGACGGAACGGTCGGCTGTCGATGCGCAGCTGCAACTGAAGGCTGCGGTCGCTGAGTACCAGAGTCTGCGCGTAAAACTCGAGAGCGAATTGATGAATCAGAAGGCGGGCGCGCGCTGCCACCGTTAGCGCCGACCATGCGCAGGCGCACCGGCAGGCGGAAACCGATAAGGCGCTGTATGACCTTGGAGTGATTTCGGGGCTGGCCTACAAATCTTCGAAGGAGAAGGCGGACGAGCTTACTACTCGCAATGATCTGGAAGGTCAGCGTTTGAGTTCCAACGAAAAAGCAATCGATTCGCAAATGGCGCAGCAGCAGGCGAAGGTCGATCAGATGCGCACGCTTGCGCCAGCTCAAGCAAAAACAGTTCGGATGCGCTCAAGTAACGGCGCGGGCATCGATGGCGTGCTGGTGGATTTGCCTCTGCAGGTCGGGCAGCACGTTTCGCCAGGCACCATGCTGGCCAAGGTGGTCGAGCCCGATCACCCCTGATGACAACGAAGATTGCCGAAACGCAGGCCAGCGCGACGTGCAGATCGGTGAGCCTGCCGTCTATCGATACGCACAATGGAGTGGTCGCCGGAACTGTGATGCGCGTCGATCCCGCCGTACAGAACGGAACGGTGACGGTTGACGTAAACTAACGGGCGAGTTGCCCAAGGTGCGCGTCCGGACCTGAGCGTCGACGGAACCATCGATCTGGAGCGGCTCGACAACATTCTTGTATGTGGACGCCCAGCCGTAGGGCAGGAGAGCAGCACTATTAGTCTCTTCAAATTGCAGCGCCGACGGCAAGCGAGCTTCACGGGTCCCGGTGAAGGTGGGCAGGGCATCGGTGAATTCAATTCAGGTGATGGACGGGCTCAAAGAGGCGACACGGTCATTCTGTCGGACATGTCGCGCTGGGACACCAACGAACGAGTTCGGCTCGATTAGTCAAGCACGAGGAGACAGATGAAAGACACAGCACAGCCGCTGATTCAAAGTCGAGGGTCTCGCAAGGAAGTCTTCTACACCGACGAGATCGAGACGCACGCTCTGTCGGGAATTCACTTGTCGGTGAATCAAGGCGGAGAGTATGTCGCCGATCGTCGGGGCCTGTCGGGCTGCGGCAAGTCGACTTTGTTGTCGATCTATCGGTCTGCTCGATACTCCCACGTCCTGGCCAGTACGTGCTGAACGGGCAGGACCGTGGCAGAACCTCGATTTCAGCCGAGCGGTCGCGCATCCGCAACCGCGAGATCGGCTTCATCTTCCAGAGCTTCAACCTGATCGGCGATCCTGACCGTGTACGAGAACGTCGAGCTGCCGCTGACGTACCGCGGCATGACGCCGCGCGAGCGCAAGACAGCGCGTGCACGACGGCGCTCGGAACGCGTGGGCATGGCGCATCGCGTCGAAGCACTATCCCTCGCCAGCTCTCGGGCGGCCAGCAGCAGCGCGTCGCCGTCGCGCTGCGCGCGTCGCCGGCGATCCGCTCGATCCTGCTGGCCGACGAGCCGACCGGAAATCTCGACTCGCAGCAACGGCGAGGCGGTCATGGAGCTGCTGCGGGAACTGCACCGCGAACGGCGCCACGATCTGCATGGTCACGCACGATCCGCGCTTTGCGCGCGTCACGCGCAGCTTGGGGGAGGTGCACCTTTTTCGATGGGAAGGTCGTGGCGGAAGAGGGATTGAAGAGGCTGATGCAAGAGGCGAGCGCGTAGACGCACTGGCAAGTCTTCGACACAGAGAACGCCTACGGCCGGAATCGCCCGGAGTGCAACCCAGATGGAAACCTGATGCAGAACGCTCGCTATTGTCTCCGTCTCTGGCGCAAAAATCCGGGAGCCCAGTGCCGCCGCGCTTCGTTACAGTGAGGATTTCATGAATGGACTATGGCAAGACGTACGTTACGGACTCAGGCAATTGCGGAAAAGCCCTGCCTTCCACTGCCATCGCGGTTATTACTCTGGCGCTGGGTATCGGCGCCAAATACCGCCATCTTCAGCGCTAGTGAACCCGGAATTCTCCTTCGGCCGTTGCCTTTCCACGAGGCGGATCGGTTGACGGCGGTATGGCATGTGCCACCCCAAAGAGGATTTTCCGGGGATGACGCGCTTCGCGGTCTCTGCCGCGAGAAACTATATCGACTGGCACAGCCAGAACCACGTCTTCGAGGAAGATGGCGATCTTCAGCTACCATCCTTTCACTTTCACGGGTGGGGATAAGCGGCCTGAGCAAGTCGATGCCACCTCGGTTTCGGCCGATTTCTTCTCGACGCTGGGTACGCAACCGATGATCGGCCGGGTGTTCACCTCTGACGAGGATCAGCCCGGGCAATGGGAACGTCCGTGCTGCTCGAGCCACCGTTTCTGGCAGGATCACTTTGCCTCGAACCGCGACATTGTGGGGCGCTATCGTCGTTGCGGATGGCGCCAGCTTCGCTGGTTGCCCAGGTGTCATGCCAGCCAATTTCCGCTTGCCCGGTTTGCCCAGATGTGGACGCCCATGGCCTGGACAGACCAGGAAAAGTCCCATTCGCGGCGAACATCACTACCTGGTGATCGGCCGCCTCAGGGACGGTGTTGGACAGAAGCAAGCGCAAGCGAGAGATGAACACAATTTCGAATCGCCTGGAGCAGCAATACCCCGAGGATGATCGAGGCTGGGTGCCGTGGTCGTGCCTTTGCACGACGATCGTGTCAGTGATGTTCGTCCTGCACTGCTGGTACTTCAGGGCTGTGGGATTCATCCTGCTGATCGCCTGCGTGAACGTCGTGAATCTTTCGCTGGCGAAGACGTTCAGCCGTCAAAGGAGATCGCCATCCGTACTGCGCTGGGCGCTTCTTCGGCCAGGTTGTGCGCCAGGTGCTGTTGTAGAGCGTTTTGCTGGCTCTCATCGGTGGTGCTCTTGGACTTGTCTACGCTCACTCTGGAGTAAGGCTAATCATGGCATTCCTTGCCGATAGAGTTCCGCACTCGGTCGACGTGGGACTCGATCTGAAGAGTTCTGGTTTTCCACAGTTCTGGTATCGGTATGTACGGGAATCATTGCTGGAATCTTGCCGGCGCCTTCACCTCAGCCGTGCGAATGTGAATGAGGCTCTGAAACAGGGTTTGGGGCGAATCGACACGGATTCCGGCGGCAATCGCATGCCGCAACATCCTGGTTTGTGTGATTGGTTTTCGCTGTCCATTGTGATCCTTCTCGTGGGCGCCGATGTCTGCTGATTCGAGGTTTCAAGGTCCTGCGTGAAGTGAATCCAGGATTCGAGATCAAGTGGGGTGCTGACACGAGGCGGTTGCCGTTTCGCGGGCGAGTTTTCAGAATATTCAACAGGAAGTGGCATTCTTCGACCGCGTGCTCGAGAACGTGCGCAATTTGCCGAGCGTGGTGGCGGCAGGAGTTATCGACAACGTGCCGCTGGGCGACGGCGGTTCGCATCAACCGATCGCCGTGGAAGGCTATCCCACCCTGCCGATGTCGGAGCAACCCGAGGTCGACGTGCGCGCCATCGGTGCCGGATACGTGGATTCGCTGCGCATTCCGCTCCTGAGCGGACGAGATTTCAATCGTTCCGACATTGCCGACAGACCACCCGTGGCTCTGATCAGCACGCGTCCCTGGCTCACCAGTTCTGGCCAAACGAGAGTCCGCTCGGCAAGCACATCGGGCTGACCTTCTCCAAGGAGCGCCGCGTGAAGTCGTGGGTGTAATCGGCGACGTGAAGGGAGACAGTCTCGATCAGAAGCGTCCCGCAGCGATGCTCTACTACCCGCTCGCGCAAAGACGCGCCGTCAGCGGTGGGGAATTCCAGTCCGGCCCCATGACACTGGTTGTTCGATCGGCCTCAATCCGAAGAGCCTGATCTCGCCGGTGGCGGGTGTCGTTCGGATTGTGGATCGTGAAATTCCGGTGCGCGATGTGCTAACCATGGAGGGAGTTGGTGGCGAACTCCTTGTCGCAGCAGCGCTTCAATCTACTTCTGCTCGGAGCCTTCGCGGGGCTGGCGCTTGTCCTGGCCGCGATCGGGATCTGACAGCGTTCTCTCCTACAGCGTGCGGCGCCGCGTCCCTGAAATCGGTATTCGCCTCGCTTTGGGCGCCACTCTTGCCGATGTGTTCCCGCATGATCGTGGTGGAGGGCATGAAGCCCACATTCCTCGGGTAGCGATTGGGGCCGCTGGCGCGCTGGCGCTGGGGCGGGTCATGTCGAGCTTCATTTACGGGGTGACCTCGACCGATCGACGACGTTCCTCGCCGTTGCGACCGTGCTGGCCATGGTTGCGTTGCTGGCTAGCGTGATTCCGCGTTCCGTGCCGCCAGAGTCGATCCTATTGTCGCACTGCGTTATGAGTGAGGCTTTGTCGTGAAGCCTGGAATTGGACAGCTGCGGAATGCGTGGTGCAGGTTACATACGAAACGGTCTGCGTCTGAGGCTGGCCCGGTTCCGAGGAGACGACCCGAGCGAGTTCGCTTCAGATCCATTCGAAGCGGACTTGCACACCCACGAGCTTTGGAGGGGACGGGTTCCGGATCAAACTCGTCGGGCAGCCCTTCGTTGTTTTGGAGATGTTGCTCGAAAGCGCGGGCGAACTGATCACCAGCGAGACGAATGCGGCGCGCGCTTGTGGCCGAGTGACACGTTTGTCGGTTGCGATCACGGCCCGAACGCTGCTGTGAACCCGGCTGCGGGAGGCACTGGAGAATTCTGCAACGGAGCCCAAGTTTGTCCGAGACCCTACCGCGGCGTGGATATCGATTCATTGCCAAGGTGGAACGCCACACTTTCGTATCATTGCGTCGCCGCTGCGAGTTTTGGACCTGAGCGTCCTAAGACGGCTCGCGATGGAAAGCTAGCGAGAGGAGTAAAAGCGATGAATGGACTATTGCGAGATGTTCGCTTTGGCTTACGTCGGCTTTACCAGAAGCCCAGGCTTTGCGACGGTCGCCGTTACTCACGCTCGCGCTTGGCGACCGGCGCCTCCACCATTATCTTCAGCATCGTGTTGTACAACGGCGTGCTGTATCCGTTTCGCTTATCGCAGTGCGAGGAGCGGCTGACCGCGGTCATGGTCGTGGATGCCGAGGACAAGGGCAACCGCGGCATGTTTCCGCTCAGTGATGTCAGGGCGCTGCGCGGGGGCAGACCACGCACGGGGACATCCTGGCCTATGGCCTGTGGTACGTGAAGTACACCAAGGGAAACACGGCTGCCATTGCTGAAAGGTGTGGGCGCGACTCCGGAAGCGAAGGGACTTTTGGGGTGTGCCCCGCTGCTGGAGCCGCTGGTTTGGCGAACAAGACGTGGAGTCACCGGAGCGCCTCCTGTCGTGCTGCTCAATTACAGGTTCTGGAACAAGAGAATTCCACGGCGACAGAGAATGTAATCGGCCAGACCATGATGCTGAACGGCATAGAGCCGAACCATTATCGGAGTGTTACCTGCCACCACGGTTTCGAGGCGGTTGGGAGCAGATGTGTACATGCCTGTTTCGTGGACCCGCCCGGAACCGGTCCGTGGGAAGTTCGAATGGGATGTGGACGATCGCTGTACTTCTGGGCCACAGGAATCCTGAAGCGTCGGTGTTGACGCTAGAGACAGCGGCTTGGCCCGATAGTCGATCGTGATCTTCCGGCAACTCGCCCCGAGCATCCAGACGATTACCCCAAAACGTTTCGCGTGGTCACGAAAGTGGCTAAACGATTTAGATCATGGCGAACTTCAAGCCAGACGTTTCTTTCTACTATTCGCGGCCGTCGGTCTCTTGCTTTTTATCGCCTGCAGTAACGTTGCCGGGCTACTGCTGGCTCGCGCCAGCGCGCCTTCAGAAATGGCGTTGCGTGCAGCCCTGGGCGCTGGACGCGCCCGGCTTGTGCGGCGCAACTCTTGTCTGAGAGTCTGGTGCTGGCGCCATGGCCGGATGCTTGATGGGTTTGCCTGCTTTGCCTATGTCGGGATGAAGGGAATCATGCTTCTCCCCCTGCAGTCCATTCTGCCCATGGAATCGGAAATCGCGCTGAGCCGTCCGGTACTGTTATTCGCGATAGGCATTTCTCTGGTGGCGACTGTGTTGTGTGGCATGGCGCCAGCATTCCATATCATCCGAGGTGATCTGCAAAGAAAGTTGGCCAGCACGGGCGTGAACGTCGGCGCGGTGTTCCAACACAGTCGCTTTCGCTCCGGCCTGGTAATTGGACAGGTAGCCCTTTCATTGATCTTGCTGACAGCCGCGGGCTTGATCGCAAGAAGCTTTTCGCGCTCACCCCGCGTGGACCTGGGAGTTCAGCCGAAGAACATTTTTTACCGCCGACGTCCACTTTCCAAAGGGCGGTATACGAAAGCGGGAAGAGAAGGTCGTCTTCTTCGAACTTGCCTTCTTCCGCAACTGCACACGATTCCCGGTGTGGTCAGTGAGACAGAACTGATCGGCGTGCCCGTATTCTTCGCGCCCTCCGGCGATGTCACCATTCCCGGCAAGGCTCACAGGGCCAGTGGAATTCGCAGGTCGAACTGTGCGGTGAAGGTTACTTCTCCACCCTCAACCTGCATTTACTGCGGGGCCGCCTATTAACTGAGAACGATATGCAATCAGCCCGCAGGGTAACGGTTGTCAGTGAAAATCTGGCGCGGAGATTCTTCGCGGGCGAAGACCCCATCGGCAAACAGATCAAATTCAAGGTATTCGATGAAATTCCCGAGACACGCACGACGCCTATTTCGAGATCGTGGGCGTGGTCAACGACTCCCCGCGGGATCGACCTCAACGATAACTATCCAGGTTTTCGGATCCCCCAAGGGCCACGCCCAGGGATACGTGCCGTTTTCTTCTCGGGCTTTGGTGACCGCTCGATCGCGATGCTCACCAGAGTCCGCCGAACCTGATCGCGAACAATGTGCGGCAGATTCTGTGGTCCATGGATCCGGATGTGGTGCTGGTTGGATCCGAAATCGGCGGCGGCACGTTCTCGTTCAGCGATTTTCTGGACGCAATGCTGTACGACAAGCCGAGGTTCGCTGCCATCGCGTTCGCGGCGTGCGCATCGCTGGGATTTCTTCTCGCCATCATCGGTCTTTCTAGCGTGATGACCTACATCGTGTCGCTGAAAACTCACGACATCGGTATCCGCCTGGCTCTGGGGCGTCTCGCGAAGCAATCCTGAAATTGATTTTGGAGAAAGGGCTTAGTGCTCATCGTCATCGGCGTGCTCATTGGCATGGTGGCAAGTCTTGGTCTGACGCGGTTTCTGGCCAGCCAGCTCAGCGGAGTTTCGGCCACCGATCCCGTGACTCTGATCACAGTGGTGGTCACGATGATGCTGGCAGGATTGTTCGCCTGTTTCTTGCCGGCGCGCCGCGCCACGCTGGTAGAGCCAATGACGACGTTGAGGAACGAGTAACTGGCGAAGAGGACAGAAATGATCCGACTGAACAATATCGAGCGCGCCTACAAAACCGGAGCCGGCCAAACCTGGGTTCTGCCGCCATCGATCTCACGATCGAGGCGGGAGAGTTTGTCACGATCATGGGACCGTCGGGCGCGGTGGATAGCCGTCTCTGCTAAACGTCCTTGCGCTGCTTGACGACGCATGGGCCGGTGAATACTTTGGTTTCGCGGGGAAGCAGTTCACGCTCATGAAGCGCAAGGAGCGCGCCGACCTCGCCCAGCCGCAATGGCGGGGATGGTTTTCCCGAGCTATCACACTTGCTCGGATGACCTCACCGTGCGCGAGAACATCCACGACCTGCCGCTTTCGTACAAAGACATTCCCGCGAAGCCAAAGCGTCAAAGCCTGCTGGCCGATGCGCTGGACAGATTCCAGATCGTCGCCGGGCAGGACTTGTCTGAGCCCCAGCCAGCTATCCAGGGCAACAGCAGTTAGTCGGAGTTGCGCGGGCCGTGGTTCACAAGCCTGCTCTTTTGCTGGCCGACGAACCTACCGGCAACCTGCACTCTTCGCAGGCCAAGGAGACTATGGAGCTCTTCCGCGAATTGAACCAGCAGGGTACGACCATCGTGCAGGTTACGCATTCGGAAGCGAATGCCGCCTACGGAAACCGCGTGGTGCAATTGCACGACGGATGGCTGGCGAGCGACACGGCGGTGCCGCCCACGTCCCCGACGGCCGTGGAGTCGCGATGATGCGACTCGCTTTCATGGCAACCAGGACGCTCGCGACCTTCATGGCAATTGCGATCCTGCTTTCGATTTTCGCCCGGGCGCAGTCGCGAACGAACGTCACCTTGCAGATGCCGCATTCTTACAATCCGCTGAAAACCCTACGCGCCCGACAAAGTTCCCGCACCTGCGCTCGCCAATTCATCTCGCATCGATCAGTTGGTGCGCGATGGCAAAGCTGTATCTGACACTGAAAGATGCGATCGCACTGGCTTTGGAGAACAATCTCGATCTCGCGATTGCCCGCTGCAACATTCCCATCGCCGACACCGATCTTCTGCGCACCAAGGCGGGCGGATTCTTCCGGGGGTGAACACGGGTGTTGTGCAGGGGACGCCCGGTGGCGGCGTGGGAGGATATGGCGCCGGCGCACCGGGTGCGGGAGCTGGCGGTACGACTGAGAGTGCAGGGCGCGCGGACGCCGGAGCCTCTGGACTGGTGCAATCCACGCTGAGCGCAGGCGCGCCGCGTTGCATCCTTGTGATCCAGCACTCAACGCGAACCTGGGCATCGAGCATCAGACCTCGCCTCTCTCGAACCAGCGCATCTATGGCATTCCGTCACTACAGCTCAATACAGCGCAGGTCACACGTTGGTTACTCGCAGGCTTTCCCGACCCAGGCACTACGCTGAGCTTCGAATTTCGGAACAGCCGGCAGACTACAAATTCCCCATTCACCATTTTGTCCCCTGCACTTGAACTCGGCTTTCCGATTCAGCTTCCAGCAGCAACTGCTCGCCGGCTTCGGGCTCGCTTCCAATCTGCGATATCTGCGCATTGCACGGCAATAACAAGAAGATTTCCGACATCGCGTTCAAGGACCAGGCAATCGCCACTGTCAGCCAGATTGAAAATATCTAGTTGGGATCTGGTCGGCGCCTCCGAGGAAGCGCGCGTGAAAGAGCAGTCCCTCCAGTTTGCCAACCAGACGCTTGACAACGCGAGGAAGCAATTGCGGCTTGAGGCGATTCCGGCGCTGGATGTCATGAAGGCCGAGGCCGAAGTATCCAAACGCGACCGGATCCTGACCGTCGCGCGTACGACCCTGCAGCTGCAAGAGTCGCTGATGAAGAACGCGCCTCACGAAGAGTCTCGACGATCCGACTTTTGGAAGAAATGCCGGTGATCCCGACGGACCGGAGTCTGACCGGCAGCGACGACGCGAACACTAACACTCCCATCCTCGACTTGATCGGACAAGCCCAGAAGAATCGTCCCGAACTGCTGGAGACGGACATTGACCTGGTCAACCGCCAGGTCAGCGGTAAGACGCCCGCAATGCGCTGCTCCCGACGCTGTCACTTGTCGGTTTTTACGGTGGCACGGGCCTCGGAGGATTGGTTACGCCGGCAACGCCGACCGGCGTGCCCCTGATCTCTCGGGCACCTGGCAGAACACTTTCAACAATTCCTCACCCGACTACTACCTGGGCTTCAACGTGAACATCCCGTTCCGCAACCGGGTGGCGAAGGCCGACCAGTATCGATCCGGAACTCGAGTACCGGCAGGCGGAACTGCGCAAAGAACAGTTGCGCAAGCAGATTCGCATTGAAGTGCGCAATGCGCCAGTACTCGCTGGTGCAGAGCCGCGCACGGGTGGAGGCGGCTCGCAAAGCGCGCGACCTCGCCCAGCGGACGTTTGAGATCACCCGCAAAGAGCAGGAACTGGGCTCCGGATCGAGCTATCAGACCATGACTGCGCAGCGCGATCTGGCGCTGGCGGAACTGGACCTGGTCACCGCTTCCACCACTTATCAGAAGGCGAAAGTCGAACTTGACCGCGCGACCGGCACGACTTTGGAACATAATGGAGTGCAGATTCAGGAAGCCGTGACAGGAACGCTTTCCGCGGCGTCCCCATAGCCTATGCCAACTTCGGCCAAGCCCCATGCACCTGCGCCCGCAGCGGATGCACAGCGCTCGACCGGCGCCGGACACGTGCTGGCCGCCGACGATCAGCCCCATGTACTCGAAGCGCTGCAACTCCTGCTGCGGCCCGAAGGGTACCCTGCGTTGATCTCGCCAAGTCCCCGGCCGAAGTGCGCGAGGCACTCGGTTCAGAGTTCTACGACGCCATCCTCATCGACCTGAACTACACGCGCGACACAACCTCTGGCCAAGAAGGCCTCGGACCTGCTTTCCGGAGATTGTCGCCATCGACGGCAGCCTGCCCGTGATCGTCATGACTGCTTGGGGAAACGTGGAACTGGCCGTCGAAGCCATGCGCCGGGGCGCGAGAGATTTCGTGCAGAAGCCCTGGGAAAACGAACGCCTGCTCTCAATCCTCCGCACGCAGGTCGAACTCCATCGCGTTCTGCAACAGGCCGAGCGGCTCGCGGCCGAGAACCGGCTCCTGCAAGCACAAGGACGTCCGGAGTTCATTGCCACGGCAGTTTCCATGCAGCCGGTACTGGATGCGATTGCCCGCGTCGGCCCGTCCGATGCCAATGTGCTGATTACCGGCGAGCATGGCAGCGGCAAGGAAGTGGTTGCCCAGACCCTGCATACGCTTTCACGCCGAGCTTCTCGTCCGCTGGTCGCGGTGAACACCGGTGCCCTGGCGGAGGGAGTCTTCGAAAGCGAACTCTTCGGTCACGTGAAAGGAGCGTTCACGGATGCTCGCGCCGATCGCATGGGCCGCTTCCAGACTTGCCGACGGCGGCACGATCTTTCTGATGAGATTGGGAACGTGCCGGTGCGGCAACAGGCCAAGCTCTTGCGCGTGCTGGAAACCGGCGAGATCGAGCGGCTCGGATCTTCGCGACCCCGCAAGGTGGATGTCCGCGTCATCTCCGCCACCAACGCCGATCTCCAAGCGGCCTGCGCTTCAGGTCAATTTCGCGAAGACCTGTTGTTTCGTCTTAATACGATCGAGATCCGCATCCCGCCTCTGCGCGAGCGCCGCGAAGATATTCCCGCCCTCGCGTTGCACTTCTTAGCGCCGCTATGCCTCCCGCTACCGGCGCGAGATCGATGGCTTTGACAAACTTGCTCTGCAGGTCCTGACTCAGTATGCGTGGCCGGGAAACGTTCGCGAACTGGACCACACCGTGGAGCGCGCCGTTCTCGCGAGTCGCGGCCGCGAAATTCAACCAGCCGACTTAGGGTTGAACCTCCAGCGTGCGCAAGGAGCCAACCTCGAAGAGCTGAGCCTCGAGGCGGTGGAAGCCGTTCTGATCCGCAAGGCCTTGCAGCGTTTCCAGGGAAACATCAGCCAAGCCGCTGAAGCCCTCGGCCTGAGCCGCGGCGCGCTGTACCGACGCATGGAGAAGCATGGCCTTTAGCCGCGCAGCGCGAGGGATCATCAGGCAGGAAACCCGGAAAACGACGCTCGCAGTATGAACATCGCGTCTGGTTTTATTCTGTTCCTTGTTGCGTTGCCCGGAATCGCGGTTGCCATTGTCCTCACCTGGCTGCGGTCTTGGTCCACATCATCGAAACTTACTTTGTCGTTCACCATTGCGATCGCGCTGGGCCATTTTCTCGCTTGCTTTGCACGATCAGACGGTTCCGCCCTCTGCAGACGCTGGCGAATGTGGTGGCGGCGCTCGCGCGAGGACGTATTCCTTTCGCGCGCGCGGAGCCGCCTGTTGAGGATGCGCTCGGAGAACTATCGCTGGAGATCAACGGGCTTGCTGACCTCCTTGCAGATCAACGCTTGCGCGCGATCGAAGCGACGGCCGTTCTGAGGCGAGTAGTCGAAGAAATTGACGCGCCCTTATTTGCATTTGGTCGGACCGGGTCATCAAGCTTGTGAATCCGGCCGGCGAGAGGCTGATGCAACAAGCTGCCGGGCGATTGCTGGGCCGCACGGCCGATGAAACCGGACTGGCATCGTGTCTTGATATGCCGAACGAGGGATTGGTCGCGTTGCCGGTGAATGGATCGAACGTGCGCTGGGTAACGCTGGCGCAGCCGGTTTCGCGAGAAGGGCCAGCCGCACACGTTGGTTGTGTTGTCAGACGTAAGCCGCGCCTTGCGCGAAGAAGAGCGCTCGGCGTGGCAGCGCCTGATTCGCGTGCTCGGTCATGAATTGAATAATTCGCTGACGCCCATCAAATCGATCGCTGGCAGCCTCGGCGCGAGGCTGGCAGAATCTCAGATGGATACCGAGCAGCGCCAGGACTTCGAGCGCGGGCTCGCGATCATCAGGCGCGTACTGCATCACTCAACCGCTTCTTGCAGGCTTACCGAAAACTGGCGCAGATGCCACCGCCGGTTGTAAAGCCCGTGAAACTCCGTCCCATGGTTGAGCGCGTGGCAATGCTGGAGACGCGCGTGCCCGTCGCGATCGCCGACGGCGCCGATGCTTGACGCTCATGGTCGATTCGATCAGGTCGAGCAGATGTTGATCAACCTGGTCCGCAACGCCGTGAGGCGACGCTCGAAATCAACTCGGACAGCAGCGACTCGACGAAAGAGCACTTCTGCGCGACTTGACGTCGGCGTGCGCTGGACGACTGACGGTCCGGAACGTGGTGCTCGTAATCCACGATAACGGCCCAGGATTGCTGAACCCCAGCAATGCCTTCGTACCCTTCTATACAACGAAACCTTCGGGCAGCGGCATCGGACTCGCTCTTTCACGACAGATCGCTGAAGCCCACGGTGGCTTCCCATTGAATTGACAAATCGGAACGGCAGCAGCGGATGCGAGGTTCGCGTGAAGTTACCGCGAGTGCGCGAATAAACTGCAAAGCAGTCCCATTGCTGGGCGAGCCCCAGCTGATTCTTAGTTCAGAGAGCTGGGACGAATTGTTTTGCCTGTCCCCAACGTGAAATAAAAGGAAGAGCCCTTCTCGACTTCGCCCTCGGCCCAGACCTCTCCGCCATGCCGTTGTATGATCCGCTTGACCGTGGCAAGGCCAATGCCGTTTCCGGGAATTCATCGGTCGAGTGCAGCCGCTGGAACGGCTGAAGAGCCGGTTTGCTGACTTTGCATCGAAGCCACTTCCGTCATCCTGACAAAGTAGAGCGTTCGTCCGGCATCTTCGGTATCGGCCAAACTCAATTCGAGCGCTCGGATGATGCGACGATGTACTTCCACGCATTCCGCAAGAGGTTTTCAATCACGATGCGCAGAAGATGCCGATCTCCGACTGCTGCTCCGCATGTTCGGGGGCGATAAAGTCCACTTTCCGGTCGGGCTCCGTGCGGCGCAGCTCGTCCATAGTTGCGCGCGCCATGGCTGCCAGGTCCACATTGTCAGTGCGCATCGCGCTGGTGGTGGCGCTGTGAAAGATTTAACAGGTCATCACGGTCCGGTTCCCGTCATGCCGCCGGGCGCTCCGAGCGCGATATGCTCGATGAACTCGCGGGCCTGATCGTCGAGCTTCGGGCCATATTGCTTCAGCAACAGATAGGCGAAGCCGTTCAGGTATCAGCGGGCCACGCAGATCGTGAGAGACGCTATAGGAAAACACTTCCGCTCTCAGTTTGGCGGCCAGAAGTTCTCGTGTGCGCTCCTGGACGCGTTGCTCCAGTTCGTCGTGCGACTTCTGCAATTCCTTTAGCATCTCGTTGAAAGATCAACCAGAACGGCAGGCTCAGTCTTTCTGCCGCATCTGCGGCATCCGGATGCTGTAGTCTTTGTCCCGAGTTACTTGCTTTGCGCAGTTTCGGCGAGTTCTACGATCAGCTTAGCGACCGACTTGCGAACCGCGAGGACACGGAATGGCTGCCACCAGAAATGACCAGTACGCCGAATGCGATCAGGGCGTAACGATTGAATCGCTGATTGATCTCTCGCAAGTCGGCGCAAGTAGACGCATAGCCGATCGTCTTACCTTCCGAAACGATCTGCCAGACGAGAGCCAAATGCCGTTCACGGAGCGTTCAGGTCAACTCGAGTTCCTTGCGAGAGCATTCGCAAGGCATCTTGTCCGGAAGTGGCCGTGATTGCCGAAT